>WBZS01001262.1_pt1 | contig 11218 bp, 11 predicted proteins | sample 5204201 | NCBI WGS metagenome assembly WBZS01 (sample SAMN12344357, study PRJNA552823) | activated sludge metagenome | biome: Activated sludge suspended growth; feature: Nitrification reactor; material: Wastewater; isolation source: activated sludge from nitrification reactor of wastewater...
CCACCCACGGCGACGCGGCCGCCCGTCGCCGCCGCGCCCCCGACCACCCCGGTAGGCGGACCGCCCCTGACGCTCGCCGACGTGTTCCCACCGCGCGATCTAGATTCCCTGGGCCTTGACCCGACGCGGCTGCGCACCCTCGTCGCTACGGGCGATGTCATCCCGGCCCGCTCGGTGGATACCATCATCCGCAAGCGCGGCGACGACTTCGCGTATCCGCTGGCTGCCACGAAGGACTTGCTCCGTAGCGGCGACCTGACGGTCATCAACCTGGAGGCCCCCCTCATCGAGCGCTGCCCGCCCCACGATGAAGGCTTCACTTTCTGCGGGCGACCCGGCTTCATCGCCACCCTCAAGGATGCCGGCATCGACGTGGCGACCCTGGAGAACAACCATATTGGCAACTATGGTATGGCGGGCATCAACGAGACCATCCAACGCCTGAATCAGGCGGGAATCAGCTGGGCACGGCGTGACCGCCCCGCCATTGTCGACATGCGCGGCCTCAAGGTCGGCTTCCTGGCCTTCAACGGCGTCGGCGAGGAATTCGACCGCGATCAAATCGCCGCTGCCCTGCGCGCCTTGCGTCCGCAGGTTGATATATTAGCCGTGGCCTTCCATTGGGGCGCAGAATATGTGGACGTACCGACGAGCGCGCCGGGCATCGCCCCCGACAACCCTGTAGCCATCGCCCACCTGGCGGTGGACAACGGCGCGGACCTGGTCATCGGCAACCATCCCCACTGGGTCCAGGCCGCCGAGACCTACAAGGGCAAGTACATCACCTACGCCCACGGCAACTTCGTGTTCGACCAGATGTGGAGTTACGAGACGCGGGTGGGAATGGTGGGCCGGTATACCTTCTACGATAATCAACTCGTGCGCGTCGAATACGTGCCGGTCCTCATCCAGAACTACGCCCAGCCCGTGCGCCTGCAAGGTCAGCCCGCCGAGCAGGCATTGAGCAACATGGCCGCCGCAAGCCGCAAGCTCGCGGCACGACTCGACCGCTGAGCCGACCGAGGGCCAACAACGCAAGACCGAGGACCACTGGGCAATGCCGTTGGTCCTCGGTCCTTCGTCTATGGTTGGCTGTGGCTAGTTCACGGTGCGGGGGTCGCTGCGCCAGGCGCACCCTGGCGGCGTGGGCCGGGCGTGCCACCGTCCGCGGCCGGTCGCCGCGCGCCTGGCGTCCCGCCCTCGGCGGCGGGCGTGCCGCCGTCAGCGCGTCGCCCCGTTGCGCTCTGGGGCAGCACGTTGATGCTGCGCGCCGTAATATTACCCTGGGCGTCCCGGTCGCCCACGATCACCACGTTCGTGCCCGGCTGCAACTGCTCGATCGGCACGGCCTGCTGCACCGCCTGCTGCACCGTCGTCTGGTCGTTGACCGTCACCTTGAGCGCCGACTGCGCCGTGCTCAATTCGATGGTATTGCCGGTGACACTCTTCACCGAGCCAAAGGTCCCCTGCCCGCCGCCGAACCCGCCAAAGGCCGCCTGGCCGCCCGCTGCGCCGTTCGCTGTCCCACCGGCCGCGCCGCCCGCCCCGGTGGTCCCGGCGCCGATGCCACGACTCTGCAAGAAATTGTCGCGAACGGTCGCCGCCTGGGTCTGGCCCACGGTCAGCCCATAGAAGTAGCCACCGACCGCTCCCACAGCCAGCAATACGACAGCCAGCAGACTATACATCAACGCACGCATAGCAATCTCCTCCAGAACCTAACAGTGTCATCCCTCATCAGGGCAAGCGGTTGTAAAACAGGGTATCGTAAAGCACCTTACCCAGATAGCATACCAGCAAAAAGACCAGAAGGGGAATCTCGACGAAGGCGGCCCAGCCCGGCGTCTGCGCCGGCAGCGGCACGTGGGTCAGGATGAGGACAAGCAGCACGGCAAGAACCGCGCGCTTCAGCGCCACCAGCCAGCGTTCCCGCATTGCCCACCTCCAGCCGCCTCACAACGGGACAGGGGCTTCCCACGGGGAGAAGCCCCAGCCACATCCTGGACCGTGCGACGCTCACGTCAAGGGGTCGGCTTCCTCAGCCCGGCCGGCGCCTTCGGCAGGAGGCCCTTGCGATCCATCAACTGTGCGGCGGTGGTTGCCACCCGTGCCCGCGCCGCGTCGGCGCGCTGGACGGTCAGCCGACCGGCGGCCACGGCCTGATCGATCTCCCCCTTCAGCGCGTTCAGCACCGCTGCCTGCACCGTGACCGGGTCCACACTCTTTGCCTGGGCCACGTCACGCAGCGACTGGCCCGCGCGCAGATCAGTCATCAGTTCGCTCAGCGGGATACCCAGCGCGGTGGCCGCCGCCGCATAGGGGCCGTTGGCCTTGCCCGCCGCCTTACCCTGGGGCGCAGCGCCCGACGGGGCAGGCTTGAAGGCGTGGTCCAGCAGCGTGGCGGCCCGCTCATCGATGCGCGTCCTGGCCTTGTCGCCCTGAATAGTGGTGAGTTTACCCGCCGCCACCGCCTTGTCAATCTGGGCCTTTTCCGCGTTGACGACCGCCGTCTGCACGCTCGTGGGGTCTACGTTGCGGGCCTGGGCAAGCTGCCGCAGCGTCTGGCCCTGGCGCAGTTGGGCCAGCAAGTCGGCAGGCGTCAGGCCCAGCGCCTGGGCCGCCGCGTCCAGCGCGATCCGCGTCATCTGGGCATGGAGCGCGCGCTCCCGGGCCTGCCCGCCCCGGCCAAGCAGCGCCGCGAAGGGATGGCCGCCCTGCCACTTATCGATGCGCGCGTCAAGGGCGTCGGCCTGCTGCTGGGTCAGCTGCCCCGCGCTCACCCGCTGGCTGACGACATCCTTCGCCGCGTCGCGCACGGACTGCTCCAGAGCGACAGGCGTCGTGTTGAGCCGTTGCGCCAGGCTGGCCCAGAACAGGGACGACGGCGCGGTGGGTGTGGCTGTCGCTCCCTGGGCAAGGACCGTTGTGCCCGCGCCCACCGCGAGCGCCAGGGCCACCACGATAGCCCACGCTATCAGTCTACGATTGGGCATCTCTTACTTCCTCCGGATGGGGTTGCTATGGACGCAGCGCCACGCCGCATCTACCTTGAATCACGTTTGGGGCAGGGCAAAGTTTCGGCCTGGCATGGCCCCGGCAGCGGGCTTTACACTCATTTTACAGTCTGGCGCACTCATATTTGACATCCTCCCAATTCGGGCTATACTTCCCCTTGTAGAACGCTCAGGGAAGTTGTTCCTGTTCCAAGCTCGAATGGCCGCCGAGGTTCACACCTCGGCGGCTTTTTGTGTCGCGGGCAGACACGCGGATCTACGCGCAGTGACAAGGAGAGACTTCAATGTCCGATCGAGTGACCGGTACTGTCAAGTGGTTCAACGCCGCGAAGGGCTTTGGCTTCCTCAGCCAGGTGGACGGCCCCGATGTGTTCGTCCATCACACCGCCATCCGCGCCGATGGGTACCGGACGCTGGAAGAGGGTCAGCAGGTCGAGTTCTCGATCGTGGCCGGCCCCAAGGGTCCGGCGGCTGAGGACGTCGTCGCTGTCCGGGCGTAACTGGCAGCTGTGCCGCTTCGGATTGGTGCGGGCAACCCCGTGCCGAGGTGAGACGGACGACGTGCTCACCATAGGCGATTCTATCGCCACACAAGGAAAGATACAGACTCATGGCTAAGAAACTCTACGTCGGCAACCTGTCCTACTCCACCAGTGAAGACAAGCTCCGCAGCCTCTTCGCCGAGGTTGGCGAGGTCACCGACGTGTTCCTCCCCACAGACCGGGAGACCGGCCGTATGCGCGGCTTCGGTTTCGTGGAAATGGCCAACGAGAGTGACGCCGCCGATGCGATTCGTCGCTTCGATGGCTACACCCTCGACAATCGCCAGTTGCGCGTCAACGAGGCGCAGGAGAAGCCGTCCGGCGGTGGCAGCCGTGGCGGCAGCCGTCGCTACTAAGCGCGCCGCGCAGAATCATCGGGGCGGCCACTAACGCGCCCCAACTGGACGACCCGGTCACCCCCCGTGGGGGATGACCGGGTCGTTGGTTTTCCGGCGACTCCTTAGCTCGCGCGGGCTGGCCGACTAGCCGCCGCCCTCAGCGCCCTCGTCACCCCTCGCCACCTTCGCCACCTTCGCCACCTTCGCCACCTTCGCTGCCATCGTCACTGCCTGCCGCCTCGGTATGGACGACGTGGGCATTGCCCGCGTCCACCTTCACATCCTTGCCATTGCTCAACTCTACCGCGTAGACCAGGCAGCCGTTCTCGTTATCGAGTTCGACCTTGGTGGCCGTCGTGCCGGGGTTGGCGGCCAGCGCCGCAGCCCTGGCCTGGTCGGTCGTGATCGTGGCTAGCCCTGCCAGGTTGTTCTGGTCCTCTGGCACATGGATGCTGCATGTGTAGGTTGGGGTCTGGTCGTTTGGCCCATCCAGATCACCTTCGTTGGGCGTGGGTCCCTGGGCGAAGGCCACCAGCCCGGTACTCAAGAGGCCGACTACCAGCAGGGTCAGCCCAGTCATTAGCATCAGCTTCTTCCGCATGTTTCATCTCCTTGAAGGGTATGGACTACGTACCTCGGACACGGTACGACACTCATCAGTCTAGCGCCTGGCGATGAGAAACCGGTGAAGGCACGATGAGATTGCCGCCCCAACAACGCCATCGGGACCAGAGGCATCCCCCTGGTCCCGATGGCTTACCTGCGCCTCGCTATTCAGTTGTCGGCCGCCCCGACTCTCATCCCCGCGCCCCGGGGAGGCGGACGGTGAAGGTTGTGCCATGCTGTGGCGCACTCTGTACTTCCATCACGCCGCCGTGGGCCTCAACGATCCAACGCCCGATAGCTAAACCCAGCCCCAGCCCACCCGCTGCCCGCGAGCGCGCCTCATCGGCGCGGTAGAAGCGCTCGAAGATATGGGGGAGGTGCTCGGGCGGAATGCCTGGGCCGCTGTCGCTGACCTCGATAACCAGCATGGGCGGGCCAACGCCAGGGACGCTGAGCGCTTGAGGCGCTGGGGGCCGCACCGGCTGGGGGAGGGCGGGTCGGCGGTGCGGCGGTGCGGCCAGCCCGTCCCCCTCCCGTGCGAGCGTCATCACGGCCCGGACGCTGACCGTCCCGCCCGGGGGTGTGTACTTAATTGCGTTGTCTAGCAGGTTCAGAAACAGTTGGATCAGCTTGTCCGCATCGCCATGCATGGGTAGGGCATCTGGAACCTGGCAAGTGAGCGTCTGCCCCTTCGCCTCCGCCAGGGGGCGCATCTGCTCCACGATGGCTTGTAGCAGGCTGGCCATATCTAGCGGTTCCGAGTTCACGAGCGGATGACTAGTGTCAGCCCGCGCCAGGAACAGCAAATCCTCCACCAGTCTGATCAGGCGGTCCACTTCCTCTTCCAGGTCAGCCAAGACCTGTTGGTACTCGGCGACGCTCCGCGTGCGGTTCAGCGTGACGTCAATATCCCCTTTCATGACGGTGAGCGGCGTGCGCATCTCATGCGAGGCGTCCGCGGTGAACTGGCGCTGGCGGCGAAATGCGTTGTCCAGGCGCGCCAACATGTCGTCGAAGGTGCCCGCCAGCCGCCCTACCTCGTCGTCAGGCAGCGAAAGGTTGAGACGATGGCCTAAGTCCTCCGCGCTGATGCGTTGCGCAGCCCGTGTAATATCGTCGATGGGGGCTAATGCGCGGCCAGCCAGAAACAGTCCGCCCAAGCTGGCAAGCGCCAGAGTTACCGGTACGGCCAGAGCGAGAACGAGCAGGAGGCTATGTAACGTTGTCTGAACAGTCTCCAGGGATTGCCCAATCTGAACGAGGCCATAGACGCGACCGTTCTCCTCATACGGGACACTATACACGCGTACTGACGCGGCCTCGCCGGGCGCATCCACCGTCATGAACGTCGGCGGGACCTGCAAAGTCTCGGTTACCACAGGTGGCAGGAAGCGCAAGTCGCGGAACGGGCCGCTGCTATCTACGACCCGGCCATGGGCGTCGACAATTCGCACCAACAAGCCGCGTTCAGCCAGGGTAGCCGTCTCATCCTCACCCTGGTTCGTCTCCAGGCTGAGTTGGCCGTTATCAGCGTTAATCGTGCCGAGGAACTGCCCAGCCATCAAGCGCAATCCGTCATCTACCTGTTGGTACAGGCCGCGCGCCAGCGCCAGATACAATCCACTGCTGAACACAATGAGGGTCAGAGCCAGTAGAAGCATGTACCATAGCGTCAAGCGGACCCGGACGGACTTACGCCATTGTGTCATCGCAGGTTCCCGACAATCGGTAGCCGACGCCACGAATCGTATGGATCAGCGGCGGCGTGAAGCCATAGTCCAGTTTGCGCCGCAGGTAGCGGATGTAGACATCCACAATGTTGGACTGGCTGTAGAAGTCATAGTTCCAGACGTGCTCGCCAATGACCGTGCGACTCAATATCTGGTTCGGATGACGCATCAGAAATTCCAGCAAGCTATACTCTTTGGGGGTTAGCTCGATTGACCGCCCAGCGCGTGTGACCCGATGGTTGACCGTATCCAGTTGCAGGTCAGCCACTTGAAGAACCGGGCCGTGCACTTCTGGCGGGCGGCGCGCCAGAGCGCGGAGCCGGGCGACCAGTTCCCGAAAGGCGAACGGCTTCACCAGATAATCGTCCGCCCCGCTATCCAGGCCGGTGACGCGGTCGTCCACCGTATCCTTGGCGGTCAACATCAGAATAGGTGCGCGAATGCCGCGCTGTCGCAACTCGCGACAGACGCTGATGCCATTCCGTTTAGGCAGCAAGATATCCAGGACAATCAGGTCGTACTCAGCCATGCTCGCCCAATCTAGAGCTTCCTCGCCATCAAAGGCCAGATCGACCGCATAGTGCTCTTCTTGCAGGCCTTTCTGAATGAAGCTTGCGATCTTCGGCTCGTCTTCGACCACCAGGACGCGCATTCGATTCCCTTTCTCAGCGATTGCCACACAGAGTGTAGCAGACGCTCATGAGAATTCGATGAAGGAGCGGGGCCTGATGATGAAGCCCCGGCGTGCGCCCTGGGCTAGAGCCGCAGGGCTAGACGCGCCAGGCCCGGTTGGAGCCAGGGCTGCGTTCGGCCATTCAGTCTGTATCGAAGCGGGCCTGGCCCCCGTGTTATCACGCCTGAGCGCGCGGTGGCGCGACTTTGGAAGAACCCAGCCATGGGCCGATGGTGTTGCGGGGAAATCTCGTCAGGCGTATAATCCCCACCAAAGCGGCTGTCGGACTGCCCTAGCGGCGCGCCCTGCGCCTGGGAGGCCCCATGTCCATTCGCACCAGCGCGCCTAGCGAGGCCGATATTCGACGCCTCTTTGCCACGTCGCTAGCGCCAGCCTCGCTTGTGCCCCTGGCCGGCCTCATCCTCTGGCTGGACGGCGGCCTGCCCCAGGGCCGCCTGGGCCTGGCCGCCGCCCCCGCCGACCCGCGCCTGGCCGCCTTCGACGGCGGCGTGGAGCCTTTGCCCGACGGCCTGCTGGTGAAGTTCTGCCCGCTGAGCCACGCCAATGCCCGCGCCCTCCGCACCCTGCTGCCCTGGCTCGCGCCGCGCCCGTTGGGGTTGGCGACCTCGGCCGGCTTCGGCGACCGACTGGGTCTCGCCACGCCCGGCCACGTCCTGGCCCTCCAGCACGCTCTGGCCGATGCGCCCGGCGCAACTCTGCTGCCCATCTTCGCCCAGCAGTCCATCCGCGAGATGACCCGCACCGGCCGCTCCCCCGACGACGTGATGGCCGACGCCACCTGGGGCACGCTCCTGGGCGGCTGGCGCGGCGGCGTCGGCGCGGACGCCGACCACTTGAAGACGACCGACGACATCGACCGCTGCGTGGCGGCCGGCTTTAGCTTCTACACCGTCGACCCCGGCGCCTACGTCGATAACGACGCCGACACTGACCCCGCCGCCACGATTCGCGCCAAGGTCGATGCCCTGCCCTGGGCTGACCTGGCAAGCGCCCCCGCTGACTTGGCGCGCCGCTACGTCGGGCGGGTCGTAGACCTGGGTAACCGCACCCTGACCCTGGACGAGGCGAGCGTCCTGCGCGGCGCGGCCAAGTATGGCGCGGCCATCGCCCACGTCAGCCGCATGGCCCGCCACCTGGTCGCCACGGGCGCGCGGGCCGAACTAGAGGTGTCGGTGGATGAGACCGAAACGCCCACCACCCTCCAAGAGCACGTTCTGTTCGTCAGCGAGCTGACGCGGCTCGGCGTGCGCTGGGTCAGCCTCGCGCCGCGCTTCGTCGGCCGTTTCGAGAAGGGCGTCGACTACATCGGCGACCTGGATGCCCTACGCGCCGACCTGGCCGGGCACGCCGCCATCGCCCGCGCGCTCGGTCCGTACAAGCTCAGTCTCCATTCCGGCTCCGACAAGTTCAGCGTCTACCCTCTTATCGTCGCGGCGACCGACGGCCTGGTCCATCTCAAGACGGCCGGCACGAGCTACCTGGAGGCGCTGCGCGTCGTGGCCGACGTTGATCCGCCCCTCTTCCGCGACATCGCCACCCTGGCCCGCGAGGTCTACCCGCGTGACCGCGCCTCGTACCACGTCTCGGCTGACCTGGCCCGCGTGCCCAGCATCGCCGCCCTGAGCGATGCCGAGCTACCCGGTCTGCTGGACCAGTTCGACGCCCGCGAGGTCCTGCACGTCACCTTCGGCACGGCCCTCGCCGAGTACGGCGACCGCCTCAAGTCCCTGCTGGCGGCCAACCCCGACGCCTATGCCGCCACCCTGGAGCGTCATTTCTACCGCCATCTCGCGCCGTTCGTCGGTATATAGGAGGATCCTCGTGAGTCGTCTGGGCGAACTATTCGGGCTGAATGGGCAGGTCGCCGTTGTCACCGGCGGCAGTGGGGTGCTGGGGCGCGGCCTGTGCCTGGGTCTGGCCGACGCGGGCGCGTCCGTCGCCATCCTCGGCCGCCGCCAGGCCGCCTGCGACGACGTGGCGCGGGAGATTCGTGAGCGCGGCGGGCAGGCGGTGGGCGTGGCGTGCGACGTGCTGAACCTGGACGAGTTGGCCCAGGCCGTCACGACCGTCGAGGCTGTGCTCGGCCCCGTCGATATCCTGGTCAACGGCGCGGGCGGCAACCAGCCTCCGGCCACCACCGCCGCCGACCGCCGCTTCTTCGACCTGGCGCCTGACGCCTTGACCGCTGTGGTCGACCTGAACCTGCACGGCACGCTACGGCCAAGCCAGGCCTTTGGGCGCGGCATGGCCGAGCGCGGCGCGGGCTGCATCATCAACATCAGCAGCATGGCTGCAATGCGACCTCTGACACGGACCGTTGGCTACAATGCCGCCAAAGCCGCTGTCAACAGCTTCACTTACTGGCTGGCCGTGCACCTGGCCCAGGAGTATAGCCCCAACATTCGCGTCAATGCCATCGCGCCCGGCTTCTTCCTGGCCGAGCAGAACCGCGCCCTGCTCATCGACGCGGCGACCGGCGACTGGACACCGCGCGGCAAGCAGATTCTGGCCCATACCCCCATGAATCGCCTCGGTTCCCCCGACGACCTGGTAGGTACGTTGGTATGGCTTGCCAGCCCCGCCGCCGCCTTCGTGACGGGCATCGTCGTCCCGGTCGATGGCGGCTTCTCCGCCTTCGGCGGCGTCTAGGCTTCGACGCCTATACCCCCGCCGCGTCACCCGCGGCCGGCGGCTCGATAGCCACCGCCGGCTAGGAAGTCCGGGTCTCGAGGGCGGGCACAGGCCCCAGGTCGGCTTCGACGCGCTTGAGCAGAACGGCGTTGACCGCCACGATGATCGACGATAGCGACATGAGGAGCGCGGACCACTCCGGCCGCAGCATGATGCCGTAGCCCGGATACAGGATACCGGCCGCGATGGGGATCGCCAGCACGTTATAGACCGACGCCCACACCAGGTTCTGCTTCATCTTCGCTACGGTCGCCTGGGACAGGCGGATGGCCCGTGTCACGTCCAGCGGGTCGCTCCTCATCAGCACCACCCTGGCCGTCTCGATGGCGACGTCGGTCCCCGCCCCGATGGCGATGCCCGTGTCCGCCTGGGCCAGGGCGGGCGCATCGTTCACGCCGTCGCCCACCATCGCCACCTGCTTGCCCTCCGCCTGGAGTTGCTGGACGTAGCGCGCCTTGTCGGCGGGTAGCACCTCGGCGAAGACGCGCTCGATCCCCAGTTCCCGCGCCACCGCCTGGGCTGTCCGCTGATTGTCGCCGGTCATCATCACCACCTCGATGCCCAGCTCCTTCAGCGCGACTACCGCCTGCCGCGCGCTCGGCTTCACTGTATCGGCCACCGCCACCACCCCTGCCGCCGCGCCGTCCACCGCTACTAACATCGGTGTCTTGCCCGCCTCGGCCAGGGTCGCCATCTGGGCATCCAGCCCTGTGGCGTCGATGCTGTTCTCCGCCATCAGCCGCGCGTTACCCACCAGGAGCGCCCGCCCATCGACCACCGCCCGAATCCCGCGCCCTGTTACCGCCTCGAACTCCGTTGCGTCTACCAGGTCAATGCCCCGGTTCCTCGCGCCCGCCACGATGGCCTCGGCCAGCGGGTGCTCCGACCCACGCTCGGCCGACGCCACTAGCCGCAGGAGATCCTGCTCGCCCGGATTGTGCGTCGCCACCACGTCGGTGAGGGAGGGTTTGCCCTCGGTAAGCGTGCCCGTCTTGTCCAGGACGATGGCCTGGGTCCGCGATACGCCCTCTAATGTCGCGGCGTCCTTGATGAGGATGTTGTGGCGCGCCCCGATACCTGTGCCCACCGCCACCGCCGTCGGCGTCGCCAGCCCCAACGCATCCGGACAGGCGATAACCACCGCCGAGATGGCGAAGGTCAGCGCCGTAATGAGCGCCGCCCCAGCCATGGCATACCAGGCCACGAAGGTGACGATACCCGCCCCGACCGCCAGGATGACCAGGTACTGGGCCGCCTGGTCGGCCAGCCGCTGCCCCGGCGCTTTGGAGTTCTGCGCCCGCTGCACCAGGTCCACGATCTGGGCCAGCGTCGTCTCCGCGCCGACGGCCGTCGCCCGAAAGCGCACGCTGCCCGTGCGGTTGATGGACCCGGCTACCACCTTGTCGCCGGGTCGCTTGGCCACCGGCAGGCTCTCGCCCGTCACCAGCGACTCGTCGATGCTCGTCGCGCCGTCCACCACCTCGCCGTCGACGGCCACCTTGTCGCCCGGCTTGAGCACGACGATGTCCCCCAGCTGCACTTCGCTGCTGGGGATGGTCACCTCCTGACCGTCGCGCATCACCGTCGCCTGGGGTGGCACGAG
>WBZS01002527.1_pt1 | contig 11208 bp, 9 predicted proteins | sample 5204201 | NCBI WGS metagenome assembly WBZS01 (sample SAMN12344357, study PRJNA552823) | activated sludge metagenome | biome: Activated sludge suspended growth; feature: Nitrification reactor; material: Wastewater; isolation source: activated sludge from nitrification reactor of wastewater treatment...
GGACAGGATCATGATGGCCGGGAGGATGAACAGCAGCTTGTTGCGGATCGACCCGATGGTGATCCGCTTGATGATCGGCAGTTCTCGGTCCGGTGTGAAGCCTTGGACGTAGCGGGGCGTGACGGCCGTGTCGTCGACGACGACGCCAGCCGCCTTGACGCTGGCTCGTCCCGCGGCCGCCCCGACGTCGTCGATCGAGGCGGCGGCCAGCTTGGCGATGGCGGCGATGTCATCCAGGAGCGCGGCCAGGCCGCCGCTCATCGATGGGCTCCGCCGTCGAGGTGCGCTGTGGTCCCGTGCTGATTCACAGGGACAGAGTAGTTGCCGCGCCGCGCGGCTAGGCTGGCGCCACCATGAGCGAGAAGAAGCTTCCGGGCAAGGTCCGTCTGCGGGTCGCCCCGTCCCCGACCGGCGATCCGCATGTCGGCACGGCATACATGTCGATGTTCGATCTGGCGTTTGCGCGCCAGCAGGGGGGACGGTTCCTCCTGCGGATCGAGGACACCGACCGGGCCCGCCTGCAGGAGGACAGCGAGCGGCAGATCTTCGACACGCTGCACTGGCTCGGGCTGACCTGGGACGAGGGGCCCGACATCGGCGGACCGTGCGCGCCCTACCGGCAGTCCGAGCGGCTGGAGACCTACCGCCCGTTTGTGCAGCGACTACTCGACGCGGGGCATGCCTACCAGTGCTGGTGCTCGGCTGAGCGGCTGACCGCCATGCGCGAGGATCAACAACGGCGCAAGGTGCCGACGGGCTACGACCGGCTCTGTCTGGGCAAGACCCGCGACGAGCGTGCCGCGCTGCCCGGTTTCTCGGAGACGCCGGTCGTGCGGATGCACATCCCCGACGACGTCGAGACGTCCTTCGCCGACCTCATCGCTGGCCGGATCGACGCGCCGGTGCCTGACGATCAGGTGATCCTCAAAGCGGACGGTTTCCCGACCTACCACCTTGCGGTCGTTGTCGACGATCACCTCATGGGCATCACCCACGTGGTTCGCGGGCAGGAGTGGATCTCTTCGACCCCCAAGCATCTGTTGCTCTATCGGTGGCTTGACCTCGAACCGCCGGCCTTCGCCCACATGCCGTTGTTGCGTGACGAGCGCAAGGCCAAGATCTCCAAGCGCAAGAGCCCCTGGGCGAGGTTGACCTGGTTTCGGGAGCAGGGTTATCTGCCGGAGGCTCTGGTCAACTTCCTTGCGCTGCAGGGTTATCCGCCGATCGTCGAGGACGACGGCACCGAGCGTGAGGTCTTCACGTTCGAGGAGTTCGCGGCGCGGTTCGACTGGGCCAAGGTCAATCCTGCGGGGTCGATCTTCAACCTGGACAAGCTCGACTGGCTCAACGGGGTCTGGATCCGGGAGTTGCCGCTGGGGGAGTTCGCCTCACGGCTGCTGCCCTTCCTTGAGGCCGACGGCGTGCTGTCCGGCCACCCGTCCCTCGGCGAGCTGGCGCGGCTCAAGGCGATAGCGGCGCTCATCCAGACCCGGATCGTCAAGCTGACCGAGGCTGGTGCGTTGGTTGCGCCGTTCTTCATGGGCGATGACGCGATCGCCATCGCCGACGACGCGCGCGCTCAACTGGATGCCCAGGCGCCAGCCGTGCTCGCCGCGGCCCTGCGCGCGCTCGGTGACATTGACGACCATCAACGCGGACTGCTCGGGTCGGAGTCTGATTGGCAAGCGGCTCGCATCGAGGCGGCCTTGCGTGCGGCGATTGTCGAGGGGCTCGGGGTCAAACCCAAGGTCGCCTTCGGTCCGCTGCGGACTGCGGTCTCCGGGCAGCGGATCTCCCCGCCACTGTTCGAGTCGATGGAGATCCTGGGGAAGACCTCCACCCTGACCCGGGTGCAGGCGTTGCTCGACACCCTCTGACCGGGGATTTGGGCGAGGCTTCGCCGGGCCGGTAGTATCGCTCTTCGGTTCACCTTCCCAAGGCCTTCGGGCGCGCGGAAGGTATACCCCATGGGGTATGGTGTAATTGGCAACACGTCGGATTCTGGTTCCGCAATTCTAGGTTCGAGTCCTGGTACCCCAGCTTCGGCCGCCCGACCACGGCGGCCGATTCGGTGGAAGCCTCCGGTCACCGGTAAGGTTCTTCACTGTGTCCGACGAGGTGATCCCTCCGACGACACCGCTAGGGCCCCGTTGTGTAGCGGCCTAGCACGCCGCCCTCTCAAGGCGGTAGCGCGGGTTCGAATCCCGTCGGGGCTACGTTTGTCAGCAACACATGACGCTGTCAGCAACACGCGACGCTGTGAACAACTCTGGAAGCGGCCCGAACCCCGTGGGGTTCGGGCCGCTTCGCGTTGTGGCAGCAGTGCGTGCCGCACGGCATACGACGAGGGGTATGCCGTGCGCCCACCGGACAGCGGGGCGGACCCCGCCTGCGTCAGCGGTAGACGACGACCAGATCGCCGATCCTGGCCTGGTCGAACAGCCAGGCCATTTTGGCCTTGTCGCGAGTGTTGATGCAGCCGTGGGAGCCGACGCCCGAGTAGCCGATCGAAGCGAACTCAGGGGAGTAGTGCACGGCTTGACCTCCGTTGAAGAACAACGCGAACGGCATCGACGCGTCGTACTTCTGCGACCAGTGGTCGCGGGACTTGAGGTAGATCCGGAAGCTGCCCTCAGAGGTCGGCAGCGAGGTGCGGCCGAAGCGGGCGTCCAGCGACAGGATCGGCACCCCATCGACGACCCAGACCACCTTGCGCGTCGTCTTGGACGCGCAAATAACCCGTCCGACCAGACAGCGTGGGTCCAGCCCAGCCGCCGTCAAGCCCGCGCCGGGGACCGGCTTGACGTTGTTGAGCTCGTCGCTTGTGGGCTTGCGGGTCTGTGACCAGATCCGGTCCATCGTGCGCTGATCGACCTCACCCGTCACCGGAAGCCCGCGCTTGGTCTGGTAGCCCTTGACCGCGGTCACGGTCTGCGGCCCGTAGGTGCTGGTGACATCGCCCGTCCACCGGCCCAGTTGCTTGAGTCGGGCCTGCAACTCGCGCACCTTGGCGCCGGTCGACCCGCTGGCCAGGACCGCTGGCCCAGGGATGAGGTGTCCCGCGAGGTCCTCGGCTGACGGCGCCTTGGTGGTCGCGGCCAGGGTGTCCCAGGTGGCTTGGTCGACCGAACCGGACATGGGGAGTTTGTGGGCGTCCTGGAAGGCCTTCACGGCCGTTGTCGTCTCCGGGTCGAACGTGCCGTCGACCGTGCTGGTGAAGTGCTTGAGTTGCTTGAGCCGGGCCTGTAGGTCGCGGACCTGGTCACCCGTGGACCCCTCGGCCAGCAACGGCGGGGTCACCGTGGGCGGTGGCGTCGCGGTCGGTGGCGTCGCGGTCGGGGCTGCCGACTGGGACGCGGTCACCTTGGCGGCCGTGACGCCAGGAGCGCTGTACGGGGCGATCGACGGGTCGGAGCTGGTCGTGCAGGCCGAGGCGAGCAACGCCGACACAACGGTGGCCATGGCCACCCGGGCGGTCCTACCGGCGCGTGGTGTCACTCTGGGTCTCCTGCTCAGGTCCGAATTGCTGGTGCTGTAGTGACGCCCCGAGGTGCCGAAAGGTTGCGTGCGGCGGTCCTGTGAACGGCGTCGTCACGGCATACCTGACTCAGGTTAGCCCTGAGAGCTCTGGTGGGCGCGGCGCAACACCTCGGTGAGTTTGTTTGCGCCGGCGACCACCGTGGCTGCGTGCAACCGCCCGGGCTGGCGCGAGAGACGCTCGATCGGCCCCGAGATCGACACGGCCGCCACCACGCGACCCGAGGGCCCACGGACGGGGGCCGACACCGAGGCGACTCCCGGCTCGCGCTCTCCGACGCTCTGGGCCCATCCGCGGCGGCGCACTGCGGAGAGGGCAGTGGCGTTGAACCGGGCCCCTTGCAGGCCGCGGTGCAGCCGGTCGGGCTCCTCCCACGCGAGCAGGATCTGAGCGGCCGATCCAGCGAGCATCGACAGGCTCGCCCCGACGGGGATGGTGTCGCGCAAGCCCATCGGTCGCTCAGCAGCGGCCACGCAGATGCGCAGGTCCCCTTGGCGGCGGAACAGCTGGGCGCTCTCGTTGGTGTGGTCGCGCAGGGCGCCCAGCACGGGGCCTGCGGCAGCTAACAGCCGATCCTCACCGGCTGCGGAGGCCAACTCGGCCAAGCGGGGGCCGAGGACGAAACGACCCTGCATGTCCCGAGTCACCAGCCGGTGATGTTCGAGCGCTACCGCCAGGCGGTGAGCTGTCGGGCGGGCCAGCCCGGTGGCGCCGACGAGCTGGGCGAGAGTGGCCGGGCCGGCTTCCAACGCAGACAGAACGGTGGCAGCTTTGTCGAGAACCCCGACCCCGCTAGAGTTGTCCATGCACTGATATTGCCGTCTCAGGGCGTGAGACGCAAATCCGTTGCTGTGAACGGTGTCGGATGCTGGCCCCGTCAGGCGGGTGCCGAGGTGGCGAAGACGTGGCATGGAAGGTGGCAGGGATGGCGGGGACGCTGGCTGAGAAGGTCTGGGAGGCGCATCTGGTGCGTCGGGCCGAGGGCGAGCCGGACCTGCTCTACATCGACCTACACCTGCTGCACGAGGTGACCAGCCCGCAGGCGTTCGACGGCCTGCGCCTGGAGGGCCGCACGGTTCGGCGCACGGATCTCACCCTGGCCACCGAGGACCACAACGTCCCCACGACGCCGGGCCCGATCGTCGACCCGGTGAGCCTCACCCAGGTTGAGACCCTGCGCCGCAACTGCGCCGAGTTCGGCGTCCCCCTCTATCCGATGGGCGATGTCGAGCAGGGCATCGTCCACGTGGTCGGTCCGCAACTGGGGCTGACCCAGCCAGGGATGACCATCGTGTGCGGGGACAGCCACACCTCGACCCACGGCGCGTTCGGCGCGCTGGCCTTCGGGATCGGCACCTCCGAGGTCGAGCATGTGCTGGCCACCCAGACCCTTCCGCTCCAGCCGTTCCGGACGATGGCGGTCAACGTCCGGGGCGCGTTGCCCGATGGCGTGACCGCCAAGGATGTCGTGCTGGCGGTCATTGCCAAGATCGGCACGGGTGGTGGCCAGGGCTACGTCATCGAATACCGGGGTGAGGCCATCGAGTCGCTCTCGATGGAAGCCCGGATGACCATCTGCAACATGTCGATCGAGGCAGGCGCTCGCGCCGGGATGATCGCTCCTGACGAGGTGACGTTCGATTATCTCGAGGGCCGTGACCGTGCGCCGAAGGGCGCCGACTGGGATGCCGCGGTCGCTGCGTGGCGCCAGTTGCGGACCGACGACGATGCGGTGTTCGACGCCGAGGTCGACCTGGACGCCACGACCCTCAGCCCCTTCGTCACCTGGGGCACGAACCCAGGGCAGGGCCTGCCGCTGTCGGCAAGCGTCCCCGACCCGGACCGGATCGTCGACGAGACCGAACGCGCCGACACCGAACGCGCATTGGCCTACATGGGCCTGGAGCCTGGCACCCCGCTCAAAGAGATCCCCGTCGACACCGTGTTCGTCGGCTCGTGCACCAACGGCCGGATCGAGGACCTGCGGGCCGCCGCCGGGGTGTTGTCGGGTCGGCGCGTGGCCGACGGCGTGCGCATGCTTGTCGTCCCAGGCTCAGCCCGGGTCCGGGTGCAGGCGGAGGCCGAAGGACTCCACGAGGTTTTCGAGGCGGCCGGCGCCGAGTGGCGCCTCCCTGGCTGCTCGATGTGCCTGGCGATGAACCCGGACAAGCTGGCGGCCGGTGAGCGCAGCGCCTCGACCTCCAACCGCAACTTCGAGGGACGCCAGGGTCCCGGGGGACGGACTCATCTGGTGAGCCCGCTCGTGGCGGCCGCCACCGCCGTTCGCGGCACCCTTTCCTCGCCCGCCGACCTGGACAAGGACTGAGCGCATGGACGCCTTCACGACACACACCGGTATCGGCGTGCCGCTGCGGCGCAGCAACGTTGACACCGACCAGATCATCCCGGCTGTCTATCTCAAGCGGGTGTCCCGCGACGGCTTCGAGGACGGCCTGTTCGCTGCGTGGCGCACCGATGAGTCGTTCGTCCTCAACAACCCTCGGTATGCCGCTGGGTCGGTTCTCGTCGCGGGTCCCGATTTCGGGACGGGGTCCTCGCGCGAGCACGCCGTCTGGGCGCTGATGAACTACGGGTTCCGGGTCGTGCTCTCGTCCCGGTTCGCCGACATTTTCCGCGGCAACTCGGGGAAGCAGGGGCTGCTCACCGCGCAGGTCGCGCAAGACGACATCGAGCTCATCTGGAAATACCTCGAGCAGGAGCCGGGGGCGCAGGTCACGGTCGACCTCGCAGCTCGGACGGTCACGGCGGGCGACATCGTCGCGCCGTTCGGGGTTGACGACTACACCAGATGGCGGCTGATGGAGGGCCTGGACGACATCGGCCTCACCTTGCGGCATGAAGACCTCATCGAAGAGTTCGAATCGGGCCGCGCGGCATACCTCCCCGTCACGCGTTGAGCGTGGTGCGACACGCCGAGTCGGCGTGTCGCGCTAGGAGATACGCCACACCGTCGAGCCTTTGCCGCGGCAGGTGGGTCTGGCCGACTTCTTGGCGGAGGGTGCCCGGATCAACATCCTGAACGCGGCGTAAGTCGTTGCCCCACAACGTTTTAGGGCCGGAATGGGGCTCAGGTTGGGCCTCGGGCGTCGGTTACGTGGAAGCGGCGAACGGGTCTGGGGCTGGGGGAGTTGGGGCAAATGGGTTGCGGGGCAACGGGAGTGGCGCTCCGCGGTGATGGACAGCAGGCAGGTGTGGGAATAGCGTCGACCCAGGCGGACAGACGTCCGCAACACCCGCAAACCCGGGGCCAGCCCGGGCCGTTCATCTGGAGGGGAAGCGTGAACAAGGCAGAGCTCGTTGTAGCCCTGGAGGACAAGCTCGGCGGCAAGAAGGCCGCCAGCGACGCGCTGGACGCAGTGCTCGACGCGATCATCCGTGAGGTCGCCAAGGGCGGCAAGGTCGCGATCACCGGTTTCGGGACCTTCCAGAAGGTCGCGCGGGCAGCCCGCACCGGCCGCAACCCACGCACCGGTGACGCTGTGCGGATCAAGAAGACCACGGTCCCGCGCTTCCGGCCGGGGACGTCGTTCAAGGGCTATGTCGCCGACCCTCGTAGCCTGCCCAAGGCCGCGCCGGCCACCGGGCGCGCTCCGGCCGGCTCGGTCGCCAAGGCGGCTGCGGCTCCCGCACCTGCGAAGAAGGCCGCCGTGAAGGCTGCCCCGGCGAAGGCTGCTCCGGCGAAGGCTGCTCCGGCGAAGGCTGCTCCGGCGAAGGCTGCTCCGGCGAAGGCTGCTCCGGCGAAGGCTGCCCCGGCGAAGGCTGCGCCGGCCAAGGCCGCTCCCGCTGCCAAGAAGGTTGCTCCGGCCAAGGCTGCGCCTGCTGCCAAGAAGGCCGCCAAGAAGGCCTGAGACGCTAGCCCACAGACCGGGCCGGGCCCTCCCTCGGGAGGGACCGGCCCGGTCGTTGTCTCCTCGTGGCGGAGATCGACTGTGCGATCCTCGAGGGCAGTAGCGCAAGGCCATGCTCGACACCGGGACATCGGGCGGGAAGGATACGGGGGATCGTGAAGGAGATGCGTGTGAGCTCGTCCTCGTCCGTGGTCAGGCGCATGCGGCGACTGCCGGCGGCATACCAGGTGATCGTCGTGTTGTTGCGGCCGTTGCTCCGCGTGCTCTTCAAGCGGGACTGGCGAGGGATGGAGCATCTGCCCGCCGGAGGGTCGGTCGTTGCCCCGAACCATCTGTCCTACGTCGACCCCTTCGCGATCGCCCTGTATCTGTTCGACAACGACCACCCGCCCTACTACCTGGGCAAAGAGGCGGTCTTCCGGATCCCGGTCTTCGGTCGGCTGATCGGCTGGGCCGACCAGATCCCCGTCTACCGAGGGACAGGTCAGGCCGCCGACGCGATGCGGGCCGCCGTGGCAGCCGTGCATGAGGGCAAGACGGTCGTCGTCTATCCCGAGGGGACCCTCACCCGCGACCCTGGCGGGTGGCCGATGAAGGGCAAGACCGGCGCAGCGCGGATCGCGCTCACCACGAAATGCCCAGTCATCCCGGTGGCCATGTGGGGGCCGCAGGAGGTCCTTGGCACCTATCAGAAGAAGCTGCGGCTGTTCCCGCGCGCGACAATGCATGTCGTGGCCGGGCCGCCCGTCGACCTGGCCGACCTCTATGACCGGCCCCTGGATGCTGCCTTGCTGACGGAGGCGACCGACCGGATCATGGACGCCATCACGGCACAGCTGGAAGTGCTGCGGGGAGAGAAGGCGCCCGCAGTGCGGTTCGACTCGCGGGCCATGGGGGTCCCCGAGACCGGCAACCCCAACAAGGAGCGCCCATGAGCACCACCGCCGCAGTGATGGGGACCGGCAGCTGGGGGACCGCGTTCGCGGCGGCTCTGGCGGACGCTGGGACGGCGGTGACGATGTGGGGTCGTCGGGCCGACTCGGTGGCCCAGATCAACGCCGGGTCCAATGAGGACTACCTGCCGGGGATTCCCCTCCCCGACGGGATCCGAGCCACCATCGATCCGCAGGAGGCGCTGACCGAAGCCGACATCGTGGTGCTCGCGGTGCCGTCGCAAACGCTGCGCGCCAACCTCGCCGATTGGTCCCTGCCGTCCCGTGCCGCGGTCGTCTCGCTCATGAAGGGCGTGGAGCTGGGGACGACCAAGCGGATGAGTGAGGTCATCATGGACGTCGGCGGTGTGTCCGCCGACCGCGTGGTTGTCGTGTCCGGACCCAACCTGGCCAAGGAGATCGCCCGCAAGCAGCCGGCTGCCAGTGTCGTCGCGTGCGCCGACCCCGGGACGGCTGACCGGGTCGCGGCCGCCTGCCACACGGCATACTTCCGGCCCTATACCAACCAGGACGTCGTCGGGACCGAGCTTGGTGGGGCGGTCAAGAACGTCGTCGCCCTTGCGGTGGGCATGGCCGAAGGCATGGGCATGGGCGACAACACCAAGGCCTCGATCATCACGCGGGGGTTGGCTGAGACGGCCCGGCTCGGGGTGCGCCTCGGGGCCGAGCCGACGACGTTCATGGGCCTGGCGGGCGTCGGCGACCTCATCGCGACGTGCATGTCGCCGCTCTCGCGCAACCGCACCTTCGGCGAGAACCTCGGCAAGGGGATGAGCGTCGCCGAGGTCATCGAGGTGACCAGGCAGACCGCCGAGGGCGTCAAGTCCTGCCACTCCGTGCTCGACCTGGCCCGTAACGCCGGCGTCGAGATGCCCATCTGCGAGGCGGTCACCTCGGTGATCGTCGGGCAGCGCACGCCGGAGGAGCTCGTCGACCTGCTCATGTCGCGCACCCGCAAGCACGAGCGGATCTGAGCCAACCGCCGCGGGCCAGCCTCCAGGTCAGCCCAAGGCCTGCTCGAGGTCGCGCCAGAGGTCCTCGACGTCCTCGATGCCGACCGACAGCCGCAGCAGGGTGTCCGGGACGAGCGGCGACTCGCCGGGGTAGCGTCGGCGCCGCTCGATCAGCGACTCGACACCGCCCAGGCTCGTGGCGCCCAACCACACTTGACAGGCGGCTGCGACCGCTTCGGCATCCGCCGGGCCGCCGGTCACCTCGATCGCCAGCATGGCGCCCCATCCGGGGTAACGCACCCGGGTCACCTTCGGGTGCTCGCCGAGCCGCCGGGCGAGCTCCGCCGCGTTGGCACCTGCGCGTTCCAGCCGCACATGCAAGGTCCGTATGCCGCGCAGCGCCAGCCACACCTCGACCGGCCCGGCAATCGCCCCGTGCCGCGTGCGGTGGGCGAGGAGCGCGGCATACCAGGGGTCGGGTGTCCCGTCGGCAGCGCCGACGCGCGTGACGGTGACCCCGAGGAGCAGGTCGGAGTGGCCGGAGAGGTACTTCGTCGCCGAGTGGACGACGATGTCGGCGCCGAGGGTGAGCGGCTGCTGGAGCAGGGGAGTGGCGAAGGTGTTGTCGCAGACGACCACGACCTCGCGCTGCCGAGCCGCGGCGATGATCACCGGAAGGTCGGCCACCTCCATGAGCGGGTTGGTGGGCGACTCGAGCCAGATCGCACCGGCCCCGTCGAGCGCCGCGACGACGGCAGCGGTGTCCTGGACGTCGACCCGGCGGACCTCGCGCCCGGCGGCCTCGACCTCGCCGATGAGCGCGCCGGAGGTGTTGTAGGGCGTGCGGGGAGCCACCAGCGCGCCATCTGCGGGCAGCACGGCCAGGGCCGCCGAGATCGCCGCCATTCCGGAGGCGAAGCACAACGCCTGACCCCCCTCCAATGCCCCGACGGCCTCTTCGAACGCCTCCCAGGTCGAGTTCGAGGCCCGGCCATAGCCGAGGTTGTTGGCCACGCCGTCTGCTCCGAGGGTGGGGTGGGCGGCATACGTGCTGGACAGCTCGATCGGCACGTTGACCGGCGCTCCGGGCGCGCGCGGCGGGCGGCCTGCGGCAACGACGACGGTGGCCGGGGCCAGGCCCGGGGGACGTTCGGTCATCCGGCCAGCCTAGGCCGGAGACGGCATACGGGGGCAGTAAGGTCGAAGCGATGAGCACCGACTCGCCCCGCAAACCCCGCATCGCCGTCGTCTTCGGCGGGCGGTCCTCCGAACACGCCGTGTCGTGCAGCAGCGCGGCATCGGTGCTGCGAGCGATCGACCGTGTGGCCTACGACGTCGTGCCCATCGGTATCGCCAAGGACGGTCGGTGGGTGCTCGCGCCCGACGACCCGGCCGCGCTGGAGCTGGCGCCGGGACACATCCCCGAGGTCGACGGCTCGGGTGCCGGGGTGCTCGTCCCGATGTCGACCGTCGATCGCGCGTTGCGGGCGCTGACTCCCGGCGAGGTGCCGGAGGTGCTCGGCGACGTCGACGTCGTCTTCCCGGTCCTGCACGGCCCGTGGGGCGAGGACGGCACGATCCAGGGGATGCTCGACCTCGCGGATGTGCGTTATGTCGGGTCCGGTGTGCTCGCGTCGGCGGCGGGGATGGACAAGCACTACATGAAGGTCGTCTTTGCGGGGCACGGGCTCCCCGTCGGCCCGTATGCCGTCATCACCGACCGCGCCTGGCGCGCCGACCGCGCGGCCGCCCTCGACGCGGCGTCCTCGATGGGCTTCCCGGTGTTCGTCAAGCCGGCGCGCGCCGGGTCGAGCATGGGGATCACCCGGGTGGCCTCGCCGGACGATCTGGAGGCCGCGATCGAGGCGGCCCGGGAGCACGACCCTAAGGTGCTC
>WBZS01002529.1_pt1 | contig 11201 bp, 9 predicted proteins | sample 5204201 | NCBI WGS metagenome assembly WBZS01 (sample SAMN12344357, study PRJNA552823) | activated sludge metagenome | biome: Activated sludge suspended growth; feature: Nitrification reactor; material: Wastewater; isolation source: activated sludge from nitrification reactor of wastewater treatment...
TCCCGATCGACCTTGACGACGGTTCCGGTGACGATATCGCCGTCATTGAAGTATTTGATGGTTGCATCCACCGCAGCCAGGAAGGCTTCGGGGGAACCCAGGTCGTCGATGGCGATCTGGGCTGCCTCGGGAGAGGAGGTCATGTAGTAGGGCTCCGATTGATGATGGGACGTCGTGGGCGCGCCGCAACCCTGCTCCTTCAGAATCGCTTCGCCGGGGAATCCCGAGAACTTCATCCATGGGGCGCGCGGTACCTGCTAGGTCTGAGGGCCCACAGATTGCGATGCTGCACCAGAGTACCGAGCGCCCGCGAAGAGGGTCAATTTTCCCACGCCTCGCGGACGCCCGGATTCCGGATGTCAGACAGCGCCTCAGACGGCGACCGGCTCGGGCTCGGACGCCCGGGCCGGCGTCGCGGTGTGGACGCCGTCGTAGCGGTCCTGGTCGAGGATGCCGTTGCGCTTGGCGACGATGGTCGGCACCAGCGCCTGCCCGGCCACGTTGGTGGCCGTCCGGGCCATGTCGAGGATCGGGTCGATGGCCAGCAGCAGACCCACGCCCTCCAGCGGCAGGCCCAGCGTCGACAGGGTCAGGGTGAGCATCACCACGGCGCCGGTGAGGCCGGCGGTGGCGGCCGAGCCGACCACGGCGACGAAGGCGATCAGCAGGTAGTCGGTGAGGTCGAGGGGGACGCCGAACAGCTGCGCGACGGTGATCGCGGCCAGCGCCGGGTAGATAGCGGCGCAGCCGTCCATCTTGGTGGTGGCGCCGAGCGGGACGGCGAAGGATGCGTACTCACGGGGCACGCCGAGCTTGTCGATCGCGGCGCTCTGGGTGAGCGGCAGGGTGCCGATCGACGAGCGCGAGACGAAGGCGAAGACGATCGCCTCCCAGGCGCCGGCGAAGAACCGGCGCACCCGCAGGCCGTTCAGCTTCAGCACCAGCGGGTACAGGCCGAACAGCACCAGGGCGCAGCCGACGTAGACGTCGACGGTGAAGACGCCGAGCGGGGCGAGCAGGTCCCAGCCGTAGCTGGCGACGGCCTTGCCGATCAGCGCGGCGGAGCCGATCGGGGCCAGCCGGATCACCCACCAGACCAGCTTCTGGGAGACCTCGAGCAGGCTCTCGGCGAAGCCGATGAACGGGGCGGCCTTCTCGCCCGCCGCCAGCGCGGCGGCGCCCAGCGCGATGCCGATCACCACCAGTTGCAGCACGTTGAACGACAGCGAGCTGCTGACCGCGAGCCCGCCGGCGGCCTGGGTGGCCTTGCTGCTCACCTCGAGACCGAGGATGTTGCCGGGCACCAGGGACTTCAGGAAGTCCAGCCAGCTGCCCTGGGTGGAGACGGCCTGGGCACCCGCGGTGCCGATGGAGGCACTGGAGCCGGGGTTGGTGAGCAGGCCGATGGTGATGCCGATCAGCACCGAGACGAGCGCGGTGATCGCGAACCAGAGCAGGGTCTGGACGGCGAGCCGGGCGGCGTTGGTGACCTTGCGGAGCTGGGTGATCGAGACGATCAGGGCGGTCAGCACCAGGGGCACGACCAGCACCCGGAGCAGCTGGACGAAGATGGTGCCGACGGTGTTCATGGTCTCGGTGAGCCAGCCGAGGGCGAAGCTCCGGGCGACGAAACCGAGCAGGATTCCGGCGGCGAGGCCGACCAGGACCTGTGCCCAGAAGGGGAATTTGGGGCGCGCCGGAGCGGCCGCCGTTGCGGATGAGGACATGGAGAAACCTTTCGGGGGTTGGGGATGAAGGGGAAATACGCGGGAACGATCGCTCAACCGCGGATCAACACAGGCAGCTCGCGTCGAGCCGGTGATCGATCACCCGGCAACTCCACAGCAGCGGCATGCGGCACCCTTCCTTCCGTTTCGCGACAACCTGCACCCACCGGGCCTTATTCCCGACCCGGCCCGGATTCCCCGTCCCCCCTCCAACGGCCGGGTCAGCGGCTGACCCAGGCGTCCGGTTCGTCGGCCAGCCGGCGGACGTGGTCGGGCAGCCGGCCGGTGCGCACCTGTTCCAGCGAGGTGTCGTCCAGCACCTGGCGCAGGCTGGACCGCACGGCCACCCAGAGCACCGGCAGGTTGGCCGCCACCCCCTCGTAGGAGGTGTGGTGCGGACGGCGTCCGCGCACCTCGGCGAGCGGGCCGTCGACGGCCCGGAACACCGCGCCCACCGGAATCTCGGACGCCGGCCGCGCCAGCCGGTAGCCGCCGCGGGCGCCCTTGGTGCTGACCACCAGTTCGGCGCGGCGCAGGTCGGCGAGGATCGACTCCAGGAACTTGCGCGGCAGCCCCTGGCCCTGGGCGAGCACGTCGACCGAGACCGGCCGCCCGTCGGGGTCGGACGCGTCCGCCAGCTCGAGCATCGCCCGCACGGCGTACTCCGTCTTCGCCGAGATCTCCACGGACCTCATTGTGGCTGCTCGGACGGCGTCAGACGACGAGCGCGGGGAACTCCTCCTCGCTCGGCAACGTTCGGGTCGGCACCACCCACACCACATGCCCCACCTCGAGGTGCAGCTGGGACGCCTCGGCGCGGGTGAGCTGGGCGAAGAAGCGCTCGCCGGTGTGGGTGTGCCGCAGCTCGACGCGCACCTCGAAGCCGAGCCGGACCAGCCGCTCCACCTCGGCCTCGGTGACCCGGACGCCGGTGGCCCTGGCGGCCTCCTCGGCCCGGCGGGCGTCGCGCTCCAGCCGCAGGTCGTGCGGGCGGGCGATCTGGCCGTTCAGCCGCGACACCGAGCCGAGGAAGGACATCACGAACGGGTTCGCCGGGCGTTCGTACAACTCGTCCGGGCTGCCCACCTGTTCGATCCTGCCGGCGTTCAGCACCGCGATCCGGTCGGCGACGTCCAGCGCCTCCTCCTGGTCGTGGGTGACCAGCACGGTGGTGACGTGGACCTCGTCGTGCAGCCGGCGCAGCCAGCGCCGCAGGTCGTCGCGCACCTTGGCGTCCAGCGCGCCGAACGGCTCGTCGAGCAGCAGCACCTGCGGATCGACGGCGAGCGCCCGGGCCAGCGCCATCCGCTGCCGCTGTCCTCCGGAGAGCTGGGCCGGGTAGCGGTGCTGGAAGCCGGCCAGCCCCACCACCTCGAGCAGCTCGCCGACCCGCTTGGCGACCTCGGCCTTGGGCCGCTTGCGGATGGTCAGCCCGAAGGCGACGTTGTCCCGCACGGTCATGTGCTTGAAGGCGGCGTAGTGCTGGAACACGAAGCCGATCCCGCGCTGTTGCGGGGGCAGCCGGGTGACGTCGTTGCCGGCGATCACCACCGCGCCCGCGTCGAGGTCCTCGAGCCCGGCGATCACCCGCAGCAGCGTCGACTTGCCCGAGCCGGACGGCCCCAGCAGGGCGGTGAGGGTGCCGGACGGGATCTCCAGCGAGACGTTGTCGAGCGCCTGGAACGTCCCGTAGGACTTCCTCGCGTCGGTGACGGAGATCATGACTGGCTCCTTGCATCGGTCGGGACGGGGATGGTGGGGGCGATCGCGGCCGGGACGGGTGCCGCCGCGGTCGCGGCCGGTCGTTTGCGGTCGAGGACGGCCATCAGCAGCAGCGTGACCAGCGCGAGGAACATCAGCAGCGTGGCCGCCGCGTAGGCGCCGTGGACGTTGTGATCGTCGATGTAGCGGCTGTGCACCAGCAGGGTGAGGGTCTGCGAGACGCCGGGGAAGCCGGAGCTCACCATGATCACGGCGCCGAACTCGCCCAGCGCCCGGGCCACCGTCAGTACGATGCCGTAGGTCAGTCCCCAGCGGATGGCCGGCAGGGTGATCCGGGCGAAGGTCTGCCAGCGGGACGCGCCCAGCGTGGCGGCGGCCTGCTCCTGTTCGGTGCCGATCTCGTGCAGCACCGGCTCGACCTCGCGGACGACGAACGGCAGGGTCACGAAGATGGTGGCGATCACCATGCCGGGCAGGCCGAAGATCACCCTGATGCCCAGGTCCTCCAGTCCGCCGAACCACCCGTGGACGCCCCACAGCATGATCAGCGAGACGCCGACCACGATCGGCGACACCGCGAACGGCAGGTCGACCACACCGGACAGCAGCCGGCGTCCCGGGAACCTGCCGCGCACCAGCGCCAACGCCGTGACCACGCCGAAGATCACGTTGATCGGCACCGTGATGGCGACGATCAGCAGGGACAGGTTGAACGCCGAGATCGCGGCCGGCGTCCGGATCGAGGCCCAGAAGGCGCCGAATCCCGGCTCGAAGGTGCGCCACAGAATGGTGACGATCGGCACCGCCAGCAGCACGCCGAGGTAGAGCAGGGCGATGCCGCGCAGCGCGATCCGGGTGGGGGTGGAGACCTTCATGCCGACCGCTCCTGGCGTTCCTGGCCGCGCGCGGCGAAGAACCGCAGCACCAGCAGGGTGGCGAACGAGATCGCCAGCAGCGCCACCGACACCGCGGCGGCGTTCACCGGGCGGTCGATCTCGATCTGCTGCTGGATGTACTGCGAGGCGACCTGGGTCTCGCGGGGGATGTTGCCGCCGATCAGCACCACCGAGCCGTACTCGCCGATCGCGCGGGCGAAGGCCAGGCCGCCGCCGGAGATGATCGACGGCGCCAGGGTGGGCAGCACCACCCGGCGGAAGGTCGTCCAGTTGCCGGCGCCGAGCGAGGCGGCGGCCTGTTCGACGTCGCGGTCCACCTCGATCAGCACCGGTTGCACCGAGCGCACCACGAACGGCAGGGTGACGAAGGCCAGCGCGACGATCAGGCCCCACCGGGTGGCGTTCAGCTCGATGCCGATCGGGCTGTTCGGGCCGTACAGCGACAGCAGCACGATGCTGGCGACGATGGTGGGCAGCGCGAACGGCAGGTCGATCAGGGCGTCCACGAACCGCTTGCCCCAGAACTCGTCCCGCACCAGCACCCAGGCGATCAGCGTGCCGACGACCACGTTGAGCAGGGCCACCACCGCGGACACGCCGATGGTCGTGCCCAGCGCGGCCAGCGCCACCGGCGCCGTCACCGCCTCCCAGAAGCCGCTCCAGCCGTCCGAGAAGGACGTCACGGTGAGCGCGGCGAGCGGCAGCAGCACGATCAGGCTGAGCCAGGTGACGACCACCCCGAGGGTGAGGCCGCTCACCCGCCCGGACGAGCCGGACCGGAGTCGCGTGGGTCGCCGGCGAGTCGTCCGGGACGCCGGCGCCGGGTCGGGCGCCGCCACGGTGGCGGCGCCCTTCGCGGACTCGGTGGCGAGCGTCATGACGTCGCCTTGTCGTAGATCACCGCGATCGTGCCGGTGTCCTTGGCGAACAGCTGCTTGTCCACCGCGGGCCAGCCGCCCAGGTCGTCGATCGTCCACAGCTTCTTCGGCTCCGGGAACTTGGCGGCGAACTCCTTGGCGACGTTCGCGTCCACCGGCCGGAAGCCCGCCTCGGCCCACAGCCGCTGCGCCTCGGGCGTGTAGAGGTAGTCGTTGAACGCCTTGGCGGCGTCCAGGTTCTTACTGCCCTTGAGCACCGCGACCGGGTTCTCGATCTTGAACGTGCTTGGCGGGGTGACGTGCTGCACCTTGTCGCCCTCGCCCTCCAGGAACAGCGCCTCGTTCTCGTAGCTGAGCAGGGCGTCACCGGTGCCCTGCAGGAAGGTCTCGCTCGCCTCGCGGCCGGATTTCGGCTGCACCTTGATGTGGTTGGAGACCAGCTTGTCGATGTAGCTCAGGCCGGCGTCGGGGTTCTTGCCGCCGTCGCTGAAGGTGGCGTACGGCGCGAGCAGGTTCCACTTCGCCGAACCGGACGAGAACGGGTTCGGGGTGACCACCTCGACGCCCGGCTTGAGCAGGTCGTCCCAGTCCTTGATGCCCTTCGGGTTGCCCTTGCGGACGACGATGGTGACCACCGAGCCGAACGGGATGCCCTTGTGCTCGCCGTCGGCCCAGGTCGGGTCGACCAGGCCGGCGTCGACCAGCCGGGTGATGTCGGGCGTGACGGAGAAGTTGACGACGTCGGCCTCGGCGCCCGAGGCCACCTTGCGGGACTGGTCGCCGGAGGCGCCGTAGGACTGCTGGAACTGGACGCCGGCCCCCTGCGGGGTCGCATTGAAGGCCGGAATCACCTTGTCGAAGCCGACCTTGGGGACGGCGTAGGCGTAGAGGTTGAGCACCTTGGACGAGCCGGCGGACGCCGAGGTGGTGGCCCCGGCCACGTCGCTCGCTCCTCCCCCGGAGCAGCCGGCCATCGCCACCGCGACGGTTGCCGCGAATGCGGTGATGACTGCCCTGCGTGAGTGGGTCATGAGAGGACTCCTTGTTCGGGTCCGGCCGGGGCCGGGTGACTGCCTTGGGATCGGCGTGGATGAAATTAATCGATAACTCCTACGGGAGTAGTAGGAGTTTTATGGAGCGCCGCCCGCCGGTCAAGCCGGGACGGTCGCGTCTCGCCATTCGAGCACCTCAACCGGCAACGACCCGACCCCGGCGGCATCACCAACCGGGCTCGAAGTACTACCGCCGGTAGTAGACTTTCCTGTGGACGCCCCGCCGGCCGCCGCACCGGAGGCACGCGAGGGTCCGCGTCCGTTGGACAACCCGTCCCGAGGAGGAACCGATGAGTGGCACCGCACAGATCCATGACGCCGAACTGAAGCCGTCGAAGCTGGAGCTCCTGGCCGGCTGGCTGCCGAGCCAGCCGTGGTTCGAGGGGGACGCCGGCGATCTCGAGCGGGTGGCCGCCTACCGCTTCGTCGACCCGGACGGCGAGGTCGGCATCGACACCCTCCTGGTCCGCTCGGGCGGGGTGACCTACCAGGTGCCGCTCACCTACCGCCCCGAGCCGCTGGACGACGACTTCGCCGTGCTGATCGGCACCATCGAGCATTCCGTCCTCGGCACCCGCTACTGCTACGACGCCACCACCGACCCGGTCTACGTCGCCGAGCTGATCCGGGTCATCCACGAGGCCGACGACGAGGCGGACCTGTCCCGCGGCACCAAGTCGATGACGGTGGCCGGCAGCGGGATCACCGCCGTCTCGAACGCGTCGATGGAGGCCGCGCGCCTGGTCCGGGTGCTCGACGGCAAGCACGTCCACACCGCGCAGCCGCTCGGCACCCTCACCGGCACCTGGACGCAGGACGGCGTCGAGCGCACCGAGGTGCTGGCCACCATCCGCTGAGCGGACGGCGGCCGCGATCCCGGCGTCCGCCGGGACGACGCTGCGACAGCGGCTGCCTCGTCATCCCGGGCTCTCCGACGGCCCCGAGAAGGGTCTCAACAAGCTCGACCAACGGGGGCCTCCGGCCTCGACCGACATTCGTCAGTGGGCGGCCTCGTGCCAGGAGCGGCCGGTGCCGACCGACACCTCGAGCGGCACGGTCAGGTCCACGGCGTGGCCCATCTTGTCGCGGACCAGGGCGTCCATCGCCTCGGCCTCGCCGGGGGCGATCTCGAAGACCAGTTCGTCGTGCACCTGGAGCAGCATCCGCGAGTGCAGCCCCTGGGCGGCCAGGGCGGACTCGACGTCGAGCATCGCGACCTTGATGATGTCGGCCGCCGAGCCCTGGATGGGGGCGTTCAGCGCCATCCGCTCGGCCATCTCGCGGCGCTGCCGGTTGGACGAGGTCAGGTCGGGCAGGTAGCGGCGGCGTCCGAGCAGGGTCTCGGTGTAGCCGGTCTTGCCGGCCGTCCGGACGATGTCGTGCAGGTAGTCGCGGACGTTGCCGAACCGCTGGAAGTACTCGTCCATCAGGCCCTGCGCCTCGGACCGGGTGATCTTCAGCTGCTGGGACAGCCCGAAGGCGCTCAGCCCGTAGGCCAGGCCGTAGTTCATCGCCTTGATCCGGGCCCGCATGCCGAGTTCGACGGCGTCCGGGGCGACGCCGAAGACCCGGGCCGCCATCACGGTGTGGAAGTCCTCGCCGGAGTGGAACGCCTCGATCAGCCCGGCGTCCGCCGAGGCGTGCGCCATGATCCGCATCTCGATCTGGCTGTAGTCGGCGGTCATCAGCGTCTGGTAGCCCTCGCCCACGACGAACGCCCGCCGGATCCGCCGGCCCTCTTCGGTGCGGATCGGGATGTTCTGCAGGTTCGGGTCGGTGGAACTCAGTCGGCCGGTGGCGGCGATGGTCTGGATGTAGGTGGTGTGCACCCGGCCGTCGTCGGCGATCGACTTCTGCAGCCCCTCGACCGTCTGCCGCAGCCTGATCTGGTCGCGGTGCCGCAGCAGGTGCGCCAGGAACGGATGCTCGGTCTTCGCGTACAGCGACTCGAGCGATTCGGCGTCGGTCGTCCAGCCGGTCTTGGTGCGCCGGGTCTTCGGCATGTTGAGCTCGTCGAAGAGCACCTCCTGCAGCTGTTTGGGCGAGCCGAGGTTGATCGGGCGGCCGAGGACGGCGAAGGCGTCCGCCTCGGCGGCCCGGACGGCGCCGTCGAAGTCGGAGTGCAGGGTGGCGAGGTAGTCGGCGTCGACCGCGATGCCGTGCCGTTCCATGGTGGCCAGGGTGCGCAGCAGCGGCAGTTCGACGTCGGCCAGCAAGGAACCCTCACCGTGTTCGGCGAGCTCGTCGGTGAGCGCCCGGGCCAGGTCGATCACGGCACGGGCCCGGATCATCGAGTCCTGCCCCTCGTCGGGGTCGTCGAAGTCGAGGGCCAACTGGTCGGACGGCGCCGCCGCCGGCGCCTCGGCGCTGAGCTCCCGCTTCAGGTGACGCGCGGTCAGGTCGCCCAGGTCGTAGACCCGCTGGTCGGGCCGCAGCAGGTAGGCGGCCAGCTGGGTGTCGCTGGCCAGGCCGTTGAGCTCCCAGCCGCGGGACCAGATGGCCAGCAGCGGGCCCTTGGCGTCGTGCAGCGCCTTGGCCGCGGTGTCGTCGGCGAGCCAGGCAGCCAGGGCGTTCTCGTCGTCCGGGATCAGTTCGGTGACGTCCAGCCAGCAGGCCGCGCCGTCGGCGGCCGCCAGCGCCAGCCCGGTCAGGTCGCCGGAGCCGGCCCGCCAGTGGCCGGTGACGTCGAGCCCGGTCAGCTCGCCGCGTCCGTGTTCGGCGAGCCAGTCGGCCAGCGCCCCCGGTTCGAGGACGTCGCCGACCACCTCGAAACCCCCGGACGGCCCCGCCAGCTCGGCCGGCAGCGTCTCCATCAGCCGGTCGCGCAGCACCCGGAACTCGAGGCCGTCGAAGACCGTGTGCACCGCCTCGCGGTTCCAATCGCGCCGTTCCAACTCGGGCACCGTGACCGGGAGTTCGAGGTCGCCGACCAGGGCGTTCAGCTCACGGTTGCGGACCACGTCGTCGAGATGGACGCGCAGCGACTCGCCCGCCTTGCCGGGGATCTCGGCGGCCCGCCGGACGATGTTCTCGAGCCCCTCGTAGGTGGCGATCCACTTGGCGGCCGTCTTGGGACCCACGCCGGGCACGCCGGGCAGGTTGTCGGAGGTCTCCCCCACCAGCGCCGCGAGCTCGGGGTACTGGGCCGGGGGGACGAAGTAGCGCTCGAGCACGGCGGCCGGGGTCATCCGGGCCAGGTCGGAGACGCCCTTGCGCGGGTAGAGCACGGTGACGTCGTCGGTGACCAGCTGCAGGGTGTCGCGGTCGCCGGTGCAGATCAGCACCTTGAGGCCCTGCGCGGCGGCCTGCCGGGCCAGGGTGGCGATGATGTCGTCGGCCTCGAAGCCGTCGAGTTCGACATGGGTGACGTTGAGGGCGTCGAGCACCTCTTTGATCAGCGCCACCTGGCCGGTGAACTCCTGCGGCGACTTGGAGCGATTGGCCTTGTACTCGCCGTACAGGTTGCTGCGGAAGGTCTGCCGCGAGACGTCGAAGGCGACCGCCAGGTGGGTGGGCTGCTCGTCGCGCAGCACGTTGATCAGCATCGAGGTGAAGCCGTAGACCGCGTTGGTGTGCTGCCCCGTGGTGGTCGAGAAGTTCTCGACCGGGAGCGCGAAGAACGCCCGATAGGCCACGGAGTGGCCGTCGATCAACAGCAGGGTGCCCGGGGTGTCGCTCACCCCTGCGAGGGTAGCGGAGCCCACCCACATTTAGTGCCGGCGGGCTGCCGCGACCGCCCGCCGGCGATGTGGAATCGTAGGCGCCATGAGCCTGCCCGAATGGACCGCCGGCATCTCCAGTGCCCTCGACGACAAGATGGGCATCGAGTTGCTCGAACTCGGCCCGCAGCGCAGCCGCGCCCGGATGCCGGTCGCCGGCAACACCCAGCCGTTCGGCCTATGGCACGGCGGCGCCTCGTGCGTGCTGGCCGAAACCCTCGCCTCGCTCTCGGCCTTCGCCGAGGTGGGCAGCGGCGGCCGGGTCTTCGGCGTCGACATCAACGCCACCCACCACCGCCCGGCGACCAGCGGCTGGGTCAACGGCGAGGCTACCGCGCTGCACATCGGCGGCCGGCTGGGCACCTGGGAAGTGGTGCTCAGCAACGACGCCGGCGAGCGGATGTGCACCGCCCGGGTCACCTGCGCACTGGTCCGCCCGCGGAGCGCATGACGCCGGGGCCTCTGCCGTGACTCCGGACGACGTGGTGGCCGCCCTGCGCGCCGCCGGGTGCGTCTTCGCCGAGGACGAGGCCGCCCTGCTGCTGGCCGCCCCCGGCCCGCTGCAGCCGCTGCTGGCCCGCCGGATCGCCGGCGAACCGCTGGAAAAGGTGCTCGGCTGGGCCGCCTTCGACGGGCTGCGGATCGGCGTCCGGCCGGGGGTGTTCGTGCCCCGGCGACGGTCGGAGCTGCTGGTCCGGTTGGCCGCCGCCGGCGGGCTGCGCCCCGGCACGGTGGCGGTCGACCTGTGCTGCGGCAGCGGCGCCCTCGGTGCGGCGCTGCGCCACCGCGTCCCGGGCATCGAGTTGTACGCCACGGACGCCGACCCGGCAGCGGTCGACTGCGCCCGAGCCAACCTGCCGGACGCCCGGGTGTCGGAGGGTGACCTCTGGAACGCGCTGCCGAAGCGGTTGCGCGGCCGAGTGTCGGTGGTGCTGGCCAACGCCCCCTACGTACCGTCGGCGGCGATCCCGCTGATGCCCCGCGAGGCCCGCGACCACGAGCCGCTCGCCACCCTGGACGGCGGCCCCGACGGCCTGGACCTGCACCGCCGGATCGTCGTGGCGGCGTCCGATTGGCTGACCCCCGGCGGACGCCTGCTGATCGAGGTCTCCGAAGCCCAGGCGCCCGTCGCCGTCCGGCTCTTCGAGGACGCCGGGCTGCTTCCCGGACTGCACACCGACGACGACCTGGGCGCCACGGTGGTGAT
>WBZS01002530.1_pt1 | contig 11201 bp, 8 predicted proteins | sample 5204201 | NCBI WGS metagenome assembly WBZS01 (sample SAMN12344357, study PRJNA552823) | activated sludge metagenome | biome: Activated sludge suspended growth; feature: Nitrification reactor; material: Wastewater; isolation source: activated sludge from nitrification reactor of wastewater treatment...
TGAGATCTCCATTTCTTGACCGCGCATTTGGCCAGCCAAAAATCGAAAATCGCCCGTGGTTGTTAGAAAGGTGCCTTCGATCGAGTTGCCCTTTTGTTGAAAGACGCCGACTGCTGGATCTTGGTCGTCGGCAAATTGGACCAACCAACGGCCAGCAATGTTTGCCGATTCACCTGCAGATTCAAAAAGATCGGCCTCGGATTTGATTTCTTCTGCTTGAAAAGCCATTTCCACCCACGCCGATTTACCGGCAGCACGTTTTCGCCAACGCCCGACCATACGTTGCCCCAAATCGTCAGACCAACGGGCTTCAATTTTTGAATCGTAATGGTCAAAGCCCAATTCCATTTGACGCGAAGCAACGTCGATTTTCGCGGTTGGGACCACGATGTGCTCCGAGCCGTTGACAACCTTCGCAGTGGTTTGATCGCCATTGGTCTCCAACTTCAAACCGAAGATCAGATCGCCGCCTGGAGAAGTGAGCGAGGCCCGGTACCAACGAGTCTCTGTTTCGGCAGCATTCGTTTGAATGGTCAAGGTGGATACTGTGGCGCAACAAATGAAGGAAATCGTCACCAGTCCAGTCAAGATCCATTGAAACATCATGATTTATTCTCAGCGCAGAGAGTGACAACGATCAAGCGATCCATTGTCGCCGTTGGACAACGCGGAGACAAGCAAGGAGTATTTGTCGGACATGCGAGGTCAATTTGTTTTGAATCACTTGCCTGACCACTTTGTGTTCAGAGCCTAAGGGGAGTACCATAGAATTCCTTGATTGACCTTAGTCGCGAGTTCCAGGGGAAGTTCATGAGCCAATCACAACCGCCGCAACTGAACGATTTAGATGCCCGGCCGCTTAACCAATGGACATGGTTTCGGCATTTAAATGGCTATCACTGGTTTGTGCTGCTCGTCGCTGCTCTGGGGTGGTTGTTCGACACCATGGATCAACAAATCTTTGCGTTAGCGCGAAAACCAGCAATGAAGGAACTGTTGACAGAAGTAAAAGTTGCCGATGATGGAACCGTGACGAAAACGCCACCAGAAAAAGAAGACGTTGAGTTTGGGGCGACGATGAGCACTTCGGTCTTTCTCATCGGATGGGCGGCCGGAGGATTGTTCTTCGGAGTGTTGGGCGACCGCGTGGGCCGTGCCAAGGTGATGTTGTGGACGATCCTGATCTATTCAGCCTGCACGGGCCTAAGTGCATTTTCGACCGGCTTTTGGGATTTTTGTTTTTATCGGTTTTTGACTGGGTTAGGAGTCGGTGGGGAGTTTGCGGTCGGTGTGTCTTTGGTGGCAGAAGTGATGCCGGCACGGATCCGAACCTATGCGCTCGGATTGTTGCAGGCCTCGTCAACGGTTGGAAATGCGACTGCGGCGGGCCTCAACATGTACCTTGGCCATCTCGATAGCCTCGGGGAATTACGCGACTGGAATTTGATGGGCGTGCCGATGACGGCTTGGCGCGTCATGTTTGTCATTGGCGCGCTGCCGGCATTGGTGGCGGTTCTGGTACGCTGGAAATTGAAAGAACCTACGAGTTGGGTGACTGCAAAACTCGCCGCGAAGGAAACCGGGACAACTCATTTGGGTTCTTATGCAGAATTGTTCCGTGATCCGCGATGGCGTCGAAATGCTCTCGTCGGATTAGCGTTGGGAGCGTCAGGTATTGTGGGACTTTGGGGGATCGGATTCTTTATCTACGAGTTGTTCAGTGGAGTAGTCGGGACCCACTTGAAAGATATCGGTACACCTGCGGACAAGATCCCTGGCCAAGTTGCTTATTGGACCGGCGTCGCATCTTTGCTGATGAATTTCGGTGGGTTTTTTGGCATGTACCTTTCCAGCTTCATCTCAAATTGGATTGGACGCCGCCCTGCGTTTGCGATTGCTTTTGTCGCCGCCATGGTCAGTACGGCGTTCACGTTTTCGCAACTCGATCAGTTTTCGGAATTGTATTGGATGGTTCCGGTTATGGGATTCTGCCAGTTTTCGTTGTTTGGATTGTATGCGATCTATTTCCCGGAGCTTTTCCCGACTCGTTTGCGGTCGACAGGCACGAGTTTTTGCTACAACGTCGGGCGCGTAGTCGCTGCAGCTGGTCCAGCGTTTTTGGGCTTGATGACCAAGTACGTTTATACAGAAGCAAACGGATTCAAAGATGGTTTTCGCTGGGCTGCCGTGACAATGTGCGGAGTCTTCCTGATTGGCTTGTTGGCATTGCCATTCGCTCCCGAAACGAAGGGCAAACCGCTGCCGGAATAGACTCGTTGAATCTCGATCTAATTTTTTTCCTGATTCTCATCTGTCCTATTTTTGTCAGCAGTTTTTTCGCCGCTGAAATCGGCGACATCGAGCGTGAACATGCCACGCCCGTGCGTCGCGATCACCATAACTTTGTCGCGCTGGTGAACGATGAGGTCGTGCACAAAAGTGATCGGCAGGCCTGAGCCCAACACCTCCCAATTCGATCCGCCATTTTTCGAAACGAAGACTCCCAGATCAGTGCCGACGTACAAGACATCCTTCGCATGCGGGTCTTCCTTGATAACGTTGACCGGTCCGCCTGGGAGGTTGCCAACGATGTCCTTCCAAGTTCTGCCGTAATCGTCGGATCGATAAACGTAGGCCTGAAAGTCGTTATCTGTTTTGCCATTTTGCGCTAAGAAAACCGTCGACTCGTTGTATTTGGAAGCCGCCACGCGGGAGACCCATTTGTGGGGTGGCAAGCCATCGACAATTTCGGTCCAAGTCTTGCCACCATCTTGTGTTACATGCAGGCGCCCATCGTCAGTGCCAGCGTAAAGTAACCCCGCTTTCTGCGGCGACTCGCTCAACGAAGAAAGCGTGGCAAAGGAAATGTTGCCTTGCTTTTTAGGATTATAATGGGTCAAGTCGGGACTGATGGTCTCCCAACTGTCCCCGCGGTTTGTCGAGCGGAAGACCCGATTCATCCCGTGATAGATGACTTTGGAATCATGCGGTGACAATTGAAAGGGTGCATGCCATTGTCCGCGCAAGGTTTCACCAGCGATCTCCGGCTTAATCATCTTCGTTTCCCAGCCGCCAAACGAACGACGTCGAGCGGTCGGTTGCGGACCCGAGCTCCTCGTTGACCGCAACAATGTGCCGTAGAAGGACTCACTGTACAGGGTGGTTTCGTCGTTCGGATCGATTTCAATGTAGCCCGCTTCGCCCCCAGGAATCAGCTTCCATTCGTTAGACACTCCGTCGCGACCAGGACGCGAAGGCCCCATCCAACTCATGTTGTCCTGGATCGACCCATAAACGTTAAACGGTTCCGCGTTGTCAATGGCCACGTTGTAGAACTGCGCCAGCGGCATGTTCTCGATGTTCTTCCACGTCTTCCCGCCGTCATAGGACAGGTTCACTCCGCCGTCATTGCCGTTTATGAGGTAATTCGAATTCGAGGGATCGATCCAAAGTGCGTGATGGTCGCCATGCAAGTCAGGATATTCAACCGGCGCGAACGTCTTTCCGCCGTCGTTGGATTTACCCATCGAAACTCCCATGACATAAATGGTTTCGGGGTCGTTGGGGTCGACACGAATTTGGCCAAAGACCCAACCGTACGTTGAGAAGAGTCGTTGCATAAACTCATTGTCGTTGTGGGTACGTCGCCAAGTTTCGCCGCGGTCATCCGAACGAAAAACTTCGGCACCTTTAATCACATCCTGTTTTTGTCGCCCGTAAGAATCGAGTTCGCCTTCTTTTGCCTTGCGAAACGCCTCATGATTGTCGACGAGTGCATAGATGGTTTGGGGCTGCGATTGAGCGAGGGCGATACCGATACGTCCGGCTTTGCCGCGTGGCGGAAGGCCATTGGTCAACAGTTTCCAGTTTTTCCCACCATCATCCGTTCGGTAAACGCCTCCGCCGTTTCCTGGAAGCGGATCGCTCCAAGGACGTCGAATGCGGTGCCACATCGAGGCGTACAGTGTGTTTGGCTCTTGCGGGTCCATCACGAAGTCGTAACCGCCCGTCATGTCGTCTTCGTAAAGGGACTTCACCCACGTCTTACCGCCATCCGTCGTCTTAAAAATCCCCCGCTCTGAATTGGGTGAATATTCATGACCACAGGCAGCAATGTAGACGGTGTTTGAGTCTTTGGGGTGAACGACGATGCGAGCGATGTGGTGGGTGTCAGCCAGTCCCATAGATTGCCACGTCTCGCCGGCATCGCTGGAACGATACACACCGGTTCCCGCCATTGAACTTCGGAAAATGTTTGATTCGCCGGTCCCGAGCCACACGATATTGGAGTCTTGTGGGTCAACCGCAATCGCGCCAGTCGAAGCGGAGGGCGCATCGTCGAAAATCGGTTTCCAGGTTGTCCCCTCGTTCGTGGTCTTCCAGGTTCCGCCGGATGCCGAAGCGACATAAATGGTATGCGGCTGATCCAGCGGCCTCGCAATGTCGGTAACGCGGCCGCTCATGATCGATGGGCCAATCGAAGTCCACTTTTTGGACTTAAAAGGTGATGACTCTCGCATTTTCAAGAACGATTCGTGAAAGGCTAGTCGCGTTGCCGAATCGAATACCGGTGGCTTGAATTTGCCTTGAGAAAAACAAGGTTGCTCGCCAAAAACGAAACATACAAGAATTGTGAGGACTTGCAACGAAAGTATACGAAACATGGGCACCAGCCTCCAAGAATCAGAATTCGCACAACGAATGGGAAAGACCTAATTCTATGGAATTTGAGCGCGCCTAACAGCCAGTGGACGCACACACTGGCGGGGCAGGCGAGGGGGTGTTTGGCGCAATTCGAGAGCTATCAACCAACCGAATCGGCGGATGCTGCTTTGCGACGATTCGTAAGCGAATTATTTGTTGATGTGGCTGGGGATGGGGAATCGGCGAAAGGCTCGAAACTCGATGGAGCAATCGTAGGGCGGCGTCGCTTCTGAGCTTGCAAGGCCAAACCTACTGCGGCAATCGAAACGACCATCCCGCAACCGAGCGCATTGACATTGGCTTGAAAGTAAGCCCAAACGACTAGTGCTTGCCCGACAAAAAACAGGGCGAGCATGCTGAGCAATCTCGGGGAGTCGCTCGCAGCCAATGGCGACAAAGACTCTTGAGCATCGCTGGCTTTACCGCTTGGTTGGGAGCGAGACGTGTGGGGCCGATCAAAACGAAATTGACGAACCGAACTCCGCGATTTGTCGCTAGGACCGGCCTCTCTTTTCTCATCGGCACGCAGTGGATACAACGGAGTGAGAGGCGCGAAGCGTAGATCGCTGGAGTGGGTCATGATGGAGTCCGGTTTGGGCGGCGATTGAATAACCTCAATTTGGCAGCGCGCGCAAATCAATTCCGCTTCATGGACCGCAACCATGGGGGATTCACTTTTGCAGTTAGGACACCACATGCGAAATTGGATTCGGGATGAGAGTCAAAAGGGTAACAGGACTTCGTTTCATTCGACAAAACGCCAGCAGTTCTGTACTTCACAGGAAAAAACCGCTACAACCGGCAGTGTTAACGGCGAAAGCAAGGTTGTAATCGTTACAACATTGCATTTGCCACCGCAGTCGACAAACGAATCGTCCGTTCAACTCCGCAATTATTGTGGAACTTCAAGAGTCTGAAACGAAATCAGGCTTGTCCGCCGTGATTGTTAACTCAAAAAAAGGAGTGTCCAGTGGCTCAACCAGGGAGTGAATCCAAAACCAAATCTTTACCACGCCAAGTCTTGATGCGCCGAATGCGGTTTCGTTTAATGATCTTGCCTATGATTGCGGTGGGCATGTTAATCGGCATGAACTTGATGGCGACGCGTCCCAAAAATCTCGGTGTGATGGACGGACGCCTGTTTCCTCTTCCAGAAACCCCAAATTGTGTTTCCACACAAGCCGCGACCGACGCACAACAAATGGAGCCAATCCGTTTTCAAGGAACTGCAGAAGATGCAATGAAGAAGTTGGTTGCAGTCGTGGAATCGCAGCCTCGGATGACCATCATTTCACAGACGGAGAACTATCTCTATGTCGAAGCTCGAAGTCTGATTTTTCGGTTTGTGGATGATGTCGAATTCCTGGTTGACAATCAAAGGAAGGTCTTTCAGTTTCGTTCGGCATCCCGAGTTGGCTATTCTGATATCGGGGCCAATCGAAAGCGGATGGAACGAATCAAATCAGCCTTTGAAAATACCAAGTAAACGATGGACGAATGAATTGCCGCGTTTATTTGGTAGAGTCGCGAATCGGCCCCATGACTTCGACGGTCAGGGGAGGGCTTTCGTGCTTTTGCCCTTTGTCGTCGGTTGCAACCGCATACAGCTTAACCGGTCCCCGTCCTAATTCGGAGGCGTTGATTTCGAATACCGATTCACCGTTTGCTGCTTTTCTCAGGTTGCGAGAATTTATGAACAATTCAACGTTTTCTCCAAAATTTGACTCGAACGAGAGGTTGATGGTTTCGTTTTCCGCGAATGATTTTTTCTTCGTGCTCAGCGTTATCGAACCGTTTTCGTTTTGCACAATAAAAGGAATTGTGATGTTCGCCCGTGTTTGAATTGGCGTGTTCGCGATCGGCACCAGTCGCAACTCGTGATAGCCGTCTGTCAGTGTTTTCGAATCGAACTTAAGTTCCTCAATGCGCGCCGACCTTCCTGTCAATTTCCCGTCGAGATAAATTTCGATCAATTCAATTTTGCTGCTGTCTGGAGCGGTCAAGGCCAGCCGCACGTCGCCTGACACTGTCTGCATTGGATCGAGCCCTGAGGCCTTGAGCTCAGGTCGAACGGCCCAAGGTTGACACAAGGCATCACCCACGATCAACAGTTGAAATGGGCCCGCGACCGATTGGTAAAAGGACTCTGCGAGGGAGCAACCGCGGCGATAATGGACGTGAATCATGGGATGGGGGAATTTTTGCTGCAGCGCAAATGGCTCGACGATAGTGCCGCTGGAGCCCGCAGCACCTTGCTTTAGCAACTCGGTTGCACGCGTATGCGCGTCGCGTGTGTAATCGCCGCCCAGGCTCGTCAGGTTTTCAACGATCGCGCCGGGAACGATTTTTGTTTTGCATTTGGGCCAATCGAAAACGGCAACGCCAATGGTTGCACCGATCGCTGTTCCGTTGAGCGGCATGGTGTCGTGCGATATGACGGATTCTTCGCCCATGGCCTTGAGCTGCGCAATGACCGATGCAAAGGCTGGTTGGCGCGTTTTCGTGCGAACATCACTCGTGTCGCAAAAGTAAAATTTTCCTTTCGGTTTGCTGCCGTCGGCGGCCACCGTTCGCTTCAGATAATCGAGTGAATCTCGTTCGGAAATTCCAAATTTAGAGTTCACCGTTAACATCGTGCAAAGGACAAAATTAGCTCCAGTGTTCTGATTGCCATTAATACTGCCGTTGGCTGCCCAAGCGAATCGCGTGGCGAAGCCAAAAGTTGGTGTGTATTCAAACGGAATATCCGGCAAGCGATCCACGATGCCTTTGAAAAGCGGTTCGTCTTTGATTTTGGCAAAAGCCTCATCAGCTTGAGAGAATTTTCGGTAACACCAGCCGGTGCGAATTGCCCGGGTCAGCCAATCGGACGCTTTGGTCGCATCGCCTTTTCGCGCGAAGGCTTGTGCCAGGGAATAGCTTACAGCGATTTGGGCAGGATGTTCGCGCGCAAGGGCCTCCAAAGCCGCGATGCCTACATCGACTTTTTCGCCTGCAATGTCATCAAGAGCCTGCTTATATTTTTCCTGTTGTTCGAGAATAAAGGGGGTCTCGAGGATGATTTTTGCGGGCTGCCGATAGTAGTTGTTTGCCGCCAGACCCATGTAACCGGGCTCGTCAACGAGAACGGCACCAGCGAAATAAGTCATTGATGTAATCGATGCCGTTGGAGAGAAAATAGGAATCAGTTGTTTCGCGTTCGCCCCTTCACGTTCTTCTAAACGTTTAAGAAAGACTTTTTGGTGCGTCGTCGTGTCGATCGCGGTTGGAAATCCTGATGAATAAACGATGTAATCGATTTGAGCTTCGAGTTTTGCGTCTCGAATGTATTCGAAGATCGGCCGCAGGATTAGGTCCTGGAACTCCTTCACCGTGATTTTGTTTTGATCCGGAATGTTCGCTAGATAGAGGACGTTTCTGGCGGGTATTCCCCGCAATGCCGCGTAGTGGTTGGCGATTAGCTTGGACGAGGCATTGTCCCAGTTAACCACGAGCAAAACGCCTTCAGGGCCACCGCCTGCCAAGCTCACCGAAGGGCTGCAAATCCAAGATCCGGAAAGAAACAGCATCGCAATGAGAAATCGGTTGATCATGCACATCGTTCACTTGCCAATTTAAAATGGAGCCACAGCCACTTCCTCGTTTGGATTCTATGACATCGTCCACCGCTTGGCGAGCAATAGCCGGAAAATGCGGGCGAGACGCCCGAGCACCAAAAACTCTAATCCCAATACTTAGCCTGGACATTGCACTAGTTTCTTGGGAGTGTTGGTCGAGTCGGAATCATTTCCAGTTTGGACGCCACAACCAATGCGACCTTACGGCAAGAATCACAAAGCCGACATAGCCGGGGCGAAGCGAAACTTGGCAATCTGAAAATTGGGGGCGACCTTCTGGTGGAACCAATTTTCTACCTCCCAAGCGCTTGGGTTTTAACTTGCCCGTCAATAGGTCCACATGAATTGTGGCCAACGATGGAAAAGAATCAATTTCCAACACTAAGAACTTATCCAAAAACCACGTCTTGGTTGCGTCGGTGTGTCGGACCGAAGCAGGTTCGTGATGGCTGCGTGTTCAGGTTACGCCCTCATTGTACTCGTCGAACGATTTTCGATAGATGATGATTAGTACTGGCAGAATTTCTCCGGTTTGGCACGCAGTAGCGGAGTTGGAACGCCCTACATATAGAATTTAAGATGAATTTTGACAGTTCCCATCTTCAAGGAGCCAAGATGAGCTATCCGAAGACAAAATCAGCCAAGCGATCTCGACCAATTTTAGCAGTGAATTTAAAGGAAGAGGTGTTCAGTTGACTCTGGATGGGCACTCCGGCAGCTCGGTGTCGAAGTTCGGAAGCTGAAGCGTTAAATTTACAGGAGTCTCATCACCAAGCGAACTGTGAGGTCGTCGATAGTTGTAGGTGTCACGACAACGGGTGTCACCAACTATTCGATTTGGCGCAAGATCTCCGGATTTATACCTTTGAAACATTTGAAACCGTCCTCGAGTGCAGGTATTGAATGCTTTAGCGAATGGCCAACACGCTCCCGAGTTATACCACTTTGAAGGGTGTTTTGCGTAGCAAAAGGACGGACGCCTACGGTTTCTCACGTAACGAAATCACCGGAGGGCGCGGGCCCTACCGGTTTAATTGCTCTATCGGGAATACAAAATACAACGAAGTGTAGCCTGATTCCTACGCGACTGTCTTACGGCAGCTTTGTTGGCAGAACGCCGGGTTCTTTGAGTAACTCCAGCAGCCGGGTGTTTTGATTCAGCTCATTGTAGTACTTTTCAAATCGAGCGTTACCGACTTCTTCGAAGGGGTTCGCAGGGAAAGCGACCGGTGATTCTTCCAACTGCAGGAATCGGAGCGATCCGTCATCGTGTGGAATTACGACGATTGTTTTGCCAAATTCCAGGTCAAATACTCGCTGGCTGATGATTGCCAGATTGCGTCCGTCTGCCATGGTCAGCTGGACCCAGTCGATTCGTCCCTGTGACGTCAACTGACTGCCCGTAGCGAGGTAGTGCGGATAATTTCGAGAAACAATATGGTTTGCGGTCCCATCGTTGGCCAAGTGATCGGTCAAGATCAACAGATTGAATCGAGTGGCAAAATAATCGCCTTTGACTGCAGCGGGTTCGGGGTGATACTTGCTGTCTATCGCATATCCGACGGTCGTTCCTTTTAGTGTTCGCTCACCAATGCGAGTCTCCAATTTACCGATCATGCCGTATCCCCAATCGTAATCCGCGACCGGAGAGGGATAGTCAGACAAAGCAGGTTTGATGGGATGCTTGTTCTCACGGACGGCTTCCAGGTCCCCTTTTAATCGATCGGGGTTCCATTTAGAAGGATCGTAGTTACGATGTGCATAGGCACGCCCGTCCTCGAGGGTCCACAAGTCTCGCCCGTTTGTCGGCTCGACCGAAGATTTTGGCTTTGGGTCACCAGTCGTTTTTGTGTCGTCCTGCCCCCATGCCGATCCGGTGGTCATAGCAAGTAGTGTTGCAATGGCGATGATGTTGCTTGTTACCAGAACGAAACATCGATGATTAAATTCTCGGATAGATTTGTGCATTTCGATTCTCGGGTTTGCAAAAAAAATTGTAAACGTTAAATGGTGGACAATTCGCCATTTGGTCAACGAACAAACGTCCAAAATCTTGCGAAGCAATCCGTCAATTTTCACGCCGTGTAACCTGCTCAAGCGAAGTCACTCGATGGGGAACGCCGGCCCGATGTTGCATTAACATCTGGACCGTGATTTGGTCGCCATTCGGAAATTCGGGGACGAATTTGGACAAAGGGTCTGATAATTCCAGAACACTGTTCCAGCAGCCTGATGCCGATGGCGCGAGTCATGCTCTTGGCAATGGAAGCGATACAAAACTGCGAATCGATTGTGTTTTTTCGTTCGTGTGATTGGTCCGCGAAACCACAGCATCTTTCAACGATTCTCTCACCATTCTTTTCAACGATCACAACGCCCGAAAAGTGATTCCGTGCTTCAAAAGTATCAATCAGGACATTGATCGATTTGCGGACCTCTTGAGTCTGTGGATTGTCGGACTGTCCGGCACAAACACTCGCAAGGCAGACCGAAACAAAAAAGTTGATTCCGAGTTGGACAAGGCAGCGATCTGGCGGGAAAAATGACATAAAACCTACCTAGGCAAAACACAGAAAATTTGTCTCACGTGTTTGTCGCAGCAGCGAACGATATCCCCGCGAAAATGTTTTGATAAATTGACAGAATTTCGAAAATATCGAAAAAACTCGGCTGCCAAGTCGATTTCTGGTTTTGGATTCAAGCATTTCCGGATGCGATCGGCCGTAGTTCCCAACCTGCTTCGGTCACATCGATTGCGCCAAGAAAGTTTGGGAAAGGGGAATGAAATGTAATTTACAATTCTGAAACCTTTCATCGGAACCCTGCGGGTGGAAAGCCCGTCCAGTAGAGCTTGACCAGCAACTGGAAGCGAGTCTTGCG
>WBZS01002531.1_pt1 | contig 11199 bp, 18 predicted proteins | sample 5204201 | NCBI WGS metagenome assembly WBZS01 (sample SAMN12344357, study PRJNA552823) | activated sludge metagenome | biome: Activated sludge suspended growth; feature: Nitrification reactor; material: Wastewater; isolation source: activated sludge from nitrification reactor of wastewater...
AACCGCAAGTGGGCAGACCGACTAAGTCTAAAAATTTGTACATACAGCAAGCCGGACGAGGCACGAGAACGTATCCTGGTAAAACGGATTGCATTCTTCTTGACCATGGTGGAAATATTTCACGACACGGTTTACCGACTGATGAGCCAGATGTCGACCTGGACGGAAAAGAAAAAAGAGGGCACGTAAAAGAATCTAAAATTTGCAAAAATTGTTTTGCCGTTTATAGAGCTCCGCTTTGCCCTGAGTGTGGGGTCGTCCCTCCAGAAGCTCCAAAATCCGAAATAACTGAAACAAACGATGAGCTAAAGGAGCTTGTTAACATCGAAATAGACCCTATAAAAAGAATGCTAAAAGACCTTCAAAAACAAGGTAAACAAAAAAATCGACGAACGGCTTGGGCTTACTACAAGTTAATTGATAAATTCGGATTCGATGCTTCAAAACCATACTTGCCGGATTGGTTTTTGAAACGATACAATGAACCAATGGCAATGTTTAGTTCACCGTTCACTGGTATTCAAATGAATAAGGAGGGATCGAGTGATTGAAAAATTATTAATGAATTTAGGCGAAGGTAGCGTGATTATAGGGATTTTTCTAATTCTAGCATTTAGGTTGATTTTTGAAGTAGTTCTATTTCTTTGGAACCTTGCAAAGAAAAAAAACGAGCTATCCGAAAAAAGTATTAAAGAGCTCACTACAGCCTTAGAGCACAATACAAAATCCGTTGAAAAATTGGATTTAAGAATTTACCAAGCTGAAAAAATGATCAATGATTTCCCGAAACTTAAATTAGATGTTAGACGTCTTTTTACAGCTATAAAACACGTCGCAGGTGACGATTGGAACGAGATCAGAAAGTCTATTTTAGACGACGAAACACTGTAAAATTATTTTGATATAAATTTTACTTATGAGACGCTCTAAGTAGCTGATTTTACTATGTATTTCAATGATACACTGTCGAATTTTTTCTTTACTTTTTATGACTAATTGTGCTATACTTATATTATAGTTAAACATCAAACTATAACATGGAGCATCACAATGAGACATTTTTTATTAGTTATTTCAATCCTGATTTTTTCAGCCTGCGCGAAAAAAACAAACGAGTTTCCAGAAAAAAAATCTATTCCGGAAATGTCAGCGCCAAGACCTGACTACGTTGATACTTGCACTGAGACTGTACGCGCTGACGACTATAGATCAGACGTTCTTATAATTGGAGACAGTATCTCACTAGGATACACGCCTTTTGTTCAACAGAGTTTACCTCAGATCGATGTACTGCATAACCCTTGTAACGCTGGACACAGTTATTGGGGTGTTAACACGATTGATAAGTACCTCGCTAGTCGTGAGCGTTTCGAAGTGATCACTTTCAATTTCGGAATCTGGGATGGGTTCTATGGCGATTGGATGAGCTCAGAAGAGTACGCTAAAAATCTAAGATATATAGCTTTCAAAATTAAACAAAAAACTAGTAGACCTGTTTTTATAACAACGACTTTCGTTACTACTGCAGACCAAGAAAGAATGCTTGCGATGAGAAACGCTGCCTTGCAAGTGATGTCTGAGATGTCAATCCCAGTCGTTGACTTGTATCCGATTGGAATAGCACACCCTGAATTTTACGGAGACGACCAGTTCCATTTTAATGAAACTGGATACCAACATTTAGCTGAAATAATAACTCAAACAATTAAAGGAGAGTAATTTATGAATTACCATGAGCAGTCTGAGCAGAATTTAGTCACTGCTTTGAAGTTAGGAATTATTACATTTGCTCAGTTTTTAGATAAGTACCGACGCATAACAGAACCAATCAGCGACGAAGAATTTGAAAACAAAGTTGCTGAATTAATTAAAAAAGGAGAGCTAGTATGAAAAAGTCAGTAAACCGAGAAGAATTTGTCAGAGCTTTTGACGAATGTAACCGATCAGAAAATTTTAGTCCACTAGGCCGTCGAAAACTTTTCGACTATTTAGAATCATATGAAGAGGACACAGGTACTGAAATTGAATTCGACGTAATTGCTATTTGTTGCGACTATTCAGAAGAAACTATTTCAGAAGTTTTGAAAAATTACAGTTTAGATTCAATCGACGACCTGCGCGAAAATACTACTGTTATTGAAGTTGACGACGAAACTATAATTTACCAGGTGTACTAAAATGAAATATTTAATAAAAATAAGACAAGATCTTACAGCTTGCGACACTATTTTTCGAGGTACTCAAACTAACATAACACTTCAAGAGATGCTTTTTGACTCACTCGAGGAAGCAGAAAAAAACTACAATTCTCAAAAATCTAGTTTTAGGTTTGCTGGACTTGCTGGGCAGTACGTTACATACCCTCAAGAAGTTCCTGACGACTATAAAGTTCCGAAATATTTTTGTGAATGTTGCGGAGAAGGTTTTAATAGCGATGCTTACGCAGATTTGGGAGGTAATTTTTGCTCTAAAGTTTGTTTTAGGAATAATTATCAAAACCAGAATTCGGATTTAGAGGAACCGTATTATGAAGAATAGAAACGACTATCAAAAAGAATGGGCTAAAGAACGCAAGCTTCAAGTCGATAAATACGTTCGAGATCAAGTTTTTTATACTATGCATCTGGGGTCAATCTCTGAGATGCATGAACGAATCAAAAATTTAAAGTTTAAAAGATGTAAAGAACTGCCTTCGGAAAGCCACGTCAAGCTTGCTAATTCAGCAAGAGACAGACTGCTTAAAGTATCTTTAAAATTCATTTCAAAATTACTAGGATACACTATATGAGTAAAAAACTAATAGAACGCGCTATAGATATTCAAAAAAAGATCGATTCACTGAAAGTCTTATACGACGAACTAGACGCTATTACAGAGACGCTTAGAAAGTCTCGATTTAAGAGCTCTAGTACAGTGTCTCATAATGTTTTTTTGATTGATAACTTTGCAAATAAAAATCATGCTTTTAGAACAACGTCTATAAGACGCTTCGAATTAAGAATTGAAAGGAAGAAAAAATGATTCTATTTAAACGTTTTATTTGTTTCTTAATTGGACACCAGTATAAGTCGAAAGATGTAAAAAGAACTGAGACTGATCTAGTTATAGTCGATTTTGAATGCGCGTCTTGTCGTCGTGAGTTTTCTTCGAATAGATTTTTCGTCTAATTTTTCTTAGCTCATTGGATGAGCTATTTTTTATCATCTAAACTATCTAATTTTACCTTAAATCTTTGAATATCTGGACTGCAGTTCGTTTTTTCACACGAGTTTATTATATATGTTGAAAGTGGCGCGTAGGACTCCTCTGCAGGTACTAAAATCGATTCTCTCTGAATTCTAGACCACGGCTTTCCATTTAAATGAAATTTCGGATTCTCGCCAACAAAAACGACCTTTCCTGAGACGATATGCTCACAGTAGCCACATTCGTATTCCTGGATATTTTTCATGCACGTAGGGCTCGGAGTTAGCTTTAAATGCCCTGTTACGGCGTCCGTATGAAGTCTCTGAACTAGTTTCTTACAAACTGGGACATCTGGAGGAGGTTTTGTACAAGAACTAAGCAGTAACGCGAACAAGCTCACTGAAAGTAAGAATTTCAAGTAACTCAGCCTTTTCGTAAACGTCATCAGACACATCTCCTAAATTTTCTTTTTGATCGACTGCTATAATGTAGTCCTGAGCCTGGCTAGCTTTACGTATTGCAGTGTTAGTGAAAAAAGCCATCTGAGTAGTTCTCTTTGATAAACCTTCGATGATAATTTCTACTAGCTTTTTAGTGATATCTCGAATTATTGGCAGCCTTAACCATTGAAGCCCTTGCACGGACGCAAGAGCCTCATAAGCTAAATTAGTTTCAATCAAAACAAACGTTGACCGAATTTTTTCAACTAAATCCGTGATATCAATTACGGAAGCTTCGGAGTCGATGGTTTACCGCCAAGTATTTTTTTGATAAAATCAATTGCCTTTACGTAAACATCTTTTATTCCAGGAATAGCTTTCAAGGAATCAAGTAACTCATGGAGTAAAATAGCGCCCGCGCCTGCTGCGACGTATGCCATCACGCTCGCCAAAGTTATCGGAGTCCCATTTAAACCTAGATCTAGAATTCCGCCTACGAGCCCTAGAAGAGGAGCGACCCATACTTTGGCTTCCCCAAGTTTCGACCATAGCAACTGGTTTAGGAAACTTACTTTCATGCTGCTGATTATGATTAGAATTATTGTTGAAATTTTGGCTACGGTGCTCAATCCTCCGAAGGCTTTTATAGCCGTCAATACTTGGTTGAGAAACTCCTGAGGTGGTATTTCTTGGGCTACCTCCTGAGCAAATAACAAAAAAGAAAACAAAAACACTGATAAAAGTGTAAAAATAAATTTCATAAAAATCTCCTTGTACGTAAATTATATCTTTACAGGCCAACGTATTGCAACAATTTCGTCGTGCCCTGAATCGTTACCAGATACATTAAACGTACTAACTTTTAGGGCGTTGGACTGGTTTCCACCCCTTAGCTTGATTAATTTTTGGCTCTCGTTATGCCATTCTTCGAAAAATGCAACGTGGTGCCCGCCATTGGCGTGTCTTATCACTATAATAGCTCCATAGCGTAGTTCTGAGAGGATGCCACATCCAATAAAGGATTTTGCAGCAGCACTGCCTGTGCCTTTATAGCCGTTTTTCATAAGTGCAGCATTAGCGCATACTGCACACCAGGGAACTTCGTCGTGCTGTTCTGGATAATTTCCGTACTGGTACAAATCCATAATAAAAGGATTGTCTTGTTTTCCAGGTACTTCTTTTTCTCCGTCGTTTTTAATCATCCAATCCATCCAAGGAGTTTTTTCTGAATCAGAAATTAATGGCTGATTTAATTTTTTTTCAATCTCTGCCTTAGTTTTAGGTCCTACGATACCGTCAACTGATAACCAGTTTAAGTACTGAAAGCTTTTTACAGCTTTTTCAGTCTGTGGACCAAAATCACCGTCGATATCTATTTGATATCCAAGCTTGTTTAGATTTTTTTGAAGTAAAGTTACCTCATCGTTGTTTGATCCTAATCTTAACATTAGTTACCCATCAATTCACGACCTTCTAAGAGCTCGTATGCTAGTTTTTCTGCTGCCCATTGTGAAACAAATTCAGGCTCCGGTAGCCACTCTAAAAGTTTTTCTCCAACATCGTTTACAGTAACTTCTTTTGTTTTGTTAGGACAGAAATCAAATATTTCCCAGGCACCACCTAAAGAAAAATTCTTCATTTTATATCCGTACTCATTATAAGGTCCGCGCCAGTGAGTGATTAAATCAGATCTCTTTGCCGTAGCCATAAATCCAATCCAAGCGTCCCCGCTAGCAGCCATGTGCAGAGGCGATGAGTCGTTTGTTAAAACTACTTTCGCATTCTGCATCAAGGCTATTGTTTCCATTATTTTTAATTCATTTCTTAGATCTATACAGCCTTCAGTATTGACTTCGACTGTGCCGCGAATATCGACAACGTCTTTTCCAACTAGAATCGGAGTTATACCTCTTGATCGAAGTCCTCCAATGATTCCATTCCACCACCAGTCAGGCATAGTGTTTGATTGCCAGTGGCGACCAGCGTGAATCACAACAGAGCTATCCATTTTCATGTTAGCAACGCGCTCAAAATCAGTTTGTGTCGGTACTAATTTAATTTTCTTATACGAAGGAGGCATCTGACACCTGAACGCACACAAGCACATATATTCCACGCAATGAGTGAGCAAAGGACTCATGAAATCCATTTGTAAATGGTTTCCAGGAAACATCGTGTGAAAAACGTAGTATTCATTAAAATCAGGTTTATCGAAATTCGCATCGAATAAATTCTTTAATTTTAAATGTCTAAAAAGTTGAGGGTAATCCGTGATAACAGAAATCTCAACGTCCTTGAAAGTCTCTAGCGCAAACCTGATTGTAGGCTCTGCGCAGATAACATCGCCAAGGCCTCCATAAGTTGAAATTAAGAGGTTGTTTTGAACACCTCTTTCAACAGCTATAGTGTTTCTAAAAGCTGGTAGCATTAGCGCCGGGAAAACAACGTGACCATCAGCGCTTAGAGGATCTTCATTTGGTTTTACTAAGTGATTAGTTTTTATGTTCGGATTTGTAGGTGGTACTCTTAATTTTCTTCTCTCTTGTCGATTCATGAGTGATGCTCCTTTTTCATGAATCGTAAACGATGTACCTTTAATAAATCAATGATAATATTCTTCAACGATGATCATGCCGCCTGCTCCTGCGCCTCCAGCAAAACCATTAGTGCCAGCTGTACCCCCGCCGCCGCCAGCGCCTGCTGTGTATGAATACGTCGCACTAGGACCAACGATGTACGCTTCAATGTAAGCGCCTGCGCCGCCTCCAGTTCCAGGTTCAGAATTTGAAGTTGCTGATGTGCCTCCACCGACTCCTCCACCTCCAGAATTTGTAGCTGCTGATAAACTAGTTTGAAGAGATCCAAAAGCACCTCCTCCAAAAAATCCTTGACCGCCAGGAGCTCCAGCCATTTGAGTCGCGCCTGTTCCATTTATTTCGCGACCTCCACCGTTTCCACCATTTATTCCCCATCCATAAGCTGGAGAATTTATTGTAGGAGTGCCCCCAACGCCATTACTAGCATTTTGATACGCTCCAGGAGAGCCTCCTCCTGCAGTTAACAACGAAGTTCCAAAAACAGTAGACGCGCCTACTGTGCCAGTTCCACCACCAGCTGTCCCAGATCCAGAACCACCACCACCAGCTCCTATCATTTTTACTTTTATATAAGACACTCCAGCTGGTGTCGTATAGGTTCCTGTAGCGTTAGCTGAAAAACCACCAGTATGAGCTCCGACAGATACAAAACTAATCGTAGGCGCTGTGAAACTTTGCCAAGTAGGAGCAGATCCAGTATTTGCTTTAAAAAACTGACCCGTTGTACCAGCTGCAGTTGATGCCATTGCAGTAGTAGTAGATCCATAAATAACACCGTACTGATTTAAATTTGAAGCTTGACCAGTTCCTCCGCTACCAACAGGTAGAGTGCCAGTGACGTCAGCAGAATTTATATTCACAGCTGCGCAAGTTAAATTACCACTAGCTGCTATGCTTTGAGCAAAAGTGTTTGACCCACAATCCGTCGGATTTGAAGCCAGGGCTGTAGCAGTAGAAGAATTCCCAGTGAGTGAAGCTGTTATAGCTCCAGCTGAAAAATTTCCAGATCCATCTCTGAGTACTAAAGTACTTGGTGTATTTGTTGAAACACCAGTAGTTGACGCATTTGAAATTGCAGCACAAGTTAGATTGCCGTTTGCTGCTATACTCTGAGCATAAGTATTAGATCCGCAATCCGTAGGGTTTGCAGCTAAGGCTGTTGCCGTCGATGCGTTTCCAGTTAAGCTACCAATGAAAGTTGGAGCTGTTACCGTTCCAGTAAAAACTGGAGATGCCTTTGGAGCATAAGTTGAAACTATTGTCGGTAGGTTTACTAAGTCCCAAACTGTTAAACGCTTTGTAATATTTGTTGCAGCTGCGACATAAGGGAACGAGTCGTTAACTCCCGTAGTTGATGCTGTACCAGTGGTAGCTGCGAGATTTTTACATCTGCAGCTGTCGCAAAAAAAGTAAAAAAAGTTATAAGTAAAAATATATAATTTTTCATTTTGTCCTCTTTATTGATAATATTCTTCAACTATTAAATAACCTGATCCGCCATCACCGCCAGCAAATCCGCTTGTGCCAGCAGTTCCGCCATTTCCTTTTGCCCCAACAGAATAAGAATACGTTGCATCAGGGTTTGGAATAATTGCCTCAATATAAGCTCCAGCTCCGCCTCCAGTTCCAGGTTCAGAATTTGAAGTTCCTGATGTACCACCACCACAACCACCGCCTCCAGTGTTGTCTTGAGCATCAATATCAGATTGCAAAGTTCCAAATGATCCGCCTCCGAAAACTCCCTGACCGCCAGGAGCTCCAGCTAACTGAGTAGAACCAGAGCTTCCGTTTACTTGACGTCCTCCGCCTGGTCCGCCTTTTATCGCTTGACCATAAGCTGGAGAATTTATTGTAGGAATTCCACCGATACCATTTGTCGGATTTTGAAATGCTCCAGGAGACCCGCCAGTGCAAACTAGAAGAGAAGTTCCAAAAGTAGTGCTGCCTCCAGCTGTGCCAGTTCCGCCTCCAACTGTTCCAGATCCAGATCCTCCGCCTCCACCGCTCATCATTTTTACTTTTATGTACATAACTCCGCTTGGCCTGTTATATGTACCCGATCCTGTTAAAACTTGAACTGTAGGAGCTTTGAAATCTCTTAACTGAGGAGCTGCGCTTTCTGATCCAGTTCCTGTTTGAACTAAAACTTGCATTGTTGTGGTAGTATTACCACCTAGTCGAGTGAGAGCTCCGTTTACACCTCCATATAGAAAGTCACCTAGAGCTGTCATCACTTTACCGCTAACTTTAGTCCAATTAGTATCATCACTAAGTAAATTTCCAATATTGTTATCAGTTACTGAGCAGTAAATTGCGCCCGTTCCATCGCTAACAAGGCTTCCAATAAAATATTCCTTAGTAGTGATCCACTGAGGTACACCGTCCTGCTGGTACAAAGCTAATTGGTAGCTCATTGCAAAAAGAACTGCATTCAAGTCCTCAATAGCAGGAGAGTTTCCACCTATTGCAGCTGAAAACCATCCGTCCAGATAGTTTGATAAAGACTGCACTAAAGCTGGGTCTGTTGTGTACTCAGGAGTACCAGCAAAGAGAGATCCGAATTTTGAAATTTGATTCAATCCAGAACCTGATGCAAATATTTTTGAAAGTACGTTACTTAATTTTGCTGCCATTTATTCACTCCATTATGTGTCTGCATAGCTCAACCACGGATAAGTTAGTTGGTACGCAGGATAGTTATTGAGAGGAGACCCATCAACAACAGGGTTATTGTAATCTCTTAATTTAAATAAAGGAAATTCAAAATCAGGAACGATAGTCGCTGATACTTGAACTCCCATTGGTTTAGGAAGGTAGCCGCCAGTTACTAGGATTTCTAAAAGATCATCAGTTCCAAGGCTGTTAACAATTACATAGCTAAGGCCCATGCTCTGGTTATCAGAAACAAATACTTGCCCAGGAAATGCAGCTGCTAGCAAATCCTGAATTGTAGCAAGAGAGCTGCCTGAATTATTTTTAATTATAACCATTTTTATTAACTGAATATAATCCGAGTCATCAAGAGTGATCGCACCTTTATCTAAAGTGTAACCAGTTCTTGATACTCCGACGTACTTTCCAAGTACGTCAAGCTGAACACCTTCAGCAGTTTCTATGTCAAATGCGCCTTCGACTGTAGTTGGTAATTGATCCATAATTACAGGCAAAACTTGAGTTTCAATCATTGCTCTAGCTTTTGCTTTTTCTCGGTACTGCAAAATTAGAAGGTTTACATAACTGTCTGCAATTTCTTGATTTGTTGCCATTAAACCACCGTTACGTTCATATTAGTAAAATTACCATCTCCATCCGTCGCTCTGATTACATCAACACCAGTTCCAGATCCTGCAGTGTACAAACCATCAGAATCGATAGAAGCCCCTCCGCTACTATCTGTCTGAACAGTCCAAGTGTAAGTTCCATAACCACCGTAAGCAGTGAATTGAGCTGTATCTTCAGACTCAACTGTTGGCTCATCAGGTAAAATAAGAATTGGTAAAATAATTATATTTGCTTCAGTAACAGCAAACTGTTTGTTTTTAGCACTAGGGGTTAGCGTATTAGTATAAGATCCTCCGAGCGTAGTTGAAAAACCAGAACTCGTTACAAGAGTATTGTTGTCAATATTTTGAACCTGAGTTGCTAGATCATTTATGTTAACCTGCTCAGCCACTCCAGGAACGAAATTAGTGACAAGGCCTTCTCTTATAGCTGCTACATTTGGAGGGTTAACTCCATCAAGAGAAGTCGCATTAAATTTTATAAATAAAGATTCAGCTTCGACGTTGTCCCACCTAATAACAAAATTAGTTCCATCAGCTTGAACGATAGTAAATGTCTCATCACCTTTCATTCCGCATCCTGCGTTTCTCTTAGTATAAATAGCATTCGCAATAGCTGCAGCACTCGCAGTGCCAGAAACAATTACCCATATTGAGTGTGACGGAATTCCATCACCGTCAGTAGATCCAGTATCGTTTTCGTAAACAAAAACTGAAACCATTCCTGGAATATTTTCTAGAGCTGCAATTAAACCCTGCAAGTAACCCTGACTGGATAAAGCGACAGATCTTTGACGTCTGATTTTTAAATCATAGTCGGATTCTTCGTTTAGACCTAATGTAGTGTATGTTGTAGGATTGTTAACTGAAGTTACTCCAAGTACAACGGTAACAGGAGTTGTGATTGTATTTGGAACACTTAAAACAGCTCCTGGTATTTCAGCCTGAAATGCTAAAATATAAGTTCCAGATGAGGGTATCACAGTAGTTTCAATAAGATTCCACTTGTTACCAGCATTGTCTTGAATAGTATAAATTTCTTGAGCATTTTGATCAGTGCCGTAAAGATTTAGAGCCTGCGATGTAACGACAGTGATATTAGTAACTGTATGAGTACCTGCTTGCCTTTGAATTCCATTTATCGCTACTCGCTGGTCTAAAACTTTTCCAATAGCATTGTCTGGATCGAACTGGTTATAAACTTGAGTAATTAAATCTTCTAAATCCAAAATTGATTGAATAAAAATCATCATCATCTGACCATCTGGAGAATCAGACGCTAAATTAATATCGGGTCCATAGATCTGTTGGTACTGCGATGTGAAGTAGTCAACAAGTTCTTGCATAGACATTGTTTGAAGGCCTTCAGGACCTAAAATATTTGGCATCTAGCCTCCCATTATTCCACCACCGTCTTCAGTGGTTAAGATGTCACCGTCCTGAGTAAGAATGAAACTAGAGCTGCTCGAAAGAGGCTCAGTCACGTTCAGCACAGTGTAAATAGTTTGCACCGTATAAGTAAAAGTTACAAGCCGATTAGCAGAATCAAAATTTACTTCTGATTCGACGATTTGAGTAACCTCAGCAGTATTTAAAATACAGGCATTAACTGCAAGTTTTAATGCTGCTAAATTTTTTGATCCAAGCAAAGTGAACCAGTCTAGACCTGCACCTTGATCAAAAAAACAATCTCCT
>WBZS01000834.1_pt1 | contig 11186 bp, 16 predicted proteins | sample 5204201 | NCBI WGS metagenome assembly WBZS01 (sample SAMN12344357, study PRJNA552823) | activated sludge metagenome | biome: Activated sludge suspended growth; feature: Nitrification reactor; material: Wastewater; isolation source: activated sludge from nitrification reactor of wastewater...
CGGCACTAACCTTTGCGGATACATTAACTTTGAACGTTCAGGATGGTAAATATTTGTTAAATGACAAACTTACTTTTTGTTTAGACTTTAACAAAAATACCCCCACTGGAGTTCCTCTTGAATTTATAAGAGTTATTTTAACCGACGTAAATTACATCAAAGCAGGTATCTTGTTACAGCAAGTTACTGATGGTACTTTAGATTACCTAGTAGGACAAGCTGCAACTTGGAAACTTATTAATAATCAAGAAAGTAACTTACCTATCAGTTCGGTACTAAGTTACTTAGATAGATTAAACTTAAAAGGTATTAGCGTTGATGTTTGGATCCCTGTTAATAATAGCATTCAACCTTATCTAGCTGGATCGGCACAAGTTCCTGAGCCAGCCACTTTGACCCTATTAGGGGGTGGGTTAGCATTATTAGCTGGGCGGCTACGTCGAAAAAGATACAGTTGAGTAAAACTAAATAACCGGATTAAAGGGGGGAGAAGTCCTCCCTATTTTTTTTGAGGAAACTTATCTGATAATCGGAAACTTTTTAGGAGAAACGATCACAAAGTTAGATAACTCAAACTTTGAATTTTACTTAACAGGGTCACATTATTTTGGCTATAATTCAGTAGATTCAGATATGAACTTTATAGTTCAACAACCTAGCGAACAAAACGCAAAGGAACTTCATAATCTATTAGTATCTATTGGATTTAAGTTACTTAGGTATAAAAAATCAACCGCCAATTACTTTGATAACAATACCGTTTCTGTATATAAGAATCAAAAAGATAATATTGATGTGATAGTTAAGAGTGATATTAACTGTCATATTGCCATCAATAAAGTATTTAAACAGCATAACTTTGGTTATAGATTACCTAAACTGAAGGAAGCAGGCAACCACGATGAAATTGTTAATATATATAATATGTTTATATTAACATACAATATTGGCAAAGGCTCGACAAACAAAGAAAAATATGCTAGCGGAATCAATTTTAGCCTCTCGGACGAAATTCCAGAAGAAGCGGTAATATAGTAATACCACTAAGGCTTTTTGAAATGATATCATTTTTTGAGGAAACTTATATGTTAATGAACTTTCTTAATAACCCAATTTTAGAAAAATTAGAAAACCTTAAATGGCAGTTTCATTTGGTAGGATCTAGGTTTCTTGGAACGGATACAAAAGAATCTGATATTGATTTCATTGTACAACTTCCAAAAAATATAGAGGAATTTATAGAGCTAGTAAATGAATTAGCTAACTTAGGTTTCCACGAAGTTGGAATGCGATTAATTGATGATAATAATTTAGAAGAATATTTAAAAGCTAGAGACCTAGATACTTTAGGTAATAGTTATTATCAGATACCGGTCACGCCGAAAAATCAACGAACTGTTGAAAGATATAGTGATTTTAATACTCACTCTATTTTTAAGCATCAGTCAGAAAAAATTGATATTGTTATTAAGTATGATGTTGAATGTCACTTAGCAATCAATAAGTTATTTAAAGCATTTAACTTTGGAAGTAGGTTAGCTAAGCTAAAAGGCAACGGTCAAAATTTTGAAATAACCAAATTTTTTAATTTGCTTATTGCTTTGTACTATAAAGAAGCAACATTTAAACTTCCTGTACCAAGTCCTAAAGACTTGACAAAAGATAAAAACTGTGATAGCGCCATCAAGTTCAGCCTATCGGATGAAAGCTCGACAGACGAATTGTTCTAGTAATGGCATTAAGGCTTTTTGTAATGGCATCATTGACATTTTTGGTCTAGTCGCTTATGATTAGACCTATCCGAGTTTTTCATAAATGATGCCATTACTAGCTAGCTTACCTAGCACATATTAATTAATTTGTCAATAGAGGGAATATGAACTTTAGAAGAATAGTTACTAAAAATAGAGGATCAGGAAAAACAATTAAGTTAATTAAAGAAGCTATCAGCTTAAACAATAAGGGAGAAACAGTTATTTTATTTATACTTAGTAGCGAGCTAACGTTTGCTAATAAGTTATTTAAAGAAGCTGGTTTAAAACGTGTAAATAATTATACGTTTGTAAATAAGCAAAATGAAAAGTTTATAAAAATTGCTGGTTCCTCTGAATCTATTAACTTTATGTTTGGAACGGTTCGAGGGTACTCTTGTAAGTTACTTATGGATACAAGAGTAATTGAAACTAATTTTGGATGGTTAATAAATGAATGGTGTCGTCAAAATAAATATTAATGTATACTTCTAAAAGGAGGTACGTTATTATGTTCTTAACACTGTTACTTAGCTTTACTATTCTTATTTCTAATTCAGATAGAACTGACATAGCTGAGACGACAATAGATCATCAGAAACAACAGTTATCTATACGAATAAATAAAAACGTTGCAGCTAAGTTATCTAAAAATGAACTACGAGCTGTTATAGCTCACGAGATAGGTCATATTTATTTTGACGAAGAAAAAGATTGTGATAGATTTGCTTATAACTTAGGTTACGGCACTGAACTTGAATCTTTCTTTATTAAGTTAAAAAAGATATATCCAAAAGTCGGATTAGATAATAGACCTAAGTTAATTAAAAATCTAAACAAAAAAATGCCACCATTAATTTTTGATGAAAATTTTTATTTAGCTGTTAAATTATATGAAAGCAACAACAATCTCTAACTGTGAACATTGTGGGAATCAATACGTTCCTACTAAGCAAAGCAATGGGAAAAACAAACAACGGTTTTGTAGCCCTTATTGCCAGGTAACTTCATTTAAACTAAAGAAAAAAGAAAGGCTTGAAAATGAATCCAAAAAAAATCCTAATTGATGATGCAGATAATATGCCGACACTCATTGAAGGCAGCCAAGATAACTTACCAATTATCGGTCAAGAAGAAAAACCAGAATTTCTAAATCTGTATGTTGTAGCTGAAGTATTTAATCCTAAAACTCCCACAGATCGAGAGCTGGTTACATTTATTCTTGATGTAAAAGGAAAATTCAAAATCTTTAATCCAGATTTTGATGAAGATATTAAGAATGGAAATCCTCCAGTCGCTTGCCTTACTCGTCACTTAATTGGTACAGAGATGGCAAAAAATCCAACGTACAAAGATAAGACGGCAATCATTGTTTATTACACAATAAATAATATTACCGTAAATTAAGTTACTTAAACTCCAAAAAGGATAGGGCGTTAACTTAACTGTTAGCGCCCTTATTAGTATATGGAAATATTAATAAAGTTAATTTTAGCACATATCTTTGGTGATTTTGTTTTTCAAAATGAATATATGGCTTGTTTTAAAAATAGGTATCAACATTCAGAAGAACTAAAATCAGTAAACATAATGATACTAATGTATCACGCAACAATACACGCAGGTCTTGTTTACTTCATAACAGGTGATTTTATTTTCTTTATTGCTGAATTAATTATTCACGCAATTGTTGATGATAAAAAATGCGCTGGTAAAATAACATACTTACAAGATCAAGTAATTCATTTAATCTGTAAGTTACTTTACTTCTTACTACTTACATACTGAGGGTTTATGCAAACATTTAAAGGACAATTAGAAATTGATAATAAACGTGGAGTAATTTATTTCCAAAGTAACGAAGGTAGAACAATACTTAGAATTTGTAGTCTACCAAAACCAGTACCTACAATACATAAAGACGGGTTAGTTTTTTTAGACATAACCCATCTTTATGGCACTAACTGGAAAGCTAAAGCTGTACAAAGTAACCAGCCGGAGCAAATTGAGGATTGTACCAAAAATCCCCAAGTACCTTAACTTCAAATCCACCACCATCAATATGAGCTACATCAGAAGTCCCTGTATAAAAGTTACCTATGCAAATAACTCTCTGTGCTGACACCACTCGATATGTGTGGTTTCCTGCTGTTTGGCTAACTAGCATACCTCTAAAGCTAGTTGCTAAGTTACCTCCAATTCCTTGAGTTAGACCAGAGACGTGAGTTCTAAAATCAAGATGAATATTGTTACCTAGACAACCTTCAAAGTTGCCACCGTCTACTTGTAAGTTAATAACACCAGAAGCAAAAATATCGTGCTGATAACTGCCATTAAAATTGTTATTAATAAACATATGAGTTTGACCCCCACTATCATTAATACCAACTTGGCAACCATTTAATTGACATTTTTCAACAGTTATTACGTTTGTAAATCCTCCGTTGTATGCAGGGTCTCTATCGTTATTACACAACCAAATACCGTATCTAGCTGCACCTTCGCACTGAACAGTGTCTACAGCAGCTAGTTCCGTCTGGTCAAAAACGACACAATCTTTAAACCCATTAATTATCAAATGTTCTAAAACGGTGTAAGTTCCTCCCAAATCTAAGTAACCAAAACCTGTTACATTTCCTAGCTTGTAACCATCTAAAGTTAAGTTACTTATTTTATTCGCAGCTCTAACACTTGAATTAATGCTGTGATTACCTACAATAAAATCACCTACACCAGCAGCGTGAATTTGAGTTGCTTCTTTTCCTTTACCTAGCCACTCTTGACCTCTTTTAATATTTAATTGTCCAGCAGCTTGGAAATGCCCAGCACACCAATCTACGTGAGTACTTATAGGTTGTGCATTTAAAAGAGCATCCCAACCAACCCACGGGTTTAGGTAAGTTCCTAATCCTCCAGTTGCTACTCTATGTGGTCTAAATACACAGTTATCATCAAGAATAAGTAACTTATCTTCAATTGCATCCAACCTATTGTTTTGAGTAACTTGCTCTAACTGAATATTAGTTACGGTCGCTGTTAAACTATTTAGGTCATTTTGAAGAGTAGTAACTAATGTATTCAAAGTAGTTAGGTTACTTTGAATAGCTGAAATAGATGTTTGAATATTTGTTACCGTTGTTTGCAAAGCTAATAAATCATTTAGTAAATTACTAACACTTGTTTGCAAAGTATTCAAAGTAGTTTGTATAGTAACTTGATTATTTTGTAAAACACTAATATCGGTTGTATTTGTATTAACTTGATTTGTTAGGTTAGTTAAATCAAGTATCAAGTTAGAAACGTTGTTTTGAATTGTAGTTATTGCTGATGTGTTTAAAATAACTTGATTATTTAATGCGGTGTACAAGTTACTTAAATTTGTTAAATCAGTTTGAATACCTGTTATATTCAATGAATGCAAATTAACTGTTGTTGTTAAGTTACTTAAATCATCTTGTACCGTGCTTATTGTTGTCTGTAAGTTATTTAATAGAGCTAACTGTGTTGAAACGCTTGTTTGTAAATTACTTATTTGGGAAGTATGAGTTGACTGAACAGTTGATAAGTTAGTTATCTGAGCTTGTTGCGCTGTTAGTTGGTTAATTAAAGTATTAACTTTAGTTTGCAAGCTAGCTAACTCTTGGCTAGTTTCAATACAGCAATCTACAATTTCGTTTACAGGTAAGTAACTTAAAGCACAAACATCTTCAGTAATAACGTGAATATACTTAACATCGTTTATAGTCACATATACAGGTCTTTTTGGCATACATATTAAAAATGGGGAAGCACATTTAAGCACGTCCCCATTTCTCCTTTCTTTCTAAGTAACTTAATTAGTTACCAAGTTAAGTGAGTTCCTTTTCCAATGTAACGAACTTCCATTGCGGAACTTCCATAGCCGCCAAGAAGTATGTTATTCCAAATTGGGTTTGCTGAAGGCAATCCATACGCAGGTGAAAAGTGTAAAATAACTTCAACAATATCCCCAGCATTTAAAAGGTATACACCACTTGCTGAAAGTCCAAGACTTACATTAGTTGGTGTGCCAATATAAAAAGCAGGAATCGTAGCTGATCGTAAGTTACCTATGCGGTAAGAACCATTAATTGGTACTGCAAAATCAGCAGAAACAATCAAGTCTCCAGTAGCTTGAGTTGGAATCTCTACTGTAAAGTTAGCAGATATGAAATACAAACCTGTTGTTTGAATTTCATATTGAAGTTGACCTGAAGCACCAACTTGCTTACCACCTAAAACATCTTCAAGAACAATTGAATTAGCGTCTAAAAGATATTTAGTCTCACCAGCAAGATTTAAAGTTTCACGATTATTGTTATCAATTACAGCTTTGAAGTAATCTCGCTGTACTCTAGTATCAATAACATCGTAGTTACAATTTACTGCTCCGGCACGCCGTCTGATTGCAATTTCAGAATCTTGCGCTGGATCAAAAACTGTTGAGTTACGATTTAAGGAACCTTTCAGTAAAGATCTAAGCGATTCAGCTTCAGTTAATGTTCTTACATTATTACCAGCATCTTTTGTCACATACTGATAATTGATAGAACAGTCAAAAGTAGCCGGAACTGGATTAAATGAAATAGTAAAAGTGTCTCCAGCTAATACTACATTTAAACCGCCAGAGCCGGAACCTAAGATACTTAGTGTATCTCCACTGATTAAAGAACCTACACCATTATTTCCCGCCGTATTTAAACTGTAAGATACACCGGCTGGAATATACAAACCACGATCTGAACCAAAGGCAAGCTGATTTCCAGGATCGCTTGAAATTACTGGGTTACTTTTAATGCAACCGCCTGCCCCCCTTGTAAAGAATACAGTTGGGTTAGTTCCTAAGTCTGTAACATTTGTAACTGAAAACATACAAAGTGCTTGAGACTTAATAAACTGAAATACTTCTGATGCACCAAATGAAGCAAAGCAATCCGTACCATCGTCTCCCCAAAGATAAACAAGAGGGTTAGTTGATACGTTGGATTGGTTACACATTGCAGATTTAATAGTTGACCATTGAACAGCTAGTCCATCTGGTTGTGCCGTTATTAAATTTGCAGTAGGTGTCGTCGTAGATAACTTAACGTTAAATGTATTATTACCTGAAACGGATACCCAATCAACTGTGTTAGTATCTGCAAAATTTACAGATGCAGTAGGAGGTACGTACAAGCCCGTTGGGATAACCTGTAATTGGTTTCCTGCTGCGCCTGATACAATAACGTCAAAAGTATTTAAGTTACCTACAGCAGTATGATTAACTGTTGTAGTGTCGGCAAATGTTGGTAAAGTTACCGATGCAAAAATACCATCAGGATTTGCTGAAATGATGTTTCCAGCAGCAGATGAAATTTTTACATTAAAGGTATTATTACTGCCAGCGAGTACCCAATCTACAGTTGCGGTATCCGCAAAAGTAACTGGTGCAACTGATAAGTAAAATCCATCAGGATTTAATACTAACTGATTTCCAGCCACAGTACTTAATAAAGAACTTTGTAAAGCTCTTGCGGCTTGTAATGGTGTATAAAATGCTGGGCAGTTAGTTCCATCTTTACCTAAAAAGTTAGTTGGATTTACTGCTGCATTTGGGGCAGCACAAATGTTAGGAATGTTTAAAGTATCAAATACGCCTTGTAATGATACTGGTACTAAACAGTTATTAGCTGTTCGTGCATATACGTGTGTAAACGTATCATTAGTTGGTGTAAGTTTGTTACAGAAATAGTTTCGTACAGTTAAATCAAACGGCACACTATATGTAACACCACCAGCAACTAAGTCTAAGTTACCTGTAGTATTGTTATAGACAAACGAATCAACCGTTTTATCAATACCACCTGAAATTAATTTACAGTTTGTTGATAGTAAAATATCAGATGGAGTGATTGCTTGTGGAACTTCACCTGCATTTAATTTTGCAGTAACAATTTGTTGGAATGCAAAACAAATAAAATCTTCGATTGCTTGGTAAGCATCACAAAAAGTTTCTGTTTTTCCTTTTACAAATGTCAGCGGAGCTAATTGGTTAGCATTTAACGCTGTGCAATTTGGAGAAGGAGTGCAATTTTGACAAGGACAAGACATATAATTGCTCCTATGTATTAAATTAAGTTACTTAGTAAATCTAAAGTAACCTAAGGAATATCGATACGTTGAAAGAAATCAATTAGTTTTTCTCTAACTGGATGTAAGTTAGCATCGTATCCTTCTAACCAAACTACCTCACCAATTGGTACATTTTTACCAACTTGGTTTGCAATTGGTTCGCAATAAGTTTTAGCTAAGCAAACAAACTCAGATGGTTGAATGTTACAATTACAGGCTTGAATTTCACACAAATTGATATTATCAAAAGTATTAATGCCGTCGCCATTTTGTGGAATGGTCGGGTATTTATTAAACAGGTATTGTAACAATCTAGCTAACTTAGTAATTTGTGTAGCTGAAAAAGATGCTTGTAAAGCAGGTGTGCAACCACAAGATTTATGCGCCCAATCTACATAACTTGATTGTGAAATTGAAGGAACTTCAATAGCTATGCTCAAAATTACATCGTCAGGATAATCACCTACGACCGTATCTTGAATCGGCTTCCAAAGTAACTTACAACATTCTGGATATTCAAAAACTGGATCGCCAGCACAATCAGGAATATTGTAGTAGGGTTTTAAAGCCCAAGACGTTTGATCTTCAGGTACGTCCGAAAGTACCTTACCATCGGCTTTAATAACATAATGGTATGATTCGCGGTAAATGTCGGCGGATTTAGATAAGTTACCGTCTACATAACAAGGCTCACCGTAACCTTCTGGTACGCAACGAATTAAGATAGCCTTAATTGATTTGCCATTACGTAGCTGAGTTCCTTTAACAGGTACGCCATAGTTTCCAGATTCTTTACAAATATCATAAGGAACTTCAACTACACCACACTGTTGAATCTCAGTAGCGTTTGTATTTGCCATATCTTCCTTTCTTAAAAAATCTGTAGGTGGCTAAGTTATTTAACCACCTACAGTCAGTGGTTGTCTGGATAATCCCTAAAACCAGACTAGGCAGGCAGGGATTCTTCTTTTAAGTAATTCAGAGAAAAAAATTGAATTATAATACCTAGAACCCCTGCCAAACTTGTTTGAACTTGTGGGCTTACATCGTAATTAAAAAGATTAAATGCAGCGACAATTCCTACTACCAAAGCTGACCCTATACCTGCTAAGTTAGTTGTTGTGTCATTGATACCTTTTTTAATTCCGTGAGAAGCCAACCCACTAATTAAAGTGAACAAAGACTGAACAAGCTCAAAATAGTTAGTAATAGCAAATGTAAAAATTCCTAAGAAAAATACATCATTAACTGCTACTGGACTCGCTACAATGTTTTGTTTGATTGTAGGTAACAAAACAGTAACTACAGTCAAAACTAGACTAAGCCAATTAAATCTGCGTTTCATTTAAAAACCTCCACGTTTATTTATTTCGGCTGTAAGTTTTTCATTAAGTGTTGAAAACTTAGTGTTCTCACTTTCTAAATAAACAATACGTTCTATGTTGTGTTTTTGTTGTGCCTGTAAATGCGCGATAACTATTTTTTGTTCTGCATTTTCAGTGCTGAGATTAAGTACCTTACTTCTTAAATCAGAAGTTTCCTTATCAAGATTGTTTAATCTAACTGTTAAGTTAGTTATTTGAGATTCATAATTTTGAATTTCAAATTTTATTCTGGATTCTTCTAATTTAAACTCGTTAGCTTGTTTATTTATTTTTGTTTCTACCCAAGCTCTTGCAAACTCAGACTTAGAAACAGCTATTAAAATACCACCAAGAGTAACTAATAAGGTACTTATAGAAGTTATGATTGCTGTGATTATCTCTGCCGTCATCATCGCCCCTTAAAAAAATTTAGGTCACTTAGTTGGTAACTCCTGTTTTAGAGAATCCCAAGTGGGAATCTCATATTTTAGAGTCTCCCAAGTGGAAAACTCATATTTTGGAGTCACCAACTAAGTGACCTAATTTATTAATACTATTATACCCCATTCCTGAGGAAATAGCAAGAGATACGATTTCCTCCGTTTGAAATATCCCATTTGGGATTTATAACTTTTTGTACTGTTTCAAACAAAGTACTTAAAGTTACATCATTAGCTACTGGTGAGTAGTGTGTTCTAATAACAAATGGAATTGATTCAGGACTAACCAAACGACCAGTTCCTAAGTTATTTAACCAACTGTAGCGAAAAGAAAATACGCCACCGTTATCAAAGTTACCTATGCGTTTCCAACTGTTTGCACGAACACTATCAATATAAGATCTGCCCGTTCTATAGCCTAGTCCTTTTGCAGTAGTGTTATTGTCACGTAACTCAACTAATCTAAACCAACCTGCAAAAATTTCAGCTACGGGTAGTGTAATCTTTGCATAAGTTTTTGATAGTCCCGCAATTGACCATTCAGTTGGAGTATCTGGAGCTGCCCCAAAACCTCCAAGAAAAGATAGATCAGAAGGCTTACCTGATCTAGTACCTTCAATGTGAGAAGGGTAGTTACCACCAACCCAATTAACAGGGTGTACCCACATTTTTTGCTTAACTGATTTTTTGCGTTTTGTTGTCCAACGCATCAATTCAAGTTGAGCTTTTTTTGAAGGATCAACTAACCAAGCTGGAATATCTACATTAGGTATTTCAATAATGTTATTTGATTCTACACTAGAAAACCCTGCTGCAATTCCTTTATTAAATAAGCTACCCCGATGTAAAATTTTTACTTTAGGTGCAGGAACTTGCTCACTTGTTGCGCTTGGTAAGTATGCGGGATCAATTAAATCGCCCGCAGTAATTGGAACGTGAGTAGACCCGTTCCAAATAATTGGTTGCTGAAATGTCATTTTAACATACCTCCTAAGTTATTTAACTGGAGCTATTCGCTGTTTTAAGATTGCGTCTACTTCAACTTTAACAAGCTCATCAAGTTTAGAAATCTTTTCTTGTTGTCTTTTTTCGTGATTAGCTTGATAATCTTCTGAAAGTTTTTGTTCGGTTTCTCGAACTTGATCGTGAATTTCTTGAACAGCTTGTTGATGCTCGTTATTTAAACTTTCAATTTTTTTGTTAGCAGAAGCAACGACTTCATTGAGTTGACTCATAAATGAATTGTAAGCTTGTGCTTCTACATCCCGAAAAGTTTTTTCAATATTTTCAATGTCTTTTTGCATAACTTTTAATTTCCTTAATTAAATTTTAGGTTACTTAGCTCACCAAACCTAAATTAAATAAAACCGTTCTAATCTGTGCCACTGTTGGGGAAGCTGGCAATGCTTGACGGGCTACAGGTGTTACTCCATAAAATCCAAGATTTTGGGAAACCCCTGCAATTAAAACGGAAAACGGTGTGTTATTTGTAACACCACGAC
>WBZS01002532.1_pt1 | contig 11177 bp, 9 predicted proteins | sample 5204201 | NCBI WGS metagenome assembly WBZS01 (sample SAMN12344357, study PRJNA552823) | activated sludge metagenome | biome: Activated sludge suspended growth; feature: Nitrification reactor; material: Wastewater; isolation source: activated sludge from nitrification reactor of wastewater treatment...
TCCTGGCGCCGCCGATGCGCGCCTGCAAGGCGGCGCGGTTTTTCTCGCGCTACCGCCTTTACCGGGCGCTGACCGGCGAGATGGGCGGCCTGCTCGCCGACGAGTCGTTCATGCAAAGCCTGCCGCTGCCGCCCAATACCGTCATCTACGCCGGCACCGGCGGCCCGCGCGCCAACTGGCTGCCGTTCGGCAATCAGGCCAACGACGGCATCCTGGCGCTCGACGAGGTGGCGAACGACGGCGGCGAGCGGGTCGAGGTGGCGGCCAGCCACACGTTCATCATGAATTCCCGCGCCGTGTTCGACGACATCGTGCGCCGGCTGGCAACCATCCAATCTTCGCCCTAGTTGCGGCGACAGGACTCTGATCAACCCGTATTTCTTCAGCTTGGCATGCAGCGTCGTGCGCGCGACATTGCCCGCTGTTGGGGAAATTCGTTGGCGATCAGCAGGACGGCAGCAATCACCAGCTGCCGATGCGGTTGCCACTGTAACCGCTGAAAATTGCCCCATTTTGGCGGTCGACTGCGTCAGTTCATCCGGCGCGGCGCGGTCAGCACCTCGGGGGCCAGCACGGCATCCAGATCGGCGCGTGCCATCAGCCCCATTTCCTCGACCAGCTCGGCAACGCCACGACCGCTGCGCAACGCTTCCTGCGCGACCTTCGTCGCGTTTTCGTAGCCGATGTGCGGGTTGAGCGCCGTCGCCAGGCCAGCCGAGGTGCGCACACGCTCGGCCAGCAATTCGCGGTTGGCGGTGATGCCGCGCACGCAATGCGCGGTCAGCGTGCGGCAGCCGGCGGACAGGTGTTCGATGCTCTTGAACAGGCTGTGGGCTATGATCGGCTCGAAGGCATTCAACTGGAGCTGGCCGCCTTCAGCCGCCATCGTGATCGTCACATCGTTTCCGATGACTTCGAAGGCGATCTGGTTGACCACTTCCGGGATCACCGGATTGACCTTGCCCGGCATGATCGACGAGCCGGCGGCGCGTGGCGGCAGACGGATTTCGTTGAGCCCTGCTTGCGGACCGCTGGAGAGCAGACGCAGGTCGTTGCAGGTCTTCGACAGCTTGCAGGCGACGCGCTTCAACACTCCTGAGAGCTGGACGAACGCGCCGCAGTCCTGGGTCGCCTCGATCAGGTTGGGTGCCGCTTCGAGATGCAGGTCGGAGAGGCGCGACAGGTGACCAATGGCCAGTTTGGAATAGCGCATATCGGTGTTGATACCGGTGCCGATGGCCGTTGCGCCGAGATTGATTTCGCGGATCAGCGCAATCGCTTCGCCCAGCCGTGCCTCGTCTTCCTGCAACATCACGGCATAGGTCGAAAACTCCTGGCCAAGGGTCATCGGCACGGCATCCTGTAGCTGGGTACGGCCGATCTTCAGCACGTCCTTGAACTCCTCGGCCTTGGCGGCGAAGGCTTCGCGCAAGCCGGCCATCGCCGAGAGCAGTGCGCGGATCGACAGACAGGTGGCGACGCGCAAGGCCGTCGGGTAGACGTCGTTGGTGCTCTGCGACATGTTGACGTGGTTGAGCGGGTGCAGATGTGCATAGTCGCCCTTCTTGTGGCCGAGCAGTTCGAGCGCGCGGTTGGCGATCACCTCATTGGCGTTCATGTTGGTCGAGGTACCGGCACCGCCCTGGATGACGTCGACGACGAACTCGCCGTGCAGCTTGCCGCCGGCGATTTCCTGACAGGCGGCGACAATGGCGTCGGCGCGTGTCTTGGCGAGCTGGCCGAGCTCTGCGTTGGCCAGCGCCGCCGCCTGCTTGGTCAGCGCCAGCGCGCGCACCAGTTCGGCGTAGCTGCCGATCGCCTTGCCGGTGATCGGGTAGTTCTCGATAGCGCGCAGGGTGTGGATACCCCAGTAAGCGGTGGCCGGGACCAGCGCATCCCCCAGCAGGTCGTGCTCGTTGCGGTAAGTCATGCTGCCTCCTTTTATGGTTTCGTTATCAATGATGCAGAATTTTGACGAGGAACTGCTGTGCCCGCCCCACATGCGGGCAGCCGATGACTTGCTGTTTGTCATCGCAGTACGAGAAGGGCATTGAAGATTCCTTGTGGCCGAGGGGAAGCGTGCCCGTTTTCTTGACCCTCTTCAGGGTCGGGAGTTCCTGGACACGCGCCGGGATGGCGACGATTCTCCGCCACCCGCGGCCTGTTGCGGTCGACGAAAAAAAACCGCCCATTTTCACGGGCGGTTTTTCTGAAATGCGGCTGGCGAGCGGAATCAGTCGATCCGCGTATCCAGCCCCTGTTCGGCCAGTTCGGCGGCGCGCAGCACGGCGCGGGCCTTGTTCTGGGTTTCATCCCATTCCGATTGCGGGTTCGAATCGGCGACGATGCCGGCACCGGCCTGGACGTGCAGCTTCCTGTCCTTGACGACAGCGGTACGAATGGCGATGGCGAGATCCATGTCGCCATGAAAACCGAGATAGCCGACTGCACCGGCGTAGATGCCGCGCTTGACCGGCTCCAGTTCGTCGATGATTTCCATGGCCCGCACCTTCGGCGCGCCGGAGACGGTGCCGGCCGGGAAAGTCGCCTTGAGCACGTCGAGCGCGTCCAACCCGGCTTGCAGCTTGCCTTCGACGTTGGAAACGATGTGCATCACGTGCGAGTAGCGCTCGACGATCATGTTCTCGGTCAGCTTGACGGTGCCGACCTTGGCCACGCGACCACAGTCGTTGCGCCCGAGGTCGAGCAACTGGGTGTGTTCGGCGCGCTCCTTCTCGTCGGCCAGCAGTTCGGCAGCCAGCGCTGCGTCTTCCTCCGGCGAGGCACCGCGCTTGCGGGTGCCGGCAATCGGCCGTACCGTCACACGCTCGCCTTCGAGGCGCACCAGAATCTCCGGCGAAGCACCGACGACGTGGTAATCCTCGAAATCGAAATAGAACATGTAGGGCGACGGGTTGAGGCTGCGCAGGCTGCGGTAGAGCGCCATCGGGCTGGCCCCGAAGGGCTTGGTCATGCGTTGCGAGAGCACGACCTGCATGACGTCGCCTTCGGTGATGTAGTCCTTGGCCTTGAGCACGGCCTGCTTGAACGCCGCTTCGCCGAAAGTGGAGACGGCCTCCTGGGAATGCACCGCCGTTTCTCTCGGGATCGTGACCGGCGTGCGCAACTTGGCCAGCAGCTCCATGAGCCTTGCCCGCGCCTTCTGGTAGGCGCCGGGGAAACCGGGTTCGGCGTAGACGATCAGCGTCAGTTTGCCGGAGACGTTGTCGACGACAGCGATTTCTTCGGAAAGCAGCAGGCCGATGTCCGGCGTGCCGATGTCGTCCGGCTTGTGGGTGCGCGTCAGCTTGGTTTCGACGTAGCGCACGGTGTCGTAGCCGAAGCAGCCGACGAGGCCTCCGCAGAAGCGCGGCAGGCCGGCGCTGGGCGGCGCCCTGAAGCGCTGCATGAACTTGCCGATGAAGTCGAGCGGATTGGTGTCATCCTCGCGCTCGGCGACACGGTTACCGGTCAGCACCAGCACCTGGTGACCATTGACGACGATGCGCGTTGAAGCGGCAAGGCCGATGATCGAGTAGCGGCCAAAGCGTTCGCCGCCCTGCACCGATTCGAGCAGGTAGGTGTAGTGGCCGCCGCTGGCGCCGCTGGTCAGCTTGAGATAGATGGAGAGCGGCGTGTCGAGGTCGGCAAACGTTTCCAGCGTAACGGGAATGCGGTTGTAGCCTTGCGCGGCAAGCGCGTTGAATTCGATTTCAGTCATGGGGAAGCCTCGGAAATGACAGGGTGATGCGGTCTGGTGCGGTGCGCCGCAAGGGCGCGCGAATGGAGATCAGGGGCGCCAGCGACGCCAACCTTGCCATTCGTTCCAGAGTCGCAGCGTTGTCATTAATGTTTGAGGTCTTTGAAGTTGAGCGCTTGCCGGTAGGCGGCAAGCAAATCGGATACTAGCGCATCGCAATCGGCACTGTCCACCGGCTTGCCCTCGTTGTAGCCGTAGGGTACGGCGTAGGCGAGACAGCCGGCGGCGTGGGCGGCATGGATATCATTTTCCGAATCGCCGATATGCAGGTTGCGATCCGGGCGCACGTCAAACAGGCGGCAGGCATGCAGGATCGGTTCGGGGTGCGGTTTCTTGTTGGCGGTGGTGTCGCCGGAGACGACGACGTCGAAATAATCGGCGAGGCCCATGCGCTCAAGCAACGCTTCGGTGAACATGCCCGGCTTGTTGGTGACGACGCCCATTTTGACGCCGCTGGCTTTCCAGGCTTGCAGGCCCTCGATGACGCCCGGGTAAATCAGCGTGAATTTGCCGTTGACCGCAGCATAGTGGCGTTTGAAGGATTCGATGGCCGCGTGCAGTTGTTCTGAACCCGGCGGTTGCGCATGCGTCAGGCAGCGCTCGACCAGCACCGCCATGCCCTTGCCGACAAAGCTGTGCACCTCGGCCTGGCTACGCGGCGGCGCGCCGACCTCTTCCAGCATCAACCGGCAAGCTTCGGCCAGATCGGCGATGGTATCGAGCAGCGTACCGTCGAGATCGAAGGTGACTGATTCGAAATGCATCAGACTTTCGCTAGCTCGCCACGCAAGGCGCCGATGATCGAATCGTAGCGGTGCGGATCGCTGTCCTTGCCCGCGCCATAGACGGCCGAGCCGGCGACGAAAGCATCGACCCCGGCGCGGGCGATCTCGGCGATGTTCGCCGTATTCACGCCCCCATCGATTTCGAGACGGATGCGGCGGCCGCTTTCCTTCTCGTAGGCGTCCAGTTTCGCCCTTGCCTGGCGTGCTTTGGCCAGCGTGCCGGGAATGAATTTCTGGCCGCCGAAGCCGGGGTTGACGCTCATCAGCAGGATGACGTCGATCTTGTCGAGGACGTAATCCATGTAGTCGAGCGGCGTCGCCGGGTTGAAGACCAGGCCACCCTGACAACCGGCATCGCGGATCAGCGACAGGCTACGGTCGACGTGCTCCGAGGCTTCGGGGTGGAAGGTGATGATGTTGGCGCCGGCTTTGGCGAAGTCGGGGATGATGCGGTCGACCGGCTTGACCATCAGATGAACGTCGATCGGTGCCGTGGTGCACGGGCGAATCGCTTCGCAAACCAATGGCCCGATGGTCAGGTTGGGAACATAATGGTTGTCCATCACGTCGAAGTGAATCCAGTCGGCGCCCGAGGCAATGACGTTGGCCACTTCTTCGCCAAGCTTGGCGAAATTGGCGGACAGAATGCTCGGTGCGATGACGAAATCTTTGACTGACATGATGCTTCCCTGAACAAAAACAGACGAAATTATCCCATGCCCAACGCCAACAAGTACCGTATCGAAGTCCAGCCCGTAGCACAGTTCATCCCCGACCAGTCCGATCCTGAGGAAAACCGTTACCTGTTCGCCTATACCATCACCATCAGGAATGTCGGCGAAGTGCCGGCGCAGCTAATTTCCCGCCACTGGATCATCACCGACGCCCACAACGAGGTTCAGGAAGTGCGCGGCCTCGGCGTCATCGGCAAGCAGCCCCTGCTTAAACCCGGCGAGAGCTTCCAGTATTCCAGCGGTTCGGCACTGACCACGCCGGTCGGCACCATGAAAGGCACCTACCAGATGGTGGCCGAGGACGGCACACATTTTGACGCCGAAATCCCGGAATTCACACTGGCCATGCCACGGGTGCTGCACTGAGTCTGAAGCACAGCTACACACTGATCGCGCCGTTCTATGACGCGGCGATTGCGCGTGCCACGCAGGCGGCGCGCCAGCGCAGCCTAGCCGCCCTGCCCGCAACGCCGGGGCGCGTGCTGCTGGCCGGCGTCGGCACCGGCCTTGACCTGCCGCACCTGCCGGTGCAGCACAGCTATATCGGCCTCGACCTCAATCGCGCCATGTTGCGTCGCGCCTTGCCGCGCGCCAAATCGGTAGACTTTGCGCCGGTGCAAGGCGACGCGCAGCGCCTGCCGTTTGCCGATGCCAGTTTCGACATGGCGATTTTGCATCTGATTCTCGCCGTCGTGCCGGAGCCGGCTCATTGTTTGGCTGAAGTTGCGCGAGTGTTGCGCCCCGGGGGCCAGTTGCTCATTTTCGACAAATTCCTGTACCGCGGCCAGACGGCATTGCTACGCCGCCTGGCCAACCCGCTGCTGCGCCGGGTAGCCACCCGTCTCGATGTCGTCTTTGAGGATGTGCTGGGCGCAGCACCGAGCCTGCGGGTCTTGCACGACCAGCCGGCACTGGCTGGCGGCTGGTTTCGGACGATCCGGCTAAGCAAGAGCGCCTAATCGGCGCCTTCGACCTTGTCCAGCGCGTCGTCAATCCAGGCTTCGAGCAGCGTATAGGTCACCGCCAGCACGACCGGGCCGACGAAGATGCCGACCAGACCGAAGCCCAGCATGCCGCCGATGACGCCGGCGAAGATCAGGAGCAGCGGCAGATCGGCGCCACGCTTGATCAGCATCGGGCGCAGAAAGTTGTCCAGGCTGCCGACGATCAGGCTCCACACCAGCAGGAAGGTCGCCCAGGCATTGTCGCCCGTCCAGTACATCCAGCCGACCGCCGGAAACAGCACCAGCGCCGGCCCGAGCTGGGCAATACAAAGCATCAGCATGACCGCCGACAGCAGCGCGGCAAACGGAACGCCGGCGACGGCCAGCCCGATACCGCCGAGCACTGTTTGCACGATGGCCGTTACCCCGACCCCCAGCGCGACGGCGCGAATCGCCTGCCCGGCCAGGATCACTGAATTCCTGCCGCGCTCGCCCGCCAGGCGCTGGCCAAAGCGGCGGACGCTGCGCGCGGCGGCTTCGCCACTCGAATAGAGAATGGCCGAAATGACGACGACCAGCAGAAACTGAACCAGCATGCCGCCCAGGCTGCCGGCCTGGCCGAGCGTCCATTTGGCAGCCACTGTGACATAGGGCGTAGCCCTGCTGACCAGGCCGTCCGAGCCGCTATCGGCCAGCTGACGCCAGCTGCTCGCCAGTTTCTCGCCAACCAGGGGTAAACCGCCGACCCATTCCGGCGGATGCGGCACCCCGGTAACCGCAACTTTCTTCGCCACATCGGTCAGTTGATCGGCATGATCGACGATCGTCTCGATCGCCCCCCAGAGCGGCAACACCAGCAGCAACAGCATGCCCAGCGTCATGACCGCGACGGCCGGGGAACGCCGGTTGCCGAAGCGTGCTTCGAGCGACTTGAGCATGGGCCAGGTGGCGACGACCAGCATTGTCGCCCACACGGTGGCCGCCAGGAAGGGTCGCAAAACCCAGAGCGAAGCCACGATCAACAGGAAGATGCAGACGACGGCCAGCGTGGTGCGGGTCAAATCCTGACGGACAGCGCTCATGGGGTTTCCTCAGCTGCGGTAGTCGGCGTTGATCTTGACGTAATCGTACGAGAAATCGCAGGTGTAGACACTGGCGGCGGCATTCCCGCGCCCCAGATCGACGCGCACGGTGATTTCGGCCTGCGCCATGACCCGCGCGCCATCCTCTTCCTGGTAGGCGGCAGCGCGGCCGCCATTTTCGGCGACCAATACGTCATCCAGCCAGACCCTGACGCCATCGACGTCGAGATCGGCAATCCCGGCATAACCGATGGCTGCCAGGATGCGGCCGAGATTGGGGTCGGAGGCGAAGAAGGCAGTCTTGACCAAGGGCGAATGCCCAATCGCATAACCGACCTTGCGGCACTCGTCGGCGTCCTTGCCACCTTGCACGGCCACGGTGATGAATTTGGTCGCCCCCTCGCCATCGCGCACAATGGCCTGCGCCAGTTCGACGGATACGGCAATGATCGCCGCCTTGACCTCGGCCCAGCCGGCGTCGGTTTCAGCAGCGAAGCTGATGCCCGACTGGCCGGAGGCGATCATCACGAAAGAATCGTTGGTCGAGGTATCGCCATCGACCGTGATGCAGTTGAAAGACAGGTCGGCGGCTTCCTTGACCAGCGCGTCAAGCAAAGGCTGGGCGATGCCGGCGTCGGTGGCCAGGAAGCCGAGCATGGTCGCCATATTGGGCCGGATCATGCCGGCGCCCTTGGACATACCGGAAATCGCCACTTTTTTGCCGTTGACCGCAACCGTCCGCGATGCGGCCTTGGCAACGGTATCGGTGGTCATGATGGCGTGGGCGGCGGCATGCCAGTTGTCGGCCTTGAGGTCGGCCTGTGCGGCCGGCAGTCCGGCCTTGATGCGGTCAACGGGCAACGCTTCGAGGATAACGCCAGTCGAGAACGGCAGCACCTGTTCGGCGGCAATGCCGAGGGCAGCGCCAACCGCGTCGCAGGTCGCCTGCGCCGTCTGGCGACCTGGCTCACCGGTACCGGCATTGGCGATGCCGGTATTGATGACCAGCGCGCGGATTTCCTTGCCCCCCGCGAGATGGCTGCGGCACAACTGAACCGGCGCCGCGCAGAAGCGGTTCTGCGTGAATACGCCGGCTACGGAGCAACCGGCGTCCAGGGCGATCAGCGTCAGATCGCGGCGGCTCTTCTTGCGGATTTCGGCTTCAGCCGTGCCGAGGCGAACCCCGGGCACGGGCAGCAGTTGATCGGCGGCAGGCGTAAGGTAATTGACGGGCATGAAGCAGGCTCCAAAAGCATCAAGGCACCGCCTTGGGTGCCTTGGGGGTCGAATCAGGAAAGTTTTCCGTGGCAGTGCTTGTATTTCTTTCCGCTACCGCAGGGGCAGGGGTCGTTGCGCCCGATTTTTGGCCCGGCGACTGCCGGCTGTTGCGCTGCCTCGCCAACCTCGCCATCGCTGCCGCCCAGCGCCTCGTCATAATCGGCATGCTGGTACTGGACATTCTGCACCTCGGCATGCGGCGCCGTTTCCTCGACATCTTCCTGCGAACGCACCTGCACGGTAAAGACAATCCGGGTGACTTCGTTGCGCACCCGGTCAAGCAGTGCTTCGAACAGTTCAAAGGCTTCGCGCTTGTACTCCTGCTTCGGGTTCTTCTGGGCATAACCGCGCAGATGGATGCCCTGGCGCAGATGATCCAGCGCCGACAGGTGCTCGCGCCACTGCGTGTCGAGATTCTGCAACATCACGTTGCGCTCGAACTGGTGGAAAGTCGGCGCACCGACCAGATCGATCTTTGCCTGGTAGGCTTCGTCGGCGTTCTGCGTGATGCGCGTTAGAATTTCTTCATCGGTCAGCGTCGGTTCATTCTTGACCCATTCGGCCACCGGCGCCGCGATCAGCAATTCACCCGCCAGCGCACGCTCCAGCGCGGGCAAGTCCCATTGCTCCTCGACCGACTCGGCTGGCACATGGTTGCGGAAAATTTCGGCGATGACGCCGTGGCGCATCGCGGTGATGGTTTCCGAAATATCCTCGGTCTCCAGCAGTTCGTTGCGCTGCTGGTAGATCACCTTGCGCTGGTCGTTGGAAACGTCATCGTATTCCAGCAACTGCTTGCGGATATCGAAGTTGCGGGCTTCCACCTTGCGTTGCGCCGACTCCAGCGAGCGGGTCACCAGCGGATGCTCGATGGCCTCGCCTTCGGGCATCTTCAGCTTGTCCATGATGGTGCGCAGGCGCTCACCGGCGAAGATGCGCAGCAACGGATCGTCGAGTGACAGATAGAAACGTGACGAACCGGCATCGCCCTGACGACCGGCCCGGCCGCGCAACTGGTTGTCGATACGGCGCGATTCGTGGCGCTCGGAACCGATGATGTGCAGACCACCGGCCACCAGCACCTGATCGTGCAGCTTTTGCCATTCTTCGCGCATCTGCGTCATCCGCGTCTCGCGTTCGGCCTCTGGCAGCGACTCGTCGTGCTTGATCGCGGAGATCGCCTTTTCGATACTGCCGCCGAGCACGATGTCGGTACCGCGTCCGGCCATGTTGGTGGCGATAGTGATCTGCCCCGGTCGACCAGCCTCGATGACGATTTCCGCCTCGCGGGCGTGCTGCTTGGCGTTGAGCACCGAATGCGGCAGCTTTTCCCTGTCGAGCAGATTGGAGAGCAGTTCGGAGGCTTCGATGGACGTAGTGCCGACCAGCACTGGCTGGCCGCGCTTGGCGCAGTCCTTGATGTCGGCGATGATCGCCGCGTGCTTCTCGTCGGCGGTCTTGAAGACGAGGTCGTTCATGTCCTTGCGCACCATCGGGCGATGGGTCGGGATGACGACGGTTTCAAGGCCGTAGATCTGCTGGAATTCGTAGGCTTCGGTATCGGCCGTGCCAGTCATGCCGGCCAGCTTGCCGTACATGCGGAAATAGTTCTGGAAGGTGATCGAGGCCAGCGTCTGGTTTTCGGCCTGAATCTGCACGCCTTCCTTGGCTTCCACGGCCTGGTGCAGGCCATCCGACCAGCGGCGACCGGCCATCAGGCGGCCGGTGAATTCATCGACGATGACCACTTCACCGTTCTGCACGACGTATTGCTGGTCTCGGTTGAACAGCGTCAGCGCACGCAGCGCCGCGTTCAGGTGGTGCATCAGCGAAATATTGGCGGTGTCGTAGAGGCTGCCGCCTTCCTGCAGCATGCCATGCTGCGCCAGCAGTTGCTCGGCGTGCTCGTAGCCGGCCTCGGAAAGATGGACCTGATGGCCCTTCTCGTCGACCCAGTAATCGCCCTCGCCGTTTTCTTCCTTGGCGCGCGTCAGTTGCGGAACGACATCCTTCATGCGCAGGTAGAGATCGGTGTGATCCTCGGCCTGGCCGGAAATGATCAGCGGGGTGCGCGCTTCGTCGATCAGGATCGAATCGACCTCGTCGACGATGGCGAAATTGAGGCCGCGCTGCACGCGCTGGCCGGCCTCGTAGACCATGTTGTCGCGCAGATAATCGAAGCCGAATTCGTTATTGGTGCCGTAGGTGATGTCCGCCGCGTACGCAGCCTGCTTGGCCTCGTGGTCCATCTGCGACAGATTGACGCCGACGGTGAGGCCGAGGAAGCGGTGCAGGCGCCCCATCCATTCCGCGTCACGGCTGGCGAGGTAATCGTTGACCGTGATGACATGGACGCCTTTTCCGGAAATGGCGTTGAGGTAGGCCGGCAGCGTGCCGACCAGCGTCTTGCCTTCGCCGGTGCGCATTTCGGCGATCTTGCCGTAATGCAGCACCATGCCGCCGATCAACTGGACGTCGAAGTGGCGCATCCCGAGTTCGCGTTTGCCGGCTTCACGCACGACCGCGAAGGCCTCGGGCAGCAGGTCGTCCAGGGACTCACCATTGGCGTGGCGTTGCCGGAATTCTTCGGTCTT
>WBZS01000949.1_pt3 | contig 11163 bp, 5 predicted proteins | sample 5204201 | NCBI WGS metagenome assembly WBZS01 (sample SAMN12344357, study PRJNA552823) | activated sludge metagenome | biome: Activated sludge suspended growth; feature: Nitrification reactor; material: Wastewater; isolation source: activated sludge from nitrification reactor of wastewater treatment...
CATAAGAAAAAAGTAGCCGCGAGGGATCGCACCTGATGCGGTTGTCGAGTGAGAACGCACGCTCCCAATCGCACGTGGCTCGTTTCGGCAAGTCAGGATTGAGTCGATTCATTCAGCGAACGGCCTTCAGTTTCATTAGCCTCCCGTATTCGGCCTTCACCGCCATGAAAATCACCGCTGTTCGTGCCGGGAAACCCACGTGTCCATCGCCACCGGATTGGCGAACCGCGCTTGGCCAAATTTTGGTCGCGGTGGAAACCGACACGGGTCTCGTGGGCTTTGGCGTGGGAGGTGGCGGCGAGTCGGCGGTGCATATCATCCAAACCGTCGTACGCGAGTACCTCCTGGGCAAAGATGTCGAGCCGATCGAAGAACATTGGAACGCCCTTTACCAATCCACCCTTCCTTTCGGACGTAAGGGCGTCGCAATCATGGCCCTGAGCGGCGTGGACCTCGCGCTTTGGGATTTACGCGGGAAAACCACCCATCGCTCTGTCGCCCATCTGCTGGGTGACCAACATCGAACCGACCTCCCCACGTACGCCACGGTGTGGGGTGAAATTCCCAACGCCGAACTCGGCAACCATTTAGCCTTCAAAATCCATCTTGGCAAGAGTCCGCTGGATGGAGTGATCGAGGTGGTAAAACGTGCCCGAGACCTGGTTGGCCCCCAGGTTTCGTTGATGGTCGATGCGTGGATGAAATGGGATGTGCCATTCACCCTGCGTTTTGCCGAGCAAGTCGCGCGATACCAACTCGAATGGATCGAGGAGCCCCTTTCCCCAGACGACCTTGCCGGGTACGCGGAATTGGTTCGCCAATCGCCCATTCCCATCGCGGGAGGCGAGCATGAATTCACGGCAGCGGCTTTTTTCGAATTGATTCAGAAGCGCCTCCATCATGTCGTTCAGCCTGACGTTTGTTGGTGTGGCGGCATGACCGAAATGGTGAAAATCTATCGAGAAGCCAAGAATCATGGTGTTCGCGTATGCCCACACCGCGGTGGGGAAATCTGGGCGCTACCCGCGTTGGCGTCGCTCGATTCCGATCCATTGGCGGAATCTGGCCGACCGTGGATGACCTGGGTTGGCGGACAACCCCCCATCACGAATGGCAAGATCAAGGTGCCGGACCAACCAGGATTCGGCGTCTCCTTCGATGACGACGTGCTTCGTCAACTTCATTAGAGCCCTTCACCAATCGTTCGCACATGGTCCGACCTTGAACGCCAGAACGGAATATGCCGACGCCATCTTTCGCTGGCGCTCAGACTCGGCCGTCGATGCCGATTGATCGGTTACCCATGCTAAGAAACCGAAAAATCGATGGACGCGAGCCGGCACGTCGCGCAAAATGGTAAACATCTCTCTAAAACGCTCGGACAAACGGAATCTGGACCCATTGCCGAAATGGCTGATTGGATGCTTCGTGCCATGGATCCGCATCCTTTTACTCTGCGTCTCCAAATATCAACCAGGCACCAATACGATTTTATTCTTGCATGATTTTTAATAATCGCCTATTCGTTTTTTTTGCCTGTTTTCCGCCTGGGTTGCTCGGCAAGTGGCGTCGGCGTGACGACGAAAGTTGGAACGTCTCGCTAGGCTTGTTGCTCCTTTTCTGGTTGGCTGGCGCGGGGATCTTCGCGTCGGCTTCACGCACGCACGCTCAGGATGCACCAGCCGCAACATTGAGCGTGTCAGGCTTCGCACCCACCGGACTGAGAATCTCCGCAACCGATTCGTCCGGCCTGGTCGAATTCATTCTCGAGAATCGAACCGACCAAGATCGCTTGGGGCGCGTCTTGTTCTTTTACCAGGACCATCCAGGAGTTCAGTACGGAAAGGACGTGTGGGTGCCCCGCCGCGGCAGAGTCGCTACGTCGATGTTGGTAGGACCCGTCCCTAAAGAAGGTGGCGATCGCGGCCGAGAAATCGAGTACCTCCTCTACGATCGCACCGACGGTACGAATCGCTGGGTTCTGCCAAAGAGCGAAGAGGTTCGCCGGGTTCGGACCGTTTTTTATCAAAAACGCGAACCAACCACGGTCCTTTTTCTTGGCGAATACCAGGGTGTGGAACGAATGCCCGGCGACGTTCCCGTCGCGGAAACCGAAGACGAGGAATGCGAAACGTTCGCCCATGTGTTCAGGATCTCCCAGGGATTTTCGGCACGCATTCAGCGTATGTTCGCAAGCAGTCTTCCCGCGACCGTCGAAGCCTATTCGGGCATCGACCATTTCATTTTGGCATCTTCGTCGATCTCGCGGGATCCCACGGGATGGCGGGCTTTACGCCAATGGGTCCGTCTCGGTGGGACTTTGTGGGTAGCCTTGGACCGCGTGGATCCGACGGATATCCTTCCGCTCCTTCAAGATGTCTCCCATTTTCACGTGGTGGATCGCTCGACGCTGAGCGCCTTCCACATGCACGATGAACAAGTAACGCCGGAATACGCGGAAGATCGGTTCCAGCGCCATGACAAACCGGTCGGATTCGCACGGGTGGTTCTGCCGGAACACGAGGCTCCGCTCTGCACGGTGAATGGTTGGCCTGCAGCGTTTCGACGCCCTTTGGGAAACGGGCAAGTGATCTTTACGACGCTGGGTCCGCGTGGTTGGTATCGGCCTCGCACGAGTCAAGATGGTCCTTCGCCGATGGAACTTTCACCGACTCTGCCGGTCGCGAGAAACTCGTTGCGATCGATCGGCCGGTTCGTGAACAATGAGCTCGGCGAAAAACCCTTTCACGTCGAAGCATTTTCCGACCTGCTCAACGCGGAGGTGGGTTACTCCGTTCTTCACATCCGTACCGTGGCAGGTGTCTTTTTCGTATTCCTCCTTGGCGAAGTGCTCCTCAGTTTCGCGTTTGCCTCGGTTCGCAAGCCGATGTTGAAATTTTTGGCTTCGGTAATGTTGGCGGGGGCGGCTGCGGGTTTACTTGCTCTCTTGAGCGAAAGCACGCGCCTTCCACAACCTACCGTCGCTTCGGGGCAAATCGTCAACGCCATCAATGGCCGGGAAGAAGTGGCGGTGCATGGCTTGGCGGCGTTCTATCACCCGCACGCCGGGTCGGTGGAGATCGGTACGGAGCAAGGAGCCATTCTCAACCTGGATCATGCGGGATTGGAAGGAAAGATCAGCCGACATATTCACACTGACCTGGATGCCGTGCACTGGGAAAACCTTTCATGGCCGGCGGGACTGCGGTTGGCACCGTTTCGTTTCGCCCTACCCACACCGACGCCGATTCAAGCCCGGGCCGAGTGGACCAATCAAGGCTGGATCGGGAAACTGAAATCTGGACCATTTCAAAATGTTGGCGATGCCGTCGTCGTGGGTCCCGGTGATCGGCACGTTTCCGTGACGATGCGGGAAAACGGCACATTCACCGCATCTGCCGACCAAATCCTCGGCGTGGATCAGTTTTTGACGGCGCCCTCCTTGTCGGACCGGCAGCAGCGCCGCCTTGATATCATGCGGACGTTCGCGCGGAGCGAAGAATTTCAGCGGGCGAAACGGGATCATTTTGTGCTGGCTTGGGCGGATCCCGTGGCGCTGCCGATTCGATACCACCAAGGCGCTCGTCAAACCGGTGAAGCGTTGTTGATGATCCCACTGAGTTTCGAAAAACCGCAGCCCGGTACACGCGTCACGATTCCTGCGACGGCCATTTCCCATGCGCGCCTGTTGGAGAAACGACTTATGTCGGTTCGGCGCACGTCGGATCTGCCAACCTCCATGGACCTTTATTTTCAGTTGCCACTCAGTCTTTTGCCGTTCGAACCAGAAACGGCTCGGCTGTCAGCGAAAATTCACGCGCCACGCCGTACCGTATCCCTGGCGGGGTTCGACGGGGGCAAATTCACCGTGCTGCAGAAGCAAGAAAGCCCGCTCGATCCGCTGCAAATAACCATCGACAATCGCCGATTACTCAACGTGGATCCCTCAGGCCGAATTCGGTTCCAATTGGATGTCAGTGATTTTTCCCAATCCGATAGCGGAGCGGTTCATGCGAATCGAAATTGGACCATCGAGTATTTAGAATTGACCGTCTCTGGCACGGTCCAATGAAAAAGGGATTCATTCGCGGCAACTTTGAACATTGAAGACACCAGGCAAGGAGAACAACGATGAAGCCGGGAGCGCCGGTGATCGAGATTCGAGAACTCACCAAAAAATACGGCGACTTTTTGGCACTGGATCGGCTCACGATGTCGGTGGAGCGCGGCGAGATTTTAGGGTTCGTCGGACCGAATGGAGCCGGTAAGACGACGGCCATCAAAATCTTGGTGGGGTTGGCTCGGCCCACGAGCGGCTCGGCGACGATCGCCGGAGTCGACTGTGTCCGTGATTCCCGAAAAATCAAACGCCTCGTCGGATACATGCCCGATGTCTTCGGTTCCTACGACAACATGCGTGTGAGCGAGTATCTGGACTTTTTCGGCTCCGCGTTCGGAATCCGGCGCCAAGATCGAGCGCGCCGAATCGATGAATCGCTGGAATTGGCCGGCGCGACCCACTTTCGGGATTTGTACGTGGAAACGTTGAGCCACGGCATGAAGCAACGGGTAGCCCTCAGCCGATGCCTGCTGCACGATCCCGAAGTACTGATCCTTGATGAACCGGCGAACGGTTTGGATCCGCAAGCCCGCATCGAAATGCGTGAGTTGTTATTAAACCTGGCGGAACGGGGAAAGACGCTGTTGGTGACCAGCCATGTGCTCCCCGAACTTGCCCGGGTCTGTCGGCGCGTGGCGATCATCACCCGCGGAAAGTTGCGGGTGTTTGGAACCGTCAAGGAAATCGGTCGGCAACTCAGTCAGCTTCGGCCGATGGAGGTGCTTTTGCTACGGCCTGAGCAAATGGACCGTGTCGTGACTGAAATCCAGAAGCAGATCGAACCGGGTGCTGAGATCCATCCCTCACCCGCAGAATCAACGGTTCGATTTCGCACCGCCAAAAGCGAGGAAGAACTCGGCAAGTTGTTGGCCACGCTGGTACAAGCTGGGTTAGCGATCGAACAGTTTCGCGAAGTCCAAACGGATCTCGAGGAAGCATTCCTCACGATTGCGACGGAATCGAAGCGTGAAGCGATGGCATCACGGTAAATGGCGGTGATCCGTTGCATGACCGTTGAAAGGAACCGCGACCGTGAAATGCTTTCGAGCCGATTTCGAATGATTGCACATGGTCCGAGCCTGAGCGGCAGCAAGGGATGGCAGGGTTGCGTCCCTCGCTGACGCTCAGGCGCAGAGTATCATGGGATCCATGTAAAGGCCGCTTTTTAAAGAGCGATCCAGCCAACCGTAAGGAAAACAGAACGCATGCTTTCGATCGTGCACCGGGAATGGACCGAAGTCATGGGATCGCGTAAGGCGATTCTGGCACGTTGGCTTTTGGCGTTCGTTTGCTCCGTTCTCGTGCTTTTGCGTTGGCCCACCGGCGAAGTCACCGATCTCAGTGGCGCACGCTCACTTCAGGTTCTCAGAATCTTCGGGTATGGCTTGCTCGCGGGGATTCTCTTGCTCGTCCCCGCGTTTCCGGCAACTTCTTTGGTCCGAGAAAAAATCAAGGGGACCTTGGCCTTATTGCTATGCTCTCCTCTGAGGCCGCTCGCCATCTACATGGGAAAACTCGCTGGCGTACTCGGCTTCGCGCTGATCATGCTCTTGATGACGATCCCTGCCGCAGCGGCGTGCCACGCGATGGGAGGATCGATCGTCCAGGGTGGGATCGTGGCGTTGTACGCCGTTCTTGCGTTGGCGATCCTCCAAATCGCAACGGTGGGTCTTTACATTAGTAGCCATGCCAACGCTCCATCCGGCGCTCTCCGCGCCACGTATGGAGTCGTTCTTGCGGAAAGCATCTTTTGCCTTGCTCCGTACGCCTTTTTGCGTGGCGAAGGTGGACTGTTGGAATGGTTGGCGTATTGGGTGCGTAGCCTTTCGCCGCTCCCCGCCGTCGCCGAGGCGCTCGGCCAAAACGACGTGGCGGCATTTGGACTTGTCTCCGACGCGGGGGCGCTTGGAAGGTACGCCCTCATGGTGTTTTTGACGAGTGGAATCTTCGCGTTCGCGACGATCGCTCGCCTCAATTTCTCCATCTTCGACCGTGCTCGTCCCGCGGGAGTGATGACCGACGATCGTTCCCTGCAACTCCGCGTTTTTCGCCGCCTTTTTTTCCTCGTCGATCCGCAGCGCCGAACCGGAAATGCCAGCCTTTGGCTGAATCCCGTGATGGTCAAGGAGTTTCGCTCTCGCCGCTTTGGGCGGTCCTCATGGATGGTCCGTCTCCTGCTGGCCAGCGGCGTGTTGTCCCTCGCGTTGAGCTACCTCGCGGCGGCTGGCGCGTTGGGGTGGGGGCTCGAAGTCATTGGTGGAGCTTTGGTTTTGCTTCAGGTCACCCTCTTACTTCTCTTTTCACCCAGCCTCGCGGCGAGTTTGATCAGTACGGAACTCGAAGCTGGCACGTGGCGCCTCCTCCAAATGACCCCCCTGCCTTCTTGGCGCATTTTGGTGGGGAAGCTGATGAGCGTGGCCTGGCCGATTTTCCTGCTCATGGGAGCGACGCTGCCAGGGTATCTCGTGATGATGTCGGTCGATCCGAGCCTGGTTCCCAGGATCGGACGCGTGGTGTTCTGCCTGGGAATGACGGCCGTGTTTGCGGTCCTCCTGAGCACGGTGATCGGCGCCTATTATCGTTCGACCGCCGAAGCCACGACGGCGTCCTACGTTTTGCTGTTAGCGACGTGTATAGGACCGTTGCTCGTGTGGCTGGCGCGTGAAGCACCCTTTGGCCACGGAACCGTGCAAACCGTGCTCACGATCAGCCCGTTGGCAGCCGCGCTCCAGGCGGCGGCGTTTCCGGGCTTCACCCAGTATGACCTACTCCCAGCCAACTGGTGGTTGGTGGGAGGACTCAATCTTCTCCTGATTGCTCTCTTGGTGTGGCGTACTCGCCAGCTTTATCGACCTGAATAAGGGCATCTTTTTTTCGTAGGTGGTGGAATGCGTTTGCCAACGCTCGTCTCCGGTCGATCAACACTCCAATTCCTCTTGCTTTTCCTTCCTTGGCCGCTGGTTGCGGGCCCGGTTTCGCCCAGCGCCAGGGCGGAAGAAATGCTTTTTGATTCGGCAATGTACCAATCCCCGGCACTTCCCACGCCCAAGATCGTCGTGACACACGTCGGTGAGAAGGAAGTTTGGCTCAAAGCATTAGCGAGGCCGGAGGCGGAATACAAATGTAAAGCCGCGGCGACAATCTCCGAGGCCCACCGCGTCGGCGTGCAGGGAATGGCGGACACCGCCGGCGCGTTGCTGGACGAAATCAATCGAAAAGAAGCGCCCCCAGTTGTTCGCCTTTGCCTCGCAAATACCTTGATTTCGCTCAACGCGAAACAAGCTGCCCAATCGCTGTTCACCTTGTCCAAAACGGAAGCCGCAGAATTCCGCGAATTGGTCGAACCCGCGTTGGCGGAGTGGCGTTTTCCTCCAGCGCGTGAAGACTGGCTTGCGCGTCTGAAAAACGCAAGTGCTCACCCCAAGGATCTCGTGCTCGCCGTCCGCTGTTTGGGCATCCTCCGTGAGCCTACTGCGATCACGCCATTGCGAAAACTTCTGGCGTCGACCGATTTCGTCTTGCTCAACGAAACGGCTCATGCTCTTGGTCAGATTGCAGAAGAGGGACTGGAAGAAGACGCTCAAACTTTACTTCGAAACGTAGCCCCTCAACGGATTCCATATCGCCTGGCGGGAATCGCCCTTTTGCGCAAACACCGTTCGAATACATCCGCGAAGCTGCTCCTGGAAGCTTTATCGGATTCAGAGTCCGCGGTCGTCGCCATGGCCGCCGATGTGCTTTTCCATCGCGATGAAAAGCTATTGCTGCCCAGCATCGAAAGTCTATGTCGCCATTCTGATTCGAAGGTGCGGACGATCGCGGTTCGGACGCTCCATAAAAATCCCAGCCTACCGGGGGTCGAGCACCTTCTGGCGCGTTTCGAAGACGACCATGCTGGCGTGCGTGCCGAAGCGAGAAGGACGCTGGTCGCCCACGCAAAATCCGCGGAATATCGCAAATCGGTCGTGAACGGAGCAATCGCGAAGCTAAAGTCGGAAAAATGGGGCGCCCTCGAACAAAGCATCCTTTTGTTGACATTGCTCGATGAAAAATCGGCTGCGATGGGTTTTATCCCCCATCTGTCGCATCCGAGGAATGAAGTTTTCGTGTCGGCTGCTTGGGGCTTGCGCAAGCTCTCCGTCCCCGAAACGCTTCCGGGATGCAAACAATTCGTGGAAATGCGTCTCGGTTTAATCACGCAGAGCAAGGATTTGTCGCCGAATGCACTTTGGATCGACTATCAGATTTCTCAGGTCAACCAACTTATTGGCGACCAGCAATACCGCGAGGCGGATTCAACCCTTCGCCGATTCCTGCAGAAGCCCCCGGCTGATTGGGGCGAAAGCCGAGCGGCGGCGATATGGGCCCTCGGAAAGATTCACCAAGGAAAAGTCAATAAAACGCTCGCTGATTCATGCCTGGTGCTTCTTGAGCAAGATACGACCAAAATCCCTCCCGAGGACGAGCGAGTACGCCGTATGTGCGCCATCACGCTCGCACGCATGGGGGCCCTTCAGGGGGAGGATATGCTTCGAAAGTACTACGAAGCCCGTAAGCCAACCTTTGGCCAAGTCAACAATGCATGTGGCTGGGCTTTGGAGGTGCTCAAGGGAGAGAAGGTGCCAGCGCCGGAAGTGATACACCAGTCTCGAAGAAATTGGTTCATTCGTGCGTACGAATAGACCAATGAAAACATCCGATCCCTTCGCAATTCCAACCAAGCTTCACCACGAAGTGACGCGTTCTCGAAACGCCAAGTTACCCATGAAAACGGCTCGAACGGCGAGAAGATTCTCCCTAGGAAGTCGGATTGAAACCGCACCAATTCCCTGCTACATTTTTATTCATCGGGCCAAAAAAATCATAAAATAATTGCAATGCTCGATGCTTCCGAAGACCGGTTCTCGGGCCATGGTGTTCTGGGCGGCTAAGTCGAGGCGAGCGGCAAAAGATGATCAACCGGAAACCCAGCTTGCCGTTTTGCGCTCGCAGGATTCCAAGAAATCCCAAAATCTACGAACCTTGGCAAGAATTTGAGCGAGGGCGAAACGGAAAACTAAGTGCCACGAAGTTTTTCGTTACGACTTGCCCAAAGGCCGTACACCGGTCGACTTCGCGTTGAAATCCGTGCCACTCAATTTCTCGTCGCTCTTTTCGTTTGGGCGAGACTCGGCTTCCCCCGCAACTTGCTTCACGAAAACTAGGCGACCGTCTCTCGCGTGAACATGGCCAGGTCGAACGTAATTGGATCGACCTGAATAGCTCGGACAAAAGGGATTTGGACCCGTTGTACCTAGCACCCGAAGGACCGTTTCGGCAACGGGTTCTGGCACGTTTGGTCAGCACCATTCAGGAGAAGAGGATCATGCAGCAAGATGACCGCCTCGAAATGAACACTCTTCCCCTACCAAACGGTGCCGTTTCCTCCGCCGAGATGATCGGCAGCCCCATGGAGGGAAGATTGCGGATGATTTTGGCGGCGGTAACCTCGTTTCGAGACGGAAATTTTAGCGAACGACTGCCGAGGGAATGGGACGGGCTGGAAGGGCGAATCGCGGAGACGCTGAATCAAGTCATCGCGCACGAAGAGCGAATCGCGCGTGAAGTTGCGCGTTTGAGTCTGACGGTCGGGAAGGAAGGCCGGATCAAGCAACGTATGTCCGTTCCAGGCTCACTGGGCGCTTGGGCGGAGAAAATCGATTCTCTCAACACATTACTGGATGACTTAGTAAGGCCGACGGTGGAGGTCGCGCGAACCATCGGTGCGGTGGCGAAGGGAGACCTGGGCCAATCGATGGAACTCGAAGTGGACGGTCGGCCCCTCCAAGGCGAATTTTTACGCTCCGCAAAGTTAGTGAACACGATGATCGAACAGCTTTCGGTCTTCACCTCCGAAGTGACGCGCGTGGCTCGTGAAGTCGGAACGGAGGGCAAACTCGGCGGACAGGCGCAAGTCAAGGGTGTCTCAGGTGTCTGGAAGGAACTTACGGAATCCGTTAACCAGATGGCGGGGAACCTGACCGCCCAAGTACGAAACATCGCCGACGTGACCATCGCCGTGGCCAATGGAGACCTCTCCAAAAAAATCACCGTCGATGTCCGTGGCGAGATCCTTCAGCTCAAGGAAGCCATCAACACGATGGTGGACCAACTCCGGTCGTTCGCCTCCGAAGTGACGCGAGTGGCGCGGGAAGTCGGGACCGACGGCCGACTCGGGGGCCAAGCCGTCGTCCCGGGTGTGGCAGGAACCTGGAAGGACCTCACCGACTCCGTCAATGGCATGGCGACCAACCTCACGGCCCAAGTGCGCAACGTCGCCACGGTGACCACTGCCGTCGCGCGCGGCGACCTGTCTCGAAAGATCACGGTCGACGTCAAAGGTGAGATCCTCGAACTCAAGGAAACCATCAACACCATGGTGGACCAGCTCAACGGGTTCGCCTCCGAAGTCACCCGCGTCGCACGGGAGGTAGGGACCGAAGGAAAGCTGGGAGGCCAAGCCCAGGTTGGCGGTGTCGCAGGAACGTGGAAGGACCTTACCGATTCCGTCAATTCGATGGCGTCCAATCTGACCGATCAGGTTCGCAATATCGCCGAGGTAACCACCGCGGTCGCCAAAGGCGACCTGTCACGAAAAATTACGGTGGATGTCAAAGGCGAAATCCTGGAATTGAAAAACACCATCAACACCATGGTGGACCAACTCAACGGCTTCGCTTCCGAAGTCACCCGTGTCGCGCGCGAAGTCGGCACGGAAGGCAAACTCGGTGGACAAGCCGAAGTGCGGGGTGTGGCAGGCACATGGAAGGATCTGACGGACAATGTCAATTTCATGGCTTCCAACCTGACAGGCCAGGTTCGCAACATCGCCGAAGTCACAACCGCCGTCGCTACGGGCGACCTTTCCAAAAAGATCACCGTCGATGTCAAAGGTGAAATCCTCGAATTGAAAAACACCATCAACACCATGGTGGACCAACTCAACGGCTTCGCTTCCGAAGTCACCCGTGTCGCGCGCGAAGTAGGCACGGAAGGCAAACTCG
>WBZS01002533.1_pt1 | contig 11162 bp, 11 predicted proteins | sample 5204201 | NCBI WGS metagenome assembly WBZS01 (sample SAMN12344357, study PRJNA552823) | activated sludge metagenome | biome: Activated sludge suspended growth; feature: Nitrification reactor; material: Wastewater; isolation source: activated sludge from nitrification reactor of wastewater...
GGCGCTGGGCGCGGCGGGCGTGCAGGTGGGCACGGCTTTGCTGTGCGCCGACGAGGCCACCACCACACCGCTGCACCGCGCCGCGCTGCAAAGCGACGCTGCGCGCCATACCACGCTCACCAACGTCTTTACCGGCCGGCCGGCGCGCGGCATCGTCAACCGGGTGATTCGCGAACTGGGACGCGTGGGCGCGGCGGAACACTTCAGCACGGGCCTCAGCGACGTGGCACCGGCGTTTCCGCTCGCCACCGCCGCCATGGCGCCGCTGCGCGCAGCGGCGGAACAGCGCGGGCTGGCCGACTTCAGCCCGTTGTGGAGCGGCCAGAACGCCAGCGAATGCCGCAGCGCACCCGCGGCCGACATCGTCCACGCGCTGGCGCAAGGCTTCGACGCGGGCTGAGCAACGGCCAGGGCGGCGCGTCGCTCCAAGTCAATAACGCGTCGGCGTGAAGTCCTGCAGCGCGCCCGCATCCTCCCAGGCGATGAAGTTCTGCAACACGCGGCAAGCCGATCGCTGCGCGGGCGTCAGCATGGCCAGCACGCTGTCGTCGGGCCCCGCCATGCGCTGACCGCGCCAGTCGCTGGCGGTGCCCAAAGACCAGGACGGAAACACGGCCTGGGTCACGGGCTCCAGGTGCAGGGTCAGCAGATGGTCGTGCAGCGTGCTGCGTTGCACACGCGCCATCACTTCCTCCATGCCTTCGGCAGGCCCTTCGATCAACTGGCAGAAGCGGTCGTTGCTGTACAGCAGCACGCCCCTGATGCCACGCGCGGCATTGATTTCGCGCGCGGACTGGTAAAGGTCGTCCATCCGCTGCGGGTCGAACGCAGGCGTGGCCGTGCTGAGATAACACCACGAAAGATTCATGCTTCGACTCCCTTCATGAACGCAGGCACCTGACCACTGCCCGAATGATACAAACCGCTTGCCCCTTGGTCTCGCGCCCCCGCAGTGCCACCGCCAGCACGCCGATGGGGATGGCGAACAGCAGCAGCGCCGCCGGACGATGTTGGCCTGCGACCGATCCGGTCGACCCTCATGCCGAACCTGATCGGGCGCACACCGGCACGGCGCTGGCGCGACGCAGACGCTGGGGCGTTGGGGGTGACGATGGCGCATGGTAGCCGCGTTTCGCGTACGCGCCGCACCTTTCAAGACGCGGCAGGACGCTGCCCGCAACGATGGCCGCGGCGCGGAAGCGCCACAGGGCGATACATTTCCTTCATGGCCAAGGACAAGAGCATCTACACCTGCAACGAATGCGGCGCGACCAGCGCGCGCTGGCTGGGCAAGTGCGCCGGCTGCGGGGCCTGGAACACGCTGGTGGAAAGCGTGGCCGAGGCGCCTGCGGCGGCAGGCAAGAACCGGCTGGGCGCGGCGTTTTCGGCGCTCGCTCCGTCGAGCGACGTGCAGCCCCTGGCCGCCATCGAGGCGGTGGACGTGGCACGCACCCCCACCGGCCAGGGCGAGCTGGACCGCGTGCTGGGCGGCGGCATTGTCGAAGGCGGCGTGGTGCTGATCGGCGGCGACCCCGGCATCGGCAAATCGACGCTGCTGCTGCAGGCGTTGGATACGTTGCAGCGCGCGGGACTGCCGGCGCTGAGCGCCGCACGGCCGCCCGAAGGCGCGAAAGCCCCCTCGGGGGGCAGCGCAGCACGCGAAGCGGCGCAGCGTGGGGGCACGTTGTACGTCACGGGCGAGGAAAGCGGGGCACAGGTCGCGTTGCGCGCGCGCCGGCTGGGCATCACGGGATCGCAGGTGGCGGTGCTGGCGGAGATTCAGCTTGAAAAAATCATAGCAACCCTCGCAAGCCAGCAGCCCGCCATCGCGGTAATCGACTCGATCCAGACCGTTTACAGCGATCAGCTGACCAGCGCGCCCGGCAGCGTGGCCCAGGTGCGCGAATGCGCGGCGCACCTGACGCGCTTTGCCAAGTCCAGCGGCACCGCCATCGTGCTGGTCGGCCACGTCACCAAAGACGGCCAACTGGCCGGCCCGCGCGTGCTGGAGCACATGGTGGACACGGTGCTGTACTTCGAGGGCGACACGCATTCGTCCTTCCGCCTGATCCGCGCCATCAAGAACCGCTTTGGTGCCGTCAACGAGATCGGCGTGTTCGCCATGACCGAGCGCGGGCTGAAGGGCGTCAGCAACCCCAGCGCCATCTTTTTGAGCCAGCACGCGCAGCCCGTGCCCGGCAGTTGCGTGCTGGTCACGCTGGAGGGCACGCGGCCGATGCTGGTCGAAATCCAGGCGCTTGTGGACACCGGCGGCCCCAGCCCGCGCCGCCTGTCGGTGGGACTGGAGCGCGACCGCCTGGCCATGCTGCTGGCCGTGCTGCACCAGCACGCGGGCGTGGCCACGGGCGACCAGGACGTGTTCGTCAATGCCGTGGGTGGCGTGCGCATCAGCGAGCCGGCGGCCGACCTGGCGGTGATGCTGGCCATCACCAGCAGCCTGCGTGGCAAGGCACTGCCCAAGGGGTTCATCGCCTTCGGCGAAGTTGGCCTGGCCGGTGAAGTGCGCCCTGCCCCGCGCGGGCAGGAGCGGCTGAAGGAAGCCGCCAAGCTGGGCTTTTCCGTGGCCGTGGTGCCCAAGGCCAATGCGCCGAAAAAGGCGGACAAGGCCTTCGAGGGCCTCACGATCCATGCCGTCGAGCGCGTGGAAGAGGCCATGGCGCTGGTGCGCGGTCTGGATTGAGGCCGGCGCGCCCGCCACACGCGACAATCACGCCCCATGACCTGGCAACGCATCCTTACTCTCGTGGCCGCCATCGCACTGGGCGCGGGTGCCTGGCGCGCGGGCGGCTGGGCTGGGCTGGCGCTCCTGGCCAGCGGCCTGGTGTTCTGGTTCCTGCTTTACTACACGCGCCTCGTCAACGTGATGAAGCGCGCCGCCGACCGGCCCATCGGCTATGTCGGCAGCGCCGTCATGCTGAATGCCAAGCTGAAGAAAGGGCTGGCCCTGCTGCACGTGGTGGCGCTGACCCGCTCGCTGGGCGAGCGGCTGTCGCCCGAGGGCGCACAGCCTGAAACCTACCGCTGGACCGACCCGGGCGAATCGAGCGTCACCGCCGAATTCGACGCCGGCAAGCTGGTGCACTGGCGACTGGACCGGCCCGCCACCGCTGAGCCGGCGGCGGGCAGCGAGGCATAAAATCGAGGTTTTGCGCCCGGCCCGCGCGGGTTTGACCGCCGACCTGGGCCACCCTGTTCACCGCTGACTCCCAGGATCTTTCATGAGCACTGCCCCCCTTTCCATGGCCGACCGCGACGGCAAGATCTGGCTCGACGGCCAGCTGGTCGACTGGCGTGACGCCAAGATCCACGTGCTGACGCACACGCTGCACTATGGCTGCGGCGCGTTCGAGGGCGTGCGCGCCTACAACACGGTCAACGGCACCGCCATCTTCCGCCTGCAGGAACACACCCAGCGCCTGTTCAACAGCGCCAAGATCCTGCGCATGAAGATGCCCTTCACCCAGGAGCAGGTCAACGAGGCGCAGAAGGAAGTCGTGCGCGCCAACCAACTCGAAAGCTGCTACATCCGCCCGCTGGTGTGGATCGGCTCCGAAAAGCTGGGCGTCAGCCCCAAGGGCAACACCATCCACGTGATGGCCGCCGCCTGGGCCTGGGGCGCCTACCTGGGCGAAGAAGGCATGAAGCGCGGCATCCGCGTCAAGACCAGCAGCTACACGCGCCACCACGTCAACATCACCATGACGCAGGCCAAGGCGGTAAGCAACTACAGCAACTCGATCCTGGCCAACATGGAAGCGCTGGACGACGGCTACGACGAGGCCCTGCTGCTGGATTCGGCCGGCTTCGTCAGCGAAGGCGCGGGCGAGAACGTGTTCCTCATCAAGGACGGCGTGGTCTACACGCCCGATCTGTCGGCCGGCGCACTCAACGGCATCACGCGCAACACGGTGCTGCACATCTGCGAAGACCTTGGCATCAAGCTGGTGCAAAAGCGCATTACGCGCGACGAGTGCTACATCGCCGACGAGATGTTCTTCACCGGCACCGCGGCCGAAGTCACGCCGATCCGCGAGTTGGACCGGGTGGAGATCGGTGCCGGCCAGCGCGGCCCGGTGACCGAAAAGATCCAGAGCGCCTTCTTCGACATCGTGAACGGCCGCAACGCAAAATACGCCCACTGGCTGACCAAGGTCTGAGGCGCACAGGAACACATGGCATGAGCACGCAAGACGCTGTCGAACTGCTGGCCCGGGACCTGACCCCCGGCGGCGAAACCTATTGCCCCAACCCCAAGGCCGGTATGAAGCTGTGGAACACGCACCCGCGCGTGTTCCTCGATCTGTCGCACGGCGAAGCCAAGTGCCCGTATTGCGGCACGGTCTACCGGCTGAAGGCCGGCGAGACCCTCGGCCACGCCCACTGATCGGACGCGGGCCCTGCAGCCCGCGCGCGCAGCCGCCTCAGGCCCGCCCGCCGGGCAGCACGTCCGGCCACACCGGTTCAGGCTCGACCGACAGCCGCTGGTAGACCAGCACGACGAACCACAGGCTCAGGCCGATGGCGGCATCGCGCAGCGCCGAATTGGTGACCATCGCCATCAGCATGGCCAGCAGCGCCACCACCGCCATGCGACCCCGCTTGTCGTGACGACGCCAAGCGGCAGGCAAGCCCGCCGCCACCATCAGGAACAGCGCGATCACGCCCGGCACGCCCGTCTGCGCGCCCATCCACAGGAAGTCGTTGTGCGGCATGTTGACGGTGGCTAGCGGGCCATCGACGCGGCGCTTCCACTCCGTACTCCAGCCGCCGATGCCCCAGCCGGTGACCGGGCGCTGGCGGATCATGTCCACCGTCTCGCTGTACATCCTGAAGCGGATACCCCAGCTGCTGGTCATGTTCACGGCCTTGCCCTCGTAGGCGTTCGCGACTTCGGTGGCGCCCAGGGCCAGGCGGTCCTTCACCGGTGGAATGAACATCCCGGCCGCCAGCGCCAGCGCCGCAGCGGCCCCCAGCGCCAGCCACTGATGCAGGCGCCGCGCGCGCCACTGGTGTACCAGCCCGACGACCAGGCACACCAGCACGATGAACCACGCCGTGCGCGAGTACAGCACCCAGAGCAGCGCCGCCACGCTGCCCAGCGTCAGCACCGCCATCACCGCGCGCTGGCGCCGCGACAGTACTGGCATCAGCAGCAGGCCGCTCACGGCCGCCAGCGCCATCAGCAGCGCGTTGGCCAGCGACTTGTTGCCGCCATAGGTGACGGTGCTTTCCCACAGCTTGCTCGGCGGCAGGCCGATGGTCTGGTGCAGCGCGATCAGCACCAGGCTGGCGGTCAGGCCCATCACGAAACCGCGCATGGCCCACAGCGCCTCGTCGCGCGACAGCGCCAGCACCAGCGCGAGGGTGACCACGATGCGCAGCGCGTGAAAAGCGTTGGACCCTGTTTCGGGGTAATGCGGCCCCAGCGCCAGCACCAGCGCGGTCCACCCCAGAAAGAACCAGGCGGGCCACCAGTTCGGTGACTGCCGCAGGCGCACCAGTCGCGCGCGCCAGCCGCCCTGTACCGCCATGGCCGCGATCAGCAGCACAAAAGCCGAATAGTTCAGCCCGATCGGGAAGAAGGTCGCGAACCCCCAGAACAGGGCGACCCAGCGAACCACGGGGAACTGCAGCATGGCGGGCGATTGTAGGGGGCCGTCGTGTTGCCAACTGTATCGACGCACGCTGACGCGTGAGCTACGCGGCAAAAAAAAGGTTCTTCGCGGAAGTCCGGGGTTCGGACAAAAAAGAGAGCGGTGCTGACTCGGCCATGATGGTTGTGCGACCAATCATCAACGTGCAAAGGGCACCGCTCAGATGCAAGAGGATAAAGCGTGTCTTCCGTTCTGGGAGGGATTCCGTGTGGCCGACTTGCATGCGGACGAAGCGGTGGTGCGAGTGCAGTTGCACCCGCAAGAGCTCGATGAGCTGTGCTGCGGGCGCTGCGGCCAAGCCGCTGGCGGGCTCCATGAACGGGTAGAGCGCAGCATCCGAGACCTGTCCATGCTGGGGCGCACGGTGTGGCTGCAGGTGCAACTGAGGCGGGTGTGCTGCAGCCAGTGCGGCACGGGCATGCAGCAGGTGAGCTGGCTTGATCGGCACGCGCGCATGACGCGCCGGCTGGCGCAGGCGGTGGCCCAGTGGTGCGCCAAGCTGCCGGTCAAGCACGTAGCGGCCATGTTCGATCTGCACTGGAGCACGGTGCGCGAGATTGATCGCAGGCGGCTCAAGCAGTTCGTTGAGGCCTTGCCCGAGGCGAACCCCAGGCGGCTGGTGATGGACGAATTCGCTCTGTACAAGGGCCACCGCTATGCCAGCGTGGTGCTCGACGCTGACACGCGCCGGGTGCTGTGGATCGGCCAGGGCCGCAGCCGTGCGGCGGTGCGACCGTTCTTTGAGTCGCTGGGCCGTGCGGGCTGCGCGCGCATCGAGGCGGTGGCCATGGACATGAACACGGCGTTCGATCTGGAGGTGCGCGAGCACTGCCCCAGGGCGCGGGTGGTCTATGACCTGTTCCATGTGGTGGCCAAGTATGGCCGGGAGGTGATCAGCCGGGTGCGGGTGGATGCGGCCAACCGGCTGCGTCAGGACAAACCGGCGCGCCGCGTAGTCAAGCAGTCGCACTGGCTGCTGCTGCGAAACCGCTCCAACCTGAGGGACCACGAGCGGGTTCGGCTGGACGAGGTTCTGGCGGCCAACCAGCCGCTGCTGACCGTGTACGTGATGAGTGAGCAACTCAAGAGCCTGTGGCGAGCAGCATGCCCATGGCAGTGGCGGCGGCTATGGAAGGACTGGCTAAGCCAGGCTCGCGACAGTCAGATCCCCGCACTGATGCAGTTCGCCGCTCGCCTCAAGCCCTACTGGCGCGGCATCGTCTCGCGGGTGCGCTGGCCCATGCACACCGGCCAGCTCGAAGGCATCAACAACAAGATCAAACTGATCAAGCGACAGGCCTTCGGCTACCGCGATGCCGATTACTTCTTCCTCAAGATCAAGGCAGCGTTCCCCGGTAATCCGTGAAGAACCTTTTTTTTGCCTGTGTCCTGTAGAGGCACTGAACACGGGCATGTTCTGCGTCAGCGTGGGGGATGGGCGAAGGCGAACTGCGGCGCTCGACCTATGCCGGCGACGCTGCGTCACAATCGCCAAAACGTCGAAGGCTCCACCCCATGATCACTGCCCTGGTGCAATTTGTCCTGCCAGAACCCATGACCGTCGAACAGGCCCGCGCCGTGTTCAACAGCACCGCGCCGCGCTACCTGGGCATGCCAGGGCTTGTGCGCAAGCACTATTTGCTGTCGGAAGACGGGCGCACCGCCGGGGGCGTGTATCTGTGGCAGACCCGCGCCGACGCCGAGCGGGTGTACGACGAGGCGTGGCGCGGCTTCATCCGCCAGAAGTACGGTTGCGATCCGCAACTGACGTACTTTGAGACACCAGTGATGGTGGATAACACCGCCGGTCGCATCGACGCCGACGCCTGAGCGCAAGCGCTATTCAATCAATAGCTTCCAACGCACGATACAGCAGCGCTGGAAGCCGATCACTATCGATGCCAGCCGCCGCCGTGCAGCTGCCAGCCACCCCGCTGGCCCTGCGACCAGCGCGGTTGTTGGTAGTGATAGCCAGGGCGCGGGCGCTCATAACGGCCCGGTGTCCAGACGTGGCGACCGCTGCTCCAGTTCCAGTAGCCGTTGATCCAGATGGCGCCGGGGTAGGGCAGCGCTGGCTGCACTTCGTAATAAGGCGCGGGTGGCGCCACCGGGGCGTACACCGGCTGCGACGGGTAGCCGCCGTACGGGTCGTTGTAGACGCCGCCCGGCACCGGGGCGACCACGCAGCCGCCCAGCAGCGCGGCAGCGGCCACGGCGGCCAGCACGGCCGGACGGGCGAGGGGAGACATCGTGGTTTTCATGTGAGCTGATCCTCAGAATCGCGGGCGAACGCCGCCCGTCGTATGCCCAAAACGGCCTTCGCCGTTGGTGCGCCGACGCCGCGTGCGGGCCTTCACCTAGCTTTACACGGAATGGTCCGGCCACGCCGATGCGCGCGTTGGCGCAGGGTGCGATAAAATCGGCTTGTTGCAGCGCAGCATGTGCGCTGACCGGTTCAATCCAGACAAGAGCGAGAAAGGCACATTCGGTTATGACACCGCGAACTACGCCCACCCTGCAAGGGTTGTCAGGCCGATGACGGTGTAGCCATTGCGCAGGTGCGCGATGCGCCATGAATACATACCGAAAGCGCGGCCCGACCCGCGCTTTTTTGTTGCCCGCTTTCAGACACACTTTCGCGATTCCAGAGGTTCTTAAATGGTTCACATCACGCTTCCCGACGGCTCGCAGCGCGAGTATCCCGGCCCCGTCACGGTGGCCGAGGTGGCGCAGTCCATCGGCACGGGCCTGGCCAAGGCAGCGCTGGGCGGCAAGGTGGACGGCAAGCTGGTCGACACCAGCTTCGTCATCGACCACGACGCGCCGCTGTCCATCGTCACCGCCAAGGACGCAGACGGGCTGGAGATGATTCGCCATTCGACGGCGCACCTGCTGGCCTATGCGGTGAAAGAGCTGTTTCCCGATGCGCAGGTCACCATTGGCCCGGTGATCGAGAACGGCTTTTATTACGACTTCAGCTACAAGCGCCCCTTCACGCCCGACGACCTGTCCGCCATCGAGAAGAAGATGGAAGAACTGGCTGCCAAGGATGAGCCCGTGGTGCGCCGCGTGCTGCCGCGCGACGCGGCGGTCGAATATTTCAAGGTCCTGGGCGAAGCCTACAAGGCCGAACTGATTGCCAGCATTCCCAGCAACGAAGACGTGTCGCTGTACCGCGAAGGCGCCTTCGAGGACCTGTGCCGCGGCCCGCACGTGCCCAGCACGGGCAAGCTCAAGCATTTCAAGCTGATGAAGGTGGCGGGCGCCTACTGGCGTGGCGACCATCGCAACGAGATGCTGCAGCGCATCTACGGCACGGCCTGGGCCAGCAAGGAAGACCTGAAGCAGTACCTGACGATGCTGGAAGAGGCCGAAAAGCGCGACCACCGCAAGCTGGGGCGCGAGCTGGACCTGTTCCACATCGACGAGCACTCGCCCGGCACGGTGTTCTGGCACCCCAAGGGCTGGACGCTGTGGCAAGAAGTGGAGCAGTACATGCGCCGCGTGTACCGCGACAACGGCTATCAGGAGGTCAAAGGCCCGCAGATCCTGGACAAGGCGCTGTGGGAGAAGACCGGCCACTGGGACAAGTACCGCGACAACATGTTCACCACGGAGTCGGAAAAGCGCGACTACGCGCTCAAGCCGATGAACTGCCCCGGTCACATCCTGATCTTCAAGCAGGGCGTCAAGAGCTACCGCGACCTGCCGTTGCGCTACGGCGAATTCGGCGCCTGCCACCGCAACGAGCCCACCGGCGGCCTGCACGGCATCATGCGCGTGCGCGCCTTCACGCAGGACGACGGACACATCTTCTGCACCGAAGACCAGATCCTGCCCGAATGCACGGCCTACACGGCGCTGCTGCAGAAGGTCTACAAGGACTTCGGCTTTACCGACATCATCTACAAGGTCGCCACGCGACCCGAGCAGCGCATTGGCAGCGACGAGAGCTGGGACAAGGCCGAGCACGCGCTGATGGAAAGCCTGCGCGCTTCCGGCTGCGAATTCGAGATCGCGCCCGGCGACGGCGCTTTCTACGGCCCCAAGATCGAATACACGCTGAAGGACGCCATCGGACGCCAATGGCAGTGCGGCACCATGCAGGTCGATTTCTCGATGGCCGAGCGGCTGGACGCCGAATATGTGGGTGAAGACGGCGCGCGGCACCGTCCGGTCATGCTGCATCGCGCCATCGTCGGCAGCCTGGAGCGCTTCATCGGCATCCTGATCGAGCAGTTCTCTGGCGCGCTGCCCGTCTGGCTGTCGCCGGTGCAGGTCGTGGTGACCGGCATCACCGACGCCCAGGCCGATTACGTGCAAAGCGTGGCTAAAACGCTGCGAAATCAAGGGCTTAGGGTCGAAACTGACCTGCGCAACGAGAAGATTACCTATAAAATACGCGAGCATTCGTTGCAAAAGCTGCCTTATATCCTGGTCGTTGGCGACAAGGAAAAGGAAGCTGGCGCTGTCGCAGTGCGCGCCCGGGGCAATCAAGACCTCGGTGTGATGTCCCTTGATGCGTTTGCCAAACGCATCGCCCAGGACGTCGCTTCCAAAGCCTGATTTTTTGAATGAAAACCAGCTCTGGCCTGCGTGGACTGTGCGGTTGTAGCTACTTGTTTCGTAGCATTTTTTGTTAGAGGATTTTTGCCATCGCTACCAATTTTCGTGACCGCCGCCACCGGGAAGAGCGCGCGCATCGTCTGAATCGTGAAATCATGGCGCCCGAAGTGCGCCTGAACGGCCCCGAGAACGAACCCCTGGGCATCGTCCCGCTGCAGGAAGCCCTGCGCATGGCGGGCGAGCTGGATGTGGACCTGGTGGAAATTGCCGCCACGGCCAATCCGCCCGTCTGTCGCCTGATGGACTACGGCAAGTTCAAGTACCAGGAGCAGAAGAAGGCCGCCGAGGCCAAGGCCAAGCAGACGGTCATCGAAATCAAGGAAGTCAAGTTCCGCCCTGGTACCGATGACGGTGACTACAACATCAAGATGCGCAATATCCGGCGCTTCCTCGCCGATGGCGACAAGGTGAAGGTCACGCTGCGGTTTCGCGGCCGCGAGATCACGCACCAGGAGCTGGGTCTGGCGCTGCTCAACCGCATTCGCGACGAATTGGCCGACAGCATCATCGTAGAGCAGTTTCCCAAGCTGGAAGGCCGCCAGATGATCATGATGATCGCACCGGCGCGCAAGAAGGCACCGGCCGGTGGGGCCAAGCCAGCGACCGAGCAACAGCCGGCCGCGGCTGCCTGACCGGCAGTCGGGCTGACATATTTGCCGGGTTTTTTCCGGCGAACGGGCAGGCTGAAAGGCCTGCCGCAACAAGTGGCTCGGGGCCACCAAGGGCGCAAAGCAGTTTTGCGCACGCCTCGCGAGCACAATAAATCGGAGCATTCAATGCCCAAGATGAAAAGCAAGAGCAGCGCGAAGAAGCGTTTTCGCGTCCGTCCGGGTGGTACCGTCAAGCGCGGTCATGACCAAT
>WBZS01002535.1_pt1 | contig 11157 bp, 8 predicted proteins | sample 5204201 | NCBI WGS metagenome assembly WBZS01 (sample SAMN12344357, study PRJNA552823) | activated sludge metagenome | biome: Activated sludge suspended growth; feature: Nitrification reactor; material: Wastewater; isolation source: activated sludge from nitrification reactor of wastewater treatment...
GACGAAAACAGGTACCAGGTCAGGCGGTCGCCCACGTCGTGCGTGGTGCCTGACGCGCCAAAGCCGCTGAAGTGGCAGGTCGCGCAGGTCGGCGCCGGGAAATCCTGCACGGTGAGGGTGCCCGGCTCGGCCTCCCAGTTCCAGTTCTGGCCGTCGGTCGAATACTTGATGCCGTGTTTGGACTCGAAGTAGATCTCCCACTGCGGGTGGTCGGGGCCGATGTGGCAGTTGTTGCAGGTCTCAGGCTTGCGCGCCTGCTCCAGGCTGAACTCGTGGCGGCTATGGCACTTCTGACACTGTCCCACCGATCCGTCCGCCGCCGGCTTGCCGACGTTGTGGCAACTCTCGCACGCAAAGCGCGTGATCTCGGGGCCTTCCATCGCCGCGATCTGGTTGCGCGCCTTGTCCGGCGCGAACTGGCCCTCCGGGATCGCCTGATACGCGGCCAGGAGCTCCTGAGAAAGATCCTGGCTGCCCGCAACCGCCACATAGGATGGGAGCCCGTGGCGGCTCTGGCTGTACTGGGCGACCTCGGTCTCATGACACTTCTGGCACATGGCGGTCGTCGGCTGGGCCAGGATGTAGGCCTTCTCGTGCACCTCCGCGCCCGGGTAGTCGGCCGCGACCTCATGGCAGTCGCGGCACGTGACCTTGGCCGCCGCCATGCCGCTGTGGCCATACTGCTCGACGATGCCGGGGGTGGCATTGCGATGGCAGACCACGCAGGTGTCGTCACTGTTCTCGAGGACGTTGACGCGCGCTTCGGAGGTCACCGCCGACCCACGCGGGATGACCATCGCGACAAGCGCCAGGGCGAGGACCACAATGGTGGTCACGAGACCGGCGACCAGCAGTCGCGCTGAGCGGAGTGGCGCGGTTGGAGTTGAGTCAGTCATTGTTCTTCTTGTGTGAGCAGAGATCAACGGCGGGGCAACGTGTCGGTCGCTCGTGGCCGTTGGTTGTACGGAGTTCTATCCGTTGAACGCCTGCCAGTGTAGGGCAGATAAAGGGAGTTCGCAAGCCATGCAAGCGATGCAGGCGACGGCTCCCGCAACCCGACAACCTCGGGTCATTGACCCACCCTGACGTCGACCATGCTCAATCGGTTGATCGCTCTCTTGGCCTGACGCGAGTGTCTCCCCAGACTGAGATTGTTGCGATCACTCCCAGGTGGCGGTTGTGCGCCTGATTCAGGAGATCGGTCCGTAGGAGGTCAGGGCTGCTCAATTGCCTCCAACACGTGATTGACGCCCCTCGCGGCCAGCGCCTGGCCAGCGGCCCAGGCTTCAGCAAGGTTGGCTGGGGGCAGGCGAAGCCTGAGGTCGGCGACATCGCGCTCCCAGTCATGTTGATCGGCTGGTGAGAGGGGAGCGCCCAGTTCCTGCAAGAGCGCCTCTGCCGCGCCAAACCAGAGAGCAGCCTGGTCCGTTCGGCCTTCATTCAGGGCCAAGCCAGCCAGGGCGACTATGGATTCGAGAATGCCTTGACGATTGCCCTGGGCCATTTGAAGAGCTAGGCTCTCATCGAGCAGACCCCGGGCGCGTTCGAAGTCGCCGCGGCGGCGGACCACCTGACCTAGCTTGAAAAGCGACGCGGCGATGTCAAGCACGTCGCCGATCTCGCGACAAAGGGTCAGGCTCTCCTCGTACATGGATGCGGCCCGGTCAAGGTCACCCTCCAGTCGCGCCAGATCCCCCAGTCGCACCAACTGCAGGGCCGTGTTGTCGCGGCTGCCCTGAGCACGTGCCTGCGCCAGGACGGTTTCAAACCGGGCGCGCGCTTCGGCATAGTCGCCAAGCTGGCTGGCCACCATGCCCAGGTCGCCGGTCAGCGCCATGATCTCCAGGTCTTCGCCGCGCGCCTGGTTGATGGCCAGGCTCTCCGCAAAAAGGTGACGGGCGGAGGCTGGGTCTTTCTGGTCAAAGCGAACATGGCCGAGGATGTGCAGGCCAAAGGCCAGGCCCCGGCTCTGACCCAGCTCAGGGCGTCGCCAGACCAGCAAGGCCTCTTCGAGTTGATATTGCGCCAGGGCGTATTCACCCTGTTGCCAGGCCAACACGCTGGCCCCGTTCAAAGCTGCGGCCCGGGTCTCACCTGGTTGGCTGCCCTGTCGCAGGGCTTCTTCCAACCAGCGTCGGCCTTCGTGCAGGTGCCCGTGGATATACCAGAACATGGCCAGCGCAGCGGCCAGGCGTGCGCCATGGTCGGGATCATTCCCGCGAAACGCCCATGCCAGCGCCGCGCGGAGGTTATCGTGCTCGGCCGCCAGGCGCTGGAGGAAGGCCGCTTCGCTGACGACGCCCCGATAGACCCCGTCTTCCAGGCGCTCGGCCAGCGCAAGAAAGTAGGCCAGATGCCGGCGGCGCACTCGATCGGCCTCGCCCTCGTTGGCCCCCAGGCGTTCCTCTGCGTACTCGCGCACAGTCTCCAGCATCGCGTAGCGGCTCTCGCTCGGGCGATCGGTACGCTGCACAAGGCTGTGATCTTGCAAAGCTGCCAGGTGCTCCAACACCGCCGTCTCGGGCTCGAACTCGGTGGTCATGGACAACGCGGCATCCGCGGTCCATCCTCCCGCGAAGACGCTCAGGCAGGCCAGAAGACGTTGCTGCTCCCGGTTCAAGAGATCGCAACTCCAATCGAGCGTGCGTCGAAGCGTCTGCTGCCGTGCCGGCCAATCCCGCGGGCCATCCGTGAGGTGCTGGAGACGATGCTCCACCTGCACCAGCAGCTCTGCGACCGAGCAGTACCTGCAGCGGGCCGCCGCCAGCTCGATGGTCAGAGGCAACAGGTCCAGTTTGTGGCAGACCGCGGCGACCAGCGCAGCGGCCTCGCCGTCCAGGGCGACATCGGCATTGACGGCCCGCGCTCGGGCCGTGAAGAGCGCCACAGCCGCCGATGTCGCCAGCGGGCGGACGCCGCGCTCGTGCTCGCCGGAGACATGCAGCGCGGCCCGGCTTGTGACCAGGATCTTCAACCCTGCCGCGGCCGCCAACAACTCGGATGCGCTGGGCGCGGCCGCGAGCAGGTGCTCGTAGTTGTCCAGGATCAGGAGCAGTTGACGGACGCGCAGGGCGTCCTTCACCGCCGCACTCGCGGATTGGCCGGGCGTATCTTTCAGGCCGACGGCTTCGGCAACCGCAGCGACGACGCGCTCGGGCTCTCGGATGGGAGCCAGATCGACATACAGACAGCCGTCGCGGAAATCCGGGAGCAACGTCCGGGCGACTTCAAGGGCTAGCCGGGTTTTGCCCACTCCACCGGGGCCGGTGAGGGTCACCAGTCGGATGTCCGGTTGACGCAGCAGGGCGGCAAGTGCCGCCACCTCTAGCTCGCGCCCGAAAAAGGCCGTGACCGGGGCTGGCAAATTGCTCCGGGGCGCCGCCGTTTTAGGCTCAACCGGGATCGTGGTGAGTGGGAGGCGCAAGGGCGTGGACTCACCACGCGCGCAGGCCAAGAAAAGCGGGCGCTCGGCAGCGGGGATGTCGAGAATCACAGCCAGGCGCTCGGCGATCCGACGCGACGGCCGGCGCTCGTCCGCCTCGATCTTCTTGATCGTCACGAACGCGCATCCCACCTGACGAGCCAGGGCCTCCTGGGTGAGATCCAGGGCTTTGCGACGACGGCGCAGCCAATACCCGAAGGAAGCGGTCGCAGACATGCGGCCTCCGGCTCAAGGGCGGCGAGATGCGCGTTGGCGCTCACTAGGGCCGTTTGGCCCGCACACGATCGACGTTGGTTTCGCGATTGTATCCAAAACAGCTACCCGCGCCGTCACGGGTTGTGCTGTAATCACGGCCTGAAAGGAAATCCGCTCATGATCACCTCGACATCACCTGACCTTACCCGCGACGCCGTCCGTTCGGTGCTGGACGCCTGGATCGCAGGCGTCGAACAGGAGGACTTCGGCCAGATCGCTCAGGTGGTTGCCGGCGATGAGGATGACCTCTTCATCAGCTCCGGCGCCAACGAGTGTCTTCGCGGTTGGAGCGCCCTCAAGGCGGCGCTCGAGGCCCAGGCGGCTGCCGTCAAGGACATTCGGATCACGGCAACCGACGTGGAAGTGCATCTGCTCGTCGACGGCCAGGCCGCCTGGGCCACCTCGATGTGGACGTTCGAGGGACTTCTGGGCGACCAGCCGATCTCGGCCCCGCTGCGGTGCACCTGGGTCTGCGAAAAGCGCGAACAGGGCTGGGTCCTGGTGCACTTTCACAAGTCCATCGGTGCGACCCACTGACGGGCCCACAAGGCCAGTGTAGGTCCGGACCGGTCTGGCCGATATGATGACGGTCATATCTTTCTGGCCGGACTTTGGCACAATGCGAACATGGCGTTTTTTAGGTGCCGCCTAGCAACCGGACGCTGGCCCCAACGATGGACAACGGATGGTCGCGCGCTGGACACTTAACCTCAGCCGAGGTTAAGTGTCGTAAGGCGAGTCGGCGTCCAATCGCTGACGAGAGGACTTTGGGTGGCCAGATGCAGCACTCTTGAGCCATTCACGCGCTGATGCCCTCGGCCCGTCTTCGTTGTTTGAGGAGCCCTGATGCCAATTTCACGCACCCCGAAAGCCTGGTCTCCACGGCCTGGCTGGCCGACCGGCTGGACAACTCTCACGCCATTGTGGTCGAGATCATTTGGGGAGACTCGGCTGCCTTCGGCCGTGCTTCCTACGACCGTGGGCACGTTCCTGGCGCGGTGGCCTGGGATTTCGAGAACGACCTCCAGGATCCCGGTCGCCGCGACATCGTGGACACCGCGCGCATCGAGAGACTGCTGTCGAGCTCGGGAATCACAGCGACCACCACGATCGTTGTTTATAGCGGGCTGGATAACCTGCTGGCCACCTATGCCTTTTGGCTGCTGAAGGTCTACAGACACCGCGACGTGCGGCTGCTGGATGGCGGCAAGGCGCTGTGGCTGGCCGAAGGTCGGCCGACTACGACGGCGGCGCCAGGGGTGGTTCCGGCAGTCTATCGCGCGTCGGCGCCCGATCGGGATGTGCGTGTCGACTGGACCGACATCCTCTCGGTCATCGGGCGCGAAGATCACAGCCTGATAGACGCCCGGTCGGCGGAGATGTATCGTGGCCAGGGCACCGCGGGCGCCACTCGAGGCGGGCATATCCCGGGTGCACTCAACCTTGCGGCGGTGCGTGAGACCCACTCGGATGGTTCGTTCAAGAGCTGGCGCGTGCCAACCGTTCGGCCCGACGGGACGTTCAAGGCAGTTGCAGACTTGCAGGCTCTGTGTTCGGATCTGGGTCTCCTGCCTGAACGGACGATCATCACCTACTGCGTCCGCGGCGGCCTCTCCACCCACGCCTGGTTTGTTCTGACTCAGCTGCTTGGATACCCTCGGGTGCGTGAATACGACCGCTCATGGGCGGAGTGGGGCAACCTGGCGGCGATGCCCATCGAGGTCTAGGGCGCGGCGTCACAAAACCAGCGGCTGCATCGTCAATCTTGTACAGGCGGGTGATGGCGCCGACGCCGTCCCCGCGAAAAGGAGATTGCGACGATGTCAGCGAAATTGATCGTGCTCGGCGCAGGATATGGCGGCTTGTTGGCGGCCCTCCGTCTGGCGCGGCTCACCCGCCACCTGGGCGCCAGCGTGACGTTGGTGGATCAGGCCGCCGTGGCGCCGGATCGAGTCCGCCTGCACGAGGCCCTCGTGCGCGACGTGCCGTCCCGGCGCCTGGCCGACCTGGTGCGCGGCAGTGACGTGATCCTCCAGCAAGGTCGGGTCGAGGCGCTGGACCCTGACCGACGCGCGCTGTCGATCGCGACGGCCGAGGGCCCGCGCCGGCTTCGGTACGACCGGCTGATCTATGCCCTGGGGAGCTTCACCGACCGTGACGTGATCCCGGGCATCCGCGAGCATGCCCATACCCTCGCGCCCGCCACGTCGGCGCAAGTGCGGTCCAGGATTCGCGAACTGGCCGCGACGCAGGGACGGGTGTTGGTCTGTGGCGGCGGCCTGAGCGGGATCGAGGTCGCCAGCGAGATCGCCGAGGCCTGTCCGGAGCTGCAGGTCACCCTGGCCACCGCCAGCCAGATCGGGCCGGGGCTGTCGCAGCGCGCTCGGGCGCATATCGCAGCGGTCCTGAGCCGTCTGCACGTGTCCGTGCGCGAGCAGACCCGCATCCGGGCGCTGGAGGTCGGCACCGCGCAGACGGCGACGGAGCGCCTGCCGTTCGACCTCTGCCTATGGACCGGGCCTTTCGCGGTGCCCCACATCGCGCGGCAGGCGGGCCTGGCCGTCGACCCGGGTGGCCGGATCCTGGTCGATGACCAGCTCCGGTCGCTGTCGCATCCCGAGGTCAGCGTGGTCGGGGATGCGGCTGCGCTCGGCGGCGCCGTTCATCGACACGTGCGCCCGGCCTGTGCTTCGGCCACAGCCATGGGCTCCTATGCGGCAAACGCCTTGGCCGCAGACCTGTCGGGGCACGGCAGCCCACCGTTCCGGCTGGGTTATCTCTCCAAGAACGTGAGTCTGGGCCGGCACGAGGCGGTGACCGATTGGGTCCGACCCGACGATCACCCACGCGAACGGATCTGGACCGGATGGCCTGCCGTCTGGTGGAAAAGCCTGGTGATCACTGCCGTGGGCGTCTGGGGCCAGATCCAGGCGGAACGCTGGTGGAGCGGCACCTATCAGTTGGCCCGATGGGTCGACACGCCCGATCTGGGGCACAATAGCGGCGGCCATGAACCCTTCACCAGCTCTGACCGAGTTTGAGACCCACCGCCGGCGCCTTTTTGGGCTGGCTTACCGCATGCTCGGCTCGGCGACCGACGCCGATGACGTGCTGCAGGACACCTACCTGCGCTGGAGCGGTGTCGCCGATACGGCCCGGGAGCCAGCGGCTTATCTGACCACCATCGTCACCCGGCTGTGCCTGGATTCGCTGACCTCGGCCCGGGCAAAACGCGAGACTTACGTCGGGCCATGGTTGCCGGAGCCGATCGCGGCCGAACCCGAGGCGCTGGACGTCGAAGGCCGGGCCGAGTTGAACGACACCCTGTCGCTGGCCTTTCTGGCGGTGTTGGAGCGACTGACTCCCCTGGAACGGGCCGTGTTCCTGCTCCGCGATGTGTTCGGCTACGACTATGCCGAGATCGCAGCGTTTGTGGATCGCAGCGAGCCGGCCTGTCGCAAGGTGCTCAGCCGGGCGCGGCGTTTCGTGCGCGCGAACCGGCCGCGTCTGCCGGCCTCGGCGGAGGCACATCGCGCGATTCTGAACACGTTTCTCGGCGCCATGGCGACCGGTGATACGGCCGGACTGTTAGCGTTGTTGCACGAAGACGTGATCGTGATCGGTGATGGCGGCGGCAAGGCTTACGCCGCGCCAGAACCCATCGCGGGTGTTGAGCTGGTGGCGCGCTTCCTGGCCGGGCTGCGCCGATCGATGCCGGCTGGCTACCTTGCCGGGGTAGAGCGCATCAATGGCTGGGAGGCGCTGGTCGTCCGCTCGCCCGAGGGTCAGCCCTATGCCGTCTTGACGATCGAGTCGGATGGGCACCACGTGCACGCGGTGCGTTCGGTCATCAACCCCGATAAGTTGCGGGCTCTTGTCCCGCCCACATAGAGCACGTTCCTGGTTGGATGGGACCCCGTGAAGCGGTGAAGGCCGGGCTTTGCCCGGCCTTCACCGCTTCACGGGGTCCCTTGCACCTGGAATGCGCTCGAAGAGATGGGACTGCACTCCCTCAGGGTTCGCCCGCCATAGCCAAGAAGAGAGCCCTATGCCCGATTGCCGTCAACCAGGGCTAGGGTTACGTGATCCAACAAGCTGTGAAGCCGAGCGGTGTCATCACTGGATAAGCCAACCACAGCCACTTCGTTGACGGATTGAGCTTCCCTGGTCAGGGACTCCCTCAGCGCGTGCGCGCGCTTCGTGAGCACGATGCGCGTACGTCGCCTGTCAGAGGGGTCTCCGGTCGTTGTGATGAGGCCGTCTCGCTCCAGGCGCCTGAGCGTGCTGGCTACGGTGGGCTGCTCAACGTCGAGTAGGTGGGCGATTTCGGCTTGCGTGACGTCTTCCCTTTCCCAGAGGACGAGCAACATTCTGAACTGACCGACAGTGACATTGTGACGCGCCAACCGTTCATCCAGCGCTTGCGCGAACAAGTGGGCCAATCTATAGAACTTGTAGCCCAGGCTATTGACTCGCGTGAACTGTGACTGGATCGGCTTTCCCTTCCGTTCCATACCTGCCCTCCGTCGGCTCCAGACCTAACGCGCGACGAAGCGCAATTGTACGTCCAACCGACCCACACTATCGCTCGGGGTCGGCAAGTGTGCACGCACGACCTGTCAGTGCGGTTTTGCCGCGGATTGCGCGGATTTCACAGATTGGTTTGTCCGGAGCCCCGACAGACGCCTGTTGACCGCTCTTGCAGCTCTGACCGATATCTGCGTAATCCGCGCAATCCGCGGCCAGAATCTGCGACTGACAACTTGCCCATGCACACGTCGGCAAGCTGGAAGAGGGCTGCCGATGTGCCCGGCCTCACGCGCCCTTCCCCTGTTCCTGACCTCGGCCGCGGTTGAGCCATTTGATGACGAGCGGCTGTTGCCACATCACTATTCCGCTCACAATGAGCACGGGTATCACAATCAACTGGATGATAGCCGTGAAGGTGTCATTCAGACGCAACGGGGAGTATACAAAAGCAGCGATGATCACGGCAATAGCGAGGTGAACAAGTCGGACAACATTGCGAAGTTGCTTATTCGACATTCTGACTCTTTCCTGGTTGATGCGTTTCGACGACCAGTCGCAACACGGGAACGCGAGAAGTATAGTATGCTATATATATGGTACTGTCAACCGGGAATTGCGAGGCGTGGCTCATCGCATCCTGAAGTCATGGGCTTTGGCCGGGCGCCTGCGAGCTACGTTGGTTGAACGGCAACCGGGGCGCACGCAATTGATGCCGGCCGCTGTGTGAGGGTCCACACTGCTGGGGCCACATGGAACGCCCATGACCCCAGAGATCCTGGATATGACGAATGTCATGGTCATTCAGGGGACGGGAACCTAGACTTAGCCTGGGGTCATCTGATGTCCGCCTTTCACTGGTATTGCAGTTCTCTTGGAGATGGGCTCTGGGCGCCGCTCGCGATCAGCGAGCTTCAAGCCGCCTTTGATCAGGTTTTCGGGGCAGCGGGCCGGCCGGCCGGCATGGCCGTTTTCGCACGTCACATCTCGGAAGGGCGCCTTCAATGCGAGGTGATGGCCTACTTTTCGCCGGCCGCTTCTGAAGTTGCCCTTCGCCACGGGGCCAGGCCTTGTGCTCGTCCTGTTCGAACGGAGTTGAGGCTTGTCGCGGGCTCACCTGAGTCCTGGGCGGCGCTGTTTCCGGAGGCTGAGTCCTGTGTCGACGACTGCGCCGACGCCCATCAGGGAGTGTGACAGGATGGCTTGTCATTCCACGCCGGACCCACAGGTGCTGGTGATTGGCGCCGGAATCGCCGGCCTGACCGCCGCCTTTGTGCTGCAACAGAGAGGCGTCTCCGTCAGAGTGCTGGAATCGACCGCACGGGTCGGCGGGCGGATGACGACCGATCTCGTCGGTGGTCGGGTGATCGATCGCGGGGCGCAGTTCCTGTCGACCGGATACCCCATGCTGTCAAGCCTGGTTCGACGACTTGGCCTATCGTCCGAGTGGGTGCGCACGACGCCATGGACGGCCGTCGTGCGCGAGGGTCGAGTCATCCGATTCCGCTATGACGATCCGCTGTCGTCGCTCTGGAGCGGGCTTCTGCGCCCCCAGGAGATCTGGACGCTCGCCCGCCAGAGCCTGAGTGCGCTATCGACTGTGCGGCGGCCCATCAACGACTATGGGCGTTGGTCTGACGTGGATGTGACCGACGCCGCCAGTTGGTACGACCAGCAATTCGGCCCGTGGATGACCGAGTATCTGGTCGAGCCGATGTTGCAAGGGTTCTACTTTCAAACACCGGAGGAAACGTCGTGTGCGCTTCCGAGGGCCATAGCCGGCTTCCTCACCCAGGGCGCTCAGACCTCCACACTTCGAGGTGGAATCGGACGTCTGCCGAGCGCGTTGGCGCAGCATCTCGACGTCTGCCTCAATCAGACCGTGCTGGCCATTGAGCCCCAACGCAACAGCGTGGCGATCGAGACCCAGGACGGCTGGATTCAGGCCGGGCGAGTCATCCTGGCCATTCCGGCGCCTCAGGCCCTGCAACTCCTACGCTCAACGTCCGAGGCGGAGCGACTCCTCCTCTCGACGACCTATTCGTCCACGCTGAACCTGTCCTTGGGGCTGGACGGCGGCTGGCGGCCACCCGATTCCCTCAACGACGTCTATGGTCTCCTGATCCCGCGTCTGGAACGCAGACGGATCGCGGCTGTTGCTTTCGAAAAGGCCAAGGATCCAGCCCGGACGCCCAACGGGCACCTCGTCAACGTGATGGTGGATGGGCGTTCAGGGGCCGAGATGATCGCCTGGGACGAGACCCGGGTCCTTCAGGAAATCCTGCAGGAACTTGACCGCTGGCTGCCCGGCGCGAGCAGGGCGGTCGAATTCCATCGTCTGTATCGTTGGGAGCGGGCCGAACCGAGATCTCCGGTTGGACGGGCCAATGCCATTGCACACTATCGCGCGGTTGCATCCACCGACCAGCGGCTGCTTTTGGCCGGCGACTACATGAGTATGCCCTTCACCGAGGGGGCCGCTGAGTCGGGACGCTGGGCCGCCCATCGCGTTCTGTCCTACTTGGGTCACGACTTTGGGTGAGTCGGTCATCCGCGCTGCCCGACTCGCTGTGAAGTGGCCCGGCGGATACCGCATACATGAAAGGCCGCTCGTTGTAGACGGGTCGGCGTCTGGCGACCGGATTTCCCAGGAGGGCTGCCATGCCGATTGATTGGTCCAAGGTGTTTGAAACGGCCATCGATATCACCGTTGCCGTGGGGCAGGCGGCGATGCAGATCGCTGTCATGGATGACGCCATCGATAAGTGTCGGGGGCTGAAGGCGCAAGACGTGACCGTCGGGTTTTCGCGCGAGGTGGCTCAGATGCCTGCGGAAGTCTGGGATGCCTGGCATTCACGCCTGGCCTACCTGGCGAATGTCCAAAGCGACGCGACCGCCGCAGGAATGCTGCACGTAGGCACGCTGACCCGTTC
>WBZS01002537.1_pt1 | contig 11148 bp, 9 predicted proteins | sample 5204201 | NCBI WGS metagenome assembly WBZS01 (sample SAMN12344357, study PRJNA552823) | activated sludge metagenome | biome: Activated sludge suspended growth; feature: Nitrification reactor; material: Wastewater; isolation source: activated sludge from nitrification reactor of wastewater treatment...
GGACGTGCGCGCGGCGCGGGGCGCGGCGGTGCCTACCGTGCGGTAATCCAATCACTGGGGGTCAGGTCTTGCCTTTTGCCGCAAAAGGCAAGACTTGACCCCCTGTGCTTGCGACCTGCTGCTGATGCTGTGGCTGCCCGACATGGCGGCCTACCACGCGCTGGTACAGCGCCTGTTCACGCAAGACGCCAACGTGCGCAACGTGAAGAGCTACTTCGTCACCCACCGCGCCAAGTTCGAGCCGGCGGCCTACGTGCGCGCGCCGCGGGGCGCGGCGGTGCCGTCGGCGAGGTGATCGAAGACCAGGGGTCAGATCTTGCCTTTTGATAGCAAAAGGCAAGACTTGACCCCCGGAATTTTCGGCGGCCCTCCGGGCCGCGAGCGGTGCCTGGCCCGGAGGGCCCTGGTTCTGGGTTACTGGCCCTCCGGGCCCTGGGCTGGGCTCGTGGACCTCAGGGCCAGGCGGAAGCCCAGGTTGCCGAAGCGGTCGCCGCGCCGGCGGGCGTCGCGGCCGGCCGAACGGCAGTTCCTGGCGGGGCTGAACCACGCGCCGCCGCGCACCGCGCGGCGGGCCTCCGGCCCATTCTCTTGAGGGCCGGTGGGGTCTTGCGCGACTTCGCCGGGCTTCGCGTCGTCGCTGTAGTCGCGCAGGTCGTCGGCGCACCATTCCCACACGTTGCCGTGCATCTCGTACAGCCCCCAGGCGTTCGCCGGCAGGCTGGCCACCGGCACCGTGGTTTCTCGATACAAACCCTTGGGCGCCGCGTCGAACGGATGGTTGCCGTCGTAGTTCACCTGCCCGGGCGTGATGTGGTCGCCAAAGCTGAACGCGCTTTCGGTGCCGGCTCGGCAGGCGTATTCCCACTCCGCCTCGGTCGTCAGGCCGGGCTCGTCGTCGGGCAGCGCCAGCCGTTTGGCCAGCCGCTGCACAAAGCTCGCCACGTCGTCCCAGCTCACGTTCTCGACCGGCCGGCGGCCGTCGCCGGTGAAGTGGCTGGGGTTGGCACCGTCCATCACCGCGGCCCACATCGCCTGGGTACACGCGGTGTCGGCCAGCCAAAAGCCTTGCGTCAGCCGCACGCGGTGCGCCGGGCCTTCATCGCGATCACGCTCGGGTTCGTCCGCCGGCGAACCCATCATGAACTCCCCCGGCGCGATCCATCGCATACGCTGCACCTGGTCGGCAATCTGCCATTCGGCCCACAGGCCGAACGGGTCATCGCCCCAGGCGCTGGCCCATGGCGGGGGGAATTCGGGCGGAAAGTCCGCCGGGGTGGGCGCGGGGGTCAAGGCCATGGGTGCGCCAGCGGCCCGCCTGGTGCTGCGCGAACCGCCAGGCTGCCGGCAGCCAACGGAACACCCGGGGAGCGTTCGGCACGGTGGCATGCGCCGCCGCGCCTACCAGCACCCCGGGGCCCTTGCGGTTTGGTGGCCAGCCTGGGTTGGCTGGCCACGCGGGATGCGGCATCGGGTCCAGCGCGGCGCAGCGGGGCGGCTGCACCCGGTGCGCCGCGTTCGAGCTCAGGGCCAGGCGGAAGCCCAGGTTGTCGTTGCGGTTGCCGCGCTGGTTGGCGTTGCGGTAGGCCGAACGGCAGTTCCTGGCGGTGTTGATCCACGCGCCGCCGCGCACCGCGCGGTGGGCCGCCCCAGGCAGAGTCGATGCGCATCACAGCGCGGCACTGTAGCGGCCAGCGCGCGCGGCCAGCGCGGCCCACACGCGGCGCCGGAAGTGCAGGCTGGCGGTATGCGCCAGCCGGGCGGCCAGCACCGCATGGGCGCGTTGCAGGTCGGCCTCGGCCAGGCCCTGGGCTTGCGCCCGGGCCAGCGCGCGTGCGCCCTGGCGCCAGCGACAGCGCGCGCGCCTGCTGGGCAGCAAGGCGCCGGCGCGGACACGAAAGCCGCAAAACGTGATGCCCTGGGCGCTGCGGCCGATGCGCGCGCCGGCCTTCAGCCGCAGCCCGCGCTCGGCCCACAAATGCGTGCGCAGCGCGGCCAGCGTGCGCTGCGCGTCGTCGCGCGTGTCGCACCACCAGACGATGTCATCCATGTAGCGCACGTGGGCCCGAACCGGCGCCAGCGCGAACAGAAATCGGTCGGCGCTGTCGAGGTAGGCGTTGGCCAGGTGCTGCGAAGTCAACGCGCCAATGGGCAGGCCGCGGCCGGCAGCGGGCGGCGCGCCGCGTTCGACGATGCGGCGCAGCAGCGCCAGAAAGTCCGCCCCTTTGAACCGGCGCGCCATCAGCGCGAGCAGCCGCGCATGGTCGATAGACGCGAAGTACGCCGCCACGTCCACCTGCACCCACCAGCCGAAGCGGCGCAGGTTGCGCTGCACTTGCCGCACCGCGGCATGCACGCCCAGGCCCGGACGGCAGGCAAAACCGGTGGGCACCAGCATGCGCTCGAAGCGCGCTTCAGCAAGGTTCAGGATGGCGTGGTGCAGCACCCGGTCGGCAAAGCCATGCACGCTGATCAGCCGCGGCTTGGGGTCGTGGATGGCAAAGCGGCGCACGCTGCCGCTGGGCGCCGTGCCGTCCAGAATCGACGCCGCCAGCGCATTCAAGTAACGGTCGGGCGCGGCGCGCCAGCGCGCCACCACCGCACTGCGCGACTTGCCGCGCGCCGCCTTCCACAGCGCGCGTTCCAGGTTGGCGCGGTCGGCAATCGCGGCCAGCGTGATGGCCTGGCGCTTCATGCGCCCTCACCCGGCCGGGCTGGCCGCGGCGCGCTGGCCGCGGCAGCCGCTGCGCCGGCGGCCTGGCCGGTTTCAGCCACGCAGCGCAACACCGCGTCGGCGTAGCGCTGCAGCCGCGCGTCGCCCACGCCATCAATCGCCGCCAAGGCCTGGCGGGTGGCACAGCGCCGGCGCGCAATTTCGGCCAACTGCTCGTTGGTGAACACGGCATACACCGGAACCGCTTCGCTTTCAGCTTGGTGCTTGCGCCAGGTCCGCAAGGCGGCAAAGACGCTGAAGTCGGCCTCGCTGAGGAGTTGCCGGTAATCGGGCTTGGCCGCTGCGGGGTCGGCGTCCGCGGCGCCGCGCGGCGCGCGCTTCAACCCCGCCGGCAGCGGCCCCGGCCCGTCCACCACGGTGACACACAGCGCCCAGAACGACGCGGCGCCGTCGTGTACCAGTTGCCGGTCAAGCGCCGCGACGCGGTGGGCGTCGCAAAAGGCGTTGAACTCGGCCTGCGCCGCGCCGGGCTGCTGGGCCGGGATGCTGAAGAAGTGCAGGGACATCGGGGGATGCAGGACGGATGGGGGTGGGTGGATGGGCGCGCGCGGCCACGGGTCAGCGTTTGGGTGGCTTGCCTGATTTGGGCGGTTTGGGGCGCAGCAGACGCTTGGGGCGGATGGGCGGATCGGCAAGACTGGGACGATTGGCACGTTCAGGACGTTTGGCAGTCGACCTGGCAAGCACCGAATCCCGGACCGCAAACGGGTCGTCCTGGCCCCAGCCCATGCCGCCCTCGCGCGGGCGCTCCGCGCCGGGGTCGGGCCTCCGGCCCTCGCGCGGCGGCGTGCCGGCCGGGCCCTGCGGGCCTGAAAAACCGGCGCGGCCCTCCGGGCCTGGCGCCAACTTCTGGCCCTCCGGGCCGCCAGCCAAAAACCGGCCCTCCGGGCCCTGGGCTGGGCTCGTGGACCTCAGGGCCAGGCGGAAGCCCAGGTCGCGGGCGCGGCTGCCACGCCGGCCGGCGTCGCGGTAGGCCGAACGGCAGTTCCTGGCGGCGCCGATCCACGAGCCGCCGCGCACCGCGCGGGGGGCCTCCGGCCCGGGCTCTTGAGGGCCGGTGGGGTCTTGCGCCACTTCGCCGGGCATCACGTCGTCGTAGTCGCGCAGGTCGTCGGCGCACCATTCCCACACATTGCCGTGCATTTCGCACAGCCCCCAAGGGTTGGCCGGCAGGCTGGCCACCGGCACGGTGGTTTCTCGATACAAACCCTTGGGCGCCTCGTCGAACGGATGGTTGCCGTCGTAGTTGACCTGCCCGGGCGTGATGTTGTCGCCAAAGCTGAACGCGCTTTCGGTGCCGGCACGGCAGGCGTATTCCCACTGCGCCTCGGTCGGCAGCGCGGCAATGCAGCCTTCGGGCAACAGCGGCTGCAAGCGTTGCAAAAAGGTCTGCACGTCGTCCCAACTGACTTCCTCGACCGGCCGGCGTTCATCGCCTGTGAACCCGCTGGGGTTTCGGCCGTCCATCAGCGCGGCCCACAGCGCCTGGGTACACGCGGTATCGGCCAGCCAGAAGCCCTGCGTCAGGCGGACGCGGTGGCGCGGCGATTCGTTGCAGGCCCACCTTTCGTAATCGGCATCGCGCAGCCGCGCGCGCTCGGCGTCGGTCGACCCCATCCAGAACTCGCCGGGGGCGAGGTAACGGAAGCGCTGGGTGACGCCGTGGAGGGTGAGGTCGGCAAACGCGCCGAAGCTGCGGTCGATGCCGGTCTGCCAGCGGACCGGCCCTTCAGCGCTGCCGCGCGTCACGTCCCGTTCGTCGACGCCGGCCGGCAGCAGCGGCGATTCCGGGTCGACCGGCGTGCTGGCGTCTACCGTCAGCCGTGTCCGCCAGTTGCCCAGCGGCGGCAGGCCGGCATAGACGCCGCGGCGGTCAGCACCCCATTCGCTGGCCCAGGCCGGCCGTTGCAGCCGGGCGATGCGGACGTGGCGGCCGGCGCTGCGCAGCGTCCACGGGCCAGGGCCGCGCAGGCGCGCCAGGTCGACCACGCCGGCGGCAGGCACGGCCAGCCAGCGCGTGTGGCCGCCGGGCGAATCCAGCAGCACGCCAGCATCGACGCGCAGCGGCCCGGCGGCGTCGAACACGCGCTGCGGCGGCGGGCCGAACGCGCCGACCTGCAGTTGCAGCCTGTCGCCGCGCTGCACCAGCAGGGCCTGCGCCGCCATGCCTGCGCCGCGCGGGCCCAGCACGCGGCGCAGCGCGGCCGGCGGCAGCCCGGGCGGCAGCGCCGCGCCGGCGCGCACCGCGTCAAGCTCGGCGAGCAGCCAGGCCTCGGCCAGGCCCGACACCGCGGGCCACAGCCGCGCGTCGGCACGCTGGCCGGCGCGCTGGGCAAACGCGGCCAGCGCGCGTTGCAGCTCGGGGTCGGCGCCCGGCAGCGCCAGCGTGCGCGCGGCGGCGGCCCAGTTGATCCTATCGGGGTCGACCTCGGCGGGGAGCTGGGCGTAGACCTGGGCCAGGCCGGCCTCTTCCATGCGCACCAACGGCGACAGGCCGCGGTGGTGGCGGCGGATGGCCCACGCCGCGGCGCGGCGCAGCGACAGGGCGATGTCGGCCAGCAATCGCGCGCGCCAGCCGGCCAGCGCCGCCGGCGCCAACTGGTAGCCGACACCGGTGCAGACCTGCACCTCGGCGTGCAGCCACACCCGGCACTCGGCCGCCGCCGGCAGCCCGAGCAGCAGCCGCAGGTCACGCAGCAGCGGCGGCTCGACCCGCACCGCCAGCGCCGACAAGGCCAGCAAGGCCTCGGTGCCGCGCTGCTGCGCGGCGGCGTCGCCGGCGGCGGGCACCGGCCGGCGTGGGCGCGGGCGCAGGCCGTGGTCCCAGTCGACCACCTGGGTGGCGCGCGGCCAGCCGGCCAGCGCCGCGGTGGTCAACGGCGCCTGGCGCGGCAGCAGCAGCGTGACCGCCTGCGCCGGCCAGCGCGCGGCGTTGCCGGGCAGCGGCCGCAGCCACGGCGGGCCGCGCCGGCCGGCGGGGGCGTCGGGCGCCGGGCGCGGCCAGGCGAACACGCACAGCGTCGACAACGCATCAACCGCTTCGGTGCGGCAGCGCCGCCACGGCTGGCTGGCTGGACGCGCGCCCTCTTGCCAGCGGTAGCAGTGGCCGTCGTCCGCGGCCAGCAGCACCGGCGCGCGGCCGGCCGACAGGCGGTGCAGCAGCCGGCACAGCGCGCGCATGTCGGCCGCCAGTGGCTGGGTGGCGGCGTCGGCGTGCCACAGCAGCCCGGCGTGGCCGCACCAGCCCGGCCGGCGGCGCATCGGCATGCGGCGTGGCAGCCGCGCCTGGGCCAGCAGGTCCACCCAGCGCGCGGCGTCGGGCTGGCGGCTTTCGCGCGGCACGCGCAGCAGCCGCGCCAGCAGCGCGGCCATGCGGCGCGGGCTGGCCAGCGGCTGCGCCGCCGGGCTGGCGCTGGCCGGGTGTTGCAGCACGCGGGGGTCGACGCGCGGCGCGTCGGGGTTGAACAGGTCGCCGTCATCGGCGGCGGCGTCGTCATCGGTCGGGTCGCCGCCGGCGCTGACCACCGCGTAGTGCTCGGCGTGGTGCGCCGGCGTGGCCGGGCGGGCGTCGGCGGGCGGCTGGGGCGCTGGGGCCGGCGCGGCGCCGAAGCTCGGGGATTCGGGCGGCGGGTCGTCGGGCCGGGGTTCAAAGCCGGTCAGCGCGGCGGCGGTTTCGGCCTGGCCGGGGCCCAGCGCCGCCAGCAGACGCAGCAGGTCGGCGCGGCCGACCGCCGCGCGGCGGGCGGGGGGCGGCGCGGTGGGCTCGGTGGGGTCGGTGGGCTGGATGGGCTGGGTGGGCGCGGTCGGCACGGCGGCGGCGGCGGCACCGCGCGCCGCCTGGGCGGCGTTGGCAGCCAACGCAGGCCGGCGGGTCACGCGTCGCGCGGCTGTTTGCGGAACACGAAGCCGCGCAGCGAGCGCAGGTGCTGCGCCGGGTCACCGCCCAGGCCTTGCAGCGCGCGCAGCAGGTCCAGGTATTCCGCCAACCCGGGCGGGTAAAGGCCGGTGTGCGCGGCGGCGTCGCGGTCTTCCGCCAGCATCTGCGCCGCGTCGCGCAACAGCGTGTCGCCGCGCGCGGCCAGCGCCGGAAAGTGCAGCGCGCCGCGCGCACACAAATGGTCGATCAGCGCCGGGCCGGCGGGCAGCGCCAGCGTCAACACCAGGCAGCGGCGCAAAAAAGCGGCCGGCAGTTCGCGTTCGTCGTTGGTGGTGATGATGACCAGCGGCGCCGGGCAGCCGGCAGCCGGGCGCACCACCTCGCCGCGCATCGGCACGCTGAAGCGGCCGTTGCCCAGCACCTCAAGCAGGCCGTTGGGAACGTCGGCGTCGGCCTTGTCGATCTCGTCGATCAACAACACCGTGCCGGCGGCGGAGGTCCAGCCGAAATCGGCCGGCGGCAGCTCGGGCGGCGGTGCCTTGCTGCGCGACGCGTCGGCCTGGGCTTGCGCGCTGTCCCAGTTGTAGGCCCACCACAGCGGGCCGGGCTGCAGGTAGGCGACCGGGTTCAGCCCGGCGGCCAGCCCCGAGCCGGGCAACGCGGCCAGGTGGGCGTCGGCAAGGCGGGCCACCGCGTCAAAGCGCCACAACAAGTCGGTGGCCTCGGTGCGGCTGTCGACGACAAAGGGCAGAAACAGCCGCTTGGCGGCCACCGCCGCGGCGTGCGCCAACTGGCTTTTGCCGGTGCCGGGCTCGCCGCGCACCAGCAGCGGCCGGCCTGCGGCCTCGGCCGCGCGCAGCGCCAGCACCTGGTCGGGCTCAAACACATGGCGGGTACGCGGCCAGGCGGCCATGGCCGGCAGCTCATCGGGGGGGTGGCGGTAGCTGGGTGGGGGCATGGCCGGCTCAGCCTTTTTCAGAAATAGCCCAAGAATTCGTCAATTCGGGCCAGCACCTCGTGCTCGCCGACCAGAAACACCGCCGAATGGTCGCTGCGGTTGAGCTGCACCACACTGACCTTGCGATCGGCGGCCCAGCGGCTGACCTCGGGTGAAAGCTGGCCATCAAACGTGCCCACCAGCACACACCACGGCTGTTGCGTGTTGGCACACTTGATCAATTCGACCTGCAGGTTGTGGCGGTCGTTGTCCGACAGCTTGGCGGGCGCCAACTGGTCGGGTGAATACACCTGGGCATAGGCCAATCGTTCCAGATCGACGACCACCGGCTGTCCGGCGCCACCTTCCAACGTGTACTTGCCGAGCTGGGTGTCGGTTACCGAGTCCTCGCCCTTGCGCCTGTCGCCCAGCCGCCAGGTCTTCCACGGTTGGCTGCGCAGCGCGAGCATCGCGCCGGCAGGCAGCGCGGCGTCGATTTGCAGGTAGACGTGGTGGCCGGCGATGCCGGGGACGCGCTCGGGCGCAACGCAAAGCTGTGCCGCGCGGCCCATCAAGGCCAGAAACCATTCACGTACCAAGGCCGACTGGCTACCGGTCAACTTAAGGGTGTCACCGGTGACCGCGTCGGCATAGGCCTTGGCCTCGTGGTTGACCGCACGCAGCGCCTGCTCGGCTTGGCGCGCCGGGTCGGGCTCGCGCAGCGCGTCGGCCAGGCTGCGCGGGATGCCGGCTTCCAGGTCAAACACCGGCGGGTCGGTGATCAGGATCTTCCGGCGGAACATCGCCTCGGCCTCGCGCCGCAATGCGCTGACGCGCTCGGTGCGCGACGGCGGCACCGGCCCGCTGCCAGTGGCCGCGGCGACCGTTCGCGCTACGGCCACGCCGTTGACGCGATCCAGCCAGCCGTCCCACAACTGGTGCAGCGCGACGACGCAGCCGGCGTCGGCGGTCGGTTCGGTGTAGTGGCGGGTGGCGATGGCCCAGACTGCGGCCGCGCCCTGGCGAAACACCGGAGCGCCACTGCTGCCGACCGGGTGGCGGCCCTGGGTGCGGTAGCGCGCACGGGCGTCGTCAAAACTCGCGATCGTCAGCGGTTGGCGCCAGTTGTCAGCCTCAAATGCGCCGGCGATTTCGTAGGCGCTGGGGTCGGAGCAGTAGCTTGGCGCCAAGTCGCAGGTGGCGACGCTGGCCCCTTCCGGCTTGGCAGCAATCGTCACCAAAGCGGCGTCCAGGCTGGAATGCGACAGAGGCGGGCCGTGCATTTGATAGGCCTTTTGCCGGCCGGCGCTGCGCACCCACAGCGTTTCTCGGCCGCGGTCAAACACATGCTTGACGGTCAACACCCGACACGGCGCGACAAACACCCCGCAGCACAGAAAGTACTTGCCGTGGGTGTCGGTGGGATGCGACCACAGGGTGGCCAGCGCCGGATGCATGTCGTGATCGGCCATCTTCGCCTCCCCTCACGCCCGGTTCAGGCCGCGCCGGCCGGTTTGCCCGGCTTGTCAAAGGTCCACTTGGCGGTGATCTTCAGCGCCGCGTTGCCTTCGCTTTTGGCGACGAAGACGCCAACCTCGCCTTTGAAACCCAGCGACAACTCGACGCTGACTTCCTTGGGCTCGACCGCCGCCACCGCGTCGTACACCGGGCCGAGCACCGCGGCCAACGTGCGGCGCAGGTCGACCTTGAGCAGGCCGTCGGTCAGCGCGCTGGATTCGGTGGCGGCGGTTAGCGCGGTTGGGTCGTCGGCGCTGGCGGCACGGCTGCGTGCCGGCAGCGTGACGTCGTCGGCCTCGATCCAGACCGTCGTGCCGTTGATCTTCAGCGGTTCCAGGTGTTGCGCCATGCGGCCCTCCCTCGCCTGCGTGGATGAATGATTGCGATGGCTGGCGAACGCCCGCCGGCCGGCCAGCCAATATACGGTCTGCGCGGCCACCGTCTGCCCCGACCAAGCCCCCGCAGCCCGGGGCACGCCCGCACCTTGCGGCGCACCCCCCGGCGCGGCACCGACCGCCACCGACAATCCGCCCAATGAACATCGTCCGACTGCGCGAAGGCAAGGAGCGCTCGCTGCTGCGCCGCCACCCCTGGGTGTTTGCCGGCAGCATTGCCAAGGGCGGCGCCGACACCGGCGAGACGGTGCGCGTGGAGTCGCACGATGGCCGCTTTCTGGGCTGGGCGGCGTTCAGCCCGCGTTCGGCGATCCGGCTGCGGCTGTGGTCGTTTGACGAGGCCGAGGCGGTCGACGCGGCGTTTTTCGCCCGCCGCGTGGCGCAGTCGGTCGAGCGCCGCGTGCGGCTGGGCATTGCGGCGCACAGCGACGCGCTGCGGCTGGTGCATGGCGAGGCCGACGGGCTGCCGGGGCTGATCGTCGACCGCTACCGCGACACGCTGGTGGCGCAGTTCCTGTCGGCCGGCGCCGAGCGCTGGCGCGCGGTGATTGCCGACGCCTTGCTGCAGGCCACCGGCGCGCCGCGGCTGTACGAGCGCTCGGACGCCTCGGCGCGCGGCCTGGAAGGCCTGGGCGCGCGCAGCGGCTGGCTGCGCGGCGGTGGTGGTGGCGCGGGCGCCGCTGGCGCGGGCGCTGGTTCCGGCGCAGGCGCGGGCGCTGCGGGTGCCGGCCACGGCGCTGCCGCTGACGACGGCACCGCGCTGACCATCACCGAACACGGCTGGCGGCTGGCGGTGGACGTGGCCCACGGGCACAAGACCGGCTACTACCTGGACCAGCGCGACAACCGCCGCCACTTTGCCGACTGGGTGCGCCGGCTGGGCTGCGCGCGGGTGCTGAACTGCTATTGCTACACCGGTGGCTTCAGCGTCGCCGCGCTGGCCGGCGGCGCGCGGCAGGTGACCAGCGTCGACTCGTCGGCCCCGGCGCTGGCGCAGGCGCGGGCGAATGTCGAGACCAATCTGGCGACGAATGGCGCGGCCTGTGTCGCCGCCAATGTCGCCGCCAATGTCGAGGCGGATGTCGAAGCCAGCGGGGTTGCCGGCGCCGCGGCGGCCAGCGCGGTGGCCGCCGAGGAATTTCGTTATGTCGACGCCGACGTCAACGCCTTCCTGCGCCAGGCGCTGCGCGACGGTGAGCGCTACGACGCCATCGTGCTCGACCCGCCGAAGTTCGCGCCCAGCGCGGCGCACGCCGACCGCGCCGCGCGCGCCTACAAGGACATCAACCGGCTGGCGCTGAAGCTGCTGGCGCCGGGCGGGCTGTTGTTCACCTTTAGTTGCTCGGGCGGCGTCGGCGCCGAGCTGTTCCACAAGATCGTCGCCGGCGCCGGCCACGACGCCGGCGTCGACGCGGCCATCGTGCAGCGCCTGGAAGCCGGCTGCGACCACCCGACAACGCTGGAATTCCCCGAGGGCGAATACCTGAAGGGGCTGGCGCTGGTCAGGCGCTAGGCGGGTTGGCCGCGGGCGGCCACCAGACCGGCGCCACGAGTCAATCGGGCATCAACGCGTCGGCCGGAACTCAAAGCCAACCAAGTCCGGCCACGGCGGCGGCGGGTGGTCGACCGCCACCTCGACCACCCGCGCGCCACGCGGCCCGTGCTGCAGCGCCTGCAGCAGCTGCAGGCG
>WBZS01002538.1_pt1 | contig 11144 bp, 9 predicted proteins | sample 5204201 | NCBI WGS metagenome assembly WBZS01 (sample SAMN12344357, study PRJNA552823) | activated sludge metagenome | biome: Activated sludge suspended growth; feature: Nitrification reactor; material: Wastewater; isolation source: activated sludge from nitrification reactor of wastewater treatment...
CAAATCGTATGCCCGGCTCATGCTTCGCCATCTGCTTGCGGCCGCGCTGCTCGGCTCGGTCATGCCCGGATTTGCGCAGCTCACGTCGTCGCGCCCTGTGACCATCGTCGCGCCGTTCCCTTCCGGTGGAACGCCGGACCTTGCGGCCCGGCTGCTGGGCGAGAGCATGTCGGCCGCCTTGCAGCGGCCGTTCTTGGTCGATCCGAAACCGGGTGCGAACGGATCGATCGGCACGGCCCATGTGGCGCAGTCTGTTCCCGATGGCCACACGCTGTTGCTGGCCACCTTGAGCCATGTCACCAATCCGCTGTTGCAGGCCGACGTCCGTTGGAATCCAGTGACCGATTTCGCCGGGGTCGCCATGCTGGCGACCGCGCCGGTGGTGGCGGTCATCCCGTCGTCACTGCAGCTCGATTCCCTGCGAGCGTTCGTCGAGCTTGCACGCGCCAGGCCCGGCAAGCTCAACTACCTGATGCCCGGCCTCGGCACGTCGATGCACCTGAACACCGAGCTGCTGAAGCGTACTGCCGACGTGGACATCGCTGCCATTCCGTATAAGGGAACGCCACAGGGGTTGCCGGAGCTGCTGCGCGGCGATCTGTCATTCGCCATGCTGCCTCTTTCCACGGCATTGCCGCACATCAAGTCCGGCAAGCTGAAAGCGCTCGCTGTCGTCGCGCCGAAGCGGCTGGACCTGATTCCGAACGTGCCCACGATGGCCGAGGCAGGTTACGCGCAAGCGCAGGTCTTGTCTTGGTACGCACTTCTGGCGCCCGCCAAGACGCCCGCCCAGGTGCTCACCCAACTTAACCGCGCCGCCGCCGATGCCCTGTCGGACCCCAAAGTCCAGGCGCGCCTGGAGAACCTGGGTATCTATCCGGGGGTAGCCGGATCGCCCGCCGAGGTCGATCAGATGCTGAGGGCCGAATCACAGCGATGGGAGAAGGTTTTTGAGGAGATGAAGCTCGAGAAGCGATGATGTGCCATGGGGCGACCTGGGACACGGGCATGACGCTTCAGCAACTTCAGGATTTTGTCGCGGTGGTCGAGCAGGGCTCCTTGAGGCGGGCGGGCCAGGCCAAAGGCAAGAGTGAAGCCTCTCTGTCGAAGTCGATCAAACGCCTCGAAGTCGCCCTGGGCACCGAGTTGCTGCGGCGCGGCGTGCGCGGCACGTCGTTGACGGCGGCGGGGCAGGTCCTGCTGGCCCGCGCCCAGCTCATTCTTTCCGAGGTAGAGCTCGCCCAGGCGGAAGTCCCTCTCGGCTGGCAGGGCCAGCGTACCGTCTCGTTCGGGGCCTCTCCGCTCGCCGGCCTGTTGCTTGCGCCGGCGGCGCTGCAGGAGTTCAGGCGTCGCAACAGCGGTGTGGTCGTGCGTTGTGCGAGCGGACCCTATGCCCGGTTGGTGTCAGAGCTGCTGGCGGGCAAGCTCGACTTCATCGTGTGCCCGATGCTCGACGGCGCGCTGGACAGTTCGCTGGACGCCAAGATCATTTCTCGCCACCAGTCCGTGATCGTCGCTCGTGCGGGCCATCCCCTTCGAGGCGCGACGCGACTTCGCGATCTTGTGGACTGCGACTGGGCCGTGTGTGGGCCGCTGGAGCGCGGCGACGCGAGCCTTGCCGCGATGTTTAGGAGCGTCGGGATGCCGCGGCCGAACGTCGCGATGATTTGCGAGTCATTCGTCGACGCGCTAGCGCATGTTGCGACTTCCGATCTGCTTTCGCTCTGCCCACCGGCCGGTAGCGCGATCGAGCAAGGCAAGGTGATCTCGATCTCCGTCGTCGACCAGCCACCAGTGCAGGAGGTCTTGTTGATACGCCGCCGCGAGAGCATATTGTCTGGCCTGGCCTTCACCCTTTATTCGATCTTCGAGAAGAGCGCGAACAACTTGGCGCCGCTGCGATCGTGACCCTCTTCCATGGCACATTCCGAACCGGATTCGGTCGCGGTCGTGCACCTGAAGGCGTCGAAAAGTAGTCGCCGCCAGGCCGGCGCCGCGCGTGACCCCGCAGCGGTCATCGGACTGAGCCGGCCGCCGCGGGCGCCTACCTGAGGCAGCTCCGCCGGGGCGGCGCGCGGCGCTGCGGTGCGGCCTGCCGTGGCACAGCGCCACCCGGCCGCTCAGGCCTTCACTTCCACCACCTGCTCGAAGCCGCCGAAGATCATGCGCTTGCCGTCGAAGGGCATGCGCGGGTCTTCCATGACCTTCTTCATGCTGGCGTCGCGCGTGGCCTTGTCCGGCCATTCCTCCCACGCAAAGGCCACCGTCTCCTCGGCCGTGGCCTGGACGGCGCGGCGGAAGTCGGTGACCTTGCCGTCGGGCATGTTGTCGCCCCGGCCCTCGATCACATGGGTGGCGCCCAGCTCGATGAACAGCGTGTCGAAATGGCGCGCGTGTTCGATGACATCTGCTTGGTGGCAGTGGGAACCGCAATCATGAAACCGTCTATGTACGACATGCCTCGTCTCCTGCTGGGTTGACCGGTCGGCACACTTGCCTGAGGGCGCCGGGCACCCCATCGGACAGCTATGCAGACGAACACGACGGGCTGCACCTCAGCAGCGGGCGGCTTCGACTCGGTCCGCGTCTGAGAAGAACTCTAGGCGCTGCAGGTGTGCCCGGGAGCGATGACCGTGGGCCGAAAAGTGTCGTGTGTTCCGTGTGGTGGCTCATCGCCGCCCAGCATCAGTGCGTCCATATACTGCCGTCGGCCTTCGTGGGCGGCGCTGTCGAACACGGCGTTCGACATGCCCCCTACGGCTTGTTCGGGGGCGAACCCGGCCAGCGCCACCGCAATCGCCTGCGGGATGCAGACTCCGAACGGGAACTGGGCGCCGCAGAGGTCGGGGTTCCGATGAAACCCGGGGCGCGACTGATCGTTGAATCATCGGGCGGAGGCGGCTACGGCGATCCCCAGCACAGGCTGCAGCCGCTGCGCGAGGCAATCATCGTGAATGCGCGATTGGCGGTGGTGGCCCCGCTGCCAGACCTTCCGACCCCACCGCGCGCCGCACAAACCCAGCACAGCGGGCCGAAGGGCGAGCGCAGGATATGGCTGGGCAGTTGGCTCAAGGTGCCGGTATACGACTTCGATACGCTGCCCCCCGACATGCAGATCGAAGGACCGGCGATCTTTGAATCGGCAACGACGACGGTTCTGCTGCGCCAGGCGGAGACCGTTCGGGTCACGCCTCAGGGATGGCTCGACGTGCAGCTCGGGGCGAGCGCTTAGGCCGCATGCGCGCCGATTGATCGGGCGGGCACCGCGCTCGCCGCCACTTCACCGCGCGCAACTCCAATCCTTCCGTTACGAATTGCGCTCTTCGACGCCGTGCCACTGCGGCAGGCCCACGACGTCGAGGTACTCTTCGAATGGCATCGCGCTGCTCGCGTAGTCCATCTCCATGGCCTGGCTGTACAGGTCGCGCAGTGAATCCTGCATGACCTTGGCGACCCTCATGAGCAGATGCAGCCCGTAGGGCAGGATCTGGAACCCGAGTGCGTGGTACTGCGCCGGCTTCAGGATCGGCGTCTTGCCGCCCTCCAGTGGGTTGGCGATCATCGGAACGTCGAACGATCGTCCTATGCGCGCCAGTTCATCGAGGCTTTCCGGCGCTTCGATGAACAGGCCGTCGGCGCCCGCCCGCAGATAGCACTCCGCCCGCCGCAGCGCATCGTCGAGCCCGTTGACCGCGCGCGCATCGGTGCGGGCGAAGATGAAGGTATCGGCAATGCGGCGCTCAGCCACCATCGCCCGCACCTTGTTCACCATGTCGGCCGTGGGCACGACCTGCTTGCCGGCCATATGCCCGCAGCGCTTCGGCCAACGCTGGTCTTCGATCATCAAGGCGGATACGCCGAGTCGTTCATACGAATGCATCGTATGAACGGCGTTCTTCACATCCCCGTAGCCATCGTCCATGTCGACCAGGGCTGGCATCGGGCAAGCGTCCAGGATGTCGGCGACACCGGCGCGAATCTCGGCCAGACCTTTGAGGCCGATGTCCGGAACGCCATAACGCGCTCCGACCAAGGGAAGGCCGCCGATGAAGAAGGCCTCGAATCCGGCACGCCTGGCGATCGTGGCCGACAGTCCGTCGAAAACACCCGGAAGCACCAGGCCCTTGCCTCCGGCGATCATGGCGCGCAGGGTTCCACTCCGGGGCAGCGTCCCGCTGTGCCCTGCAAGCCCACGCGGGAGAGCGCAATGGAAGTCTGATGTTTGTGTAGGCTTCCTCCGGACCGACCAGAGACGGCTCAGGTGTTGGCCCTCAAAGGTCGTTTCGGACACAGGCTGCAACAGCGTGAAGCTCGAAGGCTAGGACACTGTTTTCCTTGAGCTTGAGTTGACCTCACTTCAAATGCGAATGCTGGCCTTCTTGGTGCTTGTCCTTTCGGGTGCCCTGGCCGGGTGGGCGATAGGGCAGGACGAAGCTTTGGCCACGCGGCTTGTCCTCACGGCGGTCGGCGCCCTCGTGGGGGCTGCAGTGGGGGGTGCGCTGCTCAAGATTGGGCGGGGGCAGGTGTCTCGATCGCTCACCGGCAAGCCCATTCCAGGTTCCGGCGTGACTTCCGAGGACCTCGCGGCCAACTATTGGCGCGACAAGGGACACCCACCCTTCATGAAGCCACCTGAGGGGGACCCGCCAGCTCGCGGGCCCGATTGACTACCGCTTGATGATCCCCTTCACCGCGTCTTTGGCATCTTGGAAGGTCTCGGCCGCGTCCCGGGCCACTTGCCTTGCGGCGCCTTTGAACAGCGACTGCCGTGGGGAAATCGTGCCGTCGTCGGCGCGCCCGGGGCTCCGCTCGTCATCGAACTCTTGCCGTCTAGCAGCAGTCCGGCCACGGAGATCGTCCGACGACGTCTGAATCTGCTGGCGAGCGTCGCTTGGTTCGGGCGCAGGTTGTGCTGGTGGAGCGACTGGAAGAGGAGCCTGACGAACCGCGCCCGTCGCTCGTCGATATGTAGCGTCAATGTCCGGCGTGACGCGCGGGTCACCGCTGTTGGTCGTGTATAGATGGCGGACGTCGTCGAAGGATGACGGCATGCCGGTGCCGTCGCTGAAGTTTCGGGTTGGAGCCAGCGCCTGTCGGGCAAGTTCAGCGCTCAGCAGTTGTTGAGCGGAAGCGCTTGTGCCGCCGTACTGTTCAGCGTACCGAGTGAACATCGCCAGGTTGTAGGGATCCTGCGCAATGTCGATTGAAATTGAATCGCCTCTCTCCCGGGCCACGGCAAGCCGCTCAGAGAACGCGGTGCGGTCGGCGAGGGAAGCATCTGCGCGGGCGGAGCGCGCGGTTGTGTTGGCGATCCTCGACGACAGTTCGCGTGCTTCGCGAGCATCGGTGGCTACAAGGCTCGCGACGGAACTGTCGCGAGACACGCGGTCGCCGAACTGCTTGAACTCCGAGGCCTGTTCGGACGTGAGCGCACCAAGCACCTTCCGCTCGTCTGCACTCAGTCCGGATAGGTAAGTCTTGTCTGCACTCGCGTTCAGTTGGGCGCCAACGAACCGGGCATTGAATCCAGCGTGACCTGTAACGCCAAGCGCAATGCGAGCAACCTGAGACTGTGTCAACCCAGTGGACTCGGAAACGCTTCTGGAGATCTGATCCAGCCGATCGATGGTTTGCCCCAACTGCTCGAAGCTGCTGGATGTCGACCCCGTGCTGCTCCGCGATGACTTCAGCTTTGCCAAGCCCTTGGTGAACGCCTCGGACAGCACCGCCGAACGTTCGGTGCTGGCAGCGACTGCTTCGCTTCGGGCTGCGTCGACCTGGCGGCTGGCGTCCTGCACGTCATGTTCGCTCACGCGCATCGAGACGACCCGGGACGCGTAGCCCTGGTTGCGCAGCAGGCTGACGGCGGTCCGGCCGGTCAGCATGTTCGACGAGAAGGTGTTGCCGCTGATGTCGTTCTGCCAGTTGCTCATGAATGCGGACGTCCTGTTCGGCGCGAGCCGGATCTGGTCCATCGAGACATTGCCCATGCTCAGATTGCCCGCGGCGGCACCTGCCGTGGCGCCGGCCACCATCGACTGCAGGCCTGAGAGACCGCCCACCAGCGCGGTGCCAAAGGTCTCCATCCGCTTGAGCGCGGCCCAGGCGATGAACGGGATGCTGATGGCGAGGTAGCCGACAACGGCCTCGCCGGAGATCGCCCGGGAGTAGATCGTCGATGCCGTCTGCAGCGACAGAGCCTTGGCGCCGCTGCCAAGGTCGGCTGCTGCCGCGAGGTCGTAGGCGGCATAGATGGATGCCATGTAGTTGAGCACGGCGTACAGCGGTGGCCAAAGCTGGATCCAGATCAGCACCGCGGCGTAGCCCTTGAAGGCCAGCATGGTCTCGCGCCCGCTGGTCAGCAGCATCAGCAGGACGAGAAGGGGGAACAGCGCGTAGGTGATGGCCTCGATCACGTTGCGGAACACCGGCAGCGCCTGCTCGGCGACCTTGCCTGCGTTCAGCCAGGCCGCGTTCTGCTGCGCCACGGACTGCGCCCGCCCGACGGCCAGCACCATGGCCGCCGGGTCGTTCACCTTCTGACCGATGATGTTGCTGGTGTCGTTGATCGCATTGAGCACCGCGTTCTGGCGGATCAGGTCGGCCGCCGTCGCGGCCGCGGTCGCGATGCTGTTCTTCAGGTAGGCCTGCTGGATTTGCCCGGCAATGGCGGCATTGGCGGCCGCAGCCGGCAGCGTCGGATTCAGCTGGAAGGCGAGCTTGCCCTGGATGCGGGTCAGCTGCGCCGGGAGCCGGCCGTTGAGGTTCGTGTAGGCGTTCGGGCAGGTGTCGACGGTGATCGAGCCGCCGGCGCTGGTCAGGGTCGTGAAGCGGGCCGGGTTGGGCGATGCCATCAGCGCCCACACGTCGTCCGAGCTGGAGAATGTGCCCGGATCGACCGTGCCGTCGATCAGGTCGTACATCGTGCAGTTGTGGATGAAGTTGACCAGATCCGTGCGGAAGTTCGGATCCTGGAAGGCGACGCCGCCTGTCTCCCGGATGAGGCGGTTGCCGAACATCAGGCCGTTCTTCTCGTAGCTCAGTTCGCTCGGAAGGGCGCCGACACCCGGGATGACCTGGAAGGCCGTCTCGAACAGGCCCGTGAGCGTGTGCCCGACCGTACTGGTGACACTGCCGAGAAAGGCCACGCCGAAGGGGACGTTGGCCACCACCTTGACGGCGGATCCGCCGGTCTTGTCGACGACGCCCACGGTCACCCGCGGCACGATGAGGACGGAGAACACCAGCAGCACGGTGGCCAGCCACTTCCAGCCCTGCAGCTTCTCGGGCGCGAAGGCGTAGGCCACCAGCGCCGCGATGAACCCGCAGAAGGCCACGGCGGCGACCGCCGCCATGTAGTCGCCAGAGCCGTGGATGGTTGCCGCAGCGTTGAAGATGCCGAACAGGCTGTCGGCGTTCTGGTAGGCGTAGATCTCCCACATGCGTCGCTCCAGGGGGAGCGTGGATCCTGAAGCGATGTGACGATGGCGTCGGCCAGGAACGACCTCAAAAGCACGGGGATATCGGCACTAAGGTGAACGACGGACTCCCGCCGGGGCTGGCCCACCCCAACCGGCTGCACCCGGTGGAGGGCCATCTTCTTGCACCCACAAGCCCGACCGAAGGGCGATGGCGAGTGCAGGGCGATGCTGGGACGGTAGAGGTCCCCATCGAGTCCTCTGCATGCCGTGCACGCCGCCCGCCAGCCCGGTTCCTTACCCGGCTTGGCCAGCCGGCTCCACTACGAACGCCACCGACCGGAGCAGACCACGCTGTACCGCCTGGTCCAGCAGCATGCGGCCAGCTTCATCGCCCACACCGAGGCCAGCACGGACGCCGAGTTGCCGCGGTTCATCAAGGACGAGTTCGACGCCTTCCTCGAGTGCGGCATCCTGGCGCATGGATTCCTGCGGCTACGCTGCGGCGAGTGCGGCCACGACAAGCTGCTGGCCTTCAGCTGCAAGCGCCGGGGATTCTGCCCCTCTTGCGGCGCCCGGCGCATGTCGCAGACCGCTGCGCACCTGGTCGACCACGTCATCCCGCACGTGCCGGTGCGGCAATGGGTGCTGTCGCTGCCGATCCCGCTGCGCGTGCTGCTGGCCGCGCAGCCGGAACTGGTCACGCCGGTGCTGCAGGTGGTGCAGCGCGTGGTCACGCGACATCTGCTGCGGCAGGCGGGGCTCAAGGCTGACGAAGGTCACGGCGGCGCCGTCACGCTGATCCAGCGCTTTGGCTCGGCCGCCAACCTCAACATCCACCTGCACTGTCTGGTACTGGACGGGGTGTACTGCTGCGACGCCGATGGTTCGCCGGCCTTCATTGAGGCGGATGCGCCCACCGACGACGAATTGCACGCGCTGCTGCAGACCGTCATCGCCCGGCTGATGAAGATGCTCACGCGCCGGGGCGTGCTGGTCGAAGACATGGGCCAGACCTACCTGGCCGAGCCGGATGCCGACGGCGAGGAGGCGCGCACGCTGCGGCCGCTGCAGGCCGCGGCCATCACCTACCGAATCGCCTTCGGGCCGCGCGCCGGGCAGAAGGTGCTGACCCTGAGAGGCGCGATGCCGCGCGAGGACTCGGCCCGCCAGCCGCTGTGCGCCGACATCGACGGATTCAGCCTGCACGCCGCGGTGCGGGTCGAAGCCCATGACCGCAAGCGGCTGGAGCAGCTGTGCCGCTACATCACCCGGCCGGCGCTTTCCGACGAACGGGTGCAGGTCAATGCCGCCGGGCAGGTCGAGCTGAAGCTGAAGACACCGTGGCGCGACGGCACGACGCATCTGGTCTTGAGCCCGCTGGAGTTCATGCAGCGGCTTGCGGCGCTGGTTCCCCGGCCGCGTCTGCATCTCATCAGGTTCCACGGCGTGCTGGCGCCCAACGCCAAGCTGCGGTCCCTGGTGGTGCCGCAAGGGCCCGAGGTGGAGGAACGGGCCACCGCAGCCGTTGCCGCCAGCGAATGCGTGGTCCAGACCGAGACTAACCCGGACCGGCCGGACCGACCGCACCGAATTGCTTGGGCGCGGCTACTCAAGCGCGTGTTCGACATCGACATGCAGCACTGCCCCAACTGCGGCGCCGGGGAGCTCAAGATCATCGCGGCCATCCTGGAGCGACCGGTGATCGAGAAGATCCTGACCCACCTGGGACTGGATCCGCAGCCGCCGCCCAGAGGCCGAGCGCGCGAGGCGCGGCAAGACTGAAGCCGCCTGAGCCGCGTCGACCGTCCCGGACACCGTACACATCACAAAGGGCTGCGCAGCCTGGCGCCAGTGGCCGGTGGCGCTGCGCCCGCGTGCGGACTGGATGGCGGAAAACACAGGGTCAACCCCGAGATCAAGGCCCAACGAGCGCGAGGCGAGCCGTCAGGGCGGGCCGAATCCAGACAAGGCAACGGCCCAGGCGCCAGTTCCAAGCCATCCAGGCAGGCATCGGCTGCCCACCCAGGGCTGAGTCGGGCTTTCCAGGCTTTTCACAGACCAGACCGTTTGAAATTCCTATGCGCCGCAGCCACGTCGCGGCGAACTCCTTCGTCCAGCCGACGTGCAGCAGCAGGAACAGCACGCAGAAGACGGGGACCAGCGCGATCCAGACGTTCCAGCGTGGAATGCGATCACGCAGCTGGCCGTCGCGGGCGAGCAGCATCGCGGGCAGCACCGCGATGACTGCGCACAGCACCACAAGGTCCACGCCGGGCATCCACAGGCTGCCGGCGTCGATGCCACCCTGGCGCAGCAGCGCCGCAACGGGGAAGAACAGGGACAGCAGCACGGCCAGTCCCAGCAGAACAAAGGCTCTTCGCAGCATGCGCCCTCCCGCGCGGGTCCTTCGGCCGGTTATAGCGGCGCCCGCGGGGGCGCTCGGTGCGGGCCGCCATGCGGCGGCGGGAGGACGACGAGCGTCGTTGCGGTTTGGCACAGGGGGCTGAGCGGCGGCGCTTCTCGACGGCGAACGCGCTGCAGCGGCGCTGAAGCGCGGCCCTACCAGCGCAGCGCCGCCGTGTGGACCGGAGCGTCCCACAAGGCCTTGAGCTCCTCGTCCAGCACCGTCACCGATGTCGTAATCTCTCGGGGTTGTCGAGGAACGGATGTCGAAGAGAGCTGTCACCCACCGGATGATCGAGGCCTTCAGGGCGGCTATGTTGCATGGCGGCATCAGCGCGGGTGCCGAGGCGCTGGGGATCCCCCAGCCCTCGATGAGCCGGCTGATCGCCGACCTGCAGAAGGTGGTCGGCTTTCCACTGTTCCAGAAAAGCGGGCGCACCATCAAGCCTACGGACGAAGCCCTCGTGCTCATGACGAAGGTGCAGCAGTCCTTCATCGGGCTCGAGGAAATCACCAGCTTCTCCGCGCAGCTGCAGAAGCAGAAGATCGGCAGGTTTTCGATCTGCACGATCCCGGCCATTGGCCACTCGGTCATGCCGGAGATCGTCGAGCACCTGCGCGCGAAGTTCCCCGACGTGGTGATCAGCCTGACGGTCTCCTCGTATCTCGAGGTCGCGCAGAAGGTGCGGAACCGGCAGGCGGATATCGGGCTCACCGCCGATGCATTGTCGATCGGAACGCTTGAAACAGTCGCGGAGTTCACCTCCGACTGCGTCTGCATAGCAACCGAACGATGGTTCCCGGCATCCGCCTCGCAGGTGGACATCAAGGATCTCGCCGGCAAGCCGTTCGTTGCGCTGACGGGCACCTTCCAGCGGCAACTGGATGCGCTGCTGTCCGCCAACGGCGTCGCCGTGGATGCGATGGTCGAAGCATCCCTCTTCCACAGCGTCAGCGAGCTGGTGCTTCGCGGCATGGGGATAGCGGTGGTGGATCCGCTGACGGGCGCGAAGCACCGGGAGCGCGGCGGTGTGACGCTTCCGCTCAAGCCCGCCGTCCCGTACACGGTATACGCGACGGCGATGAGCGACACACGCCTGGGCAAGACTGCACGCGAACTGCTTCAAAGCCTCAAGGCAGCCACCGAACACGCACGGATCCATACCATGCACGAATAGGTCCTTGCTGCGGCCGGCATGGATGCGGCCGGTCGGTTTCCCTACGATCCAGGCATCAGCAACTTCTGGTGGAGACCGTCTTGAAGATCAGCATTCTCGGCTTGGCTGCGGCCCTGGTGGTCGGCGCGCTCACTACCGCCCA
>WBZS01002539.1_pt1 | contig 11141 bp, 11 predicted proteins | sample 5204201 | NCBI WGS metagenome assembly WBZS01 (sample SAMN12344357, study PRJNA552823) | activated sludge metagenome | biome: Activated sludge suspended growth; feature: Nitrification reactor; material: Wastewater; isolation source: activated sludge from nitrification reactor of wastewater...
GACGTGGTGCCGCTGGTGAAGTACAGCAGCAGCGGGTCGGTGGCCTTAGTGGGCGCGTCGGGTGTGTACGCGGTGGGCGCGCTGGCGCTGTCGGCAAAGTTCAGCCAGCCGGACACCGGTGCGCCGACGGCGATGCGGGTGTAGCGCCCCGGCAGGCCGGCAAACTTGCCGGCGTGGTCGCTGGCGACCGCGACGTGGCGCACGTTGCCGCGCTCCAGCCGGTCCTGCAGGTCGTCCGGCGTCAGCAGCATGGTGGCGGGGATCATGACCGCGCCCAGCTTGATGCAGGCCAGCATCAGCTCCCACAGCGGCAGTTCGTTGCCCAGCATCAGCAGCACGCGGTCGCCGCGCTGCACGCCCTGCGCGCGCAGCCAGTTGGCGACCTGGTCGGACCGTTCCGCCATCTGCGCAAAGCTGCGTCGCACCTCTCCGCCTTCTTCGTCCACGATGTGCAGCGCGGTGGCGTCGTTGCCGCGCGCCATGGGGTCGAAGTGGTCCAGCGCCCAGTTGAACTGCGACAGCACCGGCCAGCGGAAGTCGCGGTAGGCCGTGTCGTAGTCGGTGCGGTGGGCGAGCAGGAAGTCGCGCGCCCGCGTGAACGCCTGGGAGCCGGATGCGGCCATGGTGGGTTGTCTCCGTCGGTTATGTCTCCGGACGGCGACGATGGCTTGCCGCGCGGAGCGGGTCACATCTTAGCCTGCGGCGCGGGCGCGCCGGCTTGAAAATAAAAAACGCCGTCAGCGCTTTATAGAAGCGCGGTATACGCTATCAAATCCTGAGCGTTTTCAGCGGGGCGGCGCGGCCGATGCATCCGGCGACGCAGCGCGCACGTCGCGCCACGCCACGTCCACCACGGGCGATTGCTCGGTGGCGGCGCCGGTCGCGCTGGCGGCGTCGGCCCGCGGCGTGGGCGTGTCGGCGCGCTGCGGCCAGCGGGCGCCGACCTGGCGCGTCATTTCGCGGTAGCGGCGCCACAGCAGCGTGACGGCCGCCGGCTTGCCGGTGAACACCGACGCCACCAGGCTGACCACCAGCATCACGGCCAGCCACACCAGCAGGCTGAGCGCGAACACCGCGCCCATGGCCGCCAGCGTCAGCCACACCAGCGCGCCCATCACGCGCGCAACCAAGCCGTCGGCACCGGCGGACACAGGATGGGGAGGAGGCAGCGGGCGGTAAGACATTCCGTTCATGTTCCGTCAGATGGCGTGTGGCGCAGAAAGTTCAAGCCCGGCCCCTGCGCTGCGGGCAAGCGGCTACGGGATCAGCGCCAGCGCGCGCAGGTAATCGGGCGAGCGCATGAGCGTATCCCAATCCGGCGCGGCGTGCGCGGGCAGCAGCGCCAGGCGGCGCGCTTCGCTGGCGGCGTCGGGCGCCCAGCGGCCCGACAGCTGCGCGTGCGCCAGCGCGTCGATGGTGTCGTCCAGCACTGCCCCACCCTGCAGCGACTGGTTGCACACCAGCGCGAAGTCGCAGCCCGCGGCCAGCGCGGCCAGCACCGCGTCGTCCAGGCCGACGGTGCGCCCTTCGATGTGGCGCGCGGCTTCCATGCTCAGGTCGTCGGTGAACACGGCCCCGCCAAAGCCGACGCGCCCGCGCAGCACGGCCTGCAGCCAGCGCGCCGAATAGCCCGCGGGCCGCGCGTCCACGTTCGGATAGACGACGTGCGCGACCATCACCGCGTCCATCGCCGTGCCGAGCCAGCCGTACGGCGCGGCGTCGTCGGCCAGGATGGCCTTGAGGCTGCGCGTGTCGCGCGGCAGGTCGGTGTGCGAATCGGCGGCGATAAAGCCGTGCCCCGGAAAGTGCTTGCCGCAGTTGCGCATGCCCGCGCGCAGCAGCCCGTGCATGACGCAGCGGGCCAGCACGGCCACCACGCGCGCATCGGCGTGCAGCGCGCGGTCGCCAATGACGGCGCTGGGGCCCCAGTCCAGGTCCAGCACGGGGGTGAAGCTGAAGTCCACGCCGCACGCGCGCAGTTCGGCCGCCAGCACGTAGCCGCAGGCCGTGGCCGCTTCTTGCGCGCGCATGGCGTCCTGCATCCACAGCGCGCCCAGCGTGCGCATCGGCGGCAAATGCGTGAAGCCATCGGTGCGAAAGCGCTGCACGCGCCCGCCTTCGTGGTCGACGCAGATCAGCAAGTCGGGCCGCAGCCGCTTGATGTCGTCGCACAGCGCCGTGAGTTGCGCGCGGCTGTGCCAGTTGCGCCCGAACAGAATCATGCCGCCGACCAGCGGGTGCGCCAGGCGGCGGCGGTCGTCGTCGGTCAGCTGCGTGCCGGCGATGTCGATGATGAGGGGAGCGTGCTGCATGGCGGGCGATGGGGGCGGCAAGGTGAAACTATGATTTTAGTAGCTGGCAGTGCTTGTCCAGCCAGCGGTGGCGCCATCAATCATGCTGACTCGTTGGCGCTTTTTCGACCACGCAGAAGCTGGCCGCGTACTCGCTCTCGTCGGTGACGGTGATGTGCGCGGTCAGGCCCTGCGCGTCGAACCAGTCCTTCAGCGCGCCGTGCAGCACGATCATCGGCTCGCCGCTGGGCCGGTTGGCGATTTCGCACAGCCGCCAGTGCATGGGCAGGCGCATGCCCAGCCCCACGGCCTTGCTGAACGCCTCCTTGGCCGAAAAGCGCGTGGCCAGGTAGCGCACCCCGCGCTCGGGCCAGCGCGCGCTGCGGCGGCGCCAGACGGCGAGTTCGCCATCGCTCAGGATCTTCTGCGCAAAGCGCTCGCCATGCCGCTCAAAGCTGGCACGGATGCGGCGGATGTCGCAGATGTCGGTGCCGATGCCGTGGATCATGGGTGGATGTGAAAAATGCCGCTCGCGCCCGCCCAGCAAGCGCTAGCAGCTATGAATTCAGGAGTTAAATGCGCCCGCAGCGGCACCTGTGCGCCGGGTGCGGCGCGGCTGGGGTGCTGCCGCATCCAGCGGCGCGGCGAGTTGCTGGTACAGATTGAACAGGAACGCCACACGGCTGGCGTCGTCCTTGCCGCCTTTGTAGCCATAGGCGGCGTCGACGGCGCGGTCGAGGGCAGCGTGGGCTTTGGTCAGTTCGGCGGGCATGGTCAGTGGGTCGTACAGGTCGGCCAGCGTGGCGTCGGGATACAGGTCGCGGGCAGTCAGCATCGCTCGCGCGGCGCTTTCCACGGCCGCCCGCTGGCGTTCTGCAGGCCCAACGGGCCAGGGCAGGTTGTTGTAAACGGCGGGGGAATACCTGTAATCGCTCTTGAGACGCCCCGCCACCGTACGCATCCAAGCGTTGTGCATGGTGCTGCTGAGAATGCCCAAATGCCAATCGCCACCGCCCTCAATGACCTGCACCTGATTACTGACGATGACTGAAGGGGCCAGCTTCGCGATGGGGATGAAACGCCGCCGTTCAGACGACACCTCGGGCAGCGCAAGGAAAGCGCGCGACGGTTGCCGATCTTGCGTGAACAGGGTGGGTCGTGCCGCGAATTCCCGCACGCTGGCGGTGGGGCTTCCGCGCCTGGATTGAGCCACGGCGTGCACGCGCTGCATGACCAAGGGAAGTTGGCGCAGTTCGGTGGGGTTAGCGTCTTTCAGCCAGAGGCACCAGCGCACCCCACCATTGAGTAATTCTTCCCCGCCAACGTAACGCTTGAGCCAAGGCTTGGCACCCGGTTCGGCTTCGCGCAGCGCGTTGGCTTCGGCATCGCTCAAGATCAAATGTCCACCATCGGTGGGCTGACTGCCCTTGATAAGCCTTGGCAAGCCCTTGGGCGTGGGGATGCGCGAGGGCAACAGCGCGTCGGGGCCGTCAACAAGGTACGGATTGATATGGCTAACTGGGATTTCGATGCCATCGCCTTGAATGGCGTCTGTGTAGTCGAAGATGCGGCGGGCGCGCTCCTCGGCCGTTGTGCCAAAACCGACAATGATGCAATGCACGGCGGCCACGCCTTTGCCTTCGTTGCTCCACTTGAAGGTGCGATGCGCGAAGTCGATCTGCACGCCCTGCGACAGCAGCCATCCCCACAAAGTACCGACCTGCTCGCCCTGACATACGCTGTTCGTGGAAACCAGCGCGGCGCGCACATGGCGATTCCCTTGCATGTAGTCCACCGCCTTGCGATACCAGCAGGTGACATAGTCCAGGCGGCCAAATTTGCCGTCGCTGCCCCAGATTCGCGTCATGTCGGCCATCTGCTCGGCGTTGCGCCACTGGTGGCCCACAAACGGCGGATTGCCCACCACGTAACTGCATTGCTCCGGCGGCAGCACTTCGGCCCAATCGGTGCGCAAGGCATTTCCGTTTCGGATGGTGGCGCTGTGCGTCAAGGGAATGCTGGGGCGCGTGGTGCCGAAGCGTTGGGCGGACTCCAGGTTCAGCTGGTGATCGGTGATCCACATGGCGACTTGGGCGATGTGGGCGGCGGAGGGGTCGATCTCGATGCCGTAGAACTGGCTGACGCGCACGCGGCTGAGTTCGCCAATGTCGAAGAAGCCGCCTTTTTGGCCCGCTTTGATGGCTTTGCGGCGCAGATCGTCCTTGTGAAGCTCGTCGATCAAGTCCATCTCGAGCCGGCGCAGTTCGCGGTAGGCAATGACGAGAAAGTTGCCGCAGCCGCAGGCGGGATCGAACACCTGGATGGCGGGGAGCTTGTCGTACAGCGCCTGCAGCTTGGCGCGCGTGCGGCCCGCGGCCTTGAATTCGGCGCGCAGGCCGTCCATGAACAGCGGGTTGATGGCGCGCAGGATGTTGCGCTCGGAGGTGTAGTGCGCGCCCAGCTCGCGCCGGCTGGCGGTGCGGCTGAGGTCGGGTTCGTGCTGCTCCAGCACGCCCTGAAACATGGCGCCGAAGATGGCGGGCGAGATGGCCGACCAGTCGAGCCGCACGCATTCGATCAGCAACTGGCGCAGCCGGCCGTCGAAGGCGGGCATGCGGGTGCGCTCGGCGAACAGTTCGCCGTTGACGTAGGCGAAGGCGGCGAGCGCTTCGTCAAGCAAGGCGCTGCGCTGCTGCTCAGGTGTGTTGAGCACCTCGAACAATTCGGCCAGTTGCGGGCCGAGGTCCTTGCCGTCGTCGCGCGTGGCTTCGACCAGGCGGCGGAAGACGCCGTTGTCGCCAAAGATGGCGATGTCGTCGGCAAACAGGCAGAACAGCAGGCGGGTGAGGAAGATTTCGAGGTCGCGGCCGGTGAAGCGGCTTTGCAGCAGCGCCTCGTGCAGCCGGGCCATTTGCTCGGCGGCGCGGCGGTCGGCCTCGGTTTCTTCGGTGATGACGGGCGGTGCGTCGTCCACCAGAAAGCGGAACCAGTCGGCGCGCTTGGGCAGGTGGGCCAGCGCGCAGGTGTACTGCGCGTCTTGCGCGAGGTCGAACAAGGCAAAGCGCGCGAAGTCGTGCAGCAGCACGAAGCGGGGTTGCTGCGCGGGCGGGCAGCCCCAGCGGTATTCCTCGGCCTGGCGGCGGGCTTTTTTGAGGTCTTTGCCCAGGCTCTTGCCTTCGATGATGAGCTTGCCGGGGATGAAGCCGTCCATGTAGCCGGTGCTGCCGTCCTGCCGCTGCACCGGCTGCTGGCGGATGTACTGGTGCGGCTGGATGCCGAAGCAGGCCAGGAAGCCGGCGGTGAACAACTGTTCGTCGGCGTGCTCCCGCTCGGCGCCCGCCCACTGGTGCACGAACGCACCAAGGCGGGTGCGGAGTTCGTTGGTGGTGAGTTGGGTCTTGCGGGTGGCCATTTGAATAAATTGGGGCGCTGGCGCTTGTTCAGCGTGCGCGTGCAGCTATTGTTTTTGAAGCAATCAAACCTGGGCGATGCAGCGCAGATAGTCCTTGACGGTGGCGGCGTAACCCAGCTCCAGCGCGTCGGCGATGAGCGCGTGGCCGATGCTGACCTCGGCCACGCCCGGCACACCGCGCAGAAAGGGCGTGAGGTTGTCGCGGTTCAGATCGTGACCGGCGTTGACGCCCAACCCTGCGTCGGCAGCGGCGCGGGCGGCGGCGGCAAAGCGCTGCAGTTGTGCGGCTTCATCGGCCGTGCCCCAGGCGGCGGCCCAGGGCTCGGTGTACAGCTCGACGCGGTCGGCGCCCAGCGCGCGCGCGGCGGCCATGGCGTCGGGCTCGGCGTCCATGAACAGGCTGACACGCACGCCCAGGCGATGGCATTCGTCGATCAGGGGGCGCAGCCGGTCGGCCACGCCGGGGGCGCGCAGGTCCCAGCCGTGGTCGCTGGTGAACTGGTCTTCGCTGTCGGGCACGAAGGTGGCCTGCGCGGGCCGCACGTCGCGGATGAAGGCCATCAGGTTCTGCGTCGGGTTGCCTTCGATGTTGTATTCGCGGCCGGGCCAGCGCTGCATCAGCGCGGCCAGGTCGTGCACGTCCTGCGGGCGAATGTGGCGCCGGTCGGGGCGCGGGTGCACGGTGATGCCGTGCGCGCCGGCCTGCAGGCACAGCTCGGCCGCGCGGCTGACGCTGGGTATGCCCAGGTGGCGCGTGTTGCGCACCAGCGCGACCTTGTTGACGTTGACGGAAAGCTGAGTCTGGTTCATCGGTGTCCTTTGCACCTGGAACGCCCCTGTGGAGCACGGTGGCGCCGCGATGCCCGCCCCACGGCGCCAGGGCCAGACCGGCACGGCGCGGGCATCACGTCAAAGCCTGCAAGTCCAGCATCATCTGCCGCGTGCGCAGCGTGCCGACGCCGCAATGGTAGTGGAGCAATTCGCGCAGCTGCTGGCGCAGCGGGCCGCGCGCATCGACGGGCATCTGCGCGACTTCGCGCAAGGTGGTGGTGAATGGCGCTTCGTCGTCCAGCGCGCGCGCCAATGCCTGCCAGCGCGCGCCCGACAGCCATGCGCTGTCGTCGGCGTGGGCCGCGCGCAGGCCGCCTTCGGCCACCAGGCGGTAGGGCGCAGCGGGGTCGAGCGGCGCAAAGGTCAATGTCTGCACGCCGAGCGCCGGCAGGTGGCCCGCTTCGCGCAGCAGCAGCAGTTCGAAGACGCGCAGCGCGGCGGCCACCAGCGGCTCGGCCGATTCGGTGGCCAGCACGTGGACCAGCGCGGCGTAGGCGTCGAACAGGCGCGGGTGCGCGTCCTCGCGCGCCAGCAGTCGCATGAGCAGTTCGTTGGCGTAATAGCCCGACAGCAGCGCGTCGCCCGTGGGCATGACCTGGCCGCCGCCCCATTCGGCGCTCTTGAGGGTGCGGATCTCGGCGTCGCCGCCCCAGCTGAGCATCAGGGGCTGCAAGGGCAGCAGCACCGGGCGGAAGTTGGACGATGGCCGCTTGGCGCCCTTGGCCACCAGCGCCACGCGGCCGTAGGCGCGCGAGAAGGCTTCGACGATCACGCTGGATTCGCTCCAGTCGTAGTGGTGCAGCACGTAGGCGGGTTCGTGCAGAACGCGCTTCACACGCGCTCCCAGGGCTCGACCGTGCCCGGCACGAGCGTGAACAACGGATGCGCGCCGGGCTGGGCCGCCGCCACCCACTGCGCGTGCCAGGCCGGGTTGCGCGCGGCCAGCTTCAGGCCCAGGTGCTGCCACTCATGGGCCATCTGGCCGTCGGTCGCCTGGATGGGGGACACGCGCGCCTGCGCGCGGTCGATCTTGCCGAGGTCGAAGCGGTAGCCGCGCGCCGACGCCTCGTCGTGCACCGCACGCAGATAGGCGCCCATGGCGTCGAGCGGCGCCGGGTGCGCGGCAAAGCGTTGCAGCTGCGGGTGGCGCGTGTAGCCGCGCGTGCGGCCGGCCAGCACGGCCTGGGCCAGCAGGCCCTCGCGCCACAAGGCCACCAGGCCCTGCGGATCGAGGTGGCGCGGGTGCAATGTCCAGAGGCGCATGGGGCGCGGCAGGCTATTCGTAGCCGAAGCTGCGCACACGCGCCTCGTCGTCGGCCCAGCCGCTGCGCACCTTCACCCACAGCTCCAGAAACACCTTGCAGTCCATGAGCTTTTCCAGCTCCTGCCGCGCTTCGGTGCCGATGCGCTTGAGCCGCTCGCCTTTTTCGCCGATGACCATGGCCTTGTGGCCCTCGCGCTCGACGATGATGGTGGCGGCAATGCGCACCAGCCGGCCATGCGCGCGGCTTTTCTCCTCGTCGAACTTCTCGACCACCACGGTGGAGGTGTAAGGCAACTCGTCGCCGGTCAGGCGAAACAGCTTTTCGCGCACCACCTCGCTGGCCAGGAACTTCTCGCTGCGGTCGGTCAGCTCGTCCTCGCTGTACCACCAGGGCTGCACGGGCAGGTAGCGCTGGCAGATCGACAGCAGCCGCTGCACGTCCTTGGGGTTCTTGGCCGACATGGGCACGAACTCGGCGAACGGATGGCGCTGCTGCATGTCGCGCAGCCAGTGCGCGATTTCGGCGCGCCGGTGTACGGCGTCGAGCTTGTTGGCCACCAGGATCGCCGGCGTACCGGGCTTGAGCAGCGACAGCACCTTGGCATCGCCGAGGGTGAAGCTGCCCGCCTCGACCACGAACAGGATGAGGTCGACGCCGTCGATGGCGCCCAGCACCGTCTTGTTGAGCGACTTGTTGAGCGCCGCCGAATGCCGGGTCTGGAAGCCGGGCGTGTCGACGAACACGTATTGCGTGCCGCCGCCGTCGGCGTCGGGCAGCGTGCGGATGCCGGTGATGCGGTGCCGCGTGGTCTGCGCCTTGCGGCTGGTGATGCTGATCTTCTGCCCCACCAGCGCGTTGAGCAGCGTGGACTTGCCGACGTTGGGCTTGCCGACGATGGCGATCAGCCCGCAGCGCTGCGCGGGTGCGCCCGCTGCCGCCGGTTGCAACTCATTATTGGCCGCTGGCGCTGGTATGTCGCCGTCTTCAGCTATGTTTTCAGGAGTATTCATGTTCAGGTGCGTTGCAGCAGTTGCAGCATGGCGGTGGCGGCGGCCTGTTCGGCCGCGCGGCGCGACGCGCCCTGGCCCACGGCCTCCAGGCCCTTTTCAGCCACCTGGCATCTCACCTCGAAGGTCTGCCGGTGGGCGGCGCCCAGCACACGCAGCACCTCGTAGGCAGGCAGCGCCATCTTGCGCCCCTGCAGCCATTCCTGCAAGGCGGTCTTGGCGTCCTTGGCGGCGGCCGACATGGCGGGCGATATCTCGACCTGCTCGAACAGGCGGCGCACCAGCGCGTCGGCCACGGCGTGGCCACCATCCAGGTACAAAGCGCCGATGATGGCCTCCAGCGCGTCGGCCAGGATGGAGGGCCGGCGCTCTCCGCCCGAGCGCATTTCGCCTTCGCCCAGGCGCAGCAGCGCGGGCAAGCCCAGGTCGAGCGCCAGGCGATGCAGGCTGTCCTGCCGCACCAGCTGGGCGCGCAGGCGCGACAGATCGCCTTCGGCCCCGGTGCCCAGCGCCTGGTAGAGCATGTGCGCCACGCTCAGGCCCAGCACCGAATCGCCCAGAAACTCCAGGCGCTCGTTGTGGTCGGCGGAAAAGCTGCGGTGCGTCAGCGCGCGCACCAGCAGCGAGGGGTCGGCAAAGCGGTGCTGCAGGCGCACCTGCAACGCCTGCAAGGGATCGGACACGGCCTTCACGGCGCGCCCCGTCGAGGGGCCTCGATCAGTTGTAGCCACCCGCCGAGGAACCGCGGTACTTGAGCAGCAGGTAAGCCGGGCCGGCCAGGGGGATTTCCTTGTCGTAGGCAAAGTTGACCACGACCTTGTCGCCCTGCTTGGTGACATCGAGATCCTTGCCGCTGATGGAGGTGATGTAGTCCACCGACGCCGTGCGGTCGAACGCCGCGCGCACCGCGGGGACCGTGCCACCCTCGGCAGCGGCCTTCTTCACGGCCTTGTGGATGGCCATGTATTCGGTGGCGGTGGGCACCACGCGCGCCACCACGATGGCCAGCAATGCCAGCACCACGCCCATGAACAGGAGGCCGATAAAGGAAATGCCGCGTTGCGATGACGGACGTGGGGACATGGTGAACACCCGCTGGTTGGACATGGAATCAGTGAAACGCGCCAATGCGCTTGAGGTCGCCGAAATTCATCCAGACGAAGAACGCCTTGCCGACGATGTTGCCGTCGGGCACGAAGCCCCAGAAGCGCGAATCGAGTGAATTGTCGCGGTTGTCGCCCATGACGAAATAGCTGCCTTCGGGCACCTTGCAGGTCACGCCTTCGACGCTGTAGCGGCAATTGTCCTTGTTCCGGAAATCGTACGCGCCCGGAATGAAGGCGGGGCGCCGCTCGTCCACGATGATCCGGTGGTTCAGGGCGCCCAGTTGCTCGTCGAACTGCTTGAAGTACTCCATCGTCGATTCGTCGAAGAAATCGGACGAGGGCGCGGTCGCCACGGGCTGGCCGTTGATCTTCAGTTGCTTGTTCAGGTAGGCCACTTCGTCGCCCGGCAGACCGACGACGCGCTTGATGTAGTCCACGCTGGGCTGTGGCGGGTAGCGGAACACCACCACGTCGCCGCGCTGCACGGGCTTGCCTTCGGTGACGCGGGTATTGACCACCGGCAGCTTCAGCCCGTAGGTAAATTTGTTCACCAGGATCAGGTCGCCCACGAGCAGCGTGGGAATCATCGAGCCCGACGGGATCTTGAACGGCTCGAAAACGAACGAGCGCAGCAAGAACACGACCAGAATCACCGGGAACAGGCCGGCCGTCCAGTCCAGCCACCACGGCTGGGCCAGCACCTTGGCGCGGGCGCCGGCCAGCTCGCCCTGGTCGACCTGGGTGATGCCCTGCGCGGCCAGGTCGCTGCAGCGCTGGTCGGCCTGTGCCTGCAGCGCGGCCGCAGCCGCTTGGCGGCGCGGCAGGAAGATGAATCGCTCGGCCAGCCAGTACACGAACGTCACCACCGTGGCCATGAACAGCAGCAGCGCGAAGTTGCCTTCGATGGCGCCCATGTACCAGGCCGTGCCATAGCCGACGAACGCGGCCAGGATGATCGCAGTCAGAAACGGCATCAATCCTCCACTTGCAGGATGGCCAGGAAGGCCTCCTGCGGTACCTCGACCGAACCGATCTGCTTCATGCGCTTCTTGCCTGCTTTCTGCTTTTCCAATAGCTTGCGTTTGCGGGTGATGTCGCCGCCATAGCATTTTGCCAGCACGTTCTTGCGCAACGCCTTGATGTTTTCGCGCGCGATGATGTTGGCGCCAATGGCCGCCTGGATGGCCACGTCGAATTGCTGGCGGCTGATGATCTCGCGCATCTTGGCC
>WBZS01002540.1_pt1 | contig 11137 bp, 7 predicted proteins | sample 5204201 | NCBI WGS metagenome assembly WBZS01 (sample SAMN12344357, study PRJNA552823) | activated sludge metagenome | biome: Activated sludge suspended growth; feature: Nitrification reactor; material: Wastewater; isolation source: activated sludge from nitrification reactor of wastewater treatment...
TGATGAAAGACACAGGATCACTGCGGTAATTGACTATCGTTATGGGGCTGGCAAAGCTTACAATGGCCCCAAAATAGGTAATGTAAATGTGCTTGAAGATTTTGGTGTGAACCTTACCGCATTTTTAGTTTCCGGGCAGCCTTATACAAGAAATACAACCCCTCAGTCATTAGGTGGTTCGGGTTTTGCAGGATCGATTAATGGAGCCAGGCTACCCTGGAATTTTACAGTGGACCTGAATGTACAAAAAAGATTTCCGGCGACTATCAATAAATCATCCAATAAAAAACTCTGGTTTAACGCATATGTAAGAGTACAGAATGTATTTGATATCAGAAATGTTGTCAATCTTTACAAATACTCAAATGACCCGGACAATGACGGATTTTTACAATCCAGTTTTGGTCAGGACAGAATCAAAGGAGTGGTAGATACCGGAAGAAATGTAGATGCTTTCCTTGACGCTTATTCCTGGAGGCTTTTAGCACCAGGTAATTATACTTTGCCTCGCAGGATGTATGTGGGTGTCATTATGGATTTTTAAATTAGCAGAAAAAAATAAATTCTTGGCAGGATGAAATATATAATAATTATTTGCCTTTTGGTTTCTTTTGTCTTTAATGTAGAAGCAAAAAAACCTGATAATATAGATGGTAATAAAAATACCTCCGATGTAACGTCATGGCGTGCGGCTTGCGTCAGACCCACCAAACAAATAGAAATGCAGGTAAATAATGTGAGGGCAAGACTCCTTACAGGTGGAGATATATGGTCTGAGGCGCAATATATAGTACCAAAGCCAGCCCCGGGTCAACTTCCTGTATCTGCACTATATGCAGGTGGTGTATGGATTGGTGGAGTAGACAGGGCTGGAAATGTAAAGCTTTCCGGTGTAACCTACAGGAATCAAGGGTATGATTTTTTTGCAGGCCCACTGGATATAAACGGGACTACAGAGCAGGTACAGTGTCAGAATTGGGATAGATTTTTTACTGTTGCAGGCATTAATGTCAGAAATCATTACAATAATATCATTAAAGCCAAGGAAAATAATAAACAAATAGATCCTGATTCCATACCTGATGATGTGAAATACTGGCCGGGACAAGGGAATCCATACTGGCGTGAAAAATTTACTTTTAATCTCCCGGATCAGCCCCTTGGAGCATACTGGGATGATGATCAGGATGGTGTTTATGATCCTAGTAACGGTGACTTTCCTGTCATAGATATCAGAGGCTGTGAACCAGACAATATTGGCGAGGCAAAAGAACTGATACCTGATGAAATGGTTTTCTGGATTTACAATGACAATGGCGGTCCACAATCTCTTTCAGGGCCTCAGTCTATTCAGATGGAAGTTCAGGTTCAATCTTTTGCATACTCTACCAATGATGAAATCAACGACATGACCTTCTACAGATACAAACTCATCAATAAAGCCAATGAAGATCTGGTTGATTGCTATTTCTCTATGTGGATAGATCCGGATCTTGGGTGCTATCAGGATGATCTCATAGGTTGTGACGTTTCAAGATCATTGGCATATGTTTACAATCAGGATGCAATAGACGGCAGCAATGGTACAGCATGTGAAGGTACTAATACTTATGGAACAGAAATCCCTATTTTGGGGATGGATTATTTCCGTGGGCCATTAGGTCCTAAAGTTTTTAAGCGTGATGCCAATGGCAAAATAATATTGGATGCCAATGGAAATAAAATTCTATTGGAACCAAAGCCATTTACCGGTCAGCAGGATACTCTCGTGGAGTTGGGTATGACTTCCTTTACATATGCAGAAAATTGTGGTATAGGATCACCACCTCCCGCAACTTGCGACCCCCAAAGAGGCCGGGAAAATGGATTTTACAACTATATCCGAGGACTTTGGGCTGATGGGACTCCCGTTACTTTTGGAGGAACAGGATACAATCCGGGCAGCAGAGATACAATCCGTTATGCTTTTCCTGATGACCCCAACAGGCCTAATGGCTGGTCTATGTGTACGGTTCAGGGATTACCTTTTGGGGATAGGAGAACCATGCAGGCTACCGGGCCGTTATTATTGCAACCGGGAGCTACCAATGAATTGATTATGGGTGCTGTTTTTGTTCCGGATATAGATTATCCTTGCCCGGATATTGCAAGACTAAAGTTTGCTGATGATATAGCTCAGGCACTTTTTGACAACTGTTTTGATATTACTGACGGTCCTGATGCACCGGATATCACTGCTGTAGAACTAGACAGAGAGCTTATTCTTATGCTTTCAAACGAACCTACTTCCAATAACTTTAGAGAATCATATGACGAAATTGATCTTCAAGCTCCCAGAGATGTGGATAATAAGTATCGTTTTGAAGGTTATAGATTATTTCAGTTGGCCAATGCCAGCGTGACCGGACAAGAATTGGGAGACATATCCAAAGCAAGACAGATAGCTCAGGTGGATGTAAGGAACGGCATCAGGGAAATATATAACTGGTCAGGACAATCCAATCCTCTTGATCCGGTTTTCGGACCTGTAGTATGGACTCCAAGTAAAGAGGTCACAGGAGAAAACAAAGGCATCAGAACCACTTTCAGAGTGACTGAAGATCAGTTTGCACTCGGCGACAGAAGACTGGTAAATCACAAACAATATCATTTCCTCGTACTGGCATATGCGCACAACAGTTGGAAAGCATTTGATCTGAAAACTGGTGAAGGGCAAAGAAAGGCATATCTTGAAGGAAGAGGTAATGTGGGCGGACCTGATAAAAAAGCTTATACTTTAGTGCCGAGACCTATAGTTTATGAAGATTTGCAGGCTTCCTATGGTGAGGGTCCCGTGGTGACAAGAATCTCAGGAGAGGGCAATCCAGGCAAATTTTTGGATATGGACAGTACTATGTATGATCTGATATTAAAAAATCAACACAAAGGCAGAATAGTTTATAAAAACGGAGCCGGCCCGATTGATGCTAAAGTTATAGATCCACTCAGAATTAAGGACGGCAAATACAGATTGGAAGTCAATGGTACTTTTGATTATTCGAGGCCCACTTGCGCATATGACGGAAATACAAAATGGACCCTTACAGATGTTTCAAACAATAAAATTCTGCTTAAGGATATATCTCTTGCGAATGTAAAAGAGTACATTATCAATAATCTGGGCATGTCAATTACTGTAGGAAATGAAGATGAACCCGGTACTAGTAGAACTGGTACCAATGGTGGTGTAGGTGCTGTACTTCAGTATAAAGACTCATCCGGCCCAAGGTGGTTTAATGCTGTTCGAGATGGTGGTATATATCAGACAACTTCACAAGGTAGTCAATCGTTTCCCTTTCTGGATTTTGTGCGAAATGGTTTTGTTCAGGATCCTGGAGCTGCACTTTCAAAACTCGGTAATGGATTTTTTGTTCCTTTCCTTTCTACACGTTTCGAAGCTGATGTTGACTTGCCATTTTACTTAAGTCCCGCTGCAAGAGATTTTCAAGCCATCATGACTAATCCTACCAACAATTCTCTCAGATATCGCGATATGAATAATGTTGATATTGTATTTACAAAAGATACCACTAAATGGAGTAAATGTATCGTAGTAGAAACTGCAACCAATGATTATATCAATACAGGCTTACCTACGATTGATAATACCAGAAACTTTGAAGTGCGCAGGACTCCTTCTGTGAATCAGGCAGGAAAACCACTCAATGATGGTACTTTTGGGTTCAGTTATTTCCCGGGTTATGCGATTGATGTGGAGACCGGAAAAAGGTTAAATATATTTTTTGGTGAAAACAGTGTCTTCTCGGGATCCAATGTCAATATTCTGAACCGAAGAAACCCTATAGGAGGAGACCTTATTTTTAATCCATCATCACAAGTGATTGCTGACAATATTCAGGATTTCAGAGCGGCGGTAATGGGTGGACAGCATTACATTTATGTTACAAGACAGGAATACGATGGTTGTAAAACCTTGGAAGGAAAACTAAAAAAAGGCTCTTCTACACTTACTAAAGCAAAAGCAGGGCCTGCGGTAACTTGGGTTTCATTTCCTATAGGAGTAGCAAGCGACACATTATTGTCTATAGATAAAGGTCTGATACCGAATGATCTAATAGTAAAACTAAGGGTAAATAATCCTTATGGCGAATCCAGAAAATTCAATATCGAGCTCGAAAGAAACTGTGAGACCGATGCGGACAAACCTGTTTATGAGTTTGAATTCATAAGTAAGCAATCCAAACAACTTGTAACTCAGGAAGAATATATTGGCGCACTAGCTAATGTAAATGTAGTACCCAATCCATATTATGCATACAGTGCCTATGAGACATCTCAGTTTACCAATGTAATCAAGATAACAAACCTTCCTGCTAAAGCAACGGTAACTATTTATAGTATTGATGGAAGTTTTATCAGGCAATACAACAGAGATGAAAGAGGGGCCATACTTTCCGGTTCCAATAGACCTACATCAACAACTCAGGTATTTCCTGACCTTGAGTGGGATATGAAAAACTTTAAAGATATTCCGGTTGCAAGTGGTGTTTACCTTATCCATATTTCAGCACCAGAGTACGGGGAAGAAAGGACAATCAAGTGGTTTGGAATAGGACGCAAATTTGATCCAAGCGGATTGTAATTATGATAAAAGATTGTGTTTTAAGTTAACATCAAAAGGATAGCATATGCAAATAAAAATATATTCCCTTATCATCTTTTTAATGTGGATGGCAATTCAGGGGAAGGCAGGAAATCCGGATAGGCAAGGTCAGGCAGGAGCTGTTGAGTTGCTCATGAATCCATGGGGTAGAAGTGCCGGAGTACACTCTATGAGCACTTCTTCAGTGAGAGGTGTCGAAGCTATGCGGATAAATATTGCAGGGTTGAGTCGAATACAAAAACTTGAGATCGGTTTATCTAATAACAGGCTTTTTAGTGGTACTGGTATGAATCTTAACAGCCTTGGATTCGGTTTTAAGATGGGTAAGTCGGGTGCTTTGGGTATAGAATTTGCATCACTTGATTTTGGCCAGATCCCAGTGACCACAGTAAATCAACCGGCGGGTACAGGCGGATTTTTTTCTCCCAGTTTTTTTCAGATTGGATTGGGATATAGTTATACCTATGCTAATAAAATATCAGTAGGCATGTTAATGAGACTTGTTTCGGAAAGTATTCAGGATGTTTCGGCATCAGGTATTGCTCTTGATGCAGGTGTACAGTATGTATCAGGCCCCAAAGACAATTTTAAATTAGGAATATCCCTTCGTAATATTGGGTCACCTATGGCTTTTGGAGGCGAGGGCCTTTCTACCAAACGTGGCAACCCGGATCCGGCAGGTGGGGTTCAGTACGAGCTTACATATGATGCGAGGGCAGCAAGTTTTGAATTGCCATCGATGTTAAATATGGGAGTTTCATATGATTTTTATGTAGGTAATGAAAATTATATCAGAAGTTTAGTCAATTTTACTTCGAATGCATTTTCAAGAGATCAAATCGGGGCAGGCATTGAATTTAGTTATCAAAACCTGGTTGTTTTAAGAGGAGCATATAAATATGACATGGGTACTACACTTGATGATACAAGAAATATTTATACCGGGTTTTCAGCCGGTGCATCTATAGAAGTACCTGTAAAAAAAGGCAGTAACAATAGTCTGGGTCTGGATTATGCTTACAGGACCACCAATCCTTTTAAAGGAACACACAATTTTACATTACGTTTTTCGTTTTAATGCAACTTTTTTATCAGTCTTTTCGTTTATAGACTAATTATTGTATTCACTAAAACAAACGTTTTCACTGATTCATTCGTGGAAACGTTTGTTTTTTATTTTTAAACACGTATTAAATTTATATTATGTCAGTATCTTATATGACAGCCGATGGTTATGAAAAGCTGAAAACCGATCTTGAAGAGTTAAAATCCAAAGGTAGGGATGACGCTGCAAAGGCTATCGCAGAAGCCAGAGAGAAAGGAGATCTTTCAGAAAATGCAGAATACGATGCTGCAAAAAATGCCCAGGGAATGCTCGAGATGAAAATCAATGAGTTGGAAAAAGCTTTTGCAACCGCCAGAATTATCGATGAAAGCACTCTTGATACATCTAAAGTTACAATTCTGACCAATGTAACTATCAAAAATAAAAACAATGGAGCTGAAGTTACATACAAACTGGTAGCAGAAGCCGAGGCTAATCTTAAAGAAAAGAAAATTTCTATCAACTCGCCTATAGGTCAGGGATTGCTGGGGAAAGTAGTTGGAGATATTGCTCAGATCAATACTCCGGCCGGATTGATCAATTTTGAAATTATAAAAATAGGTCTCTGATATGGCATCTTTATTTTCACGAATTGTTGCAGGAGAAATTCCTTGTTATAAAATTCTTGAGGATGAAAATTTTATGGCTTTTCTGGATGTTTTTCCACTAGTAAAAGGACATACGCTCGTCATTCCAAAAAAAGAAATTGATTATATTTTTGATATAGATGATGAGATGCTTGCAGATATGATGGTTTTTTCAAAAAAAGTAGCCAGAGCTATACAAAAAGCAATTCCTTGCATCAAAATAGGTGTTACTGTCATTGGTCTGGAAGTACCACATGCTCATATACATCTTTTACCTATGAATGAAGTATCAGAAATGAACTTCAGCAATAAAAAACTTTCTTTATCAAAGGAAGAGCTTTACGAAATTGCAGCAAAGATTACTTCTAATTTGTGACTTTTCTACCGTAGAGATAAAATAAACCTCCTATCCCTCCCAGAACAAACAATATAGAAATATATTGAGCCTGGGACCAGTTCAGTCCCAATAATTGATATTTTTCGTTGACTCTTATGAATTCAATAAAAAATCTCTCTACACCATTGAGAATCATGTAAATAAAAAATATGGTTCCCGGTATTTTAAATTTGTGCTTATTGAACCAAAGCAAAAAACAAGCAATAAGCCCGAATGCTGTTTCATAAATCGGAGTTGGATAAACCTCGGGTTTTAATTCAAAGCAATACCTCATACCGCAACTTTTCAGGCAGGCATCCTCTGATGAAAGCCCCGAAATCCTAGCTGCTCTGAAAACTTCCGGGTCGCACTCAGAAAGTAGAACTCCATCATTATTCACGTTATTAGGATAATTATAAGACCATAACCAATCCGGAAAAAACCACCAATCCGGTATTGCAGCCGCTTCAATGCCCCAATCCCCGTCACCTGAAAGCTGACAGCCTATCCGGCCCACAGCGTATCCTAGGAGGATGCCCATACCGGATATATCCATCATATAAACTGGTTTTATTCCAATCTTCTTTACATACCAGTACACTGCAATAAATGCTACTATCAAGCCACCATAGATATTAAGCCCTGCCCCAGAAAAAAGCGATCCTAAAGGATCTTTAAAGAATCCTGAAAGATCCTCAGTGATGGAAAACAGTTTACTTCCCAATACTCCTGAAAGGCCAGCTATAATGATAATGTCATTGGTTTTTGATGAAGGATATTGAAGGAATTCCTTTGTTTTGGGCGTTGGGTGGGCCTTTTTGTTTTGCCATAAATAATAGGCAGCAGTGGCAATGGCAGCAATAATGCCTATCTCCCACATACCTTTTTTGGAGAAGAGAAAAGATGCAGGATCACCTTTGAATTCGTTAAACTGCATAATGAGCACCGGAAGTTTTGCACCAATTACCAATGAAAAAATACTATTGATCAATATGTCTGTAGGTAATATTTTTTCAGTTTCAACTAAGGTTATTTTTAAAGGCAAAATTAATCCATCTTTTTCCTTTTGCATTAATTCGTACTTAAGCAGTACACCGCATGCTGCCAATGCAATCACAAGCATAAAACCGAAAGTTTTGAATATGGAAGTCCAGTTATCTACATTGGTTCCAAAAATATCATGAAAGAGATAAGAAAGGTCAGGCCACATTTTTATAAATTTAAGTAGCAAAAGTAAGAAATATAATACATAAGCTTATTATTAGCATGGTTTTTGGACAATAAACTTATTAAGGATAGTCGTTGATTACTGGAGAATTCGTTTTGGCTGATCAAATTAATACTAAAATGTTTTATGAAATATCTCTTTATGTGTTTATTTCTCGTATTGTATAGTCTGGATCTAAGCTCTCAATCACCAGGTTTGGTGATTCAGGCTGGACTTACAGAAGCCTATTCCAAAGACAAAAATGTAACAAAATCTAAAGAAGGGCATTATGGTTGGATGTTTGGAGCGGATGCAAGAATCCTGGAGGGAGATCTATATTTCATTTTAGGCGGACAATACCATCAGACCAGTGTGAAGTCATCAGGCAGTGCAGATTTTTTTAAAAGTAATGACTGGAAAATACTGATGGGAAGATTCGGTTTTGGTTTTAATATTATAAAGTTTGCCGATAATCTGGCCATAAGATCCAAAATACTTGGTTCTTTAAATTATGTCATGGATGCACCGACAGGAGGACTCAATATAGATGGCTATAGAGAGATAAATGACTCATATCTGGGGATAGTATCAGGTTTGGGTGTCACTATAGGCAGTCTGGATATTGATCTTGATTTTCAATATGGAACTATAAATGCCTTCCGGTTTAAACCTGAAACCAAATTTAATAGCTGGACCCTTATGACAGGATTTCATTTTTGAGAAATATTGTTACCTTTCAAAAAAAGGATTTGTCCTTTTTTCCACGCCCACAGTTGTCGGTCCACCATGTCCTGGATACACCACTGTCTCGTCGGGTAAGGTAAAAAATTTTGACTTGATCACTCTGGTCAGGGTTTCAAAATTACCACCAGGCAAATCCGTCCTGCCTATACTCCCCTGAAAAAGAACATCACCCGCTATCAAAATATTTTCTTCAACATTTACCAAAGATATACTGGCTGGCGAATGGCCAGGTGTAAATAGTACTTTTAAAGAGGAGTTACCAAAAGTAATCATATCTCCTTCATCAATAAATATTTCAATCTCCGGAGATGGATCGTAAGATATCTGATACATCATAGCTGTCTGAATTCCAAACATCAAAACCTGAGCTTCTTTTTTATGTGCAGCTAGTTTTAATTTATATTTTGAACTTATATACTTATTGCCAAGGATATGATCTATATGGCAATGTGTATTGATTAGTTGTACTGGATTGAGTTGGTTTTCAATGATAAAGTTTGAGATTTCACGGCATTCATCTGCATTACAACAACCCGGATCAATGATAATAGATTCTTTACTATCATCGTAGATAATGTAGGTATTCTCCTCAAAAGCATTGAAAGTAAATGATTTTATTTTCATAAAGGCAAATCAATTATAAAGTTTGTCAATGTTTTTCTAAATTCAAATATATGATTCTAAGATTTATCATAATATATTCATTTCCAATATCTAGTTAATTAATAAACAAAAATTAAACGTACAAAACTATACTGAAACAACATCTTGAAAGCAGTAAAAATTTAAAATTAAATAGATGCAATGCTAAAAATGTTTTTTGGTTTATAAAAAATTATTACCTTTACGCCCGCTTAAAGGTCGGGTGGCCGAGCGGCTAGGCAGAGGTCTGCAAAACCTCGTACAGCGGTTCGAATCCGCTCTCGACCTCAATACTATGAAGATCGCATTTAATTTGATGCGGTCTTTTTTTTTTCAATATGCTCAGTTCTATTTGATTGAAACTGAGTGAATCATTCAGGTTATGAATTACAATGAACTTCTTCCGGGTAAATTTCTGGATATTACACAACAGGATTCTCAGTTTACCATTACTACCGATCGAGATTGTGCAATACGTATAACTATTCTTAGCGATCATATTTTCAGGATCAGATATTCTACAGACGGGCATTTTGACCATGATTTTTCGTATGCACTGAGTAGTAAGTTTGTCACTGAATATAACGAAGTTTCTTACAAAGTGTTAAGTAATCATATAGAAATTCGATCTTCGGCTCTGATTCTTAACATCTCTAAGGCTGATTGTAAACTTATTTTTACAGATATAGCAGGCAATATAATTTGCAGGGATGAGAAGGGTTTTCATTGGGAAGAAAATCAGCAGTACGGTGGCAATATTGTCAAAATGAGTAAAGTAGTGCAGGAAGGTGAACATTTCTACGGGATGGGAGACAAAACAATGCATCTCAATCTGCGGGGAAGACGTGTAAGCAACTGGGCTATGGATACTTATGGTTTTAAGAAAGAAGAAGATCCAATCTATAAAGCAATACCATTTTATACTGCCGTACATACAAATCTGGGTTACGGTATATTTTTTGACAATACTTTTCGGGCCCATTTTGATTTTGGATCTGAAAGACGCTCAGTTACGAGTTTTTGGGCTGAAGGTGGTGAAATGAATTATTATTTCATTTTTGGCCCTGACCTGATAAATGTTATCCGTCGTTACACCAGGCTGACAGGAACACCGGAACTACCACCACTATGGGCCCTGGGTTATCAACAAAGTAAATGGAGCTACTATCCGGAAAAAAAAGTAAAAGAAATTACAGCCAAACTCAGAAGTCTTGAAATACCATGTGATGCCATTTACCTGGATATAGACTACATGGATGGGTTCAGGTGCTTTACATGGGACTATGAAAAATTTCCCAATCCAAAAAAAATGATCTCAGAACTCAAAGATCAGGGATTTAAGACTGTAGTAATTATAGATCCGGGTATCAAAATAGATCCGGAATACAAAGTCTACAACGAAGCCATTGAAAACAATTATTTTTGCCGGAGAGCTGATGGACCTTTTATGAAAGGAAAGGTCTGGCCAGGAGATTGTTATTTTCCCGATTTTACAAATCCTAAAGTCAGAAAATGGTGGACAGGTCTCTTTCAGGAACTGATAGAAGATACTGGTGTGCGCGGAGTATGGAATGATATGAACGAACCTGCACTCTTTGAAATCAACGGAAAGACCTTTCCTGATGATGTCAGACATGATTATGATGGAAATCTGTGCAGCCATCGCAAGGCACACAATGTATATGGAATGCAAATGGCTAGAGCAACCTATAAGGGAGTCAAAAAATTTAATAATGGACTCAGGCCACTTATCATCACCAGATCTGCTTATGCCGGGGCTCAAAGATACGCCTCAGGATGGACGGGCGACAAT
>WBZS01002541.1_pt1 | contig 11132 bp, 7 predicted proteins | sample 5204201 | NCBI WGS metagenome assembly WBZS01 (sample SAMN12344357, study PRJNA552823) | activated sludge metagenome | biome: Activated sludge suspended growth; feature: Nitrification reactor; material: Wastewater; isolation source: activated sludge from nitrification reactor of wastewater treatment...
GCTGACCGCATCGCTCAAGAGCATATCGGCATCGCAGGTCGCACAACCTGGAGTCATGATCTCGCTGGCCTTCATCGACCGCGCCTGATCCGGCGTCCGGCCCTGACGCGCCAGAACCATATCAGTCTGTGATACGACACCGGTGGCTTTGCCCTGCTCCATGACCACTACTGCGTGGATTTCCTTGTCCACCATGATCTTGGCCACTGCGCCGATCGTGTCGTCCGGGGTACAGGAAATAATGCCATGATGCATCAAATCACGCACCTTGGTACCGTCATCGGCGATGGTCAAGGCCTCGGCCTCCTCAATGCTGGGCAACGGTTCGGACATCGGGTACGGATGTGGCGTGGTATGCACATCGCCCTTGGGTAGCGTCGGATGAACAACCGTCACTGCGGGCTTGCCACTGACACCGAGCCCGAACTGGGTCGCGCCAATGAGCACTGACATGTTGCCATGCGGATGCTTATTGTCAGCCATTAACTGATGCGCAATTGGTAACTCATCATAGGTGAATGCCCGCGACATGCAAGGGTCAAGCTGTCCGCTCAGCGCCAACTGGTTCATCTGGTTGGACTGCTCGGTATTGGCAAAATGCGAACCCTGCAGGCGCTTCTGGCGCATCCACAGGTAGCGCAAATCGACAGTCGCATTGTAGCCGGTCGTCCCGGCGCAGACCACCACCATGCCACCCGTTTCGCAAACGAAAATCGAGCTTGGGATGGTGGTTTCACCCGGGTGCTCGAAGACGACGTTCGGTGCACGCTTCTCACCCAGAACTTCCCAGATTTTCGAACCAAAGGCCCGGACACCCTTAAGCCACTTGGCATAACCAGCGTTGTCTTTCCAGTGTGGGAGCATACCCCAGTGATCGAATTCGTTGCGGTTGATGCAACCTTTCGCGCCCAACTTCATACAGTAATCAAACTTGTCTTCACCCGACACCATGGCCACGGAGGTCGCCCCAACGGCCTTGGCGATCTGAATCGCCATCGAACCCAACCCACCAGCACCACCCCAGATCAAGGCCACATCACCTTTCTTGATAGAGCTGGAACCCCAGCCATGCAGCATCCGCCAAGCGGTCGCCGCAACCAGCGTATAAGCGGCGGATTCTTCCCAGTTCATATGCTTCGGTCTGGGCATGCACTGCTGGGCCTGCACCCGGGTAAACTGGGCAAAGCTGCCGTAGTTGGTCTCGTAACCCCAAATCTTGAACGAGGGGGAGTACATCGGATCCCCGCCCTTCTTGACCCACGAGCAATTCCGGTCAAAGGTTCCACAATGCATCACGACTTCATCGCCAACCTTGACGTTAGTCACATCCTTGCCAACCTTGTACACGATGCCGGACGCATCGCTGCCGCCGATATGAAAGTCTTCGGGTTCGCCGTTCTTGTTACGTGCGCCGATGACGTTGACGGGGATGCCCATCGCCGCCCAGACGTTGTTGTAGTTGATCCCTGCCGCCATCACGTAAACCAGCACTTCGTCGTCGGCGATCGACGGCGTATTCACTACTTCCTTCTGAAACGCTTCCGTCGGCTTGCCAAAACGGTCCGCGCGAACCAGCCAGGCGTGCATTTTTTCCGGAACTTCGCCCAGGGGAGGTTGTTCACCTATTTCATACAGTTGCTTGCTCATCGGGATGCTCCTTCTTTGGTTGAACTGCTTGATTAATCGGACAACTTGAATCTGGACAAAATATGCTGTCGCATAAGATCGTATTCTTGAAACTGTCCGGAACGATTTCCGCTCAGGCGTTCGCCGATACCGGTCAAGCCGCCAACCAACTCCAAGCCGAATGTTCCGAATTCTTCCTTCAACAAGCGTATTACCCAGGCGCTGTGATGGCGCACGCGCAACTTGCCAAGCAATGCGGAACTGGCCAGAAAGCCGCGATGCCTGTCGATATGTTCCTGTAATTCCTTGATCCCTGTATTCATCGTCGCGCTGACCAGGCACACCGGGTAATCCCATTCTTCCCGACGATCCTGTCGCGGAGCGCTACGGCCAATTTCGGCAGCTGTCTTGCGTGCTGCAGCGCCAAGATCGGACTTATTAACCGCAAAAATATCAGGGATTTCGATAATACCAGACTTCAGATACTGAATTGCATCGCCCGAGGCCGGTTGCGCCACGTAACAAACCGTGTCGGCAATTTCGGCAATCTCGATTTCAGTTTGCCCGACTCCGACCGTCTCGATGACGACGATATCGAAGCAGGCGAGCATCAGCCAGCTCATCGGCCAAACCTCGGTCGCCACACCGCCCATCTGATTGCGATTCGCCAGCGAGCGAATGAACAGGCCTTCATCATGCGAGGTGTTCTTGATGCGAATACGATCGCCGAGCAGGGCACCACCGCCGAGTTCGGGGCGGCTCGACGGATCCACGGCCAGCACGCCAACGGTCCTCCCTGACAGGCGCCAGGCACGAATCATCGCGCTGACCAGCGAAGACTTCCCAGCGCCAGGCGGGCCCGTCACGCCGATAAGGTGGCCTTCATTCAACCAGCGATCGCCGGACAGGGACGCCAGCAACCTTGCCGAGCAAGTTCGCGCCTCGCCCCGCTTGTTATCCAGAAGATTCAGGCCACTGGCAACCGCCGCCCGCTCACCGCGCCGTATCCGCGAAGCCAACTGTTCGGGATCGGGAAGGTTCGCTAATATCATTTCCCCATCACTGCAGCAATCCGAGACGTTTGAGCCCGTTGCCTTCACGGATCACATCCACCATATCCGCCATGATGGTATTCAAATTGAAATCCTTGGGTGTGTAGATTGCACGTACGCCAAGCGCCATCAGCTTTTCGGCATCCTCTTGCGGGATGATCCCACCGGCAATCACCGGCACGCCCGCCAGATCGCGCGCGCGAAGTTCCTGTAGAACGGCTTCCACCAGTTCCATGTGACTCCCCGAAAGAATCGACAGCCCCACCATATGCACCCCTTCTTCCTGGGCCGCCTGGGCAATCTGTTGAGGGGTCAGCCGGATTCCGTCGTAGACGACCTCGAAACCGACATCCCTGGCCTTGACGGCAACCTGTTCCGCACCGTTGGAGTGTCCGTCCAGACCTGGCTTGCCGACCAAAAGTTTCAAGGGGCGACCCAATTCATTGCCGGTGTTGGCGACCCGCGCCCGGAGCTCGGCTACCTGATCCTTCTTGCCGAGCACTTCGCGGCTGTCAATGGCAATGTCGATACCCGTCGGTGGCCTGAACTCGCCGAAAACCGCGCGCAAGGAATCTCCCCATTCGCCGGTCGTCACTCCGGCCAACGCACAGCGAATCGAACTGGGCATGATGTTGGCGTCGCTCTTGGCGGCATCAGTGAGTCCTTGCAAAGCAGCCCGCGCTTCGGCATCGTTACGGTTCTTGCGATGCGCCTGCAGACGTTCGACTTGCTCCCGCTCGGCCGCCGGATTGGTTTTCATGATGCTGCCGTCGCTGTCCAGGGTCAGCGGCGATTCCGCTGTTTCCTGGAAGCAGTTAACGCCGATGATTTTCAGGTCGCCCGATTCAATGGCGCGCAGACGGTTCATGTGGCTACCGACCAGTTCGCGCTTGATGTAGCCGGACTCGATCGCCGCAACAATCCCGCCCTGGGCTTCGACATTCTCGATTTCCGCCCTGGCCCCTTCGACCAGTTCCTTGACCTTGGCGGCAATCACCGGCGACCCATCCAGAATGTCCGCGTACTCGAGCAAATCGGTTTCGAAAGCCATCACCTGCTGTATACGCAGGGCCCACTGCTGATCCCAGGGGCGCGGCAAACCCATGGCCTCGTTCCAGGCCGGGAGTTGTATGGCGCGGGCTCTGGCGTTTTTCGAGAGCACCACTGCCAGCATTTCCAGGACGATGCGCTGCACGTTGTTTTCGGGTTGTGGCTCGGTCAAGCCCAGCGAATTCACCTGGACGCCATAACGGAACCGCCGCAGCTTGGGATCTTCGACCTTGTAACGCGTCAGGGTCAGTTCGTCCCACATTTCGCCAAATGCGCGAAGCTTGCAGCACTCCTCAACGAAGCGTATGCCGGCATTGACAAAAAATGAGATGCGTTCGACAACTTGCGGAAAATCGCTCGGCGCGATCTCGCCGGTCGCCTTGACCCGGTCGAGAACGGCCATCGAGGCGCAGAGGGCGTAAGCCAGCTCCTGAACCGGCGTTGCACCCGCTTCCTGCAAATGGTAGCTACATATATTGGTCGGATTCCATTTGGGAACATGCTTGACGGTATAGTTGATCGTATCGGCAATCAAACGCATCGACGGTCCCGGCGGATAGATATACGTCCCGCGCGAGAGATACTCCTTGATGATGTCGTTCTGGGTTGTGCCGCTCAGTTCCTTCGGATCGATGCCCCGCCGTTGCGCCAGGCCAATGTACATCGACAACAACCATGGCGCCGTGGCATTGATGGTCATGGCCGTGTTCATTTTGTCGAGGGGAATCTGATCGAACAATTGATCCATGTCCTCGATATTCGATATGGGCACGCCAACCTTGCCGACCTCGCCTCTGGACAAGGGATTGTCGGCATCGTAGCCAGTCTGCGTTGGCAAATCGAAGGCTACCGAGAGCCCCGTCTGGCCTTTGGCCAGATTGGTTCGATAAAGCGTATTGGACGCCTTGGCGGAGCTATGACCACTATAGGTCCGCATCAACCAGGGTCGATCGACTTTCTTCTGAGTTGAAACCATGACTATCCCCTCTTACTGATCATGAGTCGGGCTGAAGCGCTGTCTAAACCGCATCAATCAGCGAACGCGCGATAACCTTCAGCGCCAACGTTTCTTCCGCGCCCTCGAAGATCGACAGCACGCGGGCATCCAGGAAATAACGGCTGACCGGCGTCTCCTCGGCATAGCCCATGCCCCCATGAATCTGCATCGCTTCGCGGGTGAGCCACTCGGCGGTCCGGCAGGTGAACAGCTTCACCATGCTGGCCTCCATTTGCCCCTTGCCCTGATCCATCAAGCGACCCACGGCGTAGGTAAATTGGCGCGATACGGTCAGCAAAGTCGCCATGCGCGCCAGCTTGACGCGGGTCAGTTGGAAATCGCCGATCAGTTTGCCAAACGCCTTACGCTCCTGGGAATAGGAAACGGCTTTTTCAAAAGCGGCCTGCATCACGCCGATGGCGCGTGCGGCCGTCTGGATCCGACCGCCGGCAAACCCGGCCATGGTGAAGTAGAAACCTTTTCCTTCGCCCTCCGGCCCGCCAACCAGATTGTCATCCGGCACAAAGACATGGTCGAAAAAGACCTCGTAGGAATGCATCCCGCGATAACCGATCGTCGCAATCGCACGCCCCGTCAGCACACCGCCTAGCGGTTGACGATATTCAAAGTCATGCCCGTCGTAAGAATCCTTCTCGACCAGGAACATGCTCAGTCCCTTGTGGCCGAGCGAGCTGTCCGGATTGGAGCGGGCCAGGACCAGGAGTAGCCCGGCCTTCCCGGCCATGGTGCACCAGGTCTTGGCGCCGTCGAGTATCCACCCGCCCTCGCATTTCGTTGCTTTGAGTCGCATGGCGGCGACATCGGACCCGGTATCGGGCTCGGTTACGGCAATGGCGCACAAGGGCTGACCCATCGCGATTTGAGGCAACCATTTTTGTCTTTGTGCTTCGGTTCCCCCTTTGAGCAGTGAGCGGCTGAGGATCTCCGGACGCGTGATCAGGCTGCCCGCTCCGCCCAGCGAGCCATGCGAAAGCTCCTCCGTCACCACGATCATCCCCATGTTGTCTTCATGATCGTCACTCTGGATACCACCGTATCGCTCGGGGATCGACAGGCCAAAACAGCCCATTTCGGTCAGCGGATCCAGGATCTCCGGCGGAATGATCCGGTCTTCCCGATGTATTTCTTCAGCCAGCGGCATCACCACGTTCGTCGCCAGTTTGCGGAAGGAGTCCTGCATCATCGTGGCATCGTCGCCAAGCAGGTAGGCGCCACTGCCGCCATCCAGCGTTGAGACCAGTTTGCCCAGCGCATCCAGATTGCCGGCGTCCAGTTGCTCCTGGCAGAACCGGGCAATCGCGGGGGAGGCCAACGTTGCGACGTCCGCTTCGCTCAGGCCGTAATTCTGCGGACGCACTCGCAAACGGTTTTGAATGTTCTGCAAGGCCTCTGCACAAAAAACCAGAGTCATCCGTTGTTCCAGGCAAACACCCCCGCCCGCTGTGCTGGCGGCCATCTTTTCGGCGTATTCCAGGGCAAAGCGCGCTGCGGTGGATTCGGCGGCACACCAAGCCAGATCGAAACTGGCCAGCTGATGCTCGTCCATCTTGTCGCTCGATATTCCTTTGCCGCCGCTGCACTGTTGCTTAATCCAAATCGACGATTTCTTGATCAGCGCATCGGCCAAGTCGATATGTTGCGACGCGCCCTGCATCCCGCTGTTGACCCCGGTCATGATTTTTCTCCCTGATTTGCGTTCAATTGGCCACTATTTCTTGGTGCGATTATTGACGATTCGAACGAACGAGCGGGAGCGCAATTCGTCCAAGGTAATTCCCGTCGCCAGAACTTCCTGCTCGGTGATCGCGCCGCAGGCCATCCCACGCAAGAAGAAGTTCAGCAGGCCTTGGCCGGTCGCCGCATCGTCGAAGGTATTGCCCACCAGCGTGGCTTGGGCGGCCTTGTTCAGGAACGCGTTCAGTCGAGCCGAGGCATCCTGCAATCCACTGAGGAAGAATGCATCCATGGCCGCATAGCGAATCGGCAACTGTCCCGGATTCAGATCCCAGCCTTGATAGTAGCCATGGGCCAGCGAGTGCACGATATTGTCGTAGTGCAGCTTCCACGCGCCATGAACCACCATGCGGTTTTCGTACCTTTGCTGGGAAGTCAGCACGTCGTCTTTACCGGCCTTGTGCGGACCGATCGGCATGCTCGTGGTCGCGCCGTCGCTGATGGTGATGCCGGTTCCCGCCAGGCTAACCTGCATCACATGGCGGGCGAAGTCGCAGGCCGGGTGCGTGTGCTTCTGGTGAGCGGCCGTAATATTGCACGAGGCTGTGTAATCGTAAGTCCCGAAAATGGCCGAGCGGCAGCGCCCGCCGGCGGCAGCCACCAACAACGGGACCGTGTTTTCCCCCTTGTGATTGATGATCGACTGCGTAGTCTCGATCATGATTTCCATTTTCAGCGAGCCCTTGGCGAAACCTAGCTTGGCTTCGAGTTTCTCCAGAATCTTGACGCAGGTGGAAACCTGAGTCGGGGTATTGACCTTCGGCAAGGTAACGATGAAATGATTTGGCAGTTTGCTACCTGTCTTCTCGGCCAGACGGGTCAGGAAGAGGTCGAGGGTGCGAATCGACCGAACCTTGCACTCATCCGAAAACGTCTTGATGCGGATACCGATGAACGGCGACAGGATATTCTCGCTCATCCCTTTGGCGACTTCATCTGCGGCCGCAACAGCATGCGCATCTTCCTCTTCGTCAGGACGATTGCCATAGCCGTCCTCAAAATCGATGCGGTTGTCCTCGATCGGCTCGGTTTGCAGCTTCTTCACGACGCGGTTATATACCGTATAAGCCAGCCAGGCGGCCTGTTTGGTTTCGCGTACCAGCTCAGGGTTGGTCTCCAGCGCACGGGTCAGATTCGCCAGTTCGGTGGGATCCGTCGGCAGTGTATCCGCGCGCGGCATACCCAACGCACGGGCGAAAACACTGTAAGTAGGCGCATGGGTTTCCAGAGTTTTGAGCGCGACCTCACCCAACTTGGCGGAAAATCCGGCCTTGAACAGATTCGCGCCTCCGTAAACCGTATGAACCGGCTGCCGATGAAAAGAATCCGCCGGATAATGTACATTGAATGCCGCATTGGAGTCGTGCAACTCGCTGCAATAGGCATTCATTTCATCGTGGGTGAGCGTAAGTTTCATGTGTTGCCTCCCTAATCGTTTCCAAAAACCACATTGATCACGTCTTGAAAAAATTCACCGAATCGTGCAGGCCATCCGTCAATCGTCGTGATGCGCCGCAACACGCATGGCGGGCGCGCCGCCAAAAAATAGCCCCTGCGGCATGCGCGCCTCAAAATACTGAAAGCGTCTCGAATAACAGGAGAAAAAGCTGTAAAAAAGGCAAAAAAGACACCCATTCAAGTGCAAGAAAACCGACCCCGGATAGGCAAAATCATTCTAACGCCTGATGATGTTGCTATGCAACATTAATTGAGAAAAAAGCGTCGATCCAGGAACAACCCGTAGGGATTTTCTTAATCGTGTTATAGGATGTGACTGAACCGATGACTCCTGGCAAACCTAGATGCTATAGCCACTGTTGACGGTTTGCAAATACCAGGATACCGGGATGATTTGCCATTGAAGGTCGGATCTGCAAAACGCTCATGCTCACCATCGTTGCCGCGTTAGTCAGTTTCCTTTTGCGTACAGCCTTCACTTCAGCCCTCTATCCCCTTGAACGAAAGCATACCGATCATGATTGCCACCATTCTGTGCGACCGCGCCGACTCTATTGCCACGATCTCACTTTCCAATCCAGGCAAAATGAACGCCATGAACGCCACCATGTGGCGGGAACTACGGCAGACCGTGCAGCAACTTGCGGAAGACCCCGATATCCGTAGCATTATTCTACGCGGCGCAGGCGAGGTGTTCGCCGCGGGGGGCGACATCGAGGAGCTCAGAGAGGCCCGTGCCACCGTCGACAGCGCATTGGCGTATCACGAGACTGTCGGCCAGGTATTACAGGCGATCGAGCAGCTTCCGCAACCGACCATTGCGGCGATTCAAGGGCCATGCGCTGGCGCCGGGCTGGAAATCGCCAGCGTCTGCGACTTGAGAATTGCCGGTCATTCAGCCCGTTTCGGCGCACCAGTCATGAAGCTGGGATTTTCAATGTACCCCGGTGAACTGGCGGGCTTGCTTGCGCTTGCCGGTCCGGCGTTGACTCGGGAAATCCTGCTGGAGGGCCGCTTGCTAACAGCCGCCGAAGCGTTGAACAAAGGGCTGCTAACGCGCGTCGTGCCGGACACCGAAGTCCATGCTGAAGCTCTGGTGACGGCGCGCCGCATCGCTGCGGGGGCACCTTTGGTGGCGAAATGGCACAAGAAGTGGATTGCGCGGCTGATGAACCCTGCGCCACTGAGCGAAGACGAGAAACGCGCCTCTTTCGCATTTCTCGACAGCGCCGACTATATTGAAGGGCTTGCGGCCTTTCTCGAAAAGCGCCCGCCGGACTTCTCCGGACGCTGAATCTCTGCTCGTTTTCCTCAGTGACGTAGTCGAGAACGGTCGGCTTCCAGCGACAAATTATTATGAGATCTACGGTTAAATCGTCTGTCGCCGGACGCGGGAGCGATATATTACTTGCCGGCTGCCTCGCGTTTGCGCCGTGAGGTTGGCATCAGAGTCGCCTCACCATCGATGACCACCGTGTCACCCACGGTGCAAACGGTTTCGAGGACTACTCGACCCTTTTCTGCGATAACTTCCTTGACCGTCGCCTTGGCATGCACAGTGTCGCCAGGGCGCACCGGCGCCCGGAAACGCAGCGACTGGTTCATGTAAATACAACCGGGTCCGGGCAAACGATTACCCAGTACCGCTGAAATAAGGCTGGCGGACAACATGCCGTGCGCGATGCGGCCTTTGAACATGGTCGTCTTGGCGAAGTCTTCATCCATATGGACTGCATTGACGTCCGTGGACACGCCGGCAAACATGACGAGGTCTGCATCAGTAATGGTTTTGGCGATTTCTGCGCTCATGCCGACAGACAAATCTTCGATGTCGTAACCGTTCTGGGGATTCATTGAAAGCCTTTCTTGGTAATTATCAGCACGGAAACGCCGCGCCCCGGAAAAACGACGCAAGCGACCGCCCGCGCCAACCTATTTGCTTGCGCGTTCCGGACATTTTGAAATAGGTACGTCGCAAGGCTGGATATTACAATTGCACGACGACGAGTATCCTTGATATGGGCATTTAGGTCAAACGCCAGCAGCCGTCAGCCCGTCCGTGATCAGATCAGGCGCTCGAATAGAACGTTGTTCGCGCAATGAACGCACGTCGTTGGATAGACAAGAAGCGCGAGCAAGAAGTACAGAGAGGTCTTGACTCAGGGGTCCACTTCATCGTCAGGCCGGTACCCGTTGTGACGTACTCAATGAACTCAGTGGCTGGAAGACTCGGTCGATGGTGTATCGTTACGCCAAGTTCGCCACAGAGCATCTGGCAACGGCAGCGAAGCGAATTGAGACAGTGACGGCGGATAACGTGATTGAATTGTCACGTTTCTGTCACGCTCCAGAAACGATAAGAGCCTGACCTTACGGTCAAGCCCTTGGCGGTACGGGTGGTGTAGTTTAACAGAAAACCAAACCCACATATCAGCAGTCTCTCAGCCCCAGTCGGAAGCCTTGAGACCTTCGCGCGATTCCGGGGAAGGATTTCGCGCAGCCGCGCATGCCCATGATTGTAAATTCAGAGAGGCTGATTGGCACTCGCAGTTGCCGTGACTGCCAAGGAATCTCGGGGCTGCAACTTGGCTTTCCTCTCGTTTGTCGCCGTAATGCCCGGCACGAACGACGAAAGGACATGCCATGCAAACCGAACCCGCCTTCACCGAAACCGAGCTTGCTCGGCGGTGGAACGTCAGCATCAAGACCCTCCAACGCTGGCGCAGCGAAGAGCGCGGCCCGCCTTACATCAAACTCTCCAAGGCTGTCCGCTATCCAGTCGAGGAGATCGTCGCCTATGAGCAGGCAATCCGCCAGGGCATGCCCAATGAAACGCCATTGCCGTCCTTGAGCGATGCGCAGCCCGTTGTCGAATCTCCCGCGCCCGCCGCCCCTGAACCAAAGCGGTACTACTTGAGCGAGGCCTTCGCACTCATCGCGCAGTACGGCAGTCTTGAAGCGGCCGAGGCCGCGCTGACGGAGGCGCGCGATGAAGCCCAAGGTTGATGCCGATAGACAGGGTGTTGTGGTCAGCCCGGATGAGCCAGTCATCACGTATCCGGTCCTCGATGAAAACCAGTTGTCCTCGAGGTGGAATCTCTCACCCAAGACTCTGCAAAAGTGGCGCTCGGAAGGAATCGGCCCGCCCGCCTGGCACCTCAACAGATCTGTTCGTTACCTTCTGATGGAGGTCG
>WBZS01002542.1_pt1 | contig 11131 bp, 9 predicted proteins | sample 5204201 | NCBI WGS metagenome assembly WBZS01 (sample SAMN12344357, study PRJNA552823) | activated sludge metagenome | biome: Activated sludge suspended growth; feature: Nitrification reactor; material: Wastewater; isolation source: activated sludge from nitrification reactor of wastewater treatment...
ACCAGGGTCTTGTCTAGCACTCCGCCAGGTTCGCTGCGAGGCACAAGCGTGCCGTCCCCTCTCATCGCGCGGTCCGCAAACCCTTCGCGAATGAGCTGCCATTTGTTTTGTGCGGAGAGCAATTCATGGTGGGTCAAAGGCAGGCCCATTAGTGCCTTGCAATCATCAAGGTGCATAAGATTTATGAGCAAAGAATCAGCAATATTGGGAAGGGCAAGTTCGTTGTAGAATGCACCATGAGGTTTTACATATTTGTGGATTTTCAGTTCATTAAAATCCTGCATCGCCAGCAACATTTCCTCACCATAGGATTGCCTCACTTCTGGTGAATGGGGAGCAGCTCTTCCCATAGATAAGCGGTCTGGATAGCCAGGGTGGGCTCCTATTCGGACGTCCTTCTTGAGACACAGCTCAACTGTTTGAAGGGTTAAATCCCACGATCCCGCATGTTGACCCAGACAAACGTTCGCACTGGTAGCGATATCAAGCAGCTCCGCATCATAGGGAAAGCCTTCTCCGATATCCACGTTGATGTCAATCGTTTTCATTTCGGCATGAGCGGCTCTCCGATCCGGTCTTTAAATTCTTGAGCGCTCACTGATTTGATTTGGACCTGGTCTCCTGCCCGAAATGCGAACCAAGGCAGATCAATGTCGACAATCTTGCACGGTGTTTGCCCAAGCAATTGCCAGCCGCCGGGAGTCTGAGTTGGATAGATTCCGGCCTGAGCCCCCGTTATTCCAAACGAGCCACTGGGAACCCTCGTGCGCGGGGAAGATCGACGTGGGAGTCCGCAGAGTTCATGCGGGAGTCCCATGAGATACGGGAATCCCGGTGTAAAGCCTACGGCCGCGACCTCGAAGGTGGCACTCTCCAGTGCCGCGATGAACTTGGCTGGAGAAATTCCAAGTTCGGTGCTCGCTTGGTCAAAGTCGGGCCCGAATTCCTCGCCAAAGCAGATGGGGACTTCTAGGGTCCGCGAAACAAACTCGGCGTTAGGGAGCAAATGGAACTCGCCAGAAGGCCCAACAAATGCCTCCGAGGTCTCCACACCGATAGAGTCAATTGCCGGGAAAACCTCAAGCACGCCCTCGATCTTCATGCCGCGAAGCGTGATCGCGGCTTGCCAGGGCTTGATGCCGCCCAGATCGGTCAGCACCCAACATCTCTCACTCATTTGCTCCCATCGCATTAGACTTTGGATTCTAGTATGCTCATGCCCGTGGCGTTAGAACCTGTTCGCGTACCGATAAAGCTCGACGAGTCTGCCCAACTGCCCGAGTATGCGAGCGCTGGCGCGGCGGGAATGGATGTCCGCACTCCTCAGCAAATCTCTTTGCAGCCTGGTCAGCGTACGCATATTGCCACGGGCTTGCGCGTTAGTGTTCCAGACGGCTTTGAACTTCAAGTTCGGCCGAGGAGTGGTTTGGCGCTGCGACACGGTCTTGCCCTGGTGAACAGTCCTGGGACCATTGACCCGGACTTTCGCGGGGAAATAGGCATCTTGCTGATCAATTTGGGATCGGACGCAGTCGAAATAGCGGCAGGCGAAAGGATTGCCCAACTGGTCTTGTGTCCAGTCGCTCATTGTGAGTGGCAAATTGTGGACCAGCTTGAAGATTCCGAGCGAGGCGAAGGTGGATTTGGCAGTACCGGAACCCAGTAATCATTTAGAATTGTGCGCGAAGTGCCTCGAAATGGCAGACCCGAAAGCGCCGCGATGCGGCGAATTCGACTGCCCGCTTCAGGACGTCGATACCGTCACGGATTCAGACCATGCCGTTTATTCGCACCTGGCTCGTGCCAACTTGTTGCGGATGCGAGGTGATTATCCCGCGGCCCGTGAACTGGCGCTCAGTGTGTTGAAGGGATTTCCTGGCAGCGTCACCGCACACACTTTGATGGGGGATATCTCCACTGAGGAAGGCGATCTTGAGGCGGCGCGGGAATGGTATGAATTGGCGCTCGATTTGGCCCCGGATTCTAAGGTCGATCAACAAAAGCTCGATAGTCTGAGACAAAGGATCGCGGAAAGGGAAGCAGCCCAGACGGCGATTCAGCTGGGCCTGCCGACTTCTCGCTCAGGCGCCAAAAGATTTGCGCTTGCCTCTGCAGTTTTTATCGTTCTCGTTGGAGTTGCGTTCTTTTTCTTGGGCGACTGGGCTCGGGCCAGGCGAGATGCGGGGCCGGCGCCGATCACGAGACCAGTGATTTTTGGAGACCCAGAGCATACGAAAGAGCCTGGTCCGAGTCCGACCCTCCCAGTTGAGCCGCCAAAGAGCGATGAAGCTGCTTCGGTCCCCAAGGTTCCCGGACCCGATACCGGATCTCTTCCGGACGGCGCATTGCTCCAAAACCTTCGCACGCAATGTCTTGATGGACCGAGCATCGTGTCGGCAAGTGAAGACCCCAGGGCGACGATGCTAACCATTACGATGCTGGCGGGGCGGGACACTCCCGTGAAACGCCTGGCAGCGCGCGTTGGGCTGTCGGCTTTGAAGAATTATCCAGAAATTAAGCGGATTGCTCTTCGTGTCTTTGTTGCCAACAAGCTGGTGTTTGTTGGCGATGTTACCGCTGATTCGCTGAAGTCGACTTTGGAGAGTGCGGGGGCGACCGAGATCGACGCTCTGTCTGATCCCCAGTTGGAGTCGTCGCTCACAGACCTGTGGGAGTCGCCAGCTCCTTAGATTCCTTCGAGCACCGGTTCCGAAGATGTCGCAAGGTTGCGACGCTCCCGAACGATGTCTTGAATTGCGAGTAATAGGGTCAGCAAGACCGGCCCTGCCATGATGCCGATGGGCCCCAGAGCTAACACTCCGCCGAGCAGGGCAAAGAACACCGCCATTGGGTGAAGGGCTGTTCGGGCACCGATAAAGAAAGGCCGCAAGATATTGTCGATCTGACTGACCAGGAGCAGGCCCACTAAGAGAAGAGTTACGCCTTGCCAAGTTTTCCCTTGCGAGAGAAGGATTATTGCGACCGGAACATAGATGACCGGTGCTCCAATTAGGGGGATCGCACACAGGACCATCGTCGCGATGGTGCAGAGAAACGGAGACGGGGCCCCGACGATGAAATAGGCGATGCCCGAAATGACGCCTTGAATGATCGCGACTAAAACGACTCCAACAAAGACGGCACGGATGGTCTCGGCCATCCGGTGAAAGATGCGTAGCGACAACTCGTGCGGTAGGGGGATGAGTTCTAGCGCCGGTTCCTTGAGTTTGTGTGAATCACGCAGGATGAAGAACATCGTGAGCAGGGCGATGACTAGGGTGAACAGGGTGGTGAACGTTGACATGACTGCCTTGGTGATTGGTCCTCGAATTGAGTTCACCAGGGAGTCTTTGTTTTCTGCGTACCAAACTTCAAACTTAAAGTCGCTATGAAGTCTTTCTAACAAGGGTGCCGCTGCAGAATCGAGTCGCTCTGTGATGTCGTTGGCGGAAAATCCGGTGTGGCCAACGGGCGCAGAATTCTTGACATCCTGCACAAAGCCATTGACTTGAACTCCAAGCAGAATTCCGATCAGCGCAAGCGGAAGGACCACGACCATGAGCGCCGTGATTACTGTTAGACCAGAACTGACGCTGGACGAAAAGCGCTTTTGGAATCGACGGTATACCGGGTTCAGCAGCACGCTAAGGACAATGGCCCACATGATGGCGCTGAAGAACGGGCCAAGCAGGATTGCCGAACCGACGAGCGTGAGTCCGGCGACAACCCAGAAAGCCAGGTTGTGGTAGCGATGGTTAAAATCGGCGTCGGTCATTAAGTTTGTGGAGTTTACTGGTCCGTGTCTGATTTGGTTGCGGATTCGTCCTTTTGGTAACGCTCTAGCAGGAGTTTTCGTGCGGTCTTGGTGTCTGATGGTTCCAAATCCCCATCAAGAACTTTGTCGATCAGCCATTTTTTTGCTGCACCAATTTGCGGTCCGGGTTCGAGGTTGAGGATTTCCGCGATTTCGCCACCGGTGAGAGGACTGTTGAATTCGAGCGAAGGTGTCTCGACCTTGACGCGATCGAGTTGTGCTCTGATCGGGCTGAGGTCGAGCACTCGCACTCCAGCTTTCAGTCCATTTGCATCGGCTTCGACTAGGTTGAGCAGACGCTCGACGTCGGTTCCAAGATCGCGATGCACCCTTCTTGCCGCGCTAGCCGAGAACTTGGCGAAGCTTCCCAGACGCATGTGATTCCTGACCAACTTTGTCACCGAATCGATTTCGTCGCCTGAGAATTTCATCTTGGTGAGCCACTTGCGAGCGATCTCTGCACCAACGACTTCGTGATTGTAAAAGCGGATCTTGCCCTGTTCATCAACGAATCGCGTCTGGGGTTTCCCGACATCGTGCAGGAGGGCGGCCAGGGCCGTGATTAGGTCATCTGGGCCAGCATTTTTAACGACCAGCCTCGTGTGATCCCACACGTTGAGATGGTGATAATCGCCCTGATCCATACCGACCATAGCCTCGAATTCGGGAGCGAATTGGTGGAGAAGGCCGGTCAGACGGAGGTCCTCCAGCGCTTTGTCTGCATCTGGGTTGGTTAGGATTTTGGTGAGCTCATCGCGAATTCTTTCGAAGCTAATGACCTTGAGCCGGGAGACATTACGGAGGATTGCGGGATAGAGGTCTTCGGCGGGAGTGAATCCTAATTGCCACCGGAATCGAATCGCGCGGAGCATACGCAAGGGATCGTCAATAAACCTTTGATCCGGGTCGAGGGGTGTTTGGAGCGTTTTTGACTCAAGGTCTTGCAGCCCGTTGCCTGTTAGGTCAAGCATCTCGCCTGTGTGGATGTTCAGCATGAGAGCGTTCACGGTGAAATCCCGGCGAAGAGCGTCTTCTTGCAGGGTTGCCGGGCCGACCTCAGGTTTGCGCGAGTCATCGCGGTAGCTTTCTTTTCGAGCACGGACTAGCTCGATAGCGCAGCTTTCGATTCGAAGCATCGCGGTACCGAATCGGGGATAGACGACCGGGGCTATTGAGCTGACCTCTTTATCGTAAAGGAGCGCGGCTAGTTCTAGCGCGTCGAGCTCGGTGACGAAATCGAGGTCATTATCTTGTGCACGCCCCAGAAGTGCGTCGCGGACGGCCCCTCCGACGAGGAAGAGTTGATTCTCAAATGCCGTGCCAAGCGTTGCTTGGCGCAACGCTTGGACAGCGGGATGGGCGAGAAGCTCGGCGACCGGACTCACCCACAGGTTGTACCTACTTGGGCATCAAGACGCGGTCGATCACGTGGATGACGCCGTTGGACTGCATCACGTCGTATGTGCTGATCGAGGCGATTCCGCCTTGCTCGTCCTTGATCACGGTGTTGGTTGGACCATTCATCATCGCCCAGAGCTTGCCGCCATTGACGGTCTTGATCGTTGCCGTACCGTTGCCCGATTTGATAGCCTTGCGAATCTTGTCCGACGTCCATGCGCCGCTTGCTACGTGGTAGGTCAAGACGCCTTGGAGCATCTTCATGTTCTCTGGCATCAGGAGCGAATCGACTGTGCCGGCTGGCAAGTCTTCGAACGCATTGTTGGTTGGGGCGAAAACGGTGAAGGGGCCGGGGCCACTTAGGGTCTCGACTAATCCGGCAGCCTTTACGGCAGCGACCAAGGTCGTGTGGTCTTGGCTGTTGAGGGCGTTTTGGACGATGTTCTTGCTCGCCATCATCTCCATGCCGCCCACCATCGGGTTGTTCTTCTGGGACATTTTGGCTTGTTGGGCGATTGTGGTGACCGAGATGGCAGCGAGTGCGAACATCGCTACTTTAGTTAACTTGGTTAGTTTCATTTCTGATTCTCCTTTCATATGCTCATGCAAGCACGTATCTATTATTACTACATATTAAAGACTTTGCAATGACGGACTAATGAATAAAGAGTAAACATCTACTGAATGTACTTCTATGGAATTTGTAACTTGCGATTAGTCCCGCGTTCATAATCTGTTCATGGTAAAACGGGACAATTGTCTTTTTGTGTGCTTCTGAAAGGAGAGCAATGGTCAATTCCGGCTACAATAAGAGCAGGTTTATGTTAACATCAAATCAGGTGGTACAAGGCGATCTTGCTCTGCGGCCCATGATGGCTGACGACCCGTTGCTGGTCCTCGGGCCGATCTTGAACGCGGTCGATTATGGGATTCTGCTGACTGATTTGAACCATGTGTCGCTGCTTGCCAATGCTCGGTTTGGGGAGATTTTTGGAGTCAAGATCGACGATGTGGTGAGGAGCGACGTCGACGATGTTCGCGCTATGGTTCAGCCACGGATCGTCGATCTTGACCTGTGGGTGTCCAATTTGGAGGCGATTTATGCTGACCCACACATCGTTCAAGAGGACGAGCTGATCCTTAAGTCTCCCCACGCGGTGATCCTTAGGAAGACCTCTCCGATCCTGGATAAGGACGGGGTGCCGATGGCTCGACTGTGGGCTTTTCGAGATACAACACGTGGTCAAAAGCAGCAGCAGATTCAGGACATTCTGCACGAGATGAGCGTCCTATTTGACCCGAATCCGAAGCTTGTTTATGAGCGTATTGTTGAAGAGATTGGGCAGTTTTATAAGTCGATATCAGTCCTGTCGATTCGAAAGAATGATTACATGCACTTCCAAGCAATCGGTGGTCCTATTCAAGAAGCAAAAGCATTCCAAGGGAATCTTCTCTCCGAGTCATACTGCCAGTTTTGCTTAGAGGCACAGGCTCCGATCGTCATCCAAAATGCAATGGAGCGCGAGGAGTATGCGTCGACTTTTCCCGCGCGAGTTGGAATGACCCGCTACGCCGGAGTACCTCTCTTAGCTCCAGACGGGGCGGCACTTGGAACGCTGTGCATTCTCGACGACCGGTCGCATGAAGTCCACGATGAAATGGACCTGCGGTTCTTGAGCTTGATGGCGATGCGGATAAGCAGCGAGCTAGAACGCGAGGCGCAGTTGAACGAGCTAGAAAGTGACTTGGCCAATGCTCAGTCGCAACTGATTCAGAGCGAGAAGCTCGCGGTGACGGGGACTCTGGCTGCGTCGATTGCCCATGACATTCGGAACATTCTGAGTGCGATAACTCTAGATACGGACCTGTCGCCTGTCGAAGGAGAAGATACGACCAGCCACTTACGCACGCATCTTACAAGATTTAACGTTTTGGCACATAGGCTCTTGAGCTATGCAAAGCCGAAAGCTTTGCATGATCAACCGGTTTGTATCAAGGAGTCTCTGCAGCGAGTTTCAGAATTGCTTGCTAGGCACTTCGAAGTTGCGAGGGTCAAATTAAAATTTATGCTAGAAGATGATCTACCGATGATCATGTCTGATCCTGTGCGGATGGATCACCTCTTCATAAATCTGAGCCTGAATGCTATACAGGCAATGAAGAAGGGCGGTCAGTTAACCGTTTGTGCTCAGCAAGGAGACTCTGGTGTTATCGTTGAATTTAGAGATAACGGTCCAGGCATGGAGCAAGCGATGATCGATAGTGCTTTTGAGCCATTTACCAGCACGCGAAGCGATGGATTTGGACTTGGGCTTTATAGCTGCATGCAAATCGTTAAGGAAGGTCGAGGGAAAATTAAAGTGGATTCGGCTGTTGGCCAAGGAACAACGTTTACATTATGGTTTCCGAAAGCATAAATTCTGACATTCTTGTTGTTGATGATGACCAGTTCCTGACGCTGAGCCTGAGCCGCCTGCTCGTCAGCCAAGGGTGCGGCGTGAGAGTTTCACACTCAATCGAGGATGGGTGGAAGCAGGTGCAGATTCAGGAGCCGCAGCTCTTGGTTCTCGACCTCAGTCTGCCAGACGGGGACGGGATCGAGTTGTGCAAACGGATCAGGACAAAATACAATTTTCCCGTCATGATGCTCACTTCGCGAGGCGAGTCTATTGATAAGGTAATCGGCCTAGATGTTGGAGGCGACGACTACCTGACCAAGCCGTTTGACGCTCACGAGTTTGTGGCGCGGGTGAAAGCGCTTTTGCGCCGCCATCAAACCTATTCGACTCAGCCCAAGGCGGGTGGGCTGCTGGAAGTTGGGTCACTGATGCTGGATCTTACGGCGCGTACAGCCTCGGCTAACGAGACTCAGCTGACTTTGACTCACACGGAATTCGACCTCCTCGCTTACCTGGTTGCGCGACCGAATCAGGCCCTGCATCGAGACGAGATATTTTCTTCGGTTTGGGGATTCAGCTCGGAATTTAGCAGCAATTCCCTTGACGTGCTGATGTATCGGCTGCGGAAAAAGTTGAGCCAAGCGGATTCGGCGCTGCAGATCAAGACTGTTCGCGGGCATGGATTTAAGTTTTCTTCCGACGAAAAGTTGGCCGAGCGCTCATAATAGAGAGATCGCGAGGCCCCATGACCCAGAATGACCCCACACGCGCGATCCGCCAACAGATAGAACGGAACCCCGGCATGCCGCTCAACCTAGATTGGGTGCGAGAGATCCATGTCGATCGAAGCGCGGTCGAACGTCGCGCGCTTACGCTCTTGGGCAGGCGTACGGTGAAGAAACAGTGGCAGGCTGCGTGGCTTTTGCGCGCGATTGCCTGCATGGACCTCACCACGCTGGCGGGTGACGATACACCGGGTCGAGTCGCAAGGCTTTGTGCGAAGGCTCGTCAACCTGTTCGAAGTGAAATTATCTCCGCGTTAGGCGTTGAAAGCGTTGGGTTAAAAGTTGGCGCGGTGTGCGTTTATCACGAAATGATCGAGCCTGCCGTTCGGGCGCTTGAGGGTTCTGGAGTTCCTGTTGCGGCGGTGAGTACGGGATTTCCGGCGGGTTTGAGTTCCTTTAAGACTCGCGTAGAAGAGATTCGGCAGAGTGTTGAGGCTGGTGCTGGCGAAATTGATATTGTCATTAGTCGGCGCTATGTGCTTACCGGAGAATGGGCGAAGCTTTATGACGAGATGTGTGCTTTTAGGGAAGCCTGTGGCGAGGCGCATGTTAAAGCTATTTTGGCAACCGGCGAGTTAGGGCAGCTTCGCAATGTTGCAAAGGCAAGCATGGTTTGTATGATGGGTGGGGCGGATTTTATTAAGACCTCTACGGGAAAAGAATCTGTTAATGCGACTTTGCCCTTTGGTCTAGTGATGTGCCGCATGATTCGCGAGTTTCACGAGCAGACCAATTTTAAAGTGGGGCTGAAACCGGCAGGCGGGATTCGGTATGCAAAGCAAGCACTGGACTGGCTCATTTTGATGAAAGAAGAACTTGGAAACGATTGGCTTACTCCACACCTATTCCGTATCGGGGCGAGTTCTTTGCTGACTGATATTGAAAGACAGCTCGAGCATTATCTCACTGGGCATTATGCCGCGACCAACCACCAACCCCTCGCATGAATGTTCTCGATATCTATCAAAACTTGGAATACGGACCTGCGCCGGAGTCACAAGAACTTGCGCTAGCTTGGCTCGATAAGCATTCACGCAAGTTTGGTCATTTTATTAACGGCGAATGGACCTCGCCTGGTGAAACATTTAGCGTCAATAACCCTGCTCGGGGCACGGAATTGGCGGTGGTTACTCAAGGCTCTATTGAGGACGTTGATCGCGCTGTTCAGGCGGCTAAAGCGGCGCAAGCTAACTGGTGGAGTATCGGCCCTTCTGCGCGAGCTCGGCATTTGTACGCTTTGGCGCGGAGTGTTCAGCGTCATTCACGATTGTTCGCGGTTCTGGAGTCATTAGATAACGGCAAGCCGATTCGGGAAACGCGCGACATTGATATTCCGTTAGTGGCCAGGCACTTCTATCATCATGCTGGATGGGCGCAATTGATGTCTGAGAAGTTGCCCGGTTACGAACCGCTGGGTGTTGTCGGGCAGATTATTCCGTGGAATTTTCCTTTGCTGATGCTCTCCTGGAAAATCGCTCCTGCGCTGGCGATGGGCAATACCGTTGTTTTGAAGCCCGCCGAATTCACTCCGTTAACTGCTTTGCTTTTTGCCGAGATTAGTCAGAACGCGGGATTGCCTCCCGGTGTACTCAATATAATCACAGGTGACGGCAATACTGGGGCGGCTATCGTTGATCACCCCGACATCAAGAAAATTGCCTTCACTGGTTCTACTGACGTTGGCCGAATCATTAGGAAGGCAACCGCAGGAAGTGGCAAGAAGCTCTCGCTCGAACTTGGCGGGAAATCACCATTCGTTGTCTTTGATGATTGCGATTTGGACAGTGTGGTCGAGGGTGTTGTTGATGCGATTTGGTTTAATCAGGGTCAAGTCTGTTGTGCCGGTTCCCGGCTTGTTGTTCAGGAAGGAATTGCCGATAAAGTTCACACCAAGCTCCAGGCAAGAATGGAGAAGTTGCGGGTTGGCGATTCGCTTGATAAGTGCATCGATATGGGAGCGATCGTCGCTCCTGTTCAGCTTGAGCGAATTCGAGATTTGGTAGACGAAGGAAAGGCGCAAGGAGTGACTTGCTGGCAGCCGAGTTGGGCTTGTCCGACTGAGGGCCTGTTCTACCCTCCGACTTTGTTTACTAATGTTGCTCCCGCTTCAAGTCTTGCGCAGGTTGAGATCTTTGGACCGGTCCTGGTGAGCACAACTTTCAGGACCCCGGACGAAGCAGTCGAGCTGGCGAATAACACACCGTTTGGGCTAGCGGCAAGTGTATGGAGTGAGAACATCCACCTAGCTTTGGATGTTTCGAGGAAGATCAAAGCAGGCACGGTCTGGGTGAATTGCACGAACTTGTTTGATGCAGCTAGCGGCTTTGGGGGATACCGAGAGAGTGGCTACGGGCGGGAAGGTGGCTTAGAGGGTTTATTCGAATATGTGAAGCCTATCGCGAAATCACGAACCCCAAAAGCTGAACAAAAGTCAATCAAGCCTGAGCAGCAAGCTATATCAATTGACCAAACGCCTAAGAACTACATCGGTGGCAAACAAGCCCGTCCGGACAGTGGTTACTCACTGCAGATACTTGGGCCGACAGGAACTCTACTTGGCGAAGTTGGAGACGGTAACAGGAAAGACATTCGCAATGCAGTAGAAGCAGCTCAATCGGCTCAACCTGGCTGGTCAAAGTTAACCGGTCATGGTCGCGCACAGATCCTATTCTTTCTCGCTGAAAACTTGGCGAAGCGTGCTAGCGAGTTTGCGAGCAGGATTAGAATCCTGCTCG
>WBZS01001749.1_pt1 | contig 11125 bp, 10 predicted proteins | sample 5204201 | NCBI WGS metagenome assembly WBZS01 (sample SAMN12344357, study PRJNA552823) | activated sludge metagenome | biome: Activated sludge suspended growth; feature: Nitrification reactor; material: Wastewater; isolation source: activated sludge from nitrification reactor of wastewater...
TCAGGCCCGGCCCGGGGCCGACTGGTGGCCGCTGGCCCCCCGGCGCGGCCCGGCGCAGGCGCGCCTGGCCTCCCAGTGGCTGCCTGGGTAGCGCCGGACCGCTCCCAGCGTCAGTGGTCCGGCGAATGGAATCACGGCGGTGGTCGCGGCGCAGATTGCCGAGCTAGGTTCTTTCGAGACTTTCCTTCTCGCACTCGTGTTGGCAGGGTTCCTTCAGATCGGCTTGGGCCTGATCCGCACCGGTGGATTGGTCGCGTTCGTGCCCTCGACGGTCATCAAGGGATTGCTCGTGTCGATCGGGATCGTCCTCATTCTCAAACAACTCCCCCACTTTTTCGGTCATGACACGGATCCCGAAGGAGAAATGTCGTTTTCACAGCCCGACCATGAAAATACATTTTCGGAGCTTTTCCTGACTTTTTTCGATATTCACCCTGGAGCGACGCTGATCGGTGTATCGGCCCTTGCACTTTTAATTCTCTGGGAACTCGTGCCCGCGCTCAAGCGATCGAAATTCCCCGCGCCGCTTTTGGTCGTCATGTTGGGAGTCGTATTGGGATGGGCGATGGAAAGGATGGGAAGTTTTTGGGCGATCGGACCAAACCATCTCGTGCAAGTCCCTGTCTCCGGCTCGCCATCGGAATTTTTTAGCTTCCTCACTTTTCCGAATTACGGGGAGTGGACGAATTTCAAGATCTACAATTCCGCGATCATGATCGCATTGCTGGCGTCACTCGAAACGCTCTTGAACCTGGAAGCCGTCGACAAGATCGATCCGCTCAAACGAACGTCACCGCCTGACCGTGAGTTGGTGGCTCAGGGCGTCGGAAACGTCCTTTCCGGCATGATCGGAGGTTTACCCGTCGCTTCCGTGATCGTGCGAAGCTCCGTGAACATTCATGCGGGTGGTAAATCTCGCTTAGCGACCATCTTTCACGGTGCCTTGTTGTTGCTATGCGTCTTATTGCTTCCTCGCTTATTGAATCAGATCCCGCTTTCCGCACTCGCGGCGGTGTTGTTGATCACGGGCTGGAAATTGACGTTGCCTTCGCTTTTCATTCAGACGTGGAAGGAAGGCTGGAACCAATTTTTACCCTTCATTGGAACGATCATCGCCATTCTGTTTACCGATCTGCTCATCGGCGTCTTGATCGGTTTGGCACTCGCGATCGGATTTATCTTGCAGAGCAATCTGCGTCGCCCGTTACGGCGCGTCATCGAGAAACATGCATCGGGAGATGTCATGCGTATCGAGTTGGCCAATCAGGTCAGCTTTTTGAACCGCGGGAGTCTCATGAATGTACTCAACGAAGTCCCGCGCGGCGGCCACGTCTTGATCGACGCCCGCTCCACCGATTACATCGACGCGGACGTGCTCGATCTGATCCGTGAATTCGAGACGGAGACCGCCCCCGCTCGGTCGATCCAAGTGAGTTTGATGGGCTTCAAGGATCGGTACAAATATCTTGTCGATAAAATCCAGTACGTGGATTTCGTCACTCGCGACCTTCAAGAGAAAATGACACCCGACGATGTCGTTCGCCTTTTCAAAGAAGGGAACGAACGCTTTCGAACGGGGCAGCAAATCAGCAGAAACCTGATGCGGCAAATGGATGGGACGGCTCTGAGCCAACACCCGATCGCCGTGGTTCTAAGTTGCATCGATTCTCGATCGCCCGCGGAGATCATCTTCGATTTAGGGCTCGGCGATATCCTTTCGGTGCGGATCGCAGGGAATATTGCCAAGGATAAAATCTTAGGAAGCATGGAGTATGGGTGTGCCGTCGCCGGCGCGAAGTTGATTTTAGTGCTTGGGCACACTCGATGTGGCGCCGTCACCGCCGCCGTCAATCTGTACCACGAAGAAAAACGGGCGGTGGAGGCATACGGGTGCTCCCACATCGATGTCTTGGTCTCGGAGATTCAAAAGGCGATCCCGCACCGTCTTCCCGGCGAAATGGTGAACGGCAAACACGTGCTACCGGAAAAGGCGGTCGATGAAATCGCCAAAGGAAACGTTCTTCGAACAATGCAGGTGATTTACGATCAGAGTTCCACGTTGCGGCAACTCGTCGACAAAAAAGCGATCAAGATCGTGGGAAGCATGTACGATGTTCGAACGGGTTACGTTGAATTCTTAAGTGAAATATCTTGATCATCTCAGCGTTTTTTGCGTTTTTTCTCAATGGGGCGAGCCGACGCGTCATCGAAGCGGTAGAGGTCGCCGAGCTTTTTCATTTCGGGGTCATTATCGAGGTCGCCAAACTCTCGGAGCCAATGCTCGGTTTCCTCGGGAGATAGCGACGCTCGGTCTTGAGCATTTTTTTCCGGCTTCTTGAGGAGATTCTCTGGTTTGCGATCCAGGAAATCGAGAAAGGCGTCGCACGTCCACGCCAGCACCTTCTTTCGTCGCGCCGCTTTGAGTAAACGAGAATCGCTAGAGACCATGATCACGGTGCTCGGCTGTGATTCGCTTGCCAAGAGGATTTCGAGGAGATCGTCCGCGACTTGATGGCGCACGGCGTAGAGAACGTGGATGCCTCGAACCCACTGGTCGGGGTTTCCCCCGCGCGCCGGTCGATGGGCGTCGAATACCACGGTGAGACGATGAGCCTCGTCTTTGAAATGCCCTTTGAGGAAATCGAAGAGTTTCAGGCGGGCTTCATGCAATGCCGACGCTGGCTGGCGTGGGTGCAAGAATCCCAAGGCATGAACGAGGTTGTAGCCGTCGATCAAGAAACGCGGGTTCGCGTGCGTGGATGTCTTCATTCGCGAACCCTCCCGCGAAGCTGGCAAGATCGCGGATGCTGGCGACGTGGTGATTTTGACGCTTGGACAAAATGTAGCAAAACCCGTCGAGCAACGCACCCGAAACGCCGATTCGGCGAACGAGTCCAAACTCCGTTTGTCGGGCCGATCCAGGATGCGGCGGTGTGAGCGGGTGGAAAGGATTGATTGGAATAAAACGAGGCGTAGCGGGTGCTACGCCTCGTCTCTATGGGAATCAGCCTAACGGTCGGCCGGTTTCACGTCGTCGGACTCGAGTTCCTCCCAATCTTTGGCGGTGAGAGGCGCTTCGACTTTGTATTTCCCACCCAACCATCGACCCAGATCGATGGTTCGGCACCGCTTGCTGCAAAATGGCCAATCGGGCCATTCGCTTGGTCCTTCACTGGTCATCGGTTTTTGGCAAATCGGGCAGATCGCCTTTTTCATCGGTTGCTCACGTCTTGGACTTCGAACTTTTTGAAGAATTATCCGTTTTTCCCGAGGATTCCGATTTTGGTGACGCCTTCGATTCCGATTTCGCGGCGTCGCCGGAGCTTGCCGGCTGATCCGCCTTGGCGGCACTCTTATACGATTCCGAGCGGTAGTCAGTTTGGTAAAAACCCGCTCCCTTAAAGAGGATCGCGGCGCCCGTACCGATCAGACGCCGAAGCTTGTTCTTCTTGCATTCGGGACATTTCTTGAGCGGTTCGTCTTTCATGCTCTGAAATTCTTCAAATGCATGCTGACACGCATCGCAAACATAATCATAAGTTGGCATCGTATCACACATCTCCGCATGCCCGTGGCTAAAAGGCCCCGGGGTTATGATGATTTTGTTATATATAATTCATTATCAAAGCTAATATCACCCCGTGGCCCTTCGGCCACGGGATTTGTGGGGGTCATCCTTTGGTGGACACCACGACCTTCGCAGGCCTGAGGACACGGTCCAAATTCATGAAGCCATTTTCCAAAACTTGCACGACCGTGTTCGTTTCGACTTCATCCGTCGGTTTTTGCATCACGGCTTGATGCAAATTGGGGTCGAACGGTTTTCCCGCCGCTTCGATCCGTGTGATGCCATTCCGCTTGAGCTGCTCGAGAAACTGATTTTGAACCATCACGACGCCTTGAACGAGGGCGCCATTATCTCCCGCCTGTTGGGCGGCTGAGATCGCACGATCCAAGTTATCGATCACCGGCAACAAATCGAGCGCGAGCGGTCCAAAGGCGTATCGGCGTTCTGTTTCACGATCCTTTTGGGCACGCTTTTGATAATTTTCGAATTCTGCCTTCATGCGCAGAGCCATCTCGAAGTATTGGTCTCGCTCACTCGCGGATTTCTTGAGCTTTTCGAGGTCGTCGGGCGAAAGCGTCGGCTTTTTCTCAGCCGATTCCGCCTTCGTCGCCTCCGTGGTGTCGTTGGTCTTGGCTTCACTCATGACTCTCTCCTTCATCACCGATGGATCCGCCGGAAAGCCGGGCCCCGAAAGGGGTCGGGTGATAATACCTAGGGTTCGACAAATGGCCCGTTTCGATGCCTGGCCTGCCAGGTCCGTCATCAAGACTCTTTTTTCTCATCTTCCTTCGTCGACCCGGTAAAAAATTCCTTGATCTGGTCGAAGAAGCTTTTTCGCTCGGCAGACACATTTTTGTGGTCCAGATCGGCCAACTCGCGGAAGAGTTCTTCCTGCCGTTTCGTCAGATTGCGTGGCGTTTCCACGCGGACGATCACGTAAAGGTCTCCGTTTCGACCTGTGCGAAGATTGGGCATCCCCTTGCCCGAGATGCGAATTTTTTCACCGGTTTGCACGCCGGCCTTGAATTTGTGAGCGTGGGGACCGTCGAGCGTCGGCACTTCGATTTCCGCGCCAAGGGCGGCCTGGCTAAATGTGATCGGCACTTCGCAGATCAAATGCTCGTCCTGGCGATGAAACAACGGGTGATCCTGCACGTGGATCTCGCACACGAGGTCCCCACGCGGCGCCCCGGGCGATCCAGCTTCCCCTTCGCCACCCACTTTCAACCTAAGTCCTGTGAACGACCCAGGCGGGATGGAAATGTCGATGGTTCGTTGTACCTGAACGCGTGCACGGCCTCGGCAATGGGTGCAGGGATCGGTGATGATCACGCCCGCACCGCCGCATGCACGGCAGGTCTGTTGCACGCGGAAAAAACCCTGAGCGATGACTTGCGCTCCCGATCCGCCACATTGGCGACACTTGGCGGGCGAACTTCCTTTGCGTGCGCCACTGCCATTGCATTCGGGGCAATTTTCCTCGCGGGGATAGTTGAGTGTTTTCTTGCAGCCTCGAGCCGCCTCGATGAGCGTGATCTCCACTTGATAAAGAAGATCTCGTCCACCTTGGCGTCCGCGACCGCCTCTGCCGCCTCCGAAGAAATCGCCCAGGATGTCGCCGAACGCGGAGAAAAGATCGTCCATATTGCCGGTGTTCGGCATGTTGGCGCCGCGAAGCCCGTCGAAGCCATGGCGATCGTAAAGGGCTTTCTTTTCTGCATCGCCGAGGATCGCATACGCCTCGGCGGCTTCCTTGAATTTCGCAGCCGCTTCCTCATCGCCAGGATTGCGGTCCGGATGATGCTTCATCGCCAACTTGCGGTAAGACGATTTGATCTCGTCCGCGCCTGCGGAGCGTTCGATGCCCAAGATTTCGTAGGGGTCACGCATCAGAGGTTCCTCGTTACCAGGCCATGCATGGTAACGCGTTTGTCGAAAGTGCGATTCACGTTCCTATTGCCGCGACGATGCCGGATGCGAACCTTCGTTTACCGTTTCGCGCTCGTGGGGCGCTGTCGACGGTTGAATCCACGCAGGAGGAACTGCGAGCGCGAAACGGTAAACGAAGCATGAAAGAAATACGACGCTCGAGCTTCCATTGATTTTGCAAAAAGCCCAGGGCATTCGCTCCCTGGGCTTTTTAACAAACTCCCTATGGCGCCCGTCGTTTTAACGGACGGCGCCGCTGACCTTATTGCGGGAATCTTCTTCATCCACCTTCGTGATCATCACTTCCGTGGTGAGCATCAAGCCGGCGATGGACGAAGCGTTTTGCAGGGCCGAGCGTGTGACCTTGGTTGGGTCGACGATGCCCGCTTTGAACATATCGACGTATTCGCCAGTGTTGGCGTTGTAGCCGATCGCGCCGCCTTTTTCCGAGCGTTGCTTGATTTCGTCGGCAATTACGGCGCCATCTTGACCTGAGTTTTCCGCCAGGGTTCGAGCGGGCTTTTCCAGGGCTCGTCCTACGATCTCAGCCCCTGCCTTTTCATCGCCCTGCAACTTCTTCGCCGCTTCGAGAACGGCGGGAATGGCTCGCAGGCATGCGGTGCCACCGCCCGGGAGAATGCCTTCGGCGACTGCGGCTCGGGTCGCATGAAGGGCGTCTTCCACGCGGCCCTTCTTTTGTTTCATGTCGGCTTCGGTTGCCGCACCCACCTTGATGATCGCCACGCCGCCCGTCAGCTTCGCGAGCCGTTCGCTGAACTTTTCCTTATCGTATTCCGACTCGGTCTGGTCCATTTGAGCGCGAATTTGTTCCACGCGTTTCTTGATCGCGTCTTTTTTGCCTGCTCCGCTGATGAGCGTGCAACTTTCTTTTTCCACGCGAACCGTCTTCGCTTGGCCAAGTTGGGTGAGTTCGATGCTTTCGAGTTTCAGGCCCAGGTCTTCGCTGATGAATTGGCCATTGGTGAGAACCGCGATATCGCCCAACATCGCCTTTCGGCGATCGCCAAACCCTGGCGCCTTCACGGCACATACATTCAGGATGCCACGCAGGCGATTCACGACCAACGCGGCCAAGGCTTCGCTTTCCACATCTTCAGCGATGATAAGCAAGGGGCGATTGCTTTGGCGGACCTTTTCGAGCAACGGAAGCAAATCCCGCACATTGCTGATTTTCTTTTCAAAAATCAGAATGAGGCAATCTTCCAGCTCGCATTTCATTTCCGTGGGATTGTTGATGAAGTACGGGGAAATGTAGCCCTTGTCGAATTGCATGCCTTCGACGAAATCGAGCGTGGTTTCCGACGTTTTGCCTTCCTCGACCGTGATAACGCCGTCCTTGCCGACCTTTTCAAAAGCGTCGGCCATCAGCTTGCCGATTGCCGGATCGTTGTTCGCGGAAATGGAAGCGACTTGTTCCATTTCTTCTTTTTTGGTGAGTTTTTTGGAAACGCTGGTCAAGAACTCGACCGCGGCGTCGACGCCCAGGTCGATGCCACGCTTCACCGCCATCGGGTTCGCCCCGGAGGTGATATTGCGTAGGCCTTCTTGATAGATCGCGAGGGCCATGATGGTGGCCGTGGTGGTGCCGTCGCCTGCCGAGTCGCTGGTTTTTTGCGCCACCGAGTTCACGAGCTTAGCGCCCATGTTTTCAAAGGGATCGGGAAGGTCGATTTCTTTGGAGACGGTTACGCCGTCCTTGGTGACCGTGGGGCCCCCGAAGCTTTTTTCGATGATGACGTTTCGACCGGTCGGTCCGAGCGTGCTGCCGACAGCTTTCGCCAGCTTTTCGGCTCCAGCGAGGAGCTTTTTGCGGGCGTCGTCGGTGTATAGAAGTTGCTTAGCCATGAGTATTTAGGTCTCCGTTGGGATGATTCACAGGTTGTGCTCGCCGACGTGCCGTGGGGTGGGTGAAGCGTACTCGCTTAACCCACCAATGCAAGGATTCAAGATCGGCGAGGCATACATTTTTCGTTGTTTGTTTACCGTCGAGGCGACGGTGGGTTGCGGGAGTACCCTTCACCCACCCTACGACATTTCACTTGCCAAGCTTACTTGACAACCTTGGCCAGGATATCGCTTTCGCGCATGATCTTGAGATCACGTTCGCCAAGGTCGACATCGTTCCCGGAGTATTTGCCGTAGATGACTTCATCACCCTTGGCGACGGCCAGGGCGACACGGGTGCCATTTTCGAGCAATTTGCCTGGGCCAACCGCGACGATACGACCCCGTTGCGGCTTTTGCTTGGCGGAATCTGGAAGGAGAATGCCACCGGCCGTCTTTTCTTCGGCTTCGAGCGGTTCCACGACGATACGGTCATCCAACGGACGGATCTTGATGTCTTTGTCTTTGCTCATGAGGGACCCTTTCAAGAATTAGATTGCAGATTTCAGAGTGTATATTTTTACGTAATGTTTTTAAATTAATGTCTTTCGTTTGCCGTGTCGCACTCGCAAGTTTCCCAGCCGCACGAGTTTTTTGGGGACCGCCTCGTTGCAAGCTAGGAATTCCGCGAGTGCGAAACGAAAACGGGTAGTCGACTTACATCATGCCGCCCATTCCGCCCATGCCACCCATGCCACCCATGCCTCCCATTCCGCCCATGCCTCCCATACCACCCATGCCGCCGCCCATTTCGTCATGGTGGTGGTGATCGTGATCGTCCTTTTTATCCTTTTGGGGAATATCCGCGATCAGCGACTCGGTGGTGAGAAGTAGGCACGCAACGCTGGCACCGTTTTGCAGGGCGCTGCGGGTGACTTTCACGGGATCGACGACGCCGGCCTTACGGAGATCGGTGTATTCGAGGGAAAGTGCGTTGAAGCCGTGGTTCTTGTCTTTGCTTCGGCGAAGGTTGTTGACGACGACCGTGCCATCGAGCCCGGCGTTTTCCGCGATGGTTCGGCAAGGAATTTCGAGAACGCTCGCCAAGCACTTCACGCCCAACGCTTCGTCGCCTTCAAGTTGCAGTTTATCGAGCGATTTGCGGGCATGAATAAGCGCCACGCCGCCGCCCGGAACGATTCCTTCTTCGATCGCGGCCCGGGTCGCATGCAAGGCATCTTCATAAAGGGCTTTACGTTCTTTCATTTCCGTTTCGGTCGCGGCTCCGACTTTCACTTGAGCCACGCCGCCGGCCAATTTGGCCAAGCGTTCTTGCAGTTTTTCGCGATCGTATTCGCTATCGGTGACTTTGATTTCGCGGCGAATCATTTCACACCGGCCATCAATCGCCTTCTTCTCGCCGGCGCCTTCGGTGACCGTCGTGTTTTCGGCGTCGATCTTCACCTTCTTGGCGCGGCCCAGGTCCGTCAGCTTGATGTTTTCGAGTTGGATGCCCAAATCCTTGAAGATCGCCTTGCCGCCGGTGAGCGTGGCGAGGTCTTCGAGCATCGCTTTGCGGCGATCGCCATATCCAGGTGCTTTCACGGCACACACCTGCAAAATGCCGTTGAGCTTATTGACGACGAGCGTCGCAAGTGCTTCGCCTTCGATATCTTCGGCGATGATGAGGAGCGGCTCTTTCTTCTTCGAAATGGTTTCGAGCAAGGGAATGAGCGGCTTGGCGCTGGTGATCTTTTCTTCGTAGATGAGGATGTACGGGTTTTCGAGTTCCGCGATCACCTGCTCTTGGTTCGTCACGAAGTGAGGCGACAGGTAGCCACGATCGAACTGCATCCCCTGCACGACGACGACTTCGGTGTCGGCGGCTTTGCCTTCTTCGATGGTGATGACGCCGTTGGACCCACCCACGAGCCGCATCGCTTCCGCCAATTTTTCACCGATATGGCGATTGTTATTCGCGGCGATGGAGGCGACTTCGGTGATTTCCTTGTCGTCGTTTTGATCGACTTTTTCCGAGATCTTCTTCAGCTCTTCGACCGCTCGCTCAACCGCCTTTTGCACACCTCGGGTGAGACCCATGGGATCGACGCCGGACGCGATGTATTTCAGGCCTTCGCGGTAAATCGCCTCGGCAAGGACCGTCGCCGTGGTGGTGCCGTCGCCAGCAACATCGCTGGTCTTGCTGGCGGCTTCTTTCACGAGTTGAGCGCCCATGTTTTCGTACGGGCAAGTCAATTCGATTTCTTCCGCCACCGTGACGCCGTCTTTGGTTACATTCGGGCTGCCCCAGCCCTTATCGATCACGGCGTTTCGGCCTCGAGGACCGAGCGTACTCTTCACCGCGCGGGCCAACTTGCTTACTCCAGCAAGCAGCTTCTGGCGGGCCTCATCAGCGTAAGACAGTTGCTTGGCTGCCATCCACGAATCTCCTTTTTGGTTCAACTAGGGGTATCTATGGTGTTTTCGGCGTATATTTTGACGGCCCAACGCAACGGCCGATCGTTCCCACACGAGAGTGTTCTGATGCGTATAGCAAATCAGATGCCTAAAGTTGTATTTCGCGCAACTTGAATTAGACCAAGATGCTACGTTTTCGATGTGTCCGCTGAAATGCTGTCATACTGGCAGCATTTCAACGGCAGACTGACAAAAAGGTGGGGCGGCGACGCATTCGAAACGGGAACGGAAGACGACAAAAAAGCCGTGGCGCGGTCCATCACCGCGCTACGGCACCGTTAGCTTTTCAGATGAAGAGTTAAAGACGCGGTTGGCGCGATTGACCGTCGAAATCCGGTTCGCCAAACAGAAGGTCGATTGCGTTTCGGCCGTCGCTGGAAATTCCTCCGCCCTGTCCAACGAGAATCCTCGCCTGGATCCGATCCGAGTAAGCGTTTTCGTCCGGTGGTACCAAGGTGGAGTCTAGATCCATCTTGGGTGTTGAACGAGGCGCCACGGTCCGTTCCACCGTAGATCGACCTGATTGCGGTATCGAGAAGTCCATTTTTGGCGCTGGCACTTGCCCTTCGTTGAACAGCTTGATGAATGGCAACGTGAGCTTCGGAATGGTCACGGTCCAGATCAGCGAACTCTCGTTCACCAGTTGGCCGTGATAGGGAATAAAGATCGGGAATTTTGAGCCTGATCCCCACGGATGTTCGATTTGGTCCCCAGCCGTGCCGCCGTTGGCTGTGTAGGAGGTTTGAACGGCATAAGGATCGTGTTCCTTGGCCTCACGAAAAACCGAGGTGGTGTAGCGCCAGCCGGCTTTCAATGCTTCGACGTAGGCGGCCGCGAATCCGTCGCCCCAACTCAGCTCGTAGTGGTTGGTCGCGGCACATGCATAAACATTCGCGCCGGTGTCAATGTCGTCGATCATGCCGCCGGAATAGCATTGCGCCATCACGATGGTCTTTTTCGCCGCGGTGATCTCGTTGATCGCCGGGGCGAGTTCGTCATCGCGTATATCGCTGCCCCAGCCGTTTAGCTTTTCCTCACCCTTCGTCGTCGAAGTTTTCGATCCGCTGCCGTGGTCGAAGCTGTAAAAGAAGAGGTTGTCTTTCGAGTTCATCTTGTCTTTCAACACGTCGAGCGTGTCGAGCAAATTCGTGTTCGTGCCGGAAAGAACATTGGCGCCGGCCGCGTAAGACATGTCGGAATTTATCCCATCGCTTCGATCCACCGCCGAGTTCAGGCCATCGGCGTAGACGATGTACACATTTTCGGGTCGTACGTTTAGCTTGGAAACCAGAGTTAGGTACATTT
>WBZS01002543.1_pt1 | contig 11125 bp, 11 predicted proteins | sample 5204201 | NCBI WGS metagenome assembly WBZS01 (sample SAMN12344357, study PRJNA552823) | activated sludge metagenome | biome: Activated sludge suspended growth; feature: Nitrification reactor; material: Wastewater; isolation source: activated sludge from nitrification reactor of wastewater...
GAGAAAAATGGGAAGTTTCTTTTCCTGCCTTGGACCTCGCAATCCCTCGGCGGGGTTGACCGTCAAAACACCGGTGCGGCACAAGTAGCGAAACCAGGACCTGACGGCAGCGATGCGCCGTGCAATCGTCGACTTAGCGTATTGTTGTTCATGAAGCCAACCGGCGAACGCACGGAGATGTCGGCTCGATACTTGCCGAGGATGGGGCGAATCCCCTGGAATCTGGGTTCGCAGAAATTGAATCGCCTGGGTCAGATCTTCTCGATAGGACTTGGTCGTGCAAGCCGACATATTTTTTTCCAGCGACAGATGGCGCAGAAAGTCGGCCAGGCATTCCTCCATAACTTCATATCCGATTGTGCGGGTGACAAGCTTCGTCCGCGGGTTCCACGTCAGGGTCTTGCTCGCGCGCCTTTTTCGTAAGGATGGTCGCGTCGAACCAATTCAGGCTCAAACGCGGGTTGGCGGCCTGGTCACGAAAGGTACCGATCAACCGGTCTCGGCTTTCATCGTCGTAAACGAAGATGTACCGTTCCTGCCCCTTGACCAATGCCAGAACATTCAGTTCGGTCGACAAAGCCCACCCCCAGGCATCCATGCCCATACCTTCTCCCAGAATCTATCGGCACGGAAAGGAAGGGAACTTGCTCGCGGCGGGAAAAATGCAAGCACTTTTAGACAGGGCAACCTACCGAGAAGGCGAACTTTACCCATATTCGCGACACGGAAAAGTCAATGGTCCAGACAAAAGGGGTTGAAGCCCGTTGCCAGAACGGCACATCGAGTGTTTCGGGCCATAAACCCGAAATCGTTTTTCCGTGCAACCAATCATCCCAAAAGTGCGTCGACGTTCGATTGCGGCCGAGCAGAAATACCGTCGGGACCCGTCGAACTGAGCGAAGATGATCTTAACTAAAGAAGATTTGATAACGCGTTGATGCCCACAAGTTCACGAACGCGAAAGGGTTCGCCGTGGGATGTGCCGATGCTCCACCCCCAATAACGATCACGATGTTGCACGTCGTCCAAGAGCGTCGGCGGCGTTGGGTCTCGCCCAACGATGAATTGCGAACGGTAACACGCGACTGCCTGTGTCTTTTGAGCATAGTTCTTCGAGACGTCGACCACAAAAGACGGTTGAACGTGCAGGCGAAGGTGGACGCTGAAATAGTAAAGTATTTTTTCGGGATGGTGTGGATTCCCGGGTAAATCGGTTTTTGAAAGCTTCGCCCAAAACCGAGCCGCCTCGACCAAGCTGCAGGCGGCGACGTGATCGGGATGCGCATCTTCCCAAAAATGCGTCAGCAAGAAACGAGGCCGAAGTAAGCGAATTATCCCCGCGAGTTTAGCGCGAGATTCCAGGTCGTGGACGACGGCTCGATTAGGCAAACCAAGAATGCCCCGCCAGTCCAGGCCCAAAATTTTCGACGCTTCCTCCGTCTCCCGTGCGCGCAGTTCAGGCGTACCATGGGGAGTGGGTTCACCGTTGGTGAGGTCCAGGACGCCGACGCGTTTTCCCTGAGCCTTCAGCGCCGCGATCGTGCCGCCGCACCCTAGCTCCGCGTCGTCCGGATGTGCGGCGATGACGAGGTAATCAAGGGTTGGAAATTCCGGGGAATCCATGCGATCTCCTCTTTCGGCAGAAGCTCAGTCCCTTCACGAAAAAATCAATTTTCGAATGCGATTTTTGCTGCTTGATTTCCGCGAAAGACAGATTACGATCGAGAAAGTTTCGGAAAACCCCATGCCGAATGGTGGCACCATCCATGGCGCGAAAAACGGATAGCACCGGAACCATCACCCCCGAGCGGGCATGGCGATTACTTCGCTTGGTCAAGTTCCTGAGTGAAGGTTCCAAAACTCGTGCGGCGTTGATTCGGCATCTTGGCTGCCACCTCCGTGGATTTTATCGAGATTTGGAAATCCTACGGGAAGTGGGCATCCTCATTGAACAAATCGGTGGCCAATACGTCCTGAAGGATCGGCTGGACTTGGCGCTCGAAAAGCTCCCCTTTCCCGATCCAGGCCTGACTCTCGGCGAAGCCATTCGTCTTGCGAAAGGCAAAACCAAAGCCCACCAAAAAATCCAACAACAGCTGCAAAGTATCGAAAGTTAGCTTGTTTCAAAGCCGGCAAATCGGGTATTTCTGCGGAACCGATTCGATGTTCCGCTGCGCACACGGGTTCGATCACCAGACGTGTTTGTCTCTTTCGAAATCGATCGTGCGGGACAGGGAGGTCCTTCATGAAAACCGCCGTCATCATTCCAGCCCGTTTTGCGTCCACCCGCCTGCCGGCAAAGCCCCTTTTGCGTGAAACGGGGAAATTCCTCGTGCAACACGTTTACGAACGAGCCTGTGAGTCGAAAGCCGACCATGTCGTCGTGGCCACGGACGACCTGCGTATCGTGGAAGCCGTGCGAAGTTTTGGCGGGGATGTGGTGATGACGCGTGCGGACCATCCCAGCGGAACCGACCGCGTGGCGGAAGTAGCGAAACATCTCGATGTCGACATCGTGATCAATCTGCAGGGCGACGAGCCGATGATCGAGCCATCGACACTCGACGTATTGGCCGATCTTTTGGAAAACGACTCCGCGTCCGAAATCGCGACATTGGCAGTTCCCATTCGGTCGAAGGCGGCGTACCTCGACCCCAATTGCGTGAAGCTGGTGCGAGACCGAAGGGGACGCGCCCTTTACTTTAGTCGAAGTCCGATTCCCTTCGTACGCGACGGTGAACCCGATTTCTCGACCGAGGGTTTCCTGCAACATCTCGGTCTTTATGCTTATCGTCGGCCGTGCGTATTGGATCTCGCGAAGCTGCCCGCGGAGCCGTTGGAAACCACGGAAAAACTAGAGCAACTCCGTTGGCTTGCCACGGGTCGATCGATCCAAGTGGGCGTGATTCAACATGCCGGGCGAGGCGTCGACACGCCGGAAGATTATCGGCAATTCGTAGAGACGTGGCGCCAGATGCAGGCGAAAGCTGCGTAACGAAACCGAACTATCGTTTCTTCGCTTCCACCACGCAGCGAAAACCAACATGGAGGAAGGCGCTTCGAGGTTCGCCTTTCCCGCGCGTACCACCGACATAACGAACGCAATAGTTGTCGGCGCACATGAAGCTTCCGCCTCGTTGTACCCGTTTGGGAGTGCCAGGCTCATTCGGATCGAATCCAGAAGAAGGACCACGAGGATTTTTATAGGGACTTTCTAAGTAATAACGCGGCTGGTAATAATCCGAGCACCATTCCCACACATTGCCGGACATGTCGTACAAACCGTAACCGTTCGGGGGGTACTGCCCGACGGGCGCCACTCCTTCGAACCCATCCTTGGCGGTATTTTCCATAGGAAACTTTCCTTGCCAGTAATTTGCCAGGCATTTTCCATCGACTTCTTTTTCATCACCCCAAAGGAAACGTTTCCGGTCGAGTCCGCCACGAGACGCGAATTCCCACTCCGCCTCGGTCGGGAGTCGTTTGCCGGCCCATTGGCAGTAGGCGACCGCGTCCTCCCAGCAGACATGAACCACGGGGAAATTGCCTTTTTTCTCGACGGTGGAGCCTGGCCCTTCGGGATGCTTCCATGACGCGCCGTAGCATACATCCCACCATTGCGCATGGTTGCTGAGATCGATATCGTCCGGATCGGCTGACTTGGGCTTCTTGAACACCAAGGAAAAAGGTTTCAACTTCGAAGGATCAACGTCGGGAAACTCTTTCGCGTCAGGCACTTGTTCCGCCACGGTCACGTATTTGGTCGCTGCCACGAACTTGGCGAACTGCTCGTTCGTGATTTCGGTCTTATCCATCCAAAAACCATCCACGTAAACCTTATGCACCGGAATGGTGTCGATGAGGTCGTTGCGAACTCCCCAGGGTTCTTCCGTTCCCATCCAAAAATCCCCGCCAGGAATCCACACCATGCCTTCGGGTGCCGTTCCCGGAGGCGTGGAAGCATTGATTTTCGGCGGCGTCGGGTCGTTGGGATCGCTCTCCTTTTTGGCGGCGCGTGGATCGGGACCGAAGCCAAAATCTTCGCGATAGTAGTATCCCACGGCCCCGACCGTAGCGACCGTAACCGCCAACAACATCCACGCGGAAAAATTCGAGGGACTTTGCTGCGATTTCGGACGCGCTGCCGGAGCCTTGGTTTTCGTTCGTTGATTCATGATGGTCGGCGCCTTCTCAAAATTCGGTCCGTCTCAAGGTGTTCTTTGAGATTGATTATTTTCCAATCGCCCAGCCTCGGCAAGGAATACTTTCGCGTGAAGCGAGTTTCCAACTTTTTTCAACGCGTCGATTCGCGCTAGGGAAATCGTGATTCCGATTTGGACGTGCTTGGCTTTGCGATCAAGTCGGCCGGCGGAGGTCGGAACGGTCGATTTGATTCAGCAACCAATGGGCGATTTCCGCCTCGAACCATCGAATCCCACCAAAGCGATCGCGGCCGAGATACCCGAGATGCCCGCCGTGTTCAGTGACATGCGGTTTCACGGCATCGGAAAGGGAGACTTCCCGCAACGAGTCGGCCCACACGAATGGGTCATCGCGCGAGGTAAGCAAGTAAGTCGGTACGCGCAAATTCGCCAACCAGGGTAACGCCGAGGCTTGCCGATAATATTCGAACGCACTCGCGTACCCCCAGTTGGGGGCCGTATAAATCTCATCAAAATCACGTAATAAAGCCTTCTTTGGGAATTGAACGCGTTTGAGATCTGGAAACAACGCGTAATGGCGGTGGACTTGGTCGATCAACCGTCGAACGTAGTATCGATTATAGAATGGTTGTTTCTCGATCAACTCGCTGCACCGAACCATATCGACGGGTGCGGAAACGCTTGCCAAACCAGCGAGGGTGTTGGGGGTTTGGCCCGCATATTCGCCCGCCCACCTCAGCACGATGTTACCGCCCAAGGAAAAGCCGGCCACCAGAATGGGCGACCCAGGAAATCGCTGGTGAAATTCCATGACAACGGTATGTAGGTCGTTCGTACAAGCCGCACAGTAGAATTTTCGAGCATGGCGCAGACCTTCGCCGGCACCGCGCAAGTCAAGGCGTGTCGTCGCGACGCCGGCTTTCAAAAGATTCCGTGCGATCCGTTCCAGATAAGGCGAGGCGTGGCTGCCCGCCAAACCATGCACCAACAACACCCAAGCGTCGCCTTCCCTCCATCGCCGAGGAAAATTGTCATGAGCCACCAACCGGTCGCCGTCCGCGAGCACGACGAGTCGAGGGGAACCACGCAAACGGCGGTGCGAGCGTGGCATCGCGTTGGCGAGTACGGTTTGAACGTGCGGGTTCGCTAAACCCGGCAAAGGACGAAAAATTCCAGCCGACATGAAACCATCTCATTTTGGCGTTAAGCATTTACCCGTTGAAAACACGGCACCGAGTGTCCCGCAGCATCTACCATTTTCAGGAACATTTCGAACGGCCTCATTCATCGGCGAAAACGACCACAAAACGCCTGGTAAACGGCGTACCACGGTCCATTCTCGCTAAGGCGTGCGACACCAATCACTTCATACGGGTGTAACTCGATTCTCTTGCTGGCAAAAAATACGGAAGATCCCACGCAGAGACGCGGAGGCGTAGAGAGATTGGACAGAATAAATCCTGGATTAGTCAAGGTTTTGGTTCGTGAAACGGCAATGTCTCTCTTCGATTCTCCGCGTCTCTGCGTGAGCTTCTTTGAAATTAGACCCCAGAGAAGTTGGTTACACCCCTTCGTACTCACTGTTTCTGAACGGGTGATGAAGCTCTTAGCTTATCTTAGGTGCCATGTGGGCCTTTTGGTGAGTCTTGCACTTGGGGCGTCTGCAAGGGTGCGATTCGTGGGTGCTGAAGCGGAATAATCCTCGGCCGGGGCACCACGACGCCTCGAATCGCTCCATGCCGATGAACCAGTTGATCAAAATTCAAGCGAAGAAATCCAAGGAGTGCCGGGTTCGGGTGGGAATTCAGATACGCCCGCGCGAAGTGGGCCATCCGCTGATCGTATTCTTTTTGGCAATGGGTGTGAAGTTGATAGCGTCCCTCGAGACGCCTCAAATCTCCGTCGAACTTTTCGCCAATATGGTAAAGCTCATGAAAAATGGTGATGAGCTTATCGTCGAAATCCTGATTCAAGAAACGGGGTAAGCAGAAGGCAACGATGTAGAGGAATTCCGTTCCATTGGCGAAATAGCGTTGCACCTGGAATGGAACGCCGCGGCGGTAACGCAACAACTCGCCCCGTGCAAAACGCAAAGGCGTCACGCGAGCCTGCAATCCGAAGGAGCGAGGCCCCCGTGCTGACGTAATCGTGACGAGAATCTGCGGGACCCGAAGATGTGCGAACTCGGGGCTTCGGCGTGAAATATCGTCGATCAAAGCACGCATTTTACCGCTGAAATCGAACGCCTCACCGAGTGTGCCTGAAGGATAATAACTCGGCATTTCGAGCGACTGAACCGCAGGAGCACCCATTGAACTCATCGTGCGGGTGGGCAAAGGTCGATCCGGGTCAAGCCATTCATATTGCAGGGGAAGCGGGGGTCGAGCACGATTGATTCGACGCTTGGGCACGGTGGACCTCCGTTTCTCCCGTCTTTGTGGGCAACCTAGCAATGACCCCGACTTGAAGCCTTCCGATGCGATCGGCACACCATCGTTTTCTGGCGACTTACGCTGCGTCGGCCACCGAAAAAGTTCCTAGTGCTTTGTCCAGACTAAATTTTTGAGTTATGGAGACCTACGGGCCTCTCGGCCCGCGGCTTTCTTTGCTAATTACAAAGCCGTGGGCCGAAAGGCCCACGGGTGAGTTCGCCATAACCTGTAACCCCAAAATTTAGTCTGGACAGAGCACTAGTGCTTTGTCACCAAAAGAAATTGGGGTCGTCCGAGCCTGCGCGCCAAGCGAGGGAACGCTTGAGCCCTCGCTTGACGCGCAGGCTAGGCAACGCATGACCCAAAAACTGGGCCGTGACAAAGCACCCGAACCCTTTGAACGTAGCCCGTGTGTTTCGTTCGCCGTTCGTTTTGTCGCACGGAAGAAACACACCGCAGCCATCCAGCGAGTCTTTATTCTTTTCAAGCCAGGGCGAGAAATCCACTCAATTTTTTTTCCGCCTGGAACGATAAGGAAAGAGAAGTCGGAAGTGTGAAATGTACCGGCGGGAAACCGATGCCATTTCCTGCGGAAGAAAACGGAACCAGGGTAAGAGAGGCAAGGGTCATGGACAAGAAACGGATCGGCGTGCTGACATTGGCCCTCGGCGTGATGCTCACATCGACCGCCGGTTGCCAGACCTGGGTGCCGGAAGCTGCCATCACACTACCAACATGGCGCTACCTCGATCACCCGCCAACCTATATTCCGCCTTCTCCTGCATATCCGCTTCCCAAAGAACTCAACAGTCTCGAAGAAGCCGCGGCAAAGTTGGCGAATCCCTCAGGAAAGATGGGCGTGGGACCGTGATCTTAATTGCGTTTCAAGCCTCGCGCTTGGCGAGGTGTTTCTACTTCTGCAATTCGCATTCTCCCAAAGCCCATTTGAATAAGCCGGTTTCGAGAAGCCGAGGTACTGGGCAAACCAGCGCCTCGCGACCTTCCCGTGGTTTTCGAAGGTTCTTGCCTTGGCAACAGTCGCACCCTTCCGTTCCTGATTGGACCATCGACAACCGTGGATTCGCAGGCATGCTGAATTCGTCCCATATGCCACCATCGTCTAGCACCATGTGACCAACCAGAAAGCAATCATTTCTCGCTTGAAATTCGTGAAGCTCGCGTATACCCTTTCTCCAATCTTCGTGTTCTGGAGGTTGATGGAAGGGAATCCGACGACGAACGCCATTCACTTTCTCGCCCAAATGGTCATCGTTGGATGGAAGCACTTTAAACCACGTATTAGGGAAGAGTGCACAACACTCCTCGCCCGGTGCTGAATTCAACATTCGGCCGTGGGGTTGGAAATTGTTTTTCAACGATTTCGCTAAATTGGATAAATTCAAATAATTCTCCCAATTCGCTAGACCGATTCGGCATGCAACGGGTAAACTGAAGGACGCGCGGCGAATTCACGTCTTCGGATCGAGGTCGCTATGAAAGTAAGCCTGGTGGTGATGACCGAAGGAAAAACCAAAGGTCAAGCGATACCAATCAAAATCCCCCAGTTCATCATTGGCCGAGATCCTCAATGCAATTTACGACCCGCAAGCGCCATGATCAGTAAGAGGCACTGTGCGATATTGGTGAAGGGCAGCCAAGTCTTCGTTCGGGATTTCGAAAGTACGAACGGCACGTTCGTGAATGAAGTGCCGGTCAAGGGGGAAGTTCCCGTCAAAGACGAGGACACGCTTCGCGTGGGGCCGCTGTTGTTTCAAGTCGCGGTGGAAGGCCCTGTGGCCGTGAGCAAACCGACGCCTCCGCCTTCCTCCAAACCGGGAGTGGCTGACGTCGATGACGCCGCTGCGATGCTTTTGTCGCTCGACGACGACGCCGAGACATCGGAAACGACCGCCAACAGCGTACCTTCCGGAACTACCGTTTTCGATCTTCCCGTGGATCCCGGAATTCAGGGAGGCGAACCCGCGAAAGCGGAGGGCGCTAAAAAGCCAGAAGAGAAAAAGCCAAGCGCTGCGGAGACGGCTTCCCAAGCCGCAGCCGCGTTGTGGGACAAACTCCGCCGCGGCCAACGGCGTTAACGCTCGCCACCGATTTTCGAAACCGAACTCACCGAAATGTCATTCGCCTCCCAATTCATCTGGAAAAAAGGGCCTGGATCCGCAGTATAAAACCCCCGACGAGCCGTTCCGTCACGCGCTCCTGCCGTCGTACGTCATGCGTACCCTAGGAAAACAAGGGTCCTTCGCCCGATCACTTGGTTTCTTTCCCACCGGTTTATGAAAAAACGCCCAAGCTCCTCTTTTTCCGTTCCACCAACGCCCGCTGACCTAACTTGGATCCATCGTCAACTTCTGGAATGGTTTGACGCAAATGCTCGTGAGTTGCCCTGGAGGCAAAACCGCGACGCCTATCGAATTTGGGTCAGCGAGGTCATGCTGCAGCAGACCCAGGTTGCCACGGTCATACCTTATTTCGATCGTTTTCTTCGTCGTTTTCCGACCGTCGCGGATTTGGCCCAAGCAGAAGAAGCCGAAGTATTTCGACTCTGGGAAGGCCTGGGCTATTACCGTCGCGCGAGGCACCTCCACCAAGCCGCGAAGGCGATCGTAAACGCCCATCAAGGATCATTCCCCCAAACCGTGGAGCAAGTGTCGGAACTTCCCGGTCTCGGTCGATACACGACGCATGCCGTTCTTTCTCAAGCATTCGACCAGCGCTTGCCCATCTTGGAGGCGAACAGCGTTCGCGTCTTAAGCCGGTGGTTTGCCCAACGCGCGGATCCCAAGAGCAGCGCTCAACAGAAATTCCTTTGGCAGCTTGCGGAAGACCTCTTACCGACGGAACGTGTAGGTGATTACAACCAGGCCCTGATGGAACTTGGGGCGTTGGTCTGTAAGCCCGCAAATCCAGACTGTGCGAACTGTCCGCTCCGGTCGAAATGCCTCGCGTTCGCGCTTGGTGCCATGGAGGAGATTCCCGCACCATCGAAACGCCCGCAAGTCACCATGGTCGAAGAGTTGGCAGCCGTCGTGTCTCGTGGCGAGGAGCTATTGCTCGTTCAACGGCCCGATCACGGTCGATGGGCGGGCCTATGGGAATTTCCACATCTAGAAATCGAGTCGCGAGAGACTCCGAACGACGCGAGTGCTCGTCTGCTGTCCAGCCTAGGTCTTCAGGGCGAATGGATTGGCCATATTACCACCATCAAACATTCCGTGACTCGCTTTCGCATCAGTTTAGCCGTTCATAAAGTCCGATTCACGGGCGGTACGTTTCATTCGAGTTTTTATCGGGCTGGTAAATGGGTCTCGCTGTCGGAGCTCTCCCAGTACCCCGTGAGCAAACCGCAACGTGCCTGCATGGCGATACTCTCGAAGGGTGAATGAGCAACGAAGCTTTCGGCGATCCGGAGCATGCAAGCACGAAGAGCATCGCATAAGATTTGGTGTCGATCGGAAAACAAATTGGAGAATCCGTACGGCATTTGCGTGGCAACGTTTCGCCGAGGTGGCGCGGTTTCGCATTTTTGACTGGCGACGCCCATCCAAATCTGGCATCTTCAAAGAAACAGAAATGATCCCGTTTAGCTGAAGAGATTTTGTTATAATTATTGGGAGAATCGAACCGGCTTCCCAGGCTCCACGATCTTAGCCGGTCTACTCCTTTCAACTGAGGGTTCCCATGAGATGCTCCATGAGGCGATTGACCCTAGGTTTGACGGCCGGCATTGCGTTGATGCTGGTTGCCCAAGTCGCGCGGGCTCAATTCCCGATCGTACCAAGCAACCCTTATCTGCCCGCCGTGTCAAACCCCTATTTGCCGACCGTCTCGGCGCAACCGGCACCCTACTATCCGCCGTATTCCCCTTACTACAACCCCTACCTTCCGTTCTACAGCCCTTACAGTAGCACGTTAATGGGCCAGGCGGATGTGATGCGGGCGTATGGGTCGCAAATCGTTAACCAGGAACAAGCGCGCATCCTGCGTCAGCAGTACTACCAAGCGAAACTCGACACGGCGAAGCGCAAGTTCGATCTCGAAATGTACATTCGCGCGAATACTCCCACGTTCACCGAAGAACAAAATAAAATCCGCAAACACACGCTTGATCGCCTTCGCACCAACAGCAGCCCCGCCGAGATCATGAATGGCCAAGCGCTCAATTACGTTCTCGATGACCTTCGGAAGTTCCCTGGCAAAACGGTCCCGGCTGAGGATTACAAGCTACCCGAAGAAGTCCTTCTTCAGTTGAACGTCGCCAAGGGCAATCAAAGTCTGGGTCTGCTCCGAAACAGCGGTAAGATCACTTGGCCGACGGCGCTGCTCGATGTCGTTCCCACCGAGAAGCGAAAAGACATCGAAATCCAAACGCAATCGCTCGTGGAAAACGCCGCCAAGGGGCGTGTCGATACCAACTTGCTACGCGATTTGAATACGACGCTGGAGAAGGTTCGGGCCGATTTACTCAAACGCGTGAATGACTTGCCTGGCAATCAATATTTGACCGCGAAG
>WBZS01002544.1_pt1 | contig 11124 bp, 7 predicted proteins | sample 5204201 | NCBI WGS metagenome assembly WBZS01 (sample SAMN12344357, study PRJNA552823) | activated sludge metagenome | biome: Activated sludge suspended growth; feature: Nitrification reactor; material: Wastewater; isolation source: activated sludge from nitrification reactor of wastewater treatment...
CGCGGAGAACGTGCGGCGGACCTCAGAGCAGCCTTTAACGCCGCTATGGCACCCCAAATGCCGGCCCACCATGCCGATACGACCTGAGAACAAGGCACGCTACCCGGCCGATTGGAAGCAAGTGCGCGAGCGCATCTTGAAGCGCGCGCTGTGGCGCTGCGAGTACCCAGGCTGCGAGGCACTTCACCGTGATGTTGGCTACTGGCTCGATGGCCGGTTCGTTCCGATGCCGCGCGCGCTGCGGGATGCTGGATACAAGGCCGGCGACGTGGTGGCATGCTCCGATGGCACCGAGCTGAAACTGCTGATGATCGTGCTGACCATCGCGCACCTTGACCACACGCCGGAGAACTGCGCCGACGAGAACCTGCGCGCGTGGTGCCAACGGCACCATCTCGGCTATGACGCGAAGCACCACGCGCAGACGGCATACAGCACACGAAAGCAAGGTCGCGCAATCTGCGACCTGTTCACGCCAACCCAAACCACGGATAGCGAGCCGGTGGCGCCGGCCTGACGTTGCGCCACTTGCCCGTCACGAGGCTGCGCTGAATCCACGGCGTCGCGGGATCGACTGGCACCCACTCTTGCACTGGAGCGGGCTCGGGCTTGATCGGCTTGCCGAGCGGGTATGCGTCAGACATGGGACAATGGTTTTGTGAGCGGCGGCGTGGAAAGCAGACACGCGGTTTTGGCAGACCTCAGCAGCCAGACGGAGCAGCCACCATCTTCCGGCATCTGGTAGTCGGTCGTGAAAGCGACCGCATAGCCTCAGTAGCGCGGGGCCCGCTCACACTTATGTCATCGGTCTTCGACATAGGTCCGCGCTCTCCTTGCGCCCGGCCTCATACGCGGCCTTGACCTGCGCTCGCAGCCATTCGTTCGTCACGAACGCGCACCCGCCCTGCATCGTGCAGTGCGCATCCTCAGCGGGCGTGAGCGTGATGTCAGCGGAGTAGGCTGCGGCGCAGAGCGACAAGAGCGCGATGGTGGCGGTCAGTCTCACGGCCTCCACATCCCATGCGCGATCATGTACTCGCGCACCATAGCCAGGAACGCCAGGATCAGCAGCGGCACGGCCCACACTGCCGAGCTCTCGATGATCCGCCGCCTGAATGCGATGTTCTGCGCCTGTCGCTGGATCGCATCGTCGAGATACTGCAACTGCTTCTCTGTCGGCAGCCGGGTCGGCATGGCATCCCGCACGGCCTCTCGGATGATCTCGCGCATGGACTCGTCCCTTTCTCTCATCACGGCCTTGATGGCCGTAATGCGGTCGCTGTTGACGCCCAGCGCCTTCCAGAACGCCTCACGCTCATCAGCGGGGCTCACTACTAGCCCCCGCTTGTCCAAGTGCCGCTAACCATGCGCCCACCCTATTCTGCAACAGCGATTGTTCGCCGGTGAGCGGGAAGCGTTTTACCCACTACTCGCCCGGGCGTAGCTCGGCCTGAATCTTCTTGGTGATCTCCTGCACGATGCCCGCGCGCATGTCTGGCGGGAGCGCAGCCGCCGCGCCGGCCATGTGCGCGCGCAGGAACACCTTGGAAAAGGCGCGCTTCTTCGCCAGATCGGGCATCGCATCCCAGGTCGGCGAGTTCACCATCTGGGTCAGCACGTCATGCGCCAGGTGCCCGGACACGTCCGCGAACACGTCGCGCTGCGCAGGCTCCAGCGGAACATCCCCTAGCTTGCCGCTTCCTCTGCCGACATGGACCGACTTGGGGGCATCTCCTGCCCCGATGTTCAGCCGAGCCGCTTCGGCGCGAACCTTGTCAGTCGTCGCCTCTGTGACCACGATGGGCGAGATTCCGCCGAGCCTTTCCTTCGACGCGATGGGCTCCCCGAACACGTCGCGCTTCGGTAGGAGTTCTTGGCGGAAGCCGGGGAGCCTGGACTTCACCGCGTCGAGCATGCTGTCCACCTGGCGCACGATGGGGTCATTCATCTCCGTAACCTGTCCGACGATGTTGGGAACTGCCGACCGTGCAAAGCCTTGGAAGAACCTCGGGCCGAATCGCGTTGGGTCGCTCATCGCGTTGACGATGTTTGTGATGCCTTGCAGGAAGGTCTGATTCGTCACCGCGTTGGCAAAGGCGACGGAGAGCATCTTCGGAATCTTGTCCGCCTCGTCTTCGGTCAGGTGATCCCAGACTTCGGCCACGTCCGCAGCCAGGCCGATCAGCGTGCCTATGGGCTGCAACCGCTGGTAGGAGTAGTAGTTGTCTCCGATCTTGATGCTGTACGGTTGCCAGCCCGCGGCCATCTGCACGCGGCGCTTGGCCGGATCTGGGTCGCCCGCCCCGGTGATGCTGCCATCGAGCGCGTACATGAACACGCTCGACATGGCCGCAGTTCCGAGCGCGACTTCCGCCATTGCCTTGTCACGCGCCGCGCCGCCCGCTGCGATGGCATCGCGCCACTCTTTGACAAACGGCGCCAGCGGGGTCATGCGTCCGAGTTCCTTGGCGATGTTTGCCGGCGTCCGAATGAACGGGATCGCCCATTCAAGATGCCACTGCCGCACGAAGTTCTGGACAGCCTGACCTTTCTCGCCGAGCTTGGCGTTGAACGTGAACCGCTCGCCTGCCGTGGCGATGGCCTTCTGCATGTCGGGGGGCGGTTCCTGAACCAGAGAGGCAACCCGCTCGCGGAACTCCTGCGTTGCCGGGTTCAAGCCCTCGGAGATCGCCTTGCGCACACCCAGGCTGTACGCCTCGCCGCGCTCGTTCATGGTTTTGAAGATGGCGTCCTCGGCCTGCAAGGCTCGGAACGGCAGGCGCACGATGTCGCCCTTCGTCTCCTCGATGGCGCCTCGGTACTGCTCGGCCTTGGCAGTATCCAGTTCTCCGCGCCAATCCTTGAGCATGGTGCCTGCATGCTTGAGTCCGTCTAGGCCGCCCTGCACGGACCCGACCACCCGAGCCAATGGTTCAGACAGCGCGACATGCTCGCCAGGAGCGGCCCCCCTCGCCTTGCCAATGAGCGCCGCGAGTGCGTCCACAGGTATGCGGGTCGCCGCGAACACTCCATTGCCCAGGATGTTGGCAACGTGAGTCACCGGGCCGGACAGCAGACCCGCCTTCCACGCCTCGACCACCTTCTCCCAACTCGTCGCCTTGACCGCCTCCGTGGCGAACTTGAGCACCGCCGCAGGGTTGTCCAAGTCCCTGACCATCTGCGCCAACTTGACCGGGTCGCCGCCATACATGCGCAGCACGTCCTGCACCTGCTGCACCCGCTCGGCATCTCGTGCCGTTGACTTGAGGATATTCAGCGCCCGACCAGCTTCTGCCCGCGCCCCGAGAAATTCCTGCTGCACCATCGCCGTCCGCTCGATGGACGCGAGGAAGGCCACCGTATCCTCTGGGGAAGCGTTCGCCCCCTTGGCGATGAAGTTCCGGGCCTTGGTTGCCATGTCCTCGGCCGCGCCGATGGTCAACTGCTTGCGCGCCAGAATCTCGGCCGCGCCGGCAGGAGTGCCCGGCTCGCGCGGCATCAGCAGTCTGGAGTCCACGCCTCCGAGGTTGTCGGCCAGCAATTTCGCCGCCTCAACGCTGGTCTGCTCCCATGCGACCGTCCCGCGGCGCTGCGCCTGGATTTCCTGCTCGTAGAGCGTGGACAAGCGAGACAGAGCGCCGGCCGCGTCCTCGGACGAGTTCAGAAGGTTGTAGTTGACGTGCGTCGGCTTGGCCGGCTCACCTGGGGCTTGGGGAATGTCCGCGAACGGGCTGCTCGCCGCTGCTTGAGCCTTCTCGCCGGGGACAATGGCGCGCGCGCGTTCGGCTACGGCCACCGCGGCGTAGGTCTGCGGCAGCGTGTTCGCGTTCGGCCCGGTAAGGTCCGCCGCCGCCTTGATCTCATCCATCAGTTTCGGCTGCGCCTTCACATCCGCGATGACCTCGGCCGGCTTCTTGCCCGTTTCGGCGTAGATGCTGCGCAGCGTCGGGGCAATGGCGGTCGCCGCCTTCATCCCACCTAGAACGATGGCGGCATCCATGAAGTCCTGTGCCGCAGGGGCGTGGCCTTCAAGGACGCTTCCGACCGTGACCATCGCACCGAGTTCGGCGGCAGTCGGGACCACGGCACCAGCGACGCCGGCAGACGGAAGAACGGCCTTCGCCGCACCACCGGCAACGGACGTAGCCGCTCCGGTGAGCCACCCCTTCGTCGTCTCCCAGACGATGCCGCTGGCCCGGTCCCAGAAGTCGCCGAAGGTCTGGAAGTCTCCCTTTGAGTAGGCATCCATCAGCGTGGCGCGAAGGCCAGCAGGCAAAGCAAATGCTCCCGCCATGCCGGTGATCGCAGCTCCCGGCCCTGTCGGCGCTCCGGTGCCCGCACCCAGCAGTGCGCCGCCGACCATGAAAGGGAAGTCGCCCGCCATCGACGCGACGTTGCCGGCGGCGCGCGAGTACCAGGGGGCCTCGGGACTGACCTCCTTGCTCGGGGCCTGACCGCGCCCAACGAGGCCGGATACGGAGACCTGAAACCCGGCTTCGAGGGCGCCGAGGAAGTCCTTGACCTTCTCGGGCGAGTTCGACTTTGCCGCGAGGTTGCCGCGCAGCATGTCGGCCACCATCGGCGTGGCGGCGGGGTTGCGCGCCGGAGGCGTGACGACTTCAAACCCGGGCGGCGGACCAGCCTTGGGGACGATCTCGAAGCCAGGAGGCAGCGCCGCGACTACGGTTTCTTCCACGTCTTGCCGCCGTCCGTCGAGTAGAGCGTTTCGCCCGTCTTCGAATTGCGCGCGACAGTCGCGCCATCGGGGATGACCGGCGCCGCCTGCGCGCTGGAGATGATGCCGCTCACGGAGCGCGGACCAGATTTCTGCTCGGAACCCGCTTCCTTAACCATCTTGTCGCCAATTCCATTGCGGATCGCCTCCGCTTGCTTGGCGACGGCGGCATCCGGCGTGCCCATGTAGGACATGACGCGGGCAGGCGTCAGCATGTAATCCGGCGTGCCGGGGATCAACAGCGTCCGCGGGTCTTTCCCTGCCTTGACGTACTCCTCGACCTTGGCCGAGAAGTCGGCATTGAATCGGTACGAAGCCTCCGCCGCAATCTCGGGCTGGATCGACCCGACGATGCTGCGCGAGAGCATCGTCTGCGCCGTCTCGCGCAGGGACTGCATGTCCTTCGTCAGATTGCGCCCGCTGACCGACTGCTGCGCGTCGATCTCCTTCTTCATCCAGTCGTAGTCCACCCGGTTCAGGCCCTGCGAGAACAGCGGCGCCAGTTGCTCCGGGCGGCTGATCTTGTTCGGGTCGTCGTCGGGCAGATGGATGCGCCGGAACACGTCCTGCACAACTGCCGGATCGCTGCGTCCGAGGGTGCCCCGCGCGGCGTCTGCTGCGTTCTGATCGATCATGGCGATGATGCCGCGCTGCGCCTCAACGCTCGTCGCCTGCCACGCCTGGCGCGTCTGGTCCGAGGCCAGCAGTTCATCAAGCGTCGTCGGCCGCGCGCTGCCCTTGCCGGTGCCCATCGCCACCTGCATCAGCACACGATGCGCCTGCTGCTCGATGGCCGTCTGCCCGGCCGCAATGTTGTTCAAGTGCTGCCGGACCTGGCCGACGAGCATGTCCCGGTAGAGCGGGTCGTTCGGATGCGTCGCATCGGCCATCCGCTCGGCCACGCCGACGAGGCCCGCCAGGCTGGCGCGCGTGTTGCCGGCCTTGGCGGGAGGCGCCGAGGCGTTGATCTTCGCCACGTAGTCTCGCGTCTCGGCAATAGGAATCTTCGCCGCCCATTCCTCGTTCGAGATGGCCCCGGTGTTCGGATCGCCGATGCTCGCGCGCCACTTGTCTACGCGAGTCGGGCCGGCGTTGTATGCAGCCAGGGCTAGGGTCTGGTTGCCGCCGTAGCGCCCTAGGAGTTCGCGCAGGTAGGCCGTGCCAAGCGCCTTGTTGTAGGCCGCGTCCTGCGTCAGCCGTGCGACATCGAACGGCAGGCCCATCTGCTGCGCCACCTGCTTTGCGGTGTCGGGCATCAACTGCATGAGCCCGAGCGCGCCCTTCTCGGAGACAGCCGAGGGATTTCCGCCGCTTTCCTGCTTGATGACAGCATTCACCAGCGGCTCGCCCAGGAGAGGCAACGCCTCCGGGTTCGGCATGTCCGCCCCCGAGATGATGGCGTCGGCTTGTCGCCGAGCCTCCACCGGCAACGCGGCGTTGTTCGCCCGGCGCTCGAGGTCGGCTAGTTGCGGCCCCGCCAATTCCGCCGTGTGCTTGCGCACATAGTCCCGCGCGGCGATGGGGTCGGCAACCATCATCCGCTCGGCGATGGCCGTCCGGGTTCCGCGCACGAACTCTACGGCTCGTTGGCGCATCACCTCGGAGGACTGCCCCGTCATCGCGCCGTAGCGCCTGACCTCGAACAGACCTGCGCCAAGCGCGCCGTCTACCACCGACTCGTCGGTGTATCGGTTGATCGCCGTCGAGGATCGGTCGGCAAGGACGGCGTTGCTGGTGTTGGCCTTCCAGACCTGATCCTCTCTCTGAGCGTGGCGCATTGCGCCTTCGAGGTCGCTGCCGACTTGAGCCCGAGCCAGGGCATCGAAGCGGTTGCGCTGGCGCTCGTTCTGCAGCGACTCGGACACCTTAGCCCGAAGTGCCTCGGCCTGCTTCTGCACGTCAGGCAAAGCAGAGAGCGCATCGGCGCCCTGCTTTGCCATGTACCCATTCTCCGGGTCGTAGAACAGCGTGCGCAGCGCGGGGCCGAGTTGCGTTGCCAAGGCGTCATTGACTGCGGCGGTGTCGTGTTCGTGCTGGTCGATCTCGGCCTGTCGCTGAATGGCGTTGTTGGCCCCGGTGACGCCTGCCACCAGGCCGGCAACCCGAGGCGCGTCAGGGAGGACCGGCGCGACCGTCCCTTGCGGGGCAGCCTGGGCCATGTACTGCGGGAGCTTGGGCATCAGTCACCGCTCCCGCGCGTGCCCGACAGGATCGAATCCCATCCGCTCGTCGGAAGCTTGGGCGCTCCGTAGTAGTTCCCCGCCGCGTTCAGCAGCGAACCCGCCGCCGTGAGGTAGCCGCTCTTGCGTTGGGCGCTCGCCCGGTTGCGGTAGGTCTGCGCCTCATTGTCGAGACTGATCGCTTGAAGCTCGCCGCTGTACCGATTGGTCAGTGCGTCAAGCTCCAACTGAGCAGCCGAGTGTGACTGTAGACCGGCAAGGCTACCGGACGATGGATCGAACCCGGTTTGAGCCGAGCTTGCGCGAAGTTCGCCGAGTAGCATCGCGTTCCTTCGGCGCTGCATCTCCTCGCGAGCGTCAGTCTGCAAACGGGTGTTGCGGGCGTTGGCGTCGGCCCAGTTGGCTGCGGCGGTGGATTGGGCTGCGGCGGCGTTGCCTTCATAGATCGCCCCGAGTGCCTGCATCCCGGCCGCGACGGCCATCATGATCGGTGCAAATGCCATCGTTCGTCCTCGCGTAAAGCCAAGCGTCCCGGCCGTTGGGAAGGTATGAGCGCATCGGCTCTGGCGTTTCGAGCCGGAAGCCAAGCATCCGAGCCCAGCGACAGCCCGCATCGAAGCCTGCGTCAACGGCCATCTCGACGCGTCTGTAGGGTAGCGACGCAAGCCGGGAGCGTATTACCCGCGTCAGGGTCAGCATGTGAGGACCGGCGTACTCCGACAGCAGCGCCCATGCGTAGGCTCGGCCTGCCCATACCTCGACTACCCCAGCGCAAGCGATGGGCTCCTCGCCGTCAAGTGCGGTCCACGAGTGACCGTAGGGCATCGCTAGCGCTTCGGGGTGCTTGAGTTCAACCATCTGGGCAGACTGAGCCCGCATCCGGGCCAGATGGACCGGACGGAAGTCGCAGACCGTCAGCGCGATTTCCCACCCCTAGGCGGGTCTGGTTCGCGCCAGGCCCTGCCCGCGCCGCCTTGAGCGCCAGCAGAAGCGCGTCGCCGGGAGCGCGCGATCTGCGCCGCTCCTCCAATGGTCGCCAGCGGAGAGATCCCGTCGCGGACTACCAGGCCGTGCGCGCCGAGTAGGCTTGCGGAGTGGGCGCCGAGGGGGGTCATCAGTACGACACCGTCTCGGCCCAATGAACCTCGACCGTCGCCTGCCACGTCCCGGTAGCCGGAACTGCAACCGAGCGGATCGAGAAACCCTCGTTCTGCGCCAGAACCAACGGATGCTCACCGTCGCCGATCTCGGATTGCCAGAGGATCGTGCCCGGCGCGATGATCTGTCCATACAGGCTCGCCGTGATCGGTCCGGCTGCAACGATGTTGCCGAGCGAGTTGGCCTCAAGCGTCTTGGTGCCGGCGCCAAGCGCCGCCGTCGTGGCAATGCGCATGTCACCAGCGGCGAGCAGCGTCGATGCCATGCTGGTGCGCTTCTTGAGCGTCGCTGCCGGCGTGATACCTGTGCCGCCAGTACCCGCCACGGTCCAGCCTGTGGATTTGATGAGATCGACGTTCAACGGCACGCCCGCGGCGAAGAACGTCGTCGTGACGGCGGCGCTGATCCTGATCTTGCGGATGACGCAAAGGCGCGATGCATCCGCCCAGCGGAATTGGAAAATCTCCGAGTTGGCTCCGAGCGCTGCCGGCAGGATGCCTGTCGCTCCGCCCCATGCATAGGCCCCGAGACCCTGCGTGTCGATGGGCTTCGCTTCGACGCGAGCAGCGCCAAAGTCCTGCCCGATCTTGAGCAGGTTGCCGAGTACGTCAACGAGTGAGATTCCAGCCATTGCGGCCTCCTATTGCGTGTAAAACCAGCCGACAGACCATTTGCCAGTCAGCACCGCGGCGCGGCCGGGAACGGGAGCGTTCAAGCCACGGTCGGGCTGACCTTTGCCGAACGCCTGCCCCGTACCAGACGAGCGGCCAAGCAGAGACAACGGCGACAGATCAGGCGTTTTCAGCGGCCCCGGCGAGAGCGCATAGATCGTGAAGCCGACCCCGGCCACGATGTCCGCGGCGACAACCTTGATGTCCTCAACGATGTGCTCGCCGGCCGAGTGGTCCGTCGTGGCCTCGGGCTTGATCCAGCAGTAGACGAGCGAGCCGGCCAGGAGTGCCGCCTGCCCGGTCACGGTCACGGTCGCGAGGGGCGCACCAGCCGCGCCGAAGTCAACGATAGACGTGCCCGAGCCGAGCACCGTCCCGCCGCCGTTCACGCCTGCCGCGCCCGTAGCGCCTACGCCCTTGCGCGAGCCGGTGGCGTCGAGCACATACCAGCCGTTCGCATCTTCGTAGTGCAGGCTTTCATTCAACGCGAGCGATGCACTCGGAAGGGGATAGTTCGTGCCTGAAACATCCTTCTGCGCCGTGACGGTCTGCGCGCCGCCCGTGGCCTTGACGGCGAGTGACGTAATGACGCGGTAGATGCTCGCGCCTGGAGCGGGGACGATGGTCGTCGTCGTCGCGGCTGCAATCGATCCCTGAGCACTGCCAGGCGTGGCGACGGTCGAGGCTCCGGACTTGTCGATATCGGTCCACGACACGGCATAGATCACGGCCGTAGCAGCGGCGGTGATGAGTTCCAGCGTGTGCGTCGTCGCGGTGAGATTCACAGCAGAACCTCCAGCGCGAGGATGTCGTCGAGATTGCTGCCGCCTGCCGGAGCAGCCCAGGTCAGGTCTGCGCGCAGAAAGTTCGTCGTTCCACCGCCGCTGGCCGGAGTAAGCCCTTTGAGCGTCGTCGTCGCGAGGTTTCCTAGCGTGGTGAACGCTGCGGCATCGGCCAGCGTCAGCAACGCGCGCCCGAACGCCGTCGTCGCCAGTGCCGCAATCGCCGTCAGGTCGGAATCGAGGGGCTGATATGCCGCATTGCCTTCTGCTGGCGTTAGGTAGCCAGGATGCGGGTCTGGCGCGGCCTCGTGCGCCGCAAGGCTCGCGGCAGCAGACAGCCGCAGCGAAGTCAGAACTTCGATGTCTGTTTCGTTCTGCGATGAGCGCTCGGCAAGCGCTCTTGAAGCGTTTGTCATCGGCCCTCCGACGCCACGCCCTGCGGCATGATGGCGACGAGTTTGAGCGGCATTGGCCTGTCCTTCTTGACCAGCAGCCTGGATTGAGTCGAGTAGTCAGCGTCCCACTCGACGGGCAGATCGCCAGTAAATGCCGCCGTCTCCGTGCTCAATTCGGCCAGATGATCCTCGTCCGGACCGGCCACGCCGCCGAGCGAGTCGAGCACGCGCACGGTTGCAAAGTGCACGCGCTGCACCTTGCCCTGCGCAGTGCCCGTGCCGGAGCCGCCTTCCATGTTCATTGTTTCGAGGAAGCCTTCGCACGGCAGACCGACTTGCACGACAGAGCCGGCCGACTGAAGCGTGATCGCGCCACCAGAGACGGTTCTGTTCGGATGGCTTGCACCATCGCGCAGCACCCATACTTCCTCGCCCTCTAGGTAGTCGAGCCCGCTGATGGTCGTTGTCGGAGCACCATCGTAGGTTGCGGCCATGTCGGAGTAGGTCCAATCTTCCTGCACATCCGACTCGTCGGCCAGATAGGCGATGTAGCGCTTCGTCGCTCCATCAATGGTGTAGCGAGCGATGATCCACAAATCATCGCGCCCGCCATCTGGAGCCGGGATGCACTCCACGCACTCGACCACTGCCCCCGACATCGGGTGTGTGTGCCACGCGACGACATCCTGCGAGCGGTCGAACGTCAGTCCGACGAGTAGCCCATCCGTGCGGCACCCCCAAACGACGGAGTGCGGCTCCTGCTGAAAAGCCAGATCGATGACGCCCTCGCCGGTAATGTGCTCGGCGTAGACCGTCACGTCTGGAGATTCAAAGCCGTCGTCATCGAACTGGAATTTCATCGCGCGGACCTTGCGCCCCGCTTTCTGGACGAACAAGGTGTCCGACCCGATGCGCACCGGCTGCACTCGGCTGCTTCCGTAGGTGCTCTGTCTACCGGTCTCGCAGTTCGCCGGGCCGAATGGGTCGGAAATGGTCGCCTCCTTGATGGCCCATTCGTCGCCCAACGTGCCCACAAGCAGCACCTTGCCCGGAGAAAGCCAGCGGATCGAGTTTGCGCGATCACTGGCTATGGTGCGCTCGAAGCCAGAGTCCGCGGTGATTTCGCCATCGATCTCATACGAAAAGTTGTCGAAGTCGGCGGACACCGAAAACCACAGAGAAGCGTCACGCGCCCACACAGCA
>WBZS01002546.1_pt1 | contig 11123 bp, 7 predicted proteins | sample 5204201 | NCBI WGS metagenome assembly WBZS01 (sample SAMN12344357, study PRJNA552823) | activated sludge metagenome | biome: Activated sludge suspended growth; feature: Nitrification reactor; material: Wastewater; isolation source: activated sludge from nitrification reactor of wastewater treatment...
CGCTTCTCGGGTCCGTCGGCGGCGCCCTCCCACTGCGGGGTGGCGGTGTCGTCGGCGGAGACGAAGGTGGGCTCGCCGCCCATGGTGAGCCGGACGTCGCCGGCCGCCAGCAGCTCGTCGACGCGTTCGCCGAGGGCGTCCGCGGCCGCCCACTGTGCCTCGGTGTACGGCTTGGTGACCCGCGGATCCTCGTGCACCCGCTGGACGGCGTTGGAGAACGACATGGTCACCGCGACCGGCGCGGTGGCCCCGGTGATCGGCGCCGCCGACGACGGGTGCGGCGTCGCCGACAAGGGGATATGGCCCTCGCCGGCGAACAGTCCCGAGGTCGGGTCGAGGCCGATCCAGCCGGCGCCGGGAATGAACACCTCGGCCCAGGCGTGCAGGTCGGTGAAGTCCTCGCCCGGCCCGGACGGCCCGTCCAGCGCCTCGACGTCGGAGGTCAGCTGCACCAGGTAGCCGGAGACGAAGCGGGCGGCCAGGCCGGCCTCGCGCAGCACCGACACCAGCAGCCAGGCCGAGTCGCGGCAGGAGCCCAGCGCGTTGGCCAGGGTGGTGTCGGGGGTCTGCACGCCCGGCTCCATCCGCACCGTGTAGGCGATGTCGGCCTGCAGCGCGGTGTTGACCGCCACCAGGAAGTCGACCATCCGCGGGCGGTCGTCGCCGGTCAGCCCGGCGTAGCGGCGGGTGATGTGCTGGTCGACCCACTGCCGCACCAGCGGGCCGGGGCCGCCGTCGGCGGACTCGTCGACCCGGCGCAGGTACGGCTCGAGGTCGGCGCGGACCGCGTCCGGGTAGCTGAACGGGTAGCGCTCGGCGTACTCCTCGAGGAAGAAGTCGAACGGGTTGATCACCGTCATGTCGGCGACCAGGTCGACGCAGATGTCGAGTTCCTTGACCGGCTCGGGGAACACCAGCCGGGCCAGGTAGTTGCCGAACGGGTCCTGCTGCCAGTTGATGAAGTGGTTGCGCGGCGACACCGTCAGCGAATAGGCCGCGATCGGCGTCCGGGAGTGTGGCGCGGGACGCAGCCGAACGGTGTGCGGGAACACCTCCACCGGTTCGGCGAAGGTATAGGTCGTGCGATGTTCGAGAGCTACCCGGATGGTCACGCCGTGAATGTACTGGTCGGGTGTGACGCAGTCATCACCGCGGAACCGACCGAAACCTGTCTGAAACGCTCGGGGCGACCCTTAGGTAGCCTAGGCCGGTGACTTCTCAGGTTCCCGAAGACACCCCGGACGACGCCGGCACGGCCGAGCAGCCCTCGGCTCCGCCGCCGAGGCGCTCGCGCAGCCGCTGGATCGCGGCGGTCGCGTTCCTGGTGCTGGCGGTCCTGATCGGCGGAATCGCCTGGCTGCTGCGGCCGCAGCCGCCGGCGTCCTCGGCGCCCGCGACGACGCCGCAGCAGGCCGTCACCGGCTACCTGAACGCGCTGGTCGCCGCCGACGCCGATCAGGCGCTGGAATACGCGCTGAACCGGCCCACCGACACCACGCTGCTCACCCGCGACATGCTCGAGGCGTCCCACCGGACGGCCGCGCTGGCCGTGGTGAACGTGCCGGAGGTGAACGGCAGCGGCACCGTCGCGGTTCCCGCCGAGGTGAAGCTGGGCGACAAGGCCGCGACGATCACCTTCTCGGCCACCCAGACCGAGGCCGGCTGGCGGCTCGCCCAGGTCACCTCGACCATCGACCCGGGACCCCTGCCCGCGGAACTCGGCGCCACCCTGAACGGCCAGCCGCTGACCGATCCGGCGCATCTCGAGGTGTTCCCCGGCGTCTACGTGTTCGGTGAGAAGCTGCGCGAGATCACCCTGGACGGCGCCAAGGTGACGGTCGACGCCGTCGGCGAGGACATCCGGGCCGGCCTGCAGCCGGTGCTGACCGCGGCCGGCGAGAAGCAGGCCAGCAAGGTTGCCGCCGCCGCGTTGCAGCGCTGCCTGGCCAAGAAGGCCCCGGCCCCGGACGGCTGCCCGAACAGCGTCGCCATCGGAAAGGACCAGAAGGTCGACACCAAGTCGATCCGCTGGGATCTGATCGGCGACCCCTGGAAGAACGCCACCTACACCCTCGACGTCGCCGACCCGACCAACGCCCGCGGCGCCGCCCGGCTGAAGTTCCGGTTCCGCTGCACGCTGACCCAGAACGGCGAGAAGTACAAGGTCGACCAGACCCTGCCCGCCGTCGACGTCCGCTACCTGCTGTCGGTGACCAACGCCAAGGCGCCGGTTGTCTGGCAACGGGTCAGCTGAGGCGTTCACCTCCGAGCGGGCCGCCGTCCTCGGGGGTGGCGGACTGACCGGCCTGGCCTGGTTGCGCGGCGTCCTCGACGAACTGCCGGACGTCGTGGGCACGGCTGACAAGGTGATCGGCACCTCGGCGGGCGCGCTGCTGGCGGCGCGACTGCTCAACGGATTCGGCGCCGACGGGCTGCGCGACCAGGTGTCCGAGCTGTCCGGAGTGCGGATCGGCGCCGGTGTCGCCCTGCGGCTGCTGGCCGCCCAGCTGTGGCCGAGCCGCCGGCACGCGCTGCGCTGGCTCGGACGCCGCGCCGGCGCACCCACCGACCTCACCGAGGCCGCGTTCGTCGACCTGGTCGGTCGCGCCGTCGGCGGCACCGCCTGGCCGCCCGGCTTGATCGTGGTCGCGGTGGACGCCGTCGCCGGGCGGCCGGCCTACTTCACGCCCCGCTCGGACGTCGAACTGGCCCGCGCGGTGGCCGCCAGCTGTGCGCTGCCCGGTGTGCTGCCGGCGGCGCGGATCGAGGGCCGGCCCTTCCTGGACGGCGGACTGCGGTCCCCGGCCAACGCCGACCTGGCCACCGGCTGCCGCCGGGTGGTGATCCTGGCGCCGCAGGGGCGCTCGGCACGCGGCGTCCGCCGGCCCGCGCATCAGGCCGAGCGGCTCCGCGACGAGGGCGCCGACGTCGTCCTGATCGCCGACGAGCATCCCGGGCTCGACGCGATGTCGGCGGCGGGTCTGGCGGGTGCCCGAGAGCGGGGCCGGCACGCCGGGCGGGCGGCGTCCGCGGCGGTGCGGACGCTCTGGCGCTAGTCCGGAACCACCCGGGCTAGGACGCCAACCGACGCCGGCCGAAGTCGTGGTTGCGATGCTGGGTCAGCCACAGCCGGTGACAGGTGACCACCACCGTCAGCCAGGCGATGCCCAGGCACCAGGCGGCCAGCACGTCGGTCAGCCAGTGGTGGCCCAGGTAGACCCGGGACAACCCCATCGCGACCGCGTACAGCAGCCCGATGGTCACGGTCGCGGCCCGGGCCAGCGCGCTGGTCAGGTGCAGCACCAGCAGGTAGACCAGGATGCCGGCGATCACCAGCGCGTTCAGCGAGTGCCCCGACGGAAAGGACGCCGACGTCTCCGGCGGTGGGATGGACGACTCCAGCGGCGGACGGGCCCGGCCGCTGAGCCGCTTGCCGACCACCGTCATCGCCAGCGAACCCGCCACCGCGATCACGGTCAGCACCAGCGGCGTCCAGCGTCGCCAGCGCAGGCACATGGCAGCCACCACGAGGGCGGTGAGCGGGGTCATCCACAGCGTCCCGCCGCTGGCGCTGAAGGTGGCGATCACCGCGTTGAGCTCCGGCGTCCGGACGCCGATCATCCAGTCCAGCACCGGCTGGTCGACCAGGGCGACCCCGCTGGACGCCTGCACCGCCTCGTAGATCTCGCCGGCCACCCAGGTCGCGGTGACCGCCAGGCCGGCCGCCACGGCGACCAGCAGCAGGGCCGCCAGGTCCGCGTTGCGCAGCCGCTCGGCCAGCGCGCCGAACAGGCGCCGCAGCCACCGGCCGGCCGGCGTCCGCCAGGTGGTGAGGTCGCGATCGCCGATGGTGTGCTCGGGCTCGACCGGTAGCTGGGGGTGCATCGAACCAGTGTGTCAGGGCCGATTCACCGCGCGGCGAGGACGCCGCTGCTCAGCAGCGCGAGCAGTACGGTCGCCCCCGCGAGCCGGTAGGCGATGAACCAGGTGAAATTGTGTCTGGCGACGAATCCGAGCAGCCAGGCGATGGCGGTGTAGCCGGCGACGAACGCGGTCAGGACGCCGAGCAGCACCGGTACCCAGCCGATGGTGGCCGAGATCGTCGGCGCCTGGGTGACGGCCTCCAAGCCTGCTGCCGCGACGAGGGCCGGTATGCCGATGAGGAAGCTGAGGCGGGTGGCGCCGACCCGGTCGATGCCTCGCAGCAGGCCGGCCGAGATGGTGGCTCCCGACCGCGACACGCCGGGCACCAGCGCGAAGCACTGCAGCACGCCGATGGAGAGCGCGTCGCGCCAGTCGACGTCGTGCTCCGTCCGATCGGCACTCGCTCGGTCGGCCAGCCACATCACGCCGCTCCAGAGGACCAGTCCGGCGGCGACCACCCAGAGGTTGCGCAGGGGCCCCTCGACGAGGCTCTTGGCGGCGAGGCCCACGACCGCGATCGGGACGGTGCCGAGGATGATGTACCAGCCCATGCGGTGTTCCACGGTGGCGCGGGCGTCGGGACGGGCGATGCCCTTGGCCCAGCCGATCGCGATCCGGGCGATGTCGCGCCTGAAGTAGCTGACCGCGGCGAGAATGGAGCCCAGCTGGATGACCGCCGTGAACGCGGTGATTCCGGGCGAATCGATCGGGTAGCCGAGCAGCTGCTCGACCACCGTGAGATGGCCGGTGCTGGAGACGGGCAGGAACTCGGTGAGTCCCTCGATGACCCCCAGGATGACGGCGTGCAGCCAGGACACGGTTCCCCCTCGCGGACCCTCGTTCGGGTTTCTGGCCCAGTCTGAGCCGGATGCCTGTCGGAGGGCACTGTCCGCTTCATCTCGGCTTCATCATCGCTAGGCGACGGACACCTGTGGCAGGCTCGTGTCTTCGACTCGAAGGAGAGCCATGTTCCGCAAGATCCTGGTCGCCAATCGCGGCGAGATCGCCGTCCGGGCCTTCCGGGCCGCCACCGAGCTCGGCATCGGCACGGTGGCCGTCTTCCCCTATGAGGACCGGCTCGCCGAGTACCGGCTGAAGGCGGACGAGAGCTACCAGATCGGCGAGGTGGGACACCCGGTGCGGGCCTACCTGGACGCCGAGGGCATCATCGCCGCCGCCCTGGACGCCAACGCCGACGCGATCTATCCCGGCTACGGGTTCCTCAGCGAGAACGCGAACTTCGCCCAGTCCTGCGCCGACAACGGCATCACCTTCATCGGCCCGGGCCCCCAGATCCTCGAACTGACCGGTGACAAGGCCAAGGCCATCGCCGCCGCCCGCGAGGCCGGCCTGCCCACGCTGCGCGGCGCGGACGCCTCGGAGGATATTCCCACCCTGCTGGCCGCCGCCGACGAGATCGGCTACCCGGTGTTCGTCAAGGCGGTCTCCGGCGGCGGCGGACGCGGCATGCGCCGGGTCGACGACCGGGAGACGCTGGAGCCCGCCCTGGTCGAGGCGATGCGTGAGGCCAAGGCCGCCTTCGGCGACGCCCGGATGTACCTGGAGGAGGCGGTGATCAGCCCGCGGCACATCGAGGTGCAGATCCTGGCCGACAACGCCGGCAACGTGATCCACCTGTTCGAGCGGGACTGCTCGGTGCAGCGCCGGCACCAGAAGGTGGTCGAACTGGCCCCGGCACCCAACCTCGACCCGGCGCTGCGCGACGCGATCTGTGCCGACGCGGTGAAGTTCTGCCGGCACATCGGCTACACCAACGCGGGCACCGTCGAGTTCCTGCTGGGTGCCGACGGCCGCTACGTTTTCATCGAGATGAACCCGCGCATCCAGGTCGAGCACACGGTCACCGAGGAGGTCACCGACGTCGACCTGGTGTCGTCCCAGATGCGGATCGCCGCCGGCGAGACGCTGGCCGACCTGGGCCTGCGGCAGGAGGACATCGGGGTCCGCGGCCAGGCACTGCAGTGCCGGGTGACCACCGAGGACCCGGCCAACGGCTTCCGGCCCGACACCGGCCGGATCTCGGTCTACCGCAGCCCGGGCGGCGCCGGCGTCCGGCTCGACGGCGGGGTGGTGTTCGGCGGTTCCGAGGTGGGCGCCCACTTCGACTCCATGCTGGTCAAGCTGACCTGCCGCGGACGCGACCTGCGGGCGGCCGCGCGGCGGGCCTACCGCGCGCTGAACGAGTTCCGGATCCGCGGCATCTCCACCAACATCGGGTTCCTCGAGGCCGTCATCTCCGACCCCGACTTCCTGGCCGGGCGGGCCACCACGTCCTTCATCGACGAGCGTCCCCAGCTGCTGACCCAGCGGATCCCGGCCGACCGCGGCACCAAGTTGCTCAAGTACCTGGCCGGCGTCGCGGTCAACAAGCCGAACGGCGAATGCCGCACCACGCTGATCGCCCGCGACAAGCTGCCGGTGCTCAGCAAGCCGGAACTCCAGGCGGCGCCGCCGGCCGGCGCCAAGCAGCTGCTGCTCGCCGAGGGGCCGGAGCGGTTCGCCCAGGCGGTGCGCGACCAGACCGCCGTGGCGGTCACCGACACCACCTTCCGCGACGCCCACCAGAGCCTGCTGGCGACCCGGGTGCGCACCCGCGACCTGCTGCACGTGGCGCCCTACGTGGCCCGGATGCTGCCGCAGCTGTTCTCGATGGAGTCCTGGGGCGGCGCGACCTACGACGTCACCCTGCGGTTCCTCAAGGAGGACCCGTGGCAGCGGCTCGCCAGCTTCGCCGAGGCGATGCCGAACATTCCGCAGCAGATGCTGCTGCGCGGCCGCAACACCGTCGGCTACACGCCGTACCCGTTGAAGGTCACCCGGGCCTTCGTCCACGAGGCGGCCCGCACCGGCTGCGACATCTTCCGGATCTTCGACGCGCTGAACAACATCGACCAGATCCGGCCGGCGATCGAGGCGGTGCGCGAGACCGACCACGGCGTCGCCGAGGCGGCGCTGTGCTACACGGGCAACATGACCTCGCCCGGCGAGACCCTCTACACCCTCGACTACTACCTGCGGTTCGCCGAGCAGCTGGTCACCGCGGGCGCCCACATGCTGGCGATCAAGGACATGGCCGGGCTGCTCCGCGCCCCGGCCGCGGCGAAGCTGGTCACCGCGCTGCGCGCCGAGTTCGACCTGCCGGTGCACCTGCACACCCACGACACCGCCGGCGGTCAGCTGGCCACCCTGCTGGCCGCGGTCAACGCCGGCGTCGACGTGGTGGACGTCGCGTGCGCGGCCTGGGCGGGCACCACCTCGCAGGTGTCCATGTCGGCGCTGGTGGCGGCCACCGACGACACCGAGCGCGAGACCGGGTTGTCGCTGCAGGCGGTGACCGACCTGGAGCCCTACTTCGAGGCCGTCCGGCTGCTCTACGCCCCGTTCGAATCCGGCCTGCCCGGCCCGACCGGGCGCGTCTACAACCACGAGATCCCCGGCGGCCAGCTGTCGAACCTGCGGCAGCAGGCGATCGCGCTCGGGCTGGGCCACCGGTTCGAGGACATCGAGAACATGTACGCCGCGGCCAACCGGATCCTGGGCAACATCGTCAAGGTGACCCCGTCGTCCAAGGTGGTCGGCGACCTGGCGCTCGCCCTGGTCGGCGCGAACGCCGACCCGGACGACTTCGAGGCCAACCCGGGACGCTACGACATTCCCGACTCGGTGATCGGCTTCCTCAACGGCGACCTCGGCGACCCGCCCGGCGGCTGGCCCGAGCCGTTCCGCGCCAAGGCGTTGCAGGGCCGGACGGCCAGGCCGGTCGAGACCGAACTCTCCGAGGCCGACGCCGAGGCGCTGGAACGCGAGCCCCGGCGCACCCTCAACCGGCTGCTGTTCCCGGGCCCCACCCGCGACTACGAGGACGCCGTCGACGAGTTCTCGGAGCTGTCGGTGCTCTCCACCCGCGAGTTCCTGCACGGCCTGGCCGTCCACCAGGAGCACGAGGTGGAGTTGGAGCGCGGCAAGAAGCTGCTGCTCGGGCTCGAGGCGATCGGCGAGCCGGACGCCCGCGGCTTCCGCCAGGTGGTCTGCACGATCAACGGCCAGATCCGGGTGGTGTCGGTGCGGGACCAGGCGGTGAAGTCCGAGGTGGCGGTCGCCGAACGGGCCGACCCGGCCAACCCGGGCCATGTGGCGGCCCCGTTCTCGGGCGTGGTGACCCTGACCGTCGCGGTCGGCGACACCGTCGCGGCGGGCCAGCCGGTGGCGACCATCGAGGCGATGAAGATGGAGGCCGCGATCACCGCGCCCGGCGCCGGCACCGTGCAGCGGCTCGCCATCGGTGCCGCCCAGGCCGTCGAGGGCGGCGATCTGCTGCTGGTGATCGGCTGAGGCGGACCCGGTCAGCCCTCGTCGGCCTCGGCCGCCTGTTCGGTGAGCACGGCGACGGACGCCGCGGCGGACAGGTCGGGCGCGGCGGGGGCGTCCGTGTGCGCCACCAGCACCACCGTGCTGCTGGCCTCGATCCGCCGGGTGGAGCAGGCCGGCAGCGCGTCGTCGGCGCGGGCATCGGCAGCGGTGTCGATCACCACGTCCCACGACGCGCCGTATTCCTCGCCGGGCAGGGTGATCTCGACCGGCTCGTGACCGCCGTTGAAGTAGAGCAGGAAGTCGTCGTCCTCGATCGGGTTGCCGGTGGCGTCCACACCGGCGATCGCGCCGCCGTTGAGGTACATGCCGAGGACGCGCAGGCCGTTGTCCCAGTCCTGCTCGGCCATCGGCCGGCCCTGGGGGTGCAGCCAGACGATGTCGCCGAGGTCGGCGTCCGCCGGCTGGCCGCCGAAGAACCGCTTGCGACGGAAGGTCGGGTGTTCGGCCCGCAGCCGGGCCAGGGTGGCGGTGAACTCCAGCAGCGGCTCGTCCACCGCCGCCCAGTCGACCCAGGAGATCTCGGAGTCCTGGGCGTAGCCGTTGTTGACCCCCCGCTGGGTGCGGCCGATCTCGTCGCCGTGCAGCAGCATCGGCACCCCCTGGCTGAGCAGCAGGGTGGCCAGCAGGTTGCGCTGCGAGCGGGCCCGGGCGGACAGGATCTCGGGGTCGGTGGTGGGCCCCTCGGTGCCGTGGTTCCAGGACCGGTTGTGGGATTCGCCGTCGTTGTTGTCCTCGCCGTTCGCCTCGTTGTGCTTGTCGTTGTACGACACCAGGTCGCGCAGGGTGAACCCGTCGTGCGCGGTCACGAAGTTGACGCTGGCGACCGGACGCCGGCCGCTGTGTTCGTACAGGTCGGCGCTGCCGGCCACCCGGGCGGCGAACTCGCCGAGCGTGGGTTCGCCGCGCCAGAAGTCGCGCGCCGAGTCGCGGTACTTGCCGTTCCACTCGCTCCACTGGGGCGGGAAGTTGCCCACCTGGTAGCCGCCCGGCCCAACGTCCCAGGGTTCGGCGATCAGCTTCACCTGGCTGACCACCGGATCCTGCTGGACGAGTTCGAAGAAGGCCGCCAGCCGGTTGACGTCGTAGAACTCGCGGGCCAGCGCCGAGGCCAGGTCGAAGCGGAAGCCGTCCACGTGCATGTCGAGCACCCAATAGCGCAGCGAGTCCATGATCAGCTGCAGCGAGTGCGGGTTGCCGACGTTGAGCGAGTTCCCGGTGCCGGTGTAGTCCATGTAGTACTGCTTCTGGTCATCGACCAGCCGGTAGTAGGAGGGGTTGTCAATGCCCTTCAGGCTCAGCGTCGGGCCCAGCTGGTTGCCCTCGGCGGTGTGGTTGTAGACCACGTCCAGGATCACCTCGATGCCGGCCGCGTGCAGGCTCTTCACCATCGCCTTGAACTCCTGCACCTGACCGCCCCCCTCGCGCAGCGAGGAGTACTCGGCGTGCGGGGCCAGGAAGGCGATGGTGTTGTAGCCCCAGTAGTTGCGCAGCCCGCGGTCGAGCAGGTGCGAGTCGTGGACGAACTGGTGCACCGGCATCAGTTCCACGGCCGTGACGCCGAGCTTCTTCAGGTGGGCGATCACCGCCGGGTGCGCCATGCCGGCGTAGGTGCCCCGCATGTTCTCCGGGACGTCGGGGTGCAGCCGGGTGAGGCCCTTGACGTGGGCCTCGTAGATCAGGCTCTCGTTGTACGGCACGTGCAGGACGCGGTCGCCCGTCCAGTCGAAGAACGGGTTCACCACCACGCCGAGCATCATCCGGTCGGCCGAGTCGTCGTCGTTGCGCGAGTCCTCCTCGCCGAAGTCGTACCCGAACAGCGGCTGGCCCCATTCGATGGTGCCGTCGGTGGCCTTGGCGTACGGGTCGAGCAACAGCTTGTTCGGGTTGCAGCGCAGGCCGTTGGCCGGATCGTACGGTCCGTGCACCCGGTAGCCGTAGCGCTGACCCGGATCGATCTGCGGCAGGTAGCAGTGCCAGACCCGGGCGTCCACCTCGGTCAGCTCGATGCGGGTCTCGCTGCGCTGCTCGTCGAAGAGGCACAACTCGACGCGCTCGGCGATCTCGCTGTAGAGGGCGAAATTGGTGCCGGAGCCGTCGTAGGTGGCACCCAGCGGGTAGGGGGAACCGGGCCAGACGGGCACGTGTCTCCTTCGGTCGTAGGACGGCGCGGCCGGAAATGCGCCTGAGGTGACTCTTACCCCCTCCGATCGCCGGCGAAACGCCCGCCGCCGGCCTCATCGCACTGGACGGCTACCAGGCCTGACCGGCCGGACATCCGTTCGACGGCGCGAGTCGCACCGTCGTTCACCCGGCTGTAACGTTCGGCTGCGATAGTCCAGACCTCGTCCGAGAAGGAGGGTTCGATGGCGATCAGCTCGGTGGTCTTCGTCTGCACGCACAACGCCGGTCGCTCGCAGATGGCGGCGGGCTTCCTCTCCCATCTCAGCGGCGGCTCGATCGCCGTCGAGTCGGCGGGCGTCGCCCCGGCCGATGCGCTCAACCCGGCGGTGATCGCGGCCATGCTCGAGGAGGGCATCGACCTGCGCGACGAGGAGCCGAAGGCGGTCAGTCCCGAGTTGCTTCAGCAGGCGGATCTGGTGATCACGCTCGGCGCCGATCTGCGTGCGCTGGCCGGCGGCGCGCTGTTCGCCGACTGGGATCTGCCCGAATCGACGGGGTTGCGGCTCGCCGCCGTCCGTCCGATCCGGGACGCGATCAAGGCGCGGGTGCTGACGCTGCTGGCCGAGCTCAACGCTCCGGCCGCCGCGTGACCGCCAGCAGGGCCGTCACCAGCTGACGCAACGCCC
>WBZS01002547.1_pt1 | contig 11111 bp, 10 predicted proteins | sample 5204201 | NCBI WGS metagenome assembly WBZS01 (sample SAMN12344357, study PRJNA552823) | activated sludge metagenome | biome: Activated sludge suspended growth; feature: Nitrification reactor; material: Wastewater; isolation source: activated sludge from nitrification reactor of wastewater...
ACCACCCCGATCAGCTGGCTCTTCAGATCGTCGAGCGAGTTGAACACCAGCCATTCGGGCAGCCCGGGGATCTCGTCGATGAACAGCTCGTACAGCCCGATCGCGATGATGAACAGCACCACGGCAAGCAGGAACACGTCCGCGATCTCGACGAAGGCGATCACGAACTCCTTGGCGTCGGCATGCCCCGCGAAGGCCATCATGATCGTCGAGCCCACCTCGATGGCGCCGACGATGGTCAGCGTCAGCGCTCCCAGCATCATGCCCAGCGCCGGCACGAGCACGAGGAATCGGGTCAACGAGATGCTGCCGGGCTGACGGCGAGTCGATCGGGTCGGCTGATTGCTCTGAGTCACGGCACCTCCGGGTGGTGGGATGGTCCGACGCTACCGGTTGCCCGGCACAGAATGGGGGATGGCCCAGCGCTACCCGCAGATCACCGACCGCATCCGGCGCTTCATCGAGGCGCAACACATGTTCTTCGTCGCCACCGCCGCCCGCACCGGCCGGGTGAACGTGTCGCCCAAGGGGCTCGACACCCTGCGCATCCTGGACGCCGACCGGGTCGCCTGGCTCAATCTGACCGGCTCGGGCAACGAGACCGCCGCGCACATCCTGGACCTGCCCCGGATGACGCTGATGTTCTGCGCGTTCCAGGGCAACCCGTGGATCGTCCGGCTGTTCGGCACGCCGACGATGGTGCAGCCCGGCGAGGACGGCTGGGACGAGCTGGCCGGACTGTTCCCGCCGCAACGTGGCTCGCGGCAGGTGTACGTGCTGGACATCGACCTGGTGCTCACCTCGTGCGGCTTCGGGGTGCCGCTGTACGACTTCGAGGGGCAGCGGGAGGTGCTGGACTCGTGGGCGGCCAAGAAGGGCGACGCCGGCCTGCTGACCTACCAGCGGGAGAAGAATGCGGAGTCACTGGACGGGCTGCCGACCGGGTTGGTGCAGGATGGACGCCATGTCTGACGTCTTCGGCACCCTCGACGCGGTGCCCGCCGCCGGCCGCCCCGATCTGCTCGCGGCGCCCGTGCTCGCCGCGATCGCCGCGATCCCCGAGGCGCTGGTCGCGGCGATCGATCCCGCCTATGCCGACACCGAGAATCTCTGCGCCCACTACGGGGTTCCGATGGACGCCTCGGCGAACGCGGTGATCGTCCGGGGCACCCGGGCCGGCGTCGACTCGCACGCCTGCTGCATGACCCTGGCCCACCGCCGGGTGGACGTGAACAACGTGGTGCGGCGGCGGCTGAACGCGCGCAAGGCGTCCTTCGCCCCGATGGATTTCGCGGTCGAGGCCACCGGCATGGAGTACGGCGGCATCAACCCCGTGGGCCTGCCCGACGGCTGGCCGATCTGGGTGGACGGCGCGGTCGCCGACCGCGACTGGGTGTGCATCGGTTCGGGCGTGCGGCACTCGAAGCTGTTCATCCCCGTCGCCGGTCTGCTCGGGCTGCCCGGGGCCGAGCGGGTGGACGACCTGGCCCGCGACATCGGCTGACGCCGGGGACGGCTCCCTTGTTCGCCGCCTGTGGTGGGGTGAGCCGACGAGGCCCGTCGGAAATGTGCGGTCCAGTTGCCCGCCGACGGCGCGGACACGCCGTGGGGTGTCGATCTGGACCGCGGGTTTCAGGGTCGGGTCAGCCGGCCGCCGCCCGGATGAGCGCGGCGAAGGCGTCCACGTCGGCCTCGGCGGTGTCGAAGGAGCACATCCAGCGCACCTCGCGGGCCGCGGCGTCCCAGTCGTAGAAGAAGAACTCCGAGCGGACGGCGTCCGCGACCCCGTCGGGCAGCCGGACGAAGATGCCGTTGGCCTGGGTGGGCTGGGAGAACTCGACGCCGGGGACGCCGTCCAGGGCGGCCCGCAGCCGGGCGGCCATGGCGTTGGCGTGGCCGGCGTTGCGCAGCCACAGGTCACCCTCGAACAGGGCGATCAGCTGCGCGGACAGGAAACGCATCTTGCTGGCCAGCTGCATGTGGGTCTTGCGCAGGTAGGTGAGGCCGCGGCAGGCGTCCGGGTTGAGCACCACGATCGCCTCGGCGCCGAGGGCTCCGTTCTTGGTGCCGCCCAGGCTGAGGACGTCGACGCCGGCGTCGGTGGTGAACGCCGCGAAGGGCAGCCCGAGCGCGGCCGCGGCGTTGGCCAGCCGGGAACCGTCCAGATGGACGGTCATGCCGAGGGCATGGGTGTGGTCGGCGATCGCGCGGATCTCGTCGGGCCGGTACAGGGTGCCCAGCTCGGTGGACTGGGTGATCGACACCGCCAACGGCTGGGCGCGGTGCTCGTCGCCGAACCCGCGCGCCTCGAGGTCGATGAGTTCGGGAGTGAGCTTTCCGTCGGGGGTCGCGATCGGATAGAGCTTCAGGCCGGCGACCTTCTCGGGTGCGCCGCCCTCGTCGACGTTGATGTGCGCGGTCTGGGCGCAGACCACCGCACCCCAGCGCGGCAGCATGCCCAGCAGTCCGGTGACGTTGGCACCGGTGCCGTTGAACACGGGAAAGACCTCGGCCCGCTCGCCGAAGTGCCCGCCGATCACCTCGGCCAGGCGAGCGGTGTAGGCGTCGCCGCCGTAGGAGGTCTGGTGGCCGTCGTTGGCCTCGGCGATCGCGGTCAGCACCTCGGGATGGACGCCGGAGTAGTTGTCGCTGGCGAAGCCGCGGCGGGCGGGATCATGGAGTTGCACCCGGCCATCCTTCCACGCGGGGCGCGCCGCCTCCGGCGGCAGCGTTCGGGCATGCACGCGGGCCCGGGGGAGGTCCCCCGGGCCCGCGGTTTGGGTCAGCGGCGCCGACGTGCGATCAGCAGTGCACCGCCGCCCGCGGTGAGCAGCAGCACGCCGAGCCCGGCGCCGACCAGATCGGCGTCGGTGCCGGTCTGCGGCAGGTCATCGCCGGAGTCGCTGGGCGGAGTCGTGTTCTTGCTGGGCGATTCGGAAGGGCTCTCCGAGGGCGACTCGGAGGGGCTCTCCGAAGGCGACTCGGAAGGGCTTTCGGACGGCGACTCCGAAGGGCTCTCGGACGGCGACTCCGAGGGGCTCTCCGACGGCGACTCCGAGGGGCTTTCGGACGGCGACTCGGAAGGGCTCTCCGACGGCGACTCCGAAGGGGTTTCCGACGGCGTCTCGGAAGGGGTTTCCGACGGGGTTTCGGAGGGCGTCTCCGACGGCGTTTCGGAGGGGGTTTCCGACGGGCTGGGTGTCGGGGTCTTGGTGTGCGAATGCGTCGGCTTGGGCGTCGGCTCGCAAGGCTCACTCGGAGTGCTGGACTCGCTGGGCGTCGGCGACTCGCTCGGGTTTGGCGATTCGCTCGGCTGCGGTGAGTGGCTGGGCTTCGGCGAATGGCTGGGTTTGGGGGAATGGCTCGGCTTCGGCGAATGGCTGGGCTTCGGCGACTTGGTCGGCTCCGGGGATTCGCTGGGCTTGGGCGAGTGGCTCGGCTTGGGGGAATGGCTGGGCTTCGGCGACTTGGTGGGCTCCGGCGATTCGCTCGGCGGGGTGGACGGGTGCCCTGCGGATTCGGACGGGCGCGGGTGCTTCCCGCCCCCATAGCCGCTCGGTGCGCTGCTGGGGTGGTCCCCGCCGCCGCCGTGATTCGTCCCGGCCAGGGCGGTGGTCTGTAAGAGTGCAGCGCTGGCAGTGACCGTGACGGCCGTCAGTGCCAGCACGCGAAGCGTGCCAGATCGCATGTGAAGTTCTCCCGTTTCGTGCCGAGCCGACGAGCCCCCGCAAGTCGGATTCGGCAGGTGTTACTTAGTTCCCGATCAACATCGATCAGGAACTAGTCACACTAAATTAGTTCCCGCGGACGGGGCAAGGGTTTGTCCGAATACGGAGCAAAAACGCCGCCCCGCGGCGCAAGTCCTTGGTGGGCACACTCCGAAATCGACCTCAGAGTCGTCCGGGCCCGGCCCTCCAGCGAGCCTCGGCGGCAGCCCGGCCCGAGGCGACTCTGAGGTCGATCTCGGAGTGATCGCCGGTAGCCTGCCCGCAATCGGGCTCAGTCCCAAAGTGCCGCCAGCCGGTGGCCCAGCTCGGTGACGTGGGTGTGCCGGCCGAAGTCCTTACCGGGCGACTGCTCGACATCGCGGTCGGAGTAGAGCGCCATCACGCGCTCGACGTGCACGCGTGCGGGAGTGTCCTTCAGCGCGTCCCCGACGGCGAGCAGCCAGGTCTCGGCGGCGGACTTCGCGGCCAGGTAGTTGGCGTTGCCGGCGGTCGGTTTGAGCACGCCGGTCTGGGAGACGATCGCGAACCGCCCGGCCGGCGAGGCCGCCACCGCGGGCAGGAACGCCCGGGTGGTGTTGCGCAGGGTCCCCACGATCATGGTCTGCAGCCAGTCCCAGTCCTCGTCGCTCTGCCCGGCCAGGCCGCCGCCGCCACGCCAGCCGCCGACCAGGTGGATCACCCCGTCGATCGGGCCGAGTCGGTCGGCCAGGGCTTGCACGGCCGCGAAGTCGCGCAGGTCGCACTCGTCCGGGCCGATCTCGACCACCTCGTGGCCGCGCTCGCGCAGAGCGGACGCCGTGGCGTCCCCGGCCGGACTGCCGGAGCCGGCGATCACCACCCGCATCAGGCGTCCGCCCCGGTGATTCCGGAGGTCGAGGCGATCACGTCGCGCATCTTCTTCTCGAAGGCCTCGTAGAACATGCTCAGCGGGAACTCGTCGTCCATCACCAGGTCGGTGAGCTCGCGCGGCAGCCCGGTCAGCGGCAGGTCGCCCGCCTTCCACGCGGACGCCGGATGCGGCTCGACGGTGCCGGCGACCAGCTCGTAGGCGGCCAGCCAGTGGGCGATCTTCGGCCGGTCGATCGAGCGCCAGTAGAGCTGCTCGATCGCCGCGCCAAGCTCGTTGACGCAGTCGGGCACCCGGTCCCATTCGAAGGCCAGTTGGGTGTCGGTCCAGTGCAGGACGTGGTGCTGATGCAGCCAGGCGAACAGCAGTTGGCCGCCCAGGCCGTCGTAGTTGCGCACCCGGTTGCCGGTGATGGCGAAGCGGAAGATGCGGTCGAAGATGACGCAGTACTGCACCAGCCGGGCGTGGTGGGCCAGCTCGAGATCCGCCTCGGTCGGCTCGGCGAGGGCGGCGATCCGGCGGTCGATGGCGACCGACTCGCGGAAGGCGGTCAGGTCGCAGCGCAGTTCCTCCAGCGAGTACAGGAAGAACGGCATCCGCTGCTTGATCATGAACGGGTCGAACGGCAGGTCGCCGCGCATGTGGGTGCGGTCGTGGATCAGGTCCCACATCACGAAGGTCTCTTCGGCGAGCTGCTGGTCGTCGAGCAGCTCGGCGGCCTCGGCCGGCAGGTCGAGCTTGGTCACCCCGACGGCGGCGCGCACCACCCGGCGGAACCGGGCGGACTCGCGGTCGGCGAAGATCGCGCCCCAGGTGAAGGTCGGGATCTGCCGCATCGCCACGGTCTCGGGGAAGAGCACCGCCGAGTTGGTGTCGTAGCCGGCGGTGAAGTCGAGGAAGCGGATCGGCACGAACAGCTTGTTGCTGTAGTCGCCGGCCTCCAGCTCGACGACGAAGTCGGGCCAGATCACCTGCACCAGGACGGCCTCGACCAGCCGGCTGCGCGAGCCGTTCTGGGTGTACATCGGGAACACCACGAGGTGGGTCAGGCCGTCGATGCGATGCCGCTGCGGCTGGAACTCGATCAGCGAGTCGTAGAAGTCGGGTGCGGCGAAGCCGCCATCCGCCCAGCGCCGGAAGTCGTCCTGGAGGACGCGCAGGTAGTCGGCGTCGTGCGGGAAGTGTGGCGCCAGATCCGCTACACCCGACACGATCTCGCCGACCAGGCCTCGCGCCGCCTGGTGCTGGGCCTCGTCCTCGACGGCGCCGTTGGGGGACTGCAACGCCTGTAAGTCGGTGGCGGCGGCCTTGACTCGGAGCCACGCGGGGTGCTGGGTGAGCTCCGACACTGCGATCTCTGCGACGGTGGTCATGACAGATCATCACATAGTGGACACGAGAAACGCCATCATTCGGTTTGGACGAGCGAATTTGTGGACGGAATGGCCACGTGATCGCCCGATTGCAACAGAATCTCTCGTCACGAGGGTGAGGCGAGGAGCTGGCGCCGCGAGTATCAGGGCCGCCGTGGCGTCCTCTTTCAGCCATACCGGGGATCGTCCGGTGAGCGACAGCCGGTGGGTTGGCACTCGGGGGGCCTTGTCTGCCAACACCGTTGTGATTCACCATGGCGCCACCAGGGGAAACGGTGCGCGAACAGGAGGTTGACATGCGGGAGAACGACAACGTCTCGGTCGAGGTGTCACCCATGCAGGCCCAGGGCCTGCTCAGCGGCTTCCTGGTTTCGGGCCGGTGGCCGGCCAACACGGTGGAGTGGGCCCGTTTCCTGTTGCTGGCGGTGCGGATGGCGGGCGTGCCGGGTCTGCTGCAGACCAGCACCGTCTTCCGGGTGCGCGAGGAGTTGCCCGATGCGCCGATGCCGGGTGCCGTCGGCCTGGTGCTCGCCGAGGGCCCGGTCTTGGGCGAGAACGCCGTGCTGCCCGGTCAGTTCGCCGATCACCAGCCGCCCGGGCTGATCGTGCTGCACCCGCCGCACGAGATCCGGCCGTCGTTGCCCGAGCAGGACGAGGTGGCCGCCGGCTGCGTGCTGCTGCCCGGGATTCCGCACCTGGGGCTGGAGCATCGGGCCGCCTGGGTGGAGGCCGACCGGCGCGGGAACATCGCGCGAATGGTCAGCCGGGCCGGCTTCGATCCCAACGAGGACGCCGACACGGCGGTGCTGGCGCTGTTCCTCGCCGCCTGATGCGGTCGGCGCATCAAGTCTTCGCTCATGGCGTAACATCCCTCGGGTGCAGAAGGCGCCACGTTCCGGCCCCGGCTCGCCGCGATCGCTGCGGCAGGCCAACCGGCACCGCGTGCTGGCCGCTCTCGCCGAGAACGGCGCGATCACCCAGGCCGATCTCGCCCGCGCGACCGGGCTGGCCGCCTCCACCGTGTCGGCCCTGGTGCACGAACTCGCCCGCGCCGGCGACCTGACGGTCGAGCACCGGGACGGCGCCAGGGGCACCCGCCTGGTCCGGCTGGCCACCCCGCCCGGCGTCGTGGTCGGTCTCGATCACGGACGGCTCCACCTTGCGGCCGCGGTCGCCGATCTCGACGGCGAGATCCTCGCCGATGCGCGGATCCGGATCCCCGAGGGGATGACCGCCGCGGAGTCGGTGACCGCGCTGGACGAGCTCCTCACCCGCGTGCTGGCCGGTGTCGACAGGCAGCGCTCCGACGTGCGCCGCGGGGCGTTGGCGCTCCCGGCGCCGGTGGACATCAGCTCCGGAAGGCTCGGCTCGGCCGCCATCCTGCCCCGCTGGGCCGGGATCGATCCGGCGGTGCTGTGCACGGACGTCCTCGGCTTCCCGGTCAGCGCGCACAACGACACCAACGTCGGTGCGGTCGGCGAGGCGCGCGGGGGTGCCGGACGGGGCGTCAGCCATTTCGCCTACATCTGGGTGTCGGAGGGCCTGGGTGCCGGGTTGGTGATCAACGACGCCCTGTACGAGGGCGTCAGCGGCATCGCCGGCGAACTGGGTCACACGCTGCAGCGGTCGGAGCATGGCGACCTGTGCCGGTGCGGCAACCGGGGCTGCCTGGAGACGCTGGTCTCGACGCCCGCGGTGATCCGCCTGCTGGAGCCCCAACTCGGGCCGCTGCGAGACTTCGGCGAGGTCCTCGGGCGGGTGCAGGCCGGCGATCCCCTGTGTCGCCGCGTGCTCGGCCAGACCGGACGGCACATCGGTGTCGCCGTGGCCAACCTGGTCAACCTGCTCAACCCGCAACGGGTGATCGTCGGCGGCGAACTGAGTAGCGCCGGGGAAGTCCTGCTGGAACCGATCCGGCAGATGGTCAGTCAATACGCGATCCCGAGCGCCGCGGACCGGGTCGAGATCGTCCTGTCCGAGCTCGGGAAACGCTCCGAGGTGATCGGTGCCGCGCAAGTGGCACTGGCCCAGGATCGAATGCAACGCCTGAACGCCGGGGTCGGCGCGCCGTAACCTTCCGTTCAACTGTTGACTATGTTGCGGACCGGGTAGAGACTCCCGCAGGTAAGACAATGCGCCCGAGCCCGGTGCGCTTGGGCAACGTTCAAGTTTCGAACACATGGAGGTGTAGAGATGCTTCAGTTTGATGCCCCTGCGAGAGAGGCGGGCCGATGACTGGCCAACCGAACTCTGCGACTGTCCCGAAGGGCTCCGGCGTCGTTCGGATCGCTTCGGTTGCGGCTCTTGGCGGCTTGTTGTTCGGGTATGACTCGGCGGTGATCAACGGCGCGGTGAGCGCCATCCAGAAGGAGTTCTCGGTCGAGGCCGGGCCGCTCGGATTCGCCGTCGCGGCCGCCCTGATCGGTGCTGCCGCGGGTGCGTTCACCGGTGGCCGGATCGCCGATCGGATCGGGCGTCTGCGGGTCATGCAGATCGCCGCGGTGCTGTTCTTCATCTCGGCGATCGGCTGTGGCCTGGCGTCGAACCTGAGCTTGTTCGTGATCTTCCGGATCATCGGTGGCATCGCGGTCGGTATCGCTTCGGTGATCGCACCGGCCTACATCGCCGAGATCTCACCGCCGCACATCCGCGGCCGGCTCGGCTCACTGCAGCAGCTGGCGATCGTGTCCGGCATCTTCGTGTCCCTGCTGATCGACTACCTGCTGGCCGAGGCCGCCGGCGGCTCGTCGGAGATGCTGTGGTTCGGGCTCGAGGCCTGGCGCTGGATGTTCATCATGATGTTCATCCCCGCCATCGCCTATGGGACGCTGTCGCTGACCATCCCCGAATCGCCGCGGTTCCTGGTCGCCCAGGGCAACCCCGAAGCGGCCCAGAAGATCCTCGTCAAGGTGCTCGGAGTGAGCGCCGGGGAGACCGTGCAGAAGATCCAGGCCTCGCTGCAGCGTGAGCACAAGCCGTCGATGGCCGACCTCAAGTCACCCAAGGGTGGCTGGTACCCGATCGTCTGGGTGGGCATCGGCCTGGCCATCTTCCAGCAGTTCGTCGGCATCAACGTGATCTTCTACTACTCCAACGTGCTGTGGGAGGCGGTCGGCTTCACCGAGTCCAGCTCGTTCGTGATCACGGTGCTGACCTCGGTGACCAACATCGTCACCACGTTGATCGCGATCGCCGCCGTCGACCGGGCCGGACGCCGTCCGCTGCTGATCATCGGCTCCATCGGCATGACCGTCTCGCTCGCCGCGATGGCGTTCATCTTCGGCACCGCTCCGGTCGTCGACGGCGTCCCCCAGCTGGGCGGCATGGGCCCGGTCGCGCTCGCCGCCGCGAACATCTTCGTGATCGCCTTCGGCATGTCCTGGGGACCGGTCATGTGGATCATGCTCGGCGAAATGTTCCCCAACATGTACCGGGGTGCCGCGCTGTCGGTGGCCGGCTTCGCCCAGTGGGCGGCCAACTGGGTGGTCACCGTCACGTTCCCCAGCCTCAAGGACATCTCGCTCGGCCTGGCCTACGGCCTGTACGCGGCCTTCGCCCTGCTCTCGCTGCTGTTCGTGCTCCGGTTCGTCCACGAAACCAAGGGCCTCGCCCTCGAAGACATGGACGACGGCTTCGTCCCCGGCGGGCACTAGGTCTGTGGCCCCGTGAACGGAACAGGAGGAGATGAAGTGGGCAAGGGATTCGGCATCGACATCGGCGGCACCGGCATCAAGGGCGCCCTGGTCGACCTGGAGCAGGGGGTGTTGGCCGGGGAGCGGGTACGGATCCCGACCCCGCAGCCCGCGACCGTGCCGGCCGTGCTCGACACGGTGGCCGCGGTCGTCGAGCAGGCCGGCTGGAACGGTCCCGTCGGCTGCACCTTTCCGGGCATCGTCCGGCACGGCGTGGTCGGTTCGGCCGCCAACGTGGACGACAGCTGGATCGGCACCGACCTGGCGACGCAGCTCACCGCACGGCTGGGGCATCCCGCGACCGTGCTGAACGACGCGGACGCGGCGGGGATCGCCGAGATGCGGTTCGGCGCCGGCCGCGGCGTCCCGGGAGTGGTGCTGATCGTCACCCTCGGCACCGGCATCGGCACCGCGCTGTTCATCGACGGACGCCTCGTCCCCAACACCGAACTCGGCCACCTGGAGCTCGACGGCTACGACGCCGAGAAGCGGGCGGCGTCCTCGGTGAAGACGAAGGAGGAGTTGTCCTACAAGGCCTGGTCGAAGCGCCTGCAGCGCTACTTCAGCCACGTCGAGATGCTGCTGTCGCCCGACCTGATCATCGTCGGCGGCGGCATCAGCAAGAAGTCGGAGAAGTTCCTGCCGCGGCTGAGCCTGCAGGCGCCAATTGTCCCGGCGCAGCTGCTCAACCAGTCCGGGATCGTCGGCGCCGGTGTGGTGAGCGCCGAAACGCTGTAACCCGACACCCCGGGCACGAGGGGCTGAGCTGCGGATCGAGCGCGCTCAGCCCCTCGTCCGGCGAAACCGCCAGATCGTGGTGGTGCGGTAGGTCTGTCCGGGGCGCAGGATCGAATCCGGGAAGGACGGCCGGTTCGGGGCGTCCGGGAAGTTCTGCGTCTCCAGCGCGACCCCGGCCCGGGGGCCGTAATCGCCGGACAGTCCCCGGACGCCGGCCATGCCGTCGGCGGTGAAGACCTGCACGCCGGGCTGGTCGCTGAGTACGTCGACCGCCAGATCGGACGCCGCCAGCGTCGCGTGCGGACGCAGCGTGCCGGGGGCGCCGTCCACCACGAAGCAGGTGTCGAGCGGGGCGGCGTCCGCGACGCGACGTGGTCGCCGCAGGTCGTGGACGCCGGCGTCCAGTAGGCGTCCGGTCGGAACGAGATGGTCGTCCACCTCGAGGACGCGGTCGGCGCGCACCGTGAGCTCCAGGTCGTCCGCGCTTCCGGAGGCCTCCCCGGCCGGGTTCAGGTAGGCGTGGTTGGTCAGGTTGATCGGGGTCGGAGCGGTGCTGGCCGCGGCATAATCCATCCGCAGCTCATCGCCGGCCAGCGTGTAGCGGATGCGGACCGAGACCTCGCCGGGGAAGCCCTGGTCGCCGTCCGGGCTGGTCAGGGCGAACTCCACGCTGCCGGGGGCCAGGTCGTAGCTGCCCCAGTGCCGGCGGGCGAAGCCGTCCGGGCCGCCGTGC
>WBZS01002549.1_pt1 | contig 11106 bp, 8 predicted proteins | sample 5204201 | NCBI WGS metagenome assembly WBZS01 (sample SAMN12344357, study PRJNA552823) | activated sludge metagenome | biome: Activated sludge suspended growth; feature: Nitrification reactor; material: Wastewater; isolation source: activated sludge from nitrification reactor of wastewater treatment...
GGACGCCGGCGCATGATGGCCTGACGCACCAGATTGTCGTCGTACTCGGCGACGACGGTGAGGATGGGCAGGCGGTCCTCGGGTGGCGTGTCGATGGTGGACAGGTCGCGCACGCCGGTCAGCGACATGTGTAGCGTACGCGGGATGGGTGTGGCCGTTAGGGTCAGCACGTCCACCTCCTGCCGCATCTGCTTGAGGCGCTCCTTGTGACCAACGCCGAAGCGCTGCTCCTCGTCGATGATGACCAGCCCCAGGTCCTTGAACTGCACGTCCTTGCTCAGCAGGCGATGCGTCCCGATGACGATGTCGATCTGGCCCGCTGCCAGCTTATGCAGGCTGTCGCTCTGTTCCTTGTCGGACTGGAGGCGCGAGAGGGACGCGACGCGCACGGGGAAGGCGGCCAGCCGCTCAGTGAAGGTGGCGAAATGCTGCTGGGCGAGAACGGTCGTCGGGACGAGGATGGCGACCTGCTTGCCGTCCATGACGGCCTTGAAGGCGGCGCGCAGGGCGACCTCGGTCTTGCCGTAGCCTACGTCGCCCGCGATGAGGCGGTCCATGGGCTTAGACTGCTCCATGTCGGCCTTGACCTCTTCGATGACGCGCAGCTGGTCCTCCGTCTCGGTGTGGGGGAAGGCGGCTTCTAGCTCGGCCTGCCAGGGCGTGTCTGGGGAGAAGGCGTGGCCGGGTACGGTCTCGCGGGCAGCGTACAACTCTAGTAACTCAGCCGCTAACTCCTCGACGGCGCGCTTGGCGCGCTGCTTGACACGCTCCCAGTCACCGCTCCCCAGACGGCTGACATCGGGGGCGATGTCGCCCGCGCCGATGTAGCGGGCCACGCGGTCGACCTGGTAGGTGGGGACGTAGAGCTTGTCGCCGCGCGCGTACTCGATCTCCAGGTATTCGCGCTCGGTGCCGGCGACTTCCATGCGGACCATGCCGACGAAGCGCCCGATGCCGTGCTCGATATGGACGACGTAGTCGCCAGGACGCAGGTCGGAGAAGAAGGCTTCTGGCGGCGTTGACTGGCGCTGGCGGGCGCGGCGGCGGCGCGGCAGTCGCCAGCCGAACAACTCGCCGTCGCTCAGCAGGGTCAGGCGGACCTGGCCCTCGTCGCGGCGACCGCCGTCCTCGGCGTCGCGGGCGGGCACGTGCGCCATATCCAGGGCGGCGCGCAGGGCGCTTGGGGCGTCGCTGGGAGCGGCGCCAGGCTCGACGATGCGCCAGCCTTCACCTAGCACGCCACGCACGACGGTCAGGCTGCGTGGGTAGGGCAGATCGCTCAGGGTCGTGGTAGGCGTGACGCGGACACTCCACTCCTTGAGGAGATCGGCGATCCGGTCGGCTTGGCGCGAGACGAGGATGACTGCCTGTCCTGCGTCGGTCCAGTCCAGAACCTGGCGCGCAGCCTCGCCGAGCTGGCCGCCGTAGCGTGGGGCCGGGGCGAAGCTGGCTGCCACGGCGTGACTGAAGGGGGTGGTCGTCAAGCCAGCGGGGGCGGGGCTGCTAGGGTCACCCAGGGCAGCTGCTGGGCGGCGGCGTAAGCCCCGCTCGACGTCGCCCCAGGCGACAACCTGGCTGCCGCGCCAGTTGGCGGGTAACTCGCCAGCCTTCACCTGGCTGTCGCGGACGGTCTCGGCCTGCGCGCCGACTTCCGCCCCCACGATGGCGACCTCCTGCCAGTCGTCGATGAGAATCCAGGCGTCGCCAGGCAGATAATCGAGCAAGGTGGCGGTCGCGGGGTGCAGATAGCCCTGGTAAAACTCGATATTGCGCAGGGTTACGCCCGCCAGGAGGGCCTCACGCTCGCGGGTATACGCGCTCTGGGCCAGGGGGTGGAGCGTCGACAGGTCCAGGGCGAGCAGGTCGTCCTCGATGGCTGGGCCGCGGCCGGGCAGAGCCTCGGCGGCCGGGGTGATAGTAATGGCCTCGATCATCTCGCTGCTGCGCTGTGTGGCGGGATCGAAGGCGCGCAGTGACTCGATTTCGTCGCCGAAGAACTCGATGCGCACGGGCGAGGCGCTGGCGGTGGGGTAGATGTCCACGATACCGCCGCGATGGCTGATAGCCCCTGGGGCTTCGACGACGCTGACCATCTCGTAGCCCATGGCCGACAGTCGCTCTAGCAGCCGCGCCAGGTCGAGTTGCTGGCCGCGCTTGAGGCTGAGCATGGCCTTGCTCAACTCGACGGGGGGCAGGGTACGGGTCAGAAGGCCGCGTGATGAGGTGACGATGAGGGGCCAGCGGTCAGGAGCGTCGCCGTTTGTTTGGGCGGCGGGCAGCTGCGCCAACGCGCACAGGGTATCCAGCCGTTGGCGGCGTGTCTCGATGTCCCAGGCGACGCGCTCATAGGGTAGGGCGTCCGGGGGCGGGAAGCGATACACATCGTCAGGGTGGCGAGCGAAGGCGCGCAGATGCTGGGCAAGCTGATGGGCGCGCTCTGGGTGGGCCGTGAGCAGGAGGAGCGGCGCTTTCAGATCGCGCTGGAGCGCGGCGGCTAGCACAGGCCGCGCCGTCTCCAGCGCCGATACGTGCACCAGGGGGCGGTGATCGCCGTCGCCGATGGCGAGCAGACCCTTGACCAGGGCGCGGTACCCCTGGGTGGTGCGGACATAATTGGTGAGGCCGGATAGGGTGATATCTGACATAACCACTAGTTAGGGTTGAAACGGTTCATGGCGGTCAGGATGCCCTCGCGCAGCCAGGTATCGGCGGTTTGGGCGGCGCGGTCGACGAGGCTGGGCAATTCGGTCTCTTCCGCTTTGGTCCAGGGGGCCAGGACGTGGGCGGCGGCATCCCAGCCGGCCGGCGGGCGGCCGACGCCGACGCGCAGGCGGGCGAAATCTTGGGATCCAACGCTGGCAATAATCGACTTCATGCCTCCGTGCCCGCCCGCGCCACCCTCTGGCCGCAGACGCAACGTGCCGTAGGGGATGTCCAGCTCGTCGTAGACCACGAGAAGATGGTCCAGGGGCGCTTTGTAGAAGCGCAACAGGGGACCGACTGCCTGGCCGCTCAGATTCATGTATGTCAGGGGGCGAGCCAGAATGACCCGTCTCCCGTCGACCGTGCCGCTGGCCAGGCGGGCCTTGTGCTGGAGCTTGTCGAAGGTCAACCCATACATTTGGGCGAGACGGTCGGCCACGAGCCAACCCAGGTTGTGGCGGCTACGCGCATAGTGGGGGCCAGGGTTGCCCAGGCCGACGATCACATACGGCTCGTCGCTCAAGGCTAGATCAACTTCCGCAGCAGGACCACCAGGCCGATGAAGGCAAAGACAGCCAGGGTCCCGATGGCGCCCAGCAGAAAGGCGTCGCGGATGCGGCTCATGTCGAAGGCGGATGTAAACTGGCGGCGAATCCCCGAGAAATCGGGAATCAACGATGACAGGCCGGAGCGGGCGGCCGGGGTGGCGCTGGCGCCAGGTGTGCCTGTGCCGCGTGGTGTCCCGACGGCGGTAGGGGTCCCGCCTGGGCGGGCGGTGGCGGCGGTAGCCTGCGCTTGCGCCACGGCGGCCGGCGTACCACCCGGCAGGGGCGGTAGCGTCGGGAGCACTGGCGGCGTGACGGTCGCCTGGGGTGTCGCCGTGCGCTGCGAGTTGGGTGTGGGGGTGTCCGATTCCGTGGCGGTCGGGCTGGCCTGCGCCTGGGTGGGCGCGACGACGGGGGCACGGTTGGCGATCTGGAGGTTGGAGGCGACGAAGAAGCAGACTTCCTGGGCGCGGTCGTCGACAACGGTCAGCTTGAGGTTGTAGACGCCGTCAGGCACGGCCTGGGTGTTCCACACGTCCAACTGGCTGTTGGCGATGGGGCGGTTGATGGTGGAACTGACAGCGGACCAGGCCTGCGGGTTGGATGCTGGAGCGAATTCTAGCTTGTAGAATTGAAAACGGTCGGCGTTGGCGCTACCGATCACGGGAACCTCGCCGCGCAAGGTGGCGCCTGGGCGGGGAGCGCTGATAGTCGTAGTGGGGCAGCCCTGAAGGATAGTCGTCGCCGCGACCTGCGAGGTGGGAGCGAGGGGAGCGGCCAGGGCAGCGCGCCCGCCCCAGAGCAGTAGCAGGGCGAGAACGGCGGCGAGCGGCGGGAGGAAGCGACGCATGCAGTCTCCTGATGACGAAAAGCGACACACTCTCAACCGAACAACTCTAGCATAAGTCCAGGTCAACGCCAAATCTTCGGCCGAGCTTACCTCTTACACTCTTCACATCGAATCTTCATCAAATCTCTGCAAACGTGTGGTTCAATGGGCAGAAATCAGAATTATCGATTCCGAATGGAGACTGGCACATGAGCGTTGAGATTAGCCGTAAAAAGAATCCTCAGAAGACGAACTGGATCATCGACGCCGCGCTGTTCATCGGGCTGCTGGTGGCCTGTGTACTGGACCTGACGGGGCTTGAGCTGCACGAGTGGCTGGGATTGGGGGTCATCGTCTTCGCGGTCTACCACTTGCTTGTACATTGGCAGTGGGTGGATGCTGTCTCGCGCCGCTTCTTTGGCAAGACGTCGGGCGCGGCGCGGCGGTACTACGTCATTAACGTGGGGCTGGCAGTGGGCTTCGTCGCCATTCTGGTGACGGGACTGGTCATCTCGACCTGGCTGAGCCTGACCCTGGACAACTACTTGCTATGGCGGGACGCGCACATCGTCGCGTCCATTGCCACCGTCGCGTTGACGGTGGTGAAGATCGGCTTTCACTGGAGGTGGATTACTCAGGTCAGTAAGCGGTCCATCTTCAAGAGCGCGGCGCCGGTTGCGGCGCGCTCTGAGGGTCGGCCGGCGGCGGCAACCGCGAGCCGTCGCGACTTTTTGCGGCTCATGGGCGGTGTGAGTGTGCTGGCCCTCGTCGCAACCAGGCCTGGCCTGGCGACGTGGCTGGGCAGCACAGCGGGACCCGCCGACGCGGCCTCGGAACCGTCCCAGTCGGCCGCGCTGGCGGCCAATTCGACGCCGACAGTCACGAGCGTGTCCCCGACGACGGCGGCCGGGACGGGCAACATGGCCCCGATAGCATCGACGGCTGCGCCGAGGGCCGCGACTGCTACGACGGCGGCGACGGCAGCCCCCAGCGCAACGCGGGCCGCGCCCGTCGCCACGGCCACGCCGGTCGGCCCGCTGGCGAGTACTGACGCGTGTACGGTGCGCTGCAACAAGCGCTGTTCCTATCCCGGGCAGTGTCGGAAGTACGTGGATGCCAACCGCAATGGCCGCTGTGACCTGGGGGAGTGTGTGTAGCGCGTCGTACGACCCGCGCCTCGACGCGGCCGACGCTGTAAGACGCTCCGGGGCCAACAGGCTACCGGGGCGTCGTGATTCTCGTCGGCGGTCGGCGCATTCTTGGGCGCGGGGCCAGGGCGGGGTATAATGTAGCAAGCGACAGACGGGCAAACGGGTAGGAGTCCACGGCATGGGCGTGTTCCACTTTGGCGAGCAGTATGGCAACCCGGATGTGGCGCTGGCCTTCCTTGTGTGTGCTGTGCTGGTGTGTAGTGGCACGCTGCAAGTGGTAGCGGCGCGCTACGGCTACGTGGGCCTGGCCTGGGTTCGGCCGCGCTGGCAGCCGTGGGGCGGGACAGTGTTCGGCATCACCCTGATGGTCGGCGGCATGGTCTGGTTCTTTGCCCGCTACGGTGATGGCATCTTTCGACCGGGGCCGGCGGGCCTCGAGTTGTTCCTCCTGTTCGGCGGGGCGACGCTGGTGGCGTTAGTGGTGACGCTGGCAGGGGCGGCGATTTTCCAGACGGGCGTGCAACCGGGGGGGCTGCCGCAACGCGGCCATGTGATCGCCGAGGAGGTGGCATTGCCGACGGGGACGGCGTGGCTGTACCGACCGACCCGTGGCGTTGGCCCCTTTGGCGCGGTGTGCGCCGTGGGAACCCCGGGCGCGGGGGCGGAGGCGGTCGCGCCGCTGGCAACGGCCCTGGCCGAGGCGGGGCTGGTGGCGCTGGCGGTGGGCTGGAGCGACGATGACCGCTGGCGGCCCGACGAGTCCCTGGCGGTGGCGGGTGCGCTCCATGCCGCGGATGTCCTGCGCGGACGCCCCGATGTGGATGCGGCGCGGGTGGGCGCGGCCGGGGTGGGGCTGGGGGGTGACGTGGCCCTGATGATGACGGCCCACGACCATCAGATTCGGGCCGTGGTGGCCGTTGCGCCCTGGCTGGACATGCGCGAGGCGACGCCGGGGCTGAGCCTGCTGCGGGACATGACATGGCCCCAGGCGATGCGCTGGCAGCGCGACCTGCGGCGGGCAGCGCGTCTGATGGATCCACTGGCGCACGCGGGCGAGCTTGGCTCGCGGCCGGTGCTTTTGGTGACAGCGGCGGATGTCGGGCCGTCCGAGCAATTGGGGCGGAGTCTGGCCCAGTTGTGTCGCCGTGTGACGACGCTGCGGGTGGGGCATCTTGGCCAATCGAAGGCTGCGACTCGCGAGATCGCCTCGTGGATGACGGAGCAATTAGCATGGACGCCTTCCTCTTCGACGCCCTGAACGGGCTGACGGGTCGCTGGCCGTGGCTCGACGGCGCAGTGCGCTTCCTGGTCAACGATTACGTTGCGCCGACGATTCTGTCGCTGGCGCTGGTGACGCTGTGGTTCTCCGGTCAGGGGCTGTACGGTCGCCGCCGACGGCAATTTGCTGTTGTCCATGCGGCGGTGGCCGTCGTGATGGCGAACATCCTGGTCAAGCTGATGAATGTGTTGGTGTTTCGCCCGCGCCCCTTTGCCGACCTGGATGCAAACCTGCTCTTCTATCGACCGACCGACTCAACCTTGCCGAGCAACCCGGCGGCGGTGGCCTTCGCCTTCGCCTTCGCCGTGTCCTTCCACGACCGCACCTGGGGGCTGGCCATGGCCGGGGTGGCCGCGCTCTTTGGCCTGGCGCGGATCATGGCCGGGGTGCATTACCCGCTAGATGTGGTAGCGGGGGCGTTGATGGGCTTCGCGGCGGCGTGGCTGGCGTTGCGCCTGCCGGGGTTGGGGCTACTGGCGCGCGGTGTCATTCGGGCGGGCCGGCGCCTGATGCTGGCCTGATAACACTCACGAGGAGGTGAGTTCATGACGACTCTGTTGGCGAGTGAGACTTTCCATACGCCGGATATTCAGACGGAACTGCCGGGGCCGCGCGCGCGGGCGAACTTGAGCCGCGACGCGGTTCTTATCTCGCCGTCCTACACCCGCGCTTACCCGTTCGTGATGTCCCATGGGCGGGGCTGTGTGGTGTGGGACGTAGACGGCAACCGCTTCCTGGATTTCACGGCGGGCGTGGCGGTGTGCGCCACGGGGCACAGCCACCCGAAGGTGGTCGAGGCGGTGCAGCGGCAGGCTGAGCAGTTTATCCACATGGCGGGCACGGACTTTTATTACGAGCTGCAAGTACAATTGGCAGAGAAGCTGGCGGCGATCACGCCGGGCAATTTTCCCAAACGGGTCTTTTTCACCAATTCGGGCACCGAGTCCATCGAGGCCGCACTGAAGCTGGCGCGCTATCACACGGGGCGCTCGCGGCTCATGTCGTTCATTGGCTCGTTCCACGGGCGGACGATGGGAGCGTTGGCCCTGACGGGTAGCAAGCCGATTCACCGTCGCGGCTTCGAGCCGCTGATGCCCGGCGTGACCCACACGCCCTACGGCTATTGCTACCGTTGCCCTATCAACCTTGAATACCCGCGCTGCAACATTGCCTGTGTGGACTATATCGAGGATACACTGTTCCGCCGCCTGGTCCCGGCCGATGAGGTGGCCGCCATCTTTGTCGAGCCGGTACAGGGCGAGGGCGGCTACATCGTGCCTCCACCGGGCTGGCACGAGCGGCTACGCGCCATCACCGCCAAGTACGGTATTCTGCTCGTCGCCGACGAGGTTCAGAGCGGTATGGGCCGTACGGGGATGTGGTGCGCCATCGATCAGTGGGGTGTCGTGCCGGACATCGTGTGCCTGGCGAAGGGCATCGCGTCGGGGCTGCCGTTGGGGGCTATCGTGGCGCGCGCCGATATCATGGACTGGGACTCAGGGTCGCATGCCAATACCTTTGGCGGTAACCCACTCGCGTGCGCGGCGGCGCTGGCGACCATCGAAGTCATCGAGACGGAGGGGCTGCTGGAGAACGCGGCGCGCATGGGTGAGTTCTTCCTGGCCGGCCTGCGCGATATTCAGTCGCGCCACGAGGTGGTTGGCGATGTGCGCGGCGTCGGGCTGATGGTCGGAGCGGAGTTGATTGACCCGGCGACGGGTGATCCGGATCCTGGACTGCGCGATACGCTGGTGCAGAAGTGCTTCGAGCGCGGGCTGCTCGTGCTGGGTTGCGGCTTCAATACGCTGCGGTTCATGCCCGCGCTGACTATCGACCAGCCGACGGCCGAGACCGGGCTACGACTTCTGGAGGCGGCTCTGGCCGACGCCATAGCCGAGGAGGCCAGTCGCCCCCCCAAGAGCCAGGGGGTGTAAGAGCGACCACGGACGACCGCCCACCGATCATCGATAGTGCGCCACGTCGGCTGATGCAGCGGTGGTACGGGGGACACGACGCCACGAAGGTGCGCAGGGATGCGGCAAGCAAGCCTGCCATGTGGCTTCGCGCCTGTGTGCCTTTGCGCGAATAGAGGTCAGGCCGACTCGCGCCGTCCCGTGGTCGGTGGTCGGTGGTCGGTGGTTAGTGGTCGCTTGAAAGGTGAGACGGTGAGCGGAACCAGCGACAGGGCGGTGTGGGTGGTGAACCTGGGGACGGAGCCGTATGGACCGGTGCACGAGCTGCAGCGGCGGCTGGTCGCGGCGAAGCAGGCCGGCTGGCCGCAGGATGTGCTGCTGCTGCTAGAGCACGAGCCGGTGTACACCCTTGGGCGGCAGAGTCAGGCGGAGGACATCCTTGTCCCGGCCGAGTTCCTGGCCGAGCAGGGGATTCCGCTGGTTCCGGTCGAGCGTGGCGGCAAAGTGACCTATCACGGCCCCGGTCAGATCGTGGGTTATCCCATCCTGGACCTGAGAGGCTACCGCACCGAGGTGAAGTGGTTCTACCGCCAGCTGGCCGACGTGATCATCCGTACCCTGGCCGACTTTGACGTAGTAGGAACGTACGACGACTCGTTCCCTGGGGTGTGGGTGGGGGGCAAGAAGATTTGCGCCTTCGGGACCGCCATCAGCCGCTGGATCACCTACCACGGCTGGGCGCTCAACATCGAGCCAGACATGGCGCATTGGGGTTGGATCGTGCCGTGCGGGCTGCGCGATAAGGAGGTGACGAGCTTGCGGGCAGAGCTGGGGATTGCCCCGCCAGGCGATGACATCCGCGCCGGCCTGACGCGGCATTTTGGGGCGGTGTTTGGGCGGCGGATGGTGGAGCGGGAAATTGGGGACGTGGAGCGTGAAGCGTGAAGCGTGAAGCGTGGAGCGTAGGGCGTAGAGCGTAGGGCGTAGAGCGTGGAGCGTAGAGCGGGGACGAAGGACCAAGGACCAAGAGGCATAGCCCATTGGTCTTTGGTCCTTCGTCGTTGGTCACTCGCCGACGAAGTGGATGCCGCTCTCGTCCATGGATGTGATAATGACCAGGCTCTCGATGGGCACGCCCAACGCGGTGAGGCGCTGACGACCATCCTCGAAGCTCTTCTCGACGACGCAGCCGATGCCGAGCAGGGCCGCACCTGCCTCGCCCACGATGTCGGCCAGGGCTTCGGTGGTCTGGCCGGAGGCGAGGAAATCGTCGATGACGATGATGCGGTCGGTGGGGCCGAGGTACTCCGGCGAGACCAGGAGCAAGGTCTCGCCACCCTTGGTGCGCGACGGGACGTGACGCTCGAAGGTGTCGGGGGGCAGCGTGACCGAGCGGGTCTTGCGGGCGAAGACGACGGGCACGTCCAGGGCGACGCCGGCCTGGAGTGCGGGAGCGATGCCACTTATCTCGGCGGTGAGAACCTTGGTAGGGCGCAGATAGCCGAAGCGGCGGGCGAATTCGCGGCCCACGAGGGCCATGAGCGCCGGGTCGACCTGGTGGTTGATGAAGGAGTCGACCTTGAGGATGCCACCGGGCAGGACTTTGCCGTCGCGTCGGATGCGATCGCGCAGGGGGGCGAGGTCGGTGGAGGCGTCGGCGGGGGCAGGGCTTTGGACAGACATGGCGTCTCCCTTCAAGTTCAGCGGACGGTTGCCTGGGGCAGACCCTGAAGGTCCACGAGGCCTGCAGGGTTTCAGTGTGATATGTGGGATATTTCCCACCAGGGGGTGGGAAAACGTGGGTAATCGTGGGAAAGGTGGGTTTGAATCCTCTCGAACAAGCGTTCTGAGTGGTGAACGATTCACAACTGTGCGCTCGACAGGGGCATACCCGCGCCGCCGGGGTCAGCTGCGCCGTGCCAGCCACCGGTTTCGGGGTCGCGGACGGCAACGTGGACGAGACCGAAGCTGCCATAGCTATACGGCTCGCGGTAGACGGTGTGGCCCATATTTTGCAGGGCGCGCACGGTCGCCAGCGGGTGGCGCGCCTGGAGGTCGATGACGTGACTCTGCGAGTCGAAGCGCGGCGCGGCCACAGCCTCGGTGGGCGTCATGCCGAAGTCGATCAGGTTGAGCAAGACTTGCAGGACGCCGGTGATGATCTGAGTGCCGCCGGGCGCGCCGATGACGATGGCGGGCTGACCATCGCGGTAGACGATGGTGGGCGAGATGCCGCTGAGGCGGGCCTTACCGACGGCCAGCGAGTTGGGCAGGCCCGGTACAGGGTGGAAACAGTTCATGGTGTTGTTGAGCTGGAAGCCGAGGCCGTCCACCACGACGCCACTACTCGCGCCCAGGCTGTGAGTCAGGCTGACGCAGTTGCCCGCCCGGTCGACGATGGTAATGTGGGTGGTGTCCTTGTGCTCGGCCGGTTGCCAGCGGGGGACGGGGAACCGCTCGCCTGTGGCGAGGCGGGCGGCGGCGGCGGCGGCGTAGACGGGGTCGGTAATGGTGGGCGTGAGGTCGACAGTGAAGAGGGGGTCGCCCAGGCGCGTGGTCCAGTCGGCGAAGGCCCACTGCATCGTGCGCGCCACGAGGTCTACATAACGCGGACTGTTGTGGCCGAGGCTGACCAGGTCGAAGTGCTCGAGGGCATGGAGCATCTGGATGAGCGTCGCGCCGCCGT
>WBZS01002550.1_pt1 | contig 11105 bp, 11 predicted proteins | sample 5204201 | NCBI WGS metagenome assembly WBZS01 (sample SAMN12344357, study PRJNA552823) | activated sludge metagenome | biome: Activated sludge suspended growth; feature: Nitrification reactor; material: Wastewater; isolation source: activated sludge from nitrification reactor of wastewater...
ATTCGCGGGCAACCTGCTTCGTCAACGGACCTAGCGCGTCCACGCGCCCAACCGCGATTACCGCGGCATCACGTTCGTGGCGCAGGAAGTTGAAGGCAGCAGGAAGAGTGACTGCCGGGCCATGGTCGCCGCCCATGCAATCAATCGCGATTTTGACGTCCATCTACGCTGGAGATTGGTGCGCAGCAGGTACCGAAGAATGTCGAAGCGGCCGCCGATTCATGTCTGGTCAACCGCTGCCGAAATCACCGCCCTATTCGCCCTTGGTCTTGACTACCTTCTTACCGCGATAATAGCCGGAAGGCGAAACATGGTGACGAAGGTGGGTCTCCCCGGTCGTCGCCTCAACCGCAAGCGGCGGATTGGTCAGAAAGTCGTGGGCTCGATGCATACCGCGTTTGGATGGGGACTTTTTGTTTTGCTGGACTGCCATGATCACTACTCCTTGACATTCTTACTGTGCGCGAACGCAATCAATGCGGGCGCTTCAACTTCTTCAACACCTCGAAAGGCGAGATATCGCCTGGCTCCGCCACCGCCCGCGGAAGACGGCAAGCTTGGTGACGCGGGGCAAGCGGCAGTCCGAGCAACACCTCGTCCTCAACGATTTGCGCCAAGTCCAGTCGCTCTCCCGCAGGCAGCGCGTCGAACGCATCCTCCAACAATTCTTCGTCCGGCAACACTGCGTCCGCCGGCCACAACTGGAAGAAAACATCGTGCGCGACAATGTGCTCAACAGGATCGAGACAACGCTGACATGTCAGCAATACCGACCCAGAAACCTTGACATGCACATACGCCCGCTTGTCCTCTCCTACGGAACCATCCACACGTACATCGAACACGCCGCCGCCTTGCGCAACCATACCGGACAGGCGAGGCATATTCGCCACTTCCATCGCCCCATCACGATGTCCTGAAGTTCGGGCGAACGCCCATGGATCGACAAGCCAAGCATCGCGGAACATAAACAGCTGATGGTATCATCGCCGAAATTCTTCTGTCAAAAGTTAGACAGCTTCGCGCGTACCACACGGAGCACGGTTGTCGACCCTATCGTCAATGGCCCAACATTCCACGGATTCCGGCGCAAAGCGCCGCCAAATCATCCTGGCATCGACGTCGCCATTTCGTCGCCAACTGCTTGCGCGTCTGCATATTCCGTTCAACGTCGCGGACCCCGGAACATTCGAGGTGCCAGTTCCCGGTGAACCCCCGCAAGAAACGGCTACCCGCTTGGCAGTCGCCAAGGCGCAGGCCATGGCGGGCAGGTTTCCCGACGCACTCATAATCGGCAGCGACCAGGTCGCCTTTGCGATGGGGCGATATTTTGGCAAGCCGGGTGATCGCCGACTCGCCGTCTCTCAACTAGGCGAGATGAGCGGTAGAGAAATCATGTTTTACACCGCCGTGGCTTTGCTTGACTCGGCCACCGGAAATAAACAGTCAGCGTGCGTGCCGACAGAAGTACGATTTCGCGACCTCTCCGGCGACGAGATCGAGCGCTACGTCGATGCGGATCAGCCCTTCAATTGCGCGGGAAGCGCCAAAGCAGAGTCTCTGGGAATTGCACTGCTCGAGCATGTGCGCGGCGATGATCCCACTGCGCTGATTGGACTCCCGCTGATCTCGCTGTGCGCAATGCTGCGCCGTCACGGAGTGCCGCTTCCCTGACCGGTACTATCCGACCTTGACAGCCGGAACTCTCTACCTGATCCCAGCCTCACTTGCGCAAATCGCCTGGCAAAGCTACCTGCCGCCAGACGTGCGCTCCCGCGCCTGCTCGCTGGGATACTTTGTCGTCGAAAACCCGAAGGCGACGCGAAGCGAGCTCCGGCGTGTCGGCTTCCCAGGGCCGATCCGCGATGTCCAGATTGAATCGCTGCCAAAAAATCCAACAAATGACGATTTCGACCGCCTCCTTCAGCCCGTGGTTGAAGGTCGAGATTGCGGACTCATGTCGGATGCAGGTTGCCCTGGCGTCGCCGATCCCGGAGCACAACTCGTTCTCGCAGCGCACGGCAACGGCCTGCGAGTCGTTCCCCTGGTCGGGCCATCATCAGTACTCTTGGCTCTGATGGCCTCCGGCCTCAACGGGCAGTCGTTCGCGTTTCTCGGCTACTTGCCGATTGCCGATTCGGCCCGCGAAGAAGCAATTCGCAGCCTAGAACTAGAATCCCGCGAACGACACCGTACTCAGATCTTCATCGAGACCCCGTACCGGAACGATCGCCTGTTTGCCTCGCTCATCGCAGCCTGCCGCCCCGACACACTGCTTTGTGTCGCAACCGACATCACAGGAGCGACCGAGTCGATCGCTACCCGGTCGATCGCCTCGTGGCGTCGCGCGCCGCATCCCGCAGTCGACAAACGGCCGACAGTATTCCTGGTTCAGGCAGCGGACTCAGCGCAACCGCACCTGCGACAGAAAGTTAAGTAGCGTTTCGCCCGAGGCGGCGCCAAGTTGCCTTGCGAAACGCTCGGCAAAGTTGGATTTTTGCGTGTAATCACGGACGTCCTCGGCTTTGATCACCTCGCGCGCCACGAAATTCACGTTGCCCAGAGAATCGGCGAGACCGTTGGCGACACTTTGCTCACCAGTCCACATCAATCCCGAAAACGTGTCGCCGCTTTCCTTGAGCCGGTTCCCGCGGCCTTTGCGCACGACCTCAATGAACTGCTTGTGCACGTCGGCCAACAACGATTTCGCGTGTTCGAGGTGCCGCGGCTCCTGTGGTGAAAACGGGTCGAGAAATCCCTTGTTCTCGCCGGCGGTCAGCAAACGGCGCTCGACGCCGAGTTTGTCCATGGTTCCGGTGAAGCCGAAGCCTTCCATCAAGACGCCGATCGACCCGACGATCGACGCCTTGTCGACAAATATTTTGTCGGCTGCGGCCGCGACGTAATAGCCGCCGGAGGCGCAGATGTCCTCGACCACCGCGTAGATCGGGGTGCTCGGATACTTTGCCCGCAAGCGTCGGATTTCGTCATTGATCATGCCCGCCTGTACCGGACTGCCGCCGGGGCTGTTGATCAGCAACACTACCCCCTGGGCGCCCTTGGCCTCGAAGGCCGACTGCAACGCCAGGTTGATGTTCTCGGCGCTCGCCTCGCCTTTCGGACCGATAACGCCATGCAGTTGAACAAGCGCAGTGTGCTTGCCGTCAGTCAGCTTGTTCGGCGTGCCATCCCCGATACCACTGAACATCCAAAGGATCACACCGACGTAAATGAACGCCAGCAGACGGAAAAAAATGCCCCAGCGCCTTTTGCGCCTTTGCTCGACCAGGGCGTCCGAGGCAAGCCGTTCCAGCACCCGTCGCTCCCAATTCGGTTCGTTGTTGCCTTCTGTCATTCAGTAACGCCTTCCAGGAAAACCGCGCCATCCCGCTCTTCGACCGCTATAGCGGTCAAGCTCGCCCCTTTGCATGGGCCGGCCACGCAATACCCGCTATCCGGCTCGTACATCGCGCCGTGAGTGGAGCAAATCAAGTATAACCGTGACGAGTCGAAGAACTGGCCGTTCTCCCAGTCCAGTTCGACCGAAACGTGCGCACATCGATTGAGGAAGGCTTGGGGCCGCCCCTCGTAGCGGATCACGAATGCAGGTGCCAGTTCACCGGCCCGCCTCACTTTAAAGCGAAACCCCGGCCCTCTTTCGACCAGATCAGCGCTCGCACAGATCCGCACCGACCTATCCATTGTGCCGCAACCAGTGCGCCAACTCAGCGGTCGAACTGGCCAATGCCAGCGGATCTTCTCCCTGGAGGAGTTCGGCCGGGTGAGCGCCGAAGCCCACCGCCACCGCGGCCACGCCTGCGTTGAGCGCCATCCGAAGATCGTGGGTGGTGTCGCCGATCATCAGGGTTCGCCCAGGCTCTGCCGCCAGCGCTTCCATCAGCTCCAGCAGCATCTCGGGATGCGGCTTGGAGTGACACTCGTCGGCGCAGCGAGTCGCATGAAACCAGCGCTCGAGCCCGCTGTGCGCCAAGGCCCGGTCCAGCCCCGGCCTGCTCTTTCCGGTGGCAATCGCGAGCATATGGCCCCGCATGTGCAGTTCGGCGACCATTTCGGCCGTTCCGTCAAACAGTGCAAGGTCGTGATCCCTCGACAAGTAATGGTAGCGATAGCGTTCCGCCAGCTCTCGATAGCGTGCCGGCGGTCGCTCGGGAACAGCCGTGGCGAGGGCGTCTACCAGACCCAACCCGATCACTTGTCGGGCGGCGGCATCGTTCGGTTCGGCCATGCCGAGATCGCGACAGGCCGACTGAATGGCGAGCACGATCGCTGCCGCCGAATCAAGCAGTGTGCCGTCCCAGTCGAAGACGATCAGATCAAACCGGCGCGGCATCGGTCGCCTCGAAATCGACCCGCTCGTTCAGGTTCAGCCGCGCAACGAAGCCGGTCAGGTCACCGGGCAGCGGGGCTGCTAGCGCCAGAGGAGCGCGCGAAACGGGATGTACCAGGTCCAGCCGCGCGGCGTGCAGGAACATGCGCTTGAGTCCCGCCTTCGCGAGATCCTTGTTCAAACCGAAGTCGCCGTACTTGTCGTCGCCAGCCAGCGGAAAGCCGAGATGTGCAAGGTGTACGCGAATCTGGTGGGTCCGCCCGGTCTTCAGTTCCACCTCGAGAAGGCTGAAATTCTCCCAGCGGCGCAACAAACGCATGATCGAGTGCGCCGGCTTCCCTTCGCGGTCTACCGAAACCCGACGCTCGCCCTCGCCGGTCAAATATTTGGTGAGCGGCAGTTTCACATGTTGCAACGGATTCAGCCAGCGCCCGCGAACCAAAGTCAGATAGGTTTTGTGCATTGCGCCATCTCGGAACATGTCGTGCAATCCGGTAAGTGCGGCGCGCTTCTTGGCGATTAACAGCAAGCCGGAAGTTTCGCGGTCCAGCCGGTGCGCAAGTTCCAGAAGCCGGGCTTCGGGGCGCTGGCGCCGCAGTTGTTCGATCACGCCGAAACTCACGCCGCTGCCACCATGAACCGCCGTACCGGCCGGCTTGTCGATCGCGATCAGCGATTCGTCCTCGTATACAACTCGAAAAGGTCTGCCGACCGGCACGGCGGCCGCATCGGAACGGGACTCTGCAATGCGCACCGGCGGAATCCGGATCTCGTCGCCGGCTAGCAGGCGGTACGCCGGATCGATGCGTTTTCCGTTCGCTCGCACCTGACCGCTGCGCAGGATCTGGTAGACATGGCTCTTGGGTACGCCCTTGCAAATGCGCAGCAGGAAGTTGTCGATGCGTTGGCCCGCATTTTCTTCGCCAATAACTTCGCGCGTAACCAGAAGGGCTTTGCTTAACATCTTCATTCTGAAATATACTCGCCGATGGAACGGCCCGCTCAGACCGTCCTTCGTGCATCGATCGGATCGGTTGATGCGGGGAGGCGGAAACGAGCCGGGAGCACCTGGCTCGCGGCATTCCTCGGTAGAAGCAGAAACTCGTTAGACTCGCAGTATCCGGTTACCTCGCGGTTTCAAAGTCGCGATCTTAGTTCAATTCACCAGCCTTTCTTTACTTGACGCGCGTTGCTGACACGCTGATCGCTTGATCCTGAAGGCCGGGAGCAACCTCGTCCGCTTCAGGATTCGCCTAGGACAAACCTCTGATTTAGTTTGCGAAACAGACGTCTGATGACCCTTACCCGACCAAACTAATTCCCGTCTTACGGACGGATGCGCGGTTTGTCCCCGCCAAGGTAGCGCGCGGGAGACCAAAACAATGAAGCGCATGCTATTCAACGCGACACAGGCAGAAGAACTCCGTGTCGCAATCGTGGACGGTCAGAAACTGATCGATCTCGATATCGAATCTGCCGCAAAGGAACAACGCAAGAGCAACATCTACAAGGCAGTCATCACCCGCATCGAGCCCAGTCTTGAAGCGGCGTTCGTCGATTACGGCGCCGAGCGTCACGGGTTTCTGCCGTTCAAGGAGGTTTCCCGGTCCTACTTCCGGGAAGGTGTCGAGCCTTCGAAAGCGACCATTCGCGACGCCCTCCGCGAAGGCCAGGAACTGATCGTCCAGGTCGAAAAGGACGAGCGCGGCAACAAGGGCGCTGCCCTGACAACCTTCATTTCGCTTGCCGGCCGTTACCTCGTGCTGATGCCCAACAACCCGCGTGGCGGCGGTGTGTCGCGGCGAGTCGAGGGCGATGATCGCGCCGAACTGCGCGAAGCGATGGATCAACTGGACGTACCGCAGGGCATGAGCCTGATCGCCCGCACCGCCGGCATCGGCCGCAACGCCGAAGAATTGCAATGGGATTTGAACTACCTGCTGCAGCTCTGGCGGGCCATCGAGGGGGCGGCACAGGCGCAGGCAGGTGCCTTTCTGATCTACCAGGAGGGCAGCCTGGTGATCCGTGCAATCCGCGACTACTTCCAGCCGGATATCGGCGAAATCCTTATCGACACCGACGATGTGTTCGAGCAGGCCCAGCAGTTCATGGGCCACGTAATGCCGGCCACCGTCAATCGGATCAAGCGTTATCGCGACGACGTACCGCTGTTCTCGCGCTTCCAGATCGAACACCAGATCGAAACCGCATTCGGCCGCCAGGTCGAGCTGCCCTCGGGTGGCGCGGTGGTGATCGACCATACCGAAGCCCTTGTGGCCATCGACGTGAACTCCGGTCGCGCCACCCGCGGTGCCGACATTGAGGAGACCGCGCTCAAGACCAACTGTGAAGCCGCAGACGAAATCGCCCGCCAATTGCGCCTGCGCGACCTGGGCGGCCTGATCGTCATCGACTTCATCGATATGGAAAGCAGCAAAAATCAGCGCGAGGTCGAGAACCGCCTGCGCGATGCGCTGCACCATGACCGCGCGCGCGTCCAGACCGGCAAGATCAGCCGTTTCGGCCTGATGGAACTGTCGCGCCAACGCCTGCGGCCGGCGCTCGCCGAAACCAGTTACATCCCCTGCCCCCGCTGCTCCGGCACCGGCCATATCCGCAGCACCGAATCAGCGGCCCTGCACATCCTTCGCATCCTGGAAGAGGAGGCGATGAAGGAAAACACCGGTGCTGTGCATGTGCAGATTCCGGTGGACGTCGCAACCTTTCTGCTGAACGAAAAACGGGCCGATATTCAGACCATCGAGCTGCGCCACAAGGTCAATGTGCTGCTGATTCCGAACCAGCACATGGAAACGCCGTTCTATCAGTTGACCCGTCTGCGCCACGACCAGCTCAACCAGGAGGACATTGCGATCCCGTCCTACAAGATGGTCGATTCTCCAGCGGACCCGACTTACCAGCCCCCATCGGCGCAGGCGGCGGAAGATCGTCCACAGCGGATGGAGGCTGCCGTGAAGGGCATCCGCCCCGACCAACCGGCGCCGATCGTTGCGCCGCGCGCTGAAATCATCCCGAGCCAACCGATGACGCCGGGCGTCGCCCAACCGTCTGGAATCATGGAGAAGATCTTCGGCTGGTTTCGTGGCAACAGGAAACCCGCGCCTGCGGCCAACGATGCGCAGACGGAGCCTGCAGTCGCGCCGGCAAAGGCGCTTCAACCGCCACGAGGCGAACGACGTAATAGCCGCGGCGGACAACGTGGCGAGCGACGCGACAGATCCGATCGACCCGAACCCCGCTCTGCCGGCGGTTCGCGCAACGAAGCCGTTGATGGCAGCCAGCGCAACGAACGCTCGCCCCGGACGCCGCGGCCCGAGAGAAGTGAGCGGGGTGAACGCCCCGAGCGAACCGAAAACCCTCGGCAGCAGAACCGTCCACCAAGGGAGCCGCGGGAACCACGCGAACCGCGGGAAGTCCGGGAGCCACGTGAAACGCGTGCCCCACGCGAACCTCGGGAGCCGCGCGCCCAGTCCGAATTGATCGCCGGCAGCCCGCTGCTCGGCGAGACCGCCGGCCCGGCGTCCGCGCCGCCGCAAGCGGCTGAAACGTCGGCTGAAGGCGGGCAGCGTAGTCGGCGCGGACGGCGCGGACGGCGCAACGGCGAAAGGGGCGAGCGTCCGACGGCAGAAAGCCCGGCTGCGAGTGAAGCGGAAGCCGGACTGCCCGATAGTGAATTGCGGACGTCTGCGGCGATAACTGCAACCCGGGGAATCGCCCCCACGGAGGAAACCTTCCCTCCAGTGGCAGTTGGCGAAGCCGTCGCTATACCGATCGAACCGCCAATCCAGGCAGATGTCGGTCAGACACCGCTTCCGGTGGCCATATCGCAAGCCGGACCGGAATTTCAAGCGCCGTCCGGCAGCGCTAAGGACACCGCAATCGAAGCCAGCAGCGAACCGATGGCTACGCCGGCTTCGACGCTGGCGGCAGTCGAATCAGCCGACCCGACCAATGCCGTTGCCGAGGCGGCGGCGGTCGAGGCAGCGGCACCCCCGATCAACCTGGATGCGGTTCTCGAGGCCAGCGGCCTCGTCCTGGTCCAGACTGATCCACAACGCAGTGCTCAATCGTCCGTGCAGGATTCGCCGCCACCGGTGCTCGGCCGTCGACCGCGGCCGCCAGTCGCGATTGCCGATGAACCGCTGCAGCAGGTGGAAACCCAGAAGTAGGTAAGAAGCAGGCAAACCGCGGTTCGGCACAGTAACGGGGGTAGCGCACGCCGCGGCCCCTGCGCTTTCCCGGGCCGCATTTTGCCCCCGGGGGCGATGCCTGGAGAACCAGTATCCATGCGGGTTCCAGAGCATCTGCCGACAGCCGGGCTGGGCGCCCGCTGAGTCGCGGGCGGGTATGCCGGATGTGCTCGGTCGGGGCCTAGGGTCTATCGCGAAGCAACGTTTCGACCAGACCCTCTGCGGCATTTTCGACCATGTCCACAACTGCCTCGAAGCCAGCCTCGCCACCGTAATAGGGATCCGGCACTTCGTCGATCTTGATCCCGCGCGCGTAGCTCAAGAACAGCTTGACGCGAACTTGGTATACCGGCGGACAAATATCGAGGAGATTCGCCAGATTTTCGCGATCCATCGCCAGCAAGAGATCGAAATTGGCGAAATCGTCGCGCCGCACCTTACGCGCACGGAGATCCGCGATGTCGTAACCGCGGCGTGCTGCTACCGCCACCGCGCGGCGATCCGGCGGTTCCCCGGCGTGATAGCCGTGCGTGCCAGCAGAATCGACTTTAATTACATCTGCCAACCCATTCTTTTTAAGCTGTTCCTTAACGACACCTTCGGCAATCGGCGAACGGCAGATGTTGCCCATACAAACCAGCAAAATCTTGCGCACAAGAGGCTCGGTCATCATGGAGTCCCGTGTTGGTCAGCGCCGAACGCATGCTGGCGAAGGCGAAACAGTTCATCGCGCGACTGCGCTGCTTTCTCGAACTCCAGATTCTTCGCAAACTCCATCATTTCCCGTTCCAAGCGCTTGATTTCCCTACCGAGATCGCGCTCGCTCATGGCCTCGTAGCGGGCTGCTTCCGAGGCCACCACGCGGTCGATCTGCACTTCATCTGCATTATAAACACCATCTATTATGTCTTTGATTCGTTTTACTACTCCTGTTGGCACAATTCCGTTTGCGGCATTGAACGCAAGCTGTTTGTTTCGCCGCCGCTCGGTTTCGCCGATCGCTCCGCGCATCGACTCGGTCACCGTGTCGGCGTAGAGAATCGCCATGCCGTTGAGGTGCCGTGCCGCGCGCCCGATCGTCTGGATCAGACTGCGAACCGAACGAAGAAAGCCTTCCTTGTCCGCATCGAGTATGGCGACAAGCGACACTTCGGGAATATCAATGCCTTCACGCAGTAAATTAATCCCGACTAACACATCGAATTCACCGAGCCGGAGGTCGCGAATGATCTCGACCCGTTCGACTGTATCGATGTCGGAATGCAGATAGCGCACCCGCACGCCGCTTTCTGACAGGTATTCGGTCAAATCTTCGGCCAGCCGCTTGGTCAGCGTGGTAATCAGCACCCGCTCGTTCTTTGCCACCCGCAGCTTGATCTCCCCCAGTACGTCGTCTACCTGCGTCTGCGCCGGGCGCACCTCGACCTGCGGATCGACTAGGCCTGTCGGGCGCACGAGCTGTTCGACCACCTGCCCTTGATGCTCCTTTTCGTAGTTCGCAGGGGTTGCGGATACAAATACGGTCTGTGGCATCAAGCGCTCGAACTCGTCGAATCGCAACGGCCGGTTGTCCAGGGCGGATGGCAGCCGAAAACCGTACTCGACCAGGTTCTGCTTGCGCGACATGTCACCCTTGAACATGCTGCCGATCTGCGGAACGGTGACGTGCGATTCGTCGATGAACATAAGTGCATCGCGCGGCAGGTAATCGATCAGCGTCGGTGGGGGCTCGCCGGCGGAACGGCCCGACAGATGACGCGAGTAGTTTTCGATACCCTTGCAAAAGCCCAGTTCGGTAAGCATTTCGAGATCGAAACGGGTGCGCTGTTCGATCCGCTGTGCTTCAAGAAGCTTCTGCTGCGAAACGAACCAGTCGATGCGCTCGCGCAACTCGATCTTGATTGCGTCGGTGGCGCGCAGAACGGTGTCACGCGGCGTGACGTAGTGGCTGGATGGATACACGGTGAAGCGGGCGAGCTTTTGCCTTTGGTGGCCAGTGAGCGGATCGAACAGAGTCAGGTGCTCGATCTCATCGTCGAACAACTCGACGCGCAATGCCAGTTCGGCGTTTTCGGCTGGAAAGATGTCCAGCACGTCGCCGCGCACTCGGAACACGCCGCGCTTGAACTCCACATCGTTGCGCTGATATTGCATCGACGTCAGCCGACGGATGATGTCGCGCTGCGCCAGCCGTTCGCCTTCGCGCAAATGCAGCACCATGCTGTGGTAGTCAACCGGATCGCCGATGCCGTAGATCGCCGACACCGACGCCACGATCACGCAGTCGCGCCGCTCCATCAGGCTTTTGGTTGCGGACAGACGCATCTGCTCGATATGTTCGTTGATCGCAGAGTCCTTCTCGATGAACAGGTCGCGCGACGGCACGTAGGCTTCCGGCTGGTAGTAGTCATAGTAAGAAACGAAATACTCGACCGCGTTTTCCGGGAAGAACTCGCGAAACTCGGCGTAGAGCTGGGCGGCAAGCGTCTTGTTCGGCGCCATCACGATGGCCGGTTTGCCGGTGCGCGCGATCACGTTGGCCATCG
>WBZS01002551.1_pt1 | contig 11101 bp, 7 predicted proteins | sample 5204201 | NCBI WGS metagenome assembly WBZS01 (sample SAMN12344357, study PRJNA552823) | activated sludge metagenome | biome: Activated sludge suspended growth; feature: Nitrification reactor; material: Wastewater; isolation source: activated sludge from nitrification reactor of wastewater treatment...
CCGCACGCGCGGCTGGCTACCCTCGACGGAGCAGGTTCAGTTCCGCAATACCCTGACCCTGGACCTGACCCAGAGCGAGGACGACCTGCTGGCAGCCATGAAGCAAAAGTGGCGCTACAACATCCGCCTGGCCGCCAAGAAGGGCGTCGCCGTCCGCCTGGGGACACTGGCCGACCTGCCCACCTTCTACACCATGTACGTCGAGACGGGCGAGCGCGACGGCTTCATCGTCCGCCCCTACGACTACTACCATGATGCCTGGGGCACGTTCATCGGCGACGGCCTGGCGCAACTATTCCTGGCCGAGTTCGAGGATCAGCCCCTCGGCGGCATCCTCCTCTTCCGCTACGGCCCCACCGCGTGGTACATGTACGGCGCGTCACGCGACGCCCACCGCAACCTGATGCCCAACTACCTCCTACAATGGGAGGCCATCCGCTGGGCGAAGCAGCAGGGCGTAACCCTCTACGACTGGTGGGGCGCGCCCGACGTCGTCGACGAGAGCGACCCTATGTACGGCGTGTATCGCTTCAAGGACGGTTTCGGCGCACAGTTCGCCCCATCCACGGGCGCGTGGGACTTCCCCGTCAACCGCCGCCTGTACCAGGTCTATCACCGCATCATGCCATCCTACCTGGAGTTCCGCCGCCGCATCCACCGCGTCGACACGCCCACCACCCCGCACCGGTAGAGGCGGCCCCCCGTGGCCGCCCTGGTTCCTGTGGCCGTGCTGTGCCCGTCGCTGACTGTCGGTTGGGTTCTATCTTCTCCTGTCAGTGCCCGTCCGCGTTTGTCCGCATCCAATTCTCCAGGAGATCGCCGTGCGCCGCTTCCACCTGACCGAGATTGAAGATCAGTCCTGGTGCCCGGCGACCATCCGTGACGCCGCCACCGACTACCTCGAGTTCGCCGTAACCCAACTCAACCCCTATCCCACCCTCGCCGCCCTGCTGGGCAAGCTGCTGCGCGGCGCAGGCACATCGCGGATCGTCGACCTGGGAGCGGGGGCGGGCGGACCCTGGCGCGGCCTGCTGCCCGCGCTGCTGGCCGACCATCCCGACGTCACCCTGCGCCTGACCGACCGCTACCCCAACCTCCTCGCCTGGGGCGAGCTGGTCGCCGAGTTCCCCGGCCACGTCAGCTACGAGACGCGCCCTATTCCCGCCATCGCCGTCCCGCCGTCGCTGCCCGGCGTGCGCACCCTCTTCAACGCCCTGCACCACTTCGAGCCGCCCGTCGCCCGGTCGATCCTCGAAGCCGCCGTGCAGCAGCGCCAGGGCATCGGCGTCTTCGAGTTCATGCAGCGCAGCCCCGTGTCCCTCGTCGGCGCGACCCTCACGCCCCTGGCCGTCCTGGCCGCCACGCCCTTCATCCGCCCGCGCCGCTGGTCGCACCTGGCGCTGACATACCTGCTGCCCGCCGTGCCCGCCGTCGTCCTGTGGGACGGCCTCGTCTCCAGCTACCGCGTCTACAGCACCGACGAACTGGCGGAGTTGACGCGCGGCCTGGACGAGTACGCCTGGGCCATCGGCGAAGCGCGCCTCCCGCGCACCCCCATCCCCCTCACCTACCTCCTCGGCTGGCCGCGCCAGCGACCGGCGTGACTCAGCGCGCCCGCTCCTCGACGGCCGCGAACCCCGCCTCGCGCAGCAGCGTCGGCAGGCGGCCTTCTTGGCGGGCATTCTCATACTGAACACAGTATAGACAGCCAAACGGGGCATCGAGCCGCGCTCCCGCGCCCACCCGATGCCCCGCTATCTCTCTTTACCTTCAACCTTCAACCCGCACCCGTCAACTCACCTCCACCGTCACCGACTGAATCGTGTCGCCCTTGCGAATCTTCTGCACCACGTCCATGCCGTCGGTGACTTCGCCGAAGACAGTGTACTGGCGGTCGAGGAAGTTGGCATTGGCGAGGGTGATATAGAACTGGCTGCCGCCGCTGTTGGGGTTCGACGAGCGCGCCATCGCCAGCGTACCGGGGTTGTGCGGCCGCTCGCTGAACTCGGCCGGCAGGTTGTAGCCGGGGCCGCCCGTGCCATTGCCGACCGGGTCGCCGCCCTGAATGACGAAGCCCGGCTCGTAGCGGTGGAAAGTCAGCCCGTCGTAGAAACCCTCGCGGCTGAGGAAGACGAAGGAGTTGACGTGCTGCGGGGCGACATCCGGGAACAGCCGCAGCTTGATGGTCCCCTTACTCGTAACCATCGTCACATCGTACGTCTGACTGGGGTCGATATGCATATCCTCGGGCTGGCTATATTGCTTCGCGGGCATCAGGCATCCTCTCCTACTTGGTGGTGATGGTGACCGACTTGATGTGGTCACCCTTCTGAATCTGCTTGGCGACATCCAGGCCCTGGGTGACCTGTCCGAAGACCGAGTACAATCCATCGAGCTGCGACTGTGGCCCCAGGGTGATGTAGAACTGGCTGCCGCTGGACTCGCGCTTGGGGTTCTGCGGGTCGCCCAGGCGGGCGGCCGCCAGCGCGCCCTCAGTGTGCTTGCGGCTGATCTCGGCCGGGATAGTGTAACCGGGGCCGCCCGTGCCGTTGCCAACCGGATCGCCACCCTGGATAACGAAGCCCGGCTCAACGCGGTGGAAGGTCAGATTATCGAAGAACCCATCCTTGGCCAGGAACACGAAGTTGTTGACGTGCTGCGGGGCTTCCTTGGGGTACAACTCGGCCACGATCTTACCCTTGTCGGTATCGATGGTGGCCACATAAACCTTCGACGTGTCGATGGTCATGGGGGGCGGCGCGCTATACTGCTTATGAACCGGCGATGTGGCCACAACTTTGGCGACGGCAGTGGGGAATGGCGTGGCGGCCGCGGCCTTGGGCGCAGCCGCCGTCGGCTGCGCGGTTGAGCCTGCGCCGCCACCGCACGCGGCCACAACCATCAGCGACACAATGGCGAGAGTCAGCGCCATCAGGCGCGCGGGGGCTATCAAGGTCGGTCTCCTTCTCCTGACAAGCCTACAGGGGCGAGGTCACCCTCGCCCCTGTAGGCCGCGTGACGATTGAGTCGCGCCGGGGTGAGCGCGGCAGGTGCGGTCAGACCCTACTTGTCGCGGGTCTTATCACCCAGGGCGGCCTGCGCGGCAGCCAGGCGGGCGATCGGCACACGATAGGGCGAGCACGACACGTAGTTGAGGCCGGTCTTGTAGCAGAACTTCACCGACTCCGGCTCACCACCATGCTCACCGCAGATGCCGACCTCCAGGTCGGGGCGAGTCTCGCGGCCCAGCCTCACGCCCATCTCAACCAGCTTACCGACGCCCTTCTGATCCAGCACCTGGAAGGGGTCGTCCTTCAGCATCTTGCGCTCGACGTACAGCGGCAGGAAGCGGCCCGCGTCGTCGCGGCTGAGGCCGAAGGTCGTCTGGGTCAGGTCGTTCGTACCGTAGCTGAAGAACTCGGCCTCCCTGGCGATCTCGTCAGCCAGCAGCGCGGCGCGCGGCAGCTCGATCATGGTGCCCACCATGTAGTGCAACTGCTCGCCACTGTCCACCTGGATCTTCTCGGCGATGGCGCGCACCTTCGACGCCTGGTCCTGCAACTCGTTCAGGTCACCTACCAGGGGGATCATGACTTCGGGAATGACCTTGACGCCCTGCTTCTGCACCTCAGCGGCAGCGCCGAAGATGGCCGTCGCCTGCATCTCAGTGATCTCCGGGTAAATGATACCCAGGCGGCAGCCCCGGAAGCCCAACATCGGGTTGAACTCGGCCAACGCCTCGATCGTGCCGTGCAGCTTCTCGAAGGACATGCCCATCTTCTCAGCCAGCTCGTGCTGCTCCTTCGCCTCGTGGGGCAAGAACTCATGGAGCGGCGGGTCGATGGTACGGACGATGACAGGGTAGCCGTCCATCTCCTTATAGATACCGACGAAGTCGGCCTTCTGCATCTCAGCCAGTTGCGCCAGCGCGCCCAGATAGAGCTTACGTGGCTCCTGAATCTGCTGCTCCAGCTCGGCGATACGGGCATCATCCTTCGCCGCCGTGGCCGCGTTGATCTCGCGCTCCAGCCGCTTGTAGTCCAGGCCTGCGATGATCATCTGGCGCACCGAGTCGATGCGGTCGCCACCGAAGAACATATGCTCCGTGCGGCACAGGCCGATGCCCTCCGCGCCGAACTCGCGCGCCACGCGGGCATCGCGGGGAACGTCGGCGTTGGCGCGCACGCCCATGGTGCGGAACTCATCCACCCACGTCATGAACTCCGCGAAGTCCCCCGACAAGCTGGCCTCGACGAGCGGAGCCTGGCCCAGGATGACCTGGCCCGTCGAGCCGTCGATAGTCACCCAATCGCCTTCCTTGACCACGGCCCCGTTGGCGTTAAACTGCTTGTTCTTATAATCCACGCGGATATCACCCGCGCCCGCCACGCACGGCTTGCCCATGCCGCGCGCCACCACAGCCGCGTGGCTGGTCATGCCACCGCGCGCCGTCAGGAACGCCTGCGACACCTCCATGCCGTGGAAGTCCTCAGGGGCGGTCTCGGTGCGAACCAGGATAACCTTGTGGCCGTCCTGGGTCCACCGCACAGCCTCGTCAGGGTCGAAGACGACCTGGCCACTGGCCGCGCCGGGGCTGGCCGGCAAGCCGGTCGTCAGCACCTGGATCTTCGCCTTGGGGTCGATGCGCGGGTGCAGCAGCTGATCCAGCGCGCCCGGCTCCACGCGCAGCACGGCGTCCCGCTTGGAAATCAAACCCTCGTGAACGTGGTCGACAGCGATCTTGACGGCCGCCGGGCCGGTGCGCTTGCCCGTGCGCGTCTGAAGCATGTAGAGCTTGCCGCGCTCGATGGTGAACTCCAGGTCCTGCACGTCCTTGTAGTACTTCTCCAACTGTTCGCCGTACTGCTTGAATTCCTGGTAGGCCTCAGGCATCTCCTCGGCCAGCTCATCGAGGTGCTTGGGTGTGCGCACACCAGCGACCACATCCTCACCCTGGGCATTGACCAGATACTCGCCATAGAGCGCATTGTCACCCGTAGACGGGTTGCGCGTGAAAGCCACGCCCGTCGCCGAGTCGTTACCCATGTTACCGAATACCATCGTCTGCACGTTCACTGCCGTGCCCAGGTTGTCGGCAATCTTGTTCACGCGGCGGTAGTCGATGGCGCGGCGGCCCATCCACGAGCCAAACACCGCCCCGATGGCCATGCGCAGCTCCTCATAGGGATCCTCGGGGAAATCGATACCCGTGTCAGCCTTGATGATTCGCTTGAACTCGGCGGCAATCTGCTCCAGCTCCTCGGCCGACAGGTCCGTGTCCTGGCGGTGCTGGCCCCCCTGCTCCTTGTAGTGGTCGAGAACGTGCTCGAACTTGTCACCGCTGACGCCCAGCACGATCTTGCCAAAGAGCTGCACGAAGCGGCGATAGGCGTCGGCGGCGAAGCGCTCGTTGCCCGTCAGCTTCGCCAGGCCCTTCTTAGTCTCAGGGGTTAGCCCCAGGTTCAGGACAGTGTCCATCATGCCAGGCATCGAGAACTTGGCGCCCGAGCGGACCGAGACCAGCAACGGATTATTAGGGTCACCGAACTTCTTGCCGGTCTCCTTCTCGACCACGTGCATTGCCTCGACCACCTGCTCCCACATCCCCGCCGGGAACTCCTTGTCGCTGTCGTAGTAGGCGTTGCAGGCCTCGGTGGTGATGGTGAAGCCCGGTGGCACGGGCAGCCCCGCCCGCGTCATATCGGCCACCCCCGCGCCCTTGCCGCCCAACAGCGAGCGCACGCCGTCCCACGACCCCATGCGCTGCTCAGCCGCGTTCACCTCGGTGAACAGATATACCCACTTGTGAGCCATTGGTGATTCTCCTTGTTCGATGATTGTTGGCACGGCTCACGACCACCGACCACCGACCACCGACCACCCGGCGCAGCCGTCGGTCGTCGGTCGTCGGTCGTCGGTCGTCGATTAGAACTCTTCCACCTTGCTCAGATCCGCAAACCCCATCGGCAGGCGGGCGATGCGCTGCAACAGGGCGCGGCGATTGTCGCGGACAGCGTGGTCCTCGACCTCGACCATCACATCCACGAAGAAACGATCAATCGACGCGACGAGACTCTGCATCGCCGCGAACACGGCGTCGAGATGGCAGGTTGCAGGCTGCACGGAAAGGGTGACAGGGTCTAGCCTACCACCTGCAAGCTGCAACCCCTCAACCACGCCCTGATACGTCGCGTACAGTTCCCGCTCGGCGTCCATCTCGAACGTCGTCGGGTCCAGCGCGAAAGTCTGCGCGTGCTGGCGCACCAGGCGCACACAGCGCGCGTAGGCCGTCAGGAATGGCGTCCAATCGGGCCGCTGCGTCCAGGCCGTCAGATCGGCCAGCGCCTTGACCACGCCCGCCGGGTTATCACCCTGGGCCGCCAGAACCGCCTGCACCAGATCGTGGCGCGCCCCATTGTCGCGCAACCACTGCTCCAGGCGACCGCCCACGAAGTCGCGCACGGCGCGCCGGGTCGCCTCGTCCACCGGCAGCGGCTGCACCTGAGCCGCGTCCCCCATGAGGGTATCCAGGTTGACCGGCGCGGGCGCGTCAGCCAGCAGGCGCACCAGGCCCAGCGCCGTGCGCCGCAGGCCGAGCGGGTCCGCCGTCGCCGTCGGCGTCTGCCCCACGGCGAACATGCCCAACAGCGTGTCCAGGCGGTCGGCGACGCTCAGCGCAAAGCCGACGCGGCTGGATGGCAACCTGCCCGTCGCCGACTTGGGCAGATACTGCTCGTAGAGGGCCAGGGCCACCGCCTCCGGCTCCCCGTCGCCCAGCGCGTAGTCGCGGCCAATCGCCCCTTGCAGGCCCGTCAATTCGGTTCCCATCTGGGTAGCGATGTCGGCCTTACTCAGGCGCGCGGCCCGCGCCAGGTCAGCCGTCTCCGCGGCGGTCAGCCCCAGCCGCTCCGCCAACACGGGCGCGAGGCGCTCCAGCCGCTCGGTCTTCGCCAGAAGCGAGCCAAGCCTGGCATGGACCGTCATGCGGTCCAGGTCGGGCACGAAGTCAGCCAGTCGCTGCTGGCGGTCGCGCTTCACGAAGTAGGCGGCGTCGGCGAAGCGGGCGCGTAGCACGGCCTCGTTACCCTCGCGGATATTGGCAACGTGCGCCGAGTTGCCGTTGGCGACCGCAACGAAATAAGGCAGGATCGACGCATCGCGCAGGATGGGGAAGTAGCGCTGGTGCTTGCGCATCACGGTGATGAGCACATCCTGGGGCAGCTCTAGATACTCCTTCTCGAAGGAGCCTCGGATAGCGACCGGCTGCTCGATCAGGTTCACCACCTCGTCGAGCAGGCCGGGGTCGACCGGAACCTCGCCGCCGACCTCGGCGGCCAGCCGCTGCGCCTGGTCCAGGATGAGCCGCCGTCGCTCGGCCGGGTCGATGACGATGCCCGCCGTGCGTATGACCTTGAAATAGTCCTGAGCCTGGGCGATGGCGAGGGACGGCGAGCCGTGGGGCCGCAGCCCGCGCGTCACGCTCCCGGCGTGCACACCGGCGTACTCGACCGGCACCACAGCCTTGCCGTGCAGGGCAACCAGCCAGCGGATGGGCCGCGAAAAGGGGATATTGCTGCGGTTCCAGCGCATCGCCTTGGCGAAGGGCAGCGCGGCCAGGAGTTTAGGCGCAAGCTCTGCGATGACCTCGCCCGCCGCGCGGCCCGCCTCGGCCTTGACAACCATCGCATAGCGCTTGCCCTCGCGCTCACGCACCTGGACCTGCTCGACGGCTACACCTTGCCCCCGAGCGAAGCCGATGGCGGCCTGGGTGGGCTGGCCGTCCTTGAAGGCGGCCTGGGCCGGCGGGCCGAAGACTTCAAGCTCGCGGTCGGGTTGACGAGGGGCAAGGTCATGCACGTACACGGCCAGGCGGCGCGGCGTGCCCTCCACGACAATCGCGCCGTGGGCCAGCCGCGCATCATCCAGCGCCCTGGGGAAGGCCACCGCCAGCGCATCCAGTGCGGTCTGTAAGTCGCTCGCGGGCAGCTCCTCCGTCCCAATCTCCAGCACGAAATCCGTCGGCTCTTTCGGCAGCGGGATGGAGGCCGCGCCGGTCTCAGCGTGGTCAGTGGTCGGTCGTCCGTCGTCGAATGCCAGCCTCAGCATCGGGTAGCCCATCTCCTCGCGCTGAGCCAGATACGTCTGGGCCACCTCGCGCGAGAGCTGGCGCATCCTGCCGAAATAGCGGGTGCGGTCCGTCACGCCCACCGCGCCCCGCGCGTCCAGGACGTTGAAGGCCTGGGACATGCGCAGCACGTAGTCGTGGGCGGGCAGCGCCAGCCCCGCCTTGAGGCAGCGCTCCGCCTCCTGGGCGTAGACATCGAACAACTGTAGCTGGGTCGCGACATCGGCCACGTCCAGGTAGTACGCAGAGTGCTCGTACTCGCCGCGCAGGTTGACGTCGCCGGCCGAGATAGTGTCGGTCCAGCACAACTGGGCAAAGTGGCGCGCCTTCTGCAGGGCCATGGCGATGCGGTCCAGGCCGTAGGTAATCTCCACCGATACCGGGTCGAGGCGCGTGCCGCCCGCCTCCTGGAAGTAGGTGAACTGGGTAATCTCCAGCCCGTTGAGCCACACCTCCCAGCCCAGGCCCCACGCGCCGAGCGCGGGCGATTCCCAGTTATCCTCCACGAAGCGAATATCGTGCTCCACGGGATCGATGCCGATGGCGCGCAGGCTGTCCAGGTACAACTCCTGGGGGTTGCCCGGGTCGGGCTTCAGGATGACCTGATACTGGTAGTGCATCTGCATGCGGTTGGGGTTCTCGCCGTAGCGCGCATCGTCGGGGCGGATGGATGGCTCGACGTAGCCGACGCGCCACGGCTCAGGGCCGAGGACGCGCAGCGCGGTAGCCGGGTTGCCGGTGCCGGCGCCGACCTGGACGTTGTACGGCTGCCAGATGAGAGCGCCGTGGCGCGCCCAGAACTCGTGCAGCCGCGCGATCATGTCTTGGAAGTTGAGTGCTTGCATGGGGTACTCTGGGGTCAGAAGTTAGGTGTCAGATAGCTAGGTCGGGGTATGAGCTAGACGACTCATGGTCATGTGGGCCAGGGGCAGCGATGCGACTTCCAGCCGAGACAAATCGATACGCTTGCCGGCATCTTCAATCTCGATACCCAGTACCTGATTTGAGGCATCGAAGTCGAGCACCACACCCGGCGCGACCTCCTCAGATTCGGTGCTCACTCCATCGGCGAGCTTGATGTAGAGCATGTCACTGTCAACGTTATACTGTACGATCACTGGGTCAACTCCGTTCTACCCGCTTGGCCTGAACCCACGATCTGGAAAGGCATTGTGTACCGTCTCGCCGTCCGGCTCGGTCACAACTCGCAGATACTTACCGAGTTCCGGTATGAACCCCCAGTGACAGATACGCCCATTGGGCTGAACGACCATGCTGACAGGGCTGAGTAGAATAGCCTCAATCCACTCCATCCGAAGATACGGGCGACGAGCGAGGACGCTACTGTCAAAGTGCGCCGTAGTCTTCATGGACAATACATGCGCCTGCACTTCCTAGCTAGAGCTTCTCACGCGAACTGGTTCGCCGAGGGCCTGCCGGCGGACCAGTTCCAAAAACTCCGGTGACTTCAACTGCCGCTCCAGGACGTGCGTCAGATAGCGCAGCAGCAACCGCTCCAGGTCCTGATGAATCTCCTGGCTAAGCGCCAACTGCCGCACTTCCGGGTAGTCGCGCGTCTGCACAAAGCGCAGCACCTTCAGCGTCGTCAGTGGCAGCGACATGGCATCGCGCTCCGTCAGGCGACAGGCCGGGCACAGAACGCCACCCGCCGACGCCGAGAAGAACTGGTCGCGCGCCTCCAGCGGCGTCTTGCAGTGGGCGCACACGAACAACTCCGGCTGATAGCCCACCAGGCCCAATAGACGCAACTCATAGAAGCGACCCAACAGTGGCAGGCGCGCATCGCTCGCCTCGCCCACCAACTCCTCCAGCGCCTCGCGCAGTAGAACGTACACGTCCTGGTGAGTGTCGTTCTCTTCCAGAAACTTATCTGCCAGCTCGGCGAAGTAGCTGGCATACGTGAAGCGCAACAAATCGTCGTGGAGGGCACGGAAGAGGTTGATCGCCTGGGCCTGGGTGATGACATCCATCGAGCGCCCCTTCGCCAGCAGCATCTCGCTCTGGCTGAACAGCTCGATGTGGCCCGCCTTCCGGCTGGACGTACGGCGCACGCCCTTGGCCACCACCCGCAGCTTGCCGTGCGTAGGCGTCAGAACAGTGAGGACGCGGTCCGCCTCACCAAAATCCTGACGCTTGAGAACAATAGCGTCTGTCCTGTACAGTCGCTCGCGTGTCGTTCGCACAATATCCATTCCACGTTTAGGCCAAATCTTCGCAATTATACTCCCACGCGCCACCCCCGGCAAGCCGCACGCGGCCACCGTCCGGGGTAATAATGCGTCGCCCTTGCCTGTCTTAGTTACTACTGACTCTGGCCGCCCCCCTCTGGCGTCGCGCGAAGGACTCTACTATGACCCAGCGTTCCTTGCTTGCCCTGTTCGCCCATCCCGACGACGAAGCCTTTGGCATGGGCGGCGCGCTGGCGCGCTACTCCGCCGAGGGCGCGCACGTCACCCTCGTGTGCGCCACGCGCGGCGAGGTGGGCGAAATCTCCGACCCCACCCTGGCGACGCCCGAAACCCTGGGTGAGGTCCGCGAGGCCGAACTGCGCTGCGCCGCCGCTGCCCTCGGCATCCACGAGCTGATCTTCCTCGACTACCGCGACTCGGGCATGGCCGGGACGCCGCCCAATGAGCACCCCGACGCCTTCGCCCAGCAACCCGCCGAGGTCGTCGTGCCCACGCTGGTAGGTATCCTGCGCCGCCTGCGGCCCCAGGTCGTCATCACCTTCGACCCCACCGGCGGCTACGGCCACCCCGACCACATCGCCATCCACACCCACACCGTCGAGGCCTTCCACGCAGCGGGCGACGCCCTGCGCTACCCGGCGCAGGGCGTCGCCTGGCAGCCGCAACGTCTGCTATACTCAGTCATCCCGCGCTCGGTCATCCGCGCCTGGCGCGACGAGATGGCCGCGCGAGGCGAGGACACCAGCGCCTTCGACAGCCCCGAAGG
>WBZS01002552.1_pt1 | contig 11086 bp, 9 predicted proteins | sample 5204201 | NCBI WGS metagenome assembly WBZS01 (sample SAMN12344357, study PRJNA552823) | activated sludge metagenome | biome: Activated sludge suspended growth; feature: Nitrification reactor; material: Wastewater; isolation source: activated sludge from nitrification reactor of wastewater treatment...
TTCCGCCTGTGTTACGAATATCCGCCACCCCGCTCTTGATCATCTCGGCATACATTGGAAACATCGGCAGTTTCCACGCTTTTTCACCCACGGCTGAGCCGGCCGCCAGCACACGGTCTCCCCAGCCGTCGTGATTCGTCATCAGCCCCGCGACTTCACTTCCCAAGGCGATCATGCACGCTCCGGTAAGCGTCGCTAAATCGACGAGATGGTTTGCGCCGGCGTCCACGGCGTATGCCAAGGCGTCGGCGAGGATCAAACGTCCCTCGGCGTCCGTGTTGAGCACTTCGATGGTTTTGCCGTTGCGAGCGCGGAGCACGTCACCCAGTTTCATGGCTCGGCTGCCGGGCATGTTTTCGACCAGGGGCACGACGGCGAGAAGATTTACGGGCAAACGAAGTTCCGCGACCGCGAGCGTCGCCGCCAACACCGTGGCGGCGCCTGCCATATCGCATTTCATGTCGACCATCTGCTCGGTAGTTTTCAGGGAAAGGCCACCGCTGTCGAAGGTGACACCTTTGCCCACCAACCCCAAGGTGGGAGCCGTTCCGTCGGCTTGATAACTCAAGACACAAAGGCGCGGCGCCCTTTCAGACCCCTTGGCCACCGCCAAAAGCGCATTCATACGCTCGCTGCGAAGGCGATCCTCGTCCCAGACTTCGCACGTCAAACCGAGGGGTGTCGCGAGTGCCTGAGCACGGTCGACGAACGTTTGTGGGTAGAGTTCGCAGGGCGGTAGGTTCACAAGTTCCCGCGCCAAACTCGCCGCTCGAAGTTCCACGTTTACACGTTGCAGATCTCCGATCGATTCAGCGCCAAGGACGAGTTCCGCCGGCGGGTTGCGTTCTTTCTTGGCTTTTCGCAAGGCTTGGCTGTCGCAGCCTTGGCCAAATCCAAACGCGAGGGCGCGAGCCATGGCTGCGGCATCAAGGCCCTTGCACGGTTCCGGCACGCCAAGTGCGACTTTTCGGATCTCTTTCGTGCTGAGATTTCTACCCGCCACCGCCGCCGCCTGCGTCACCGTAGCCACGTCCGATGTTTCACGCTTTCCCATGCCAACAAGCAAGACGCGAGACGCTTGAATTCCCGAGGGTTCGAAAAGGGGCGCGAGTTCTTTGGGTTTGGCCGAGAAATCACCCCGTTCCCGTAGACGCGTCAACAGGCCCGACAGAGCTTGGTCGATTTCGCGAACTTCCTTGGAAAAGAGTTCATCTTCCCACACGGGAAGAACCAACCAATCTGCATGGATTTGGGAGAAAGGCACCGCCGAGGAGCTCACGAGCATGAGAAATACACCCTGAGTATCATATTGTAAGAAAAGTTCAATGAAAAATCAGCGAGGCGATTCCGAAAGGAGTCGACGCTCTTCCTCGAGGTCGGAAACTAGGTTTGGATCACTTTGTCGAACCGCCGCGACAAATGTTTTCGCGGAGGGCAGGGGGCATGCCAACGCGTAGCGAACGATGCTGCCACGAATGATGGCCGAATCGTGGCTTGGAGCCTTGTAATAGGAAAAAACTTTGTCCGTGTGATCCCAGATCTCCGTCGTGCGAAGTTCATTGATGGCCAAGTCGGCGATGCTTCCATCGTGGAGGACTGGCGCCAACCCCGTGGAGACGCGATCGCGATGATCCTTGGGATTGCTGGCGAAGAAGAAACGCAACGTGCGGATGGCGGCCAATCGAAGCAGGATCGGCTGTTTGGCATCTTCGAGCAGGTTCGTGGTCTGCTTCCAACCGCTCATGGGGTCCAGGGCAATGAACCCCGCCAACACGCCCTCGAAACCTTGGCTTTGTTTGGGGGTGGGCTTACGTATCATCGCTGCCAGCAATTCGGCATCCTGCGACGTGCCACACGCTCCAAGGAGATAGGAAAACATACTGATTTGTTCGGGCTCTAATTCAGGATTCTGCAAGATCTTTCGCAACGTTTCTGGTCCTAATTGGCGTGCCGCCTGCGCCACCAGCGGGTCAGGCGATTTCGCCCACTCAAGAAAGGCTTCCTCCGCGACTGCGGCGTCCGAGCTTCCGAAATGGCCGGCACAAAATTTCAGGCGACCGATGGGATCCGTTCGTGGGATTTTCTGTAGGTGAACAAAAAAGTCCGCCAACGTGGGGGATTTTAGATGCACTCCGGAAAACGTCGCCAGCTCACCGGCCCGTTGTTCCATGAATACGACAAAACGCGGAGGGTCCTTAGGATCCAAAACGGGAATGTACCGGTCGAAAACGACAACCTTCGGAATTGGCAACTTGGCCGAAGCCTTCAAAACGCGTTCGACGTGCACATCCGTTCGGCCGGAACCAGGTAGAGAACCGGGGCCATCGTTTAGCCTCGGGTTGGCCAGGCGACCCACCAGCACGCAGTCGGCTCGTTCGAATTGGTTGGACAGAAGCTCGCGCTGACGGACGGTGCCGCACAGACTGCACGACCGTGAATCCGCGGGAAGGAAAAGCAACATGACGAACGACAAAACGATCCATCGCGGAGATATCATCCAGGCGACTCCTTCGGCAGGTACGGGGCACGCAATTGTCGCAAATTCACGCGTTTCCGGAAAGACCATCTCAGATCGTCGCGACTTACAAGGTCAGGCAATCTGATGAAATTTAAACGTGAAAGCCCAGGGATTGCGCTCCCTGGGCTTCAATAGAAAAGACGAGCAAGTTCTTATTTCGTGTCGGTTTCCAATTTTAGAATTTCTTCCGTATCACGGACCCATTCGAGATCGCGTTTTCGTTGGGCTTCCACGAATTTCGCCGCTTCGCTTTCCGGCGATTGCAGGCCGAAACGGAGAATCGCCCGCTGAATGACGCCGACGTTATGGCTCTTTTCGTTGAAAAGCCCCAGCACGAATTTGCTCGTTTCCCAACGTTTCCATCGGCGTAAATCGTCGATCGCGAAGTCGGAAACGTCGGGATGCTTGGCGGCGGCGACCATGGCGGCGGCGAGTTCGTTTTTATCGATGAGGTCAGGGCGTTGATCCCAAAGGAAGCGGATCGTGCGAATGCATGCGTAACGCATGTTGAAATCTTCCTTGGGATTATCCAGGTGGGAAAGCAAAAACTTCCAGCTTTCCTTGGGCTGGATCATGATCGAGCCGGCGAAAAGCCCGTCCACGCTGGCGTTTTTGCGTTTCTCGGGATCGAGCACCATCGAATTCAACAGCTCGGCATGCTTCGGTCCGCCACAGTGTCCCAACAGCGATGCGTAAAGCCCATAACGGTACGAAGGCGTCTTCGAATCGCGCAGCCACCCTGCAATCCGTTCAGGATCCAGTTTCTTGGCCACATTCATGTAGTCCTTGTAGTCGGCTTTTGCGAATTCGCGGTACGCATCCATCGAGACTTCCATCTCGGGCGACGTGAGAAAGTCGGCACAGTAACGCAGCCGTTCGCTGATCGATTTATCCTTAAGTGCAATGGCGCCTTCGATGTATTTCAGGAGTTGGCTTTCTTCCGTGACTTCCGCGGCACGATAGGGATCGATACGCCCTTTATAGACATCGCAATAGAGCAAGAATTTGCTTTTAGGACGATCAACGTATTTAGGAATCGTGATCATCCCTTTCCCTTGCACGATTTCATGATTTTTCAGAACCTTTTCGATCGCAAAATCGCTCGTTCCTTCATCGAGCACGCCGCCGCCCAATTTCGCGTTTTTGAACGTTCCGAACAGGACCATCTGAGCATTCGCGAAATCGCCGACCATGGTGGGTGCGAGTTCGGCCGAGCAAAAAGGGCAGGTCGATCCTGGCGTCGTAACGACCAAGAGACCAAGCAAACTAAAAACAATCAACGATCGCATGGTGGATCTCCGCGGTGATTCGTTCGTCTTTTATTTGAGCATCCAAAGTTGGAAGATTCAAGAGGCACGACGTAATACTTTTGCCATGCGGTAGAGGCCTTTTCGTTGGCGAGGATGCGAGAAATGGCTTCGCTCAGAATGACTCGATTCGCCCGATCGCTCGGGACAAATTCTCGCGAGCCTGTTTTTCGAAACGGTCCCGCAATGGGGAGAGATGATAAAGATTCGTTCGATTTAGAAAACCGATCAACACCTGTCGGCGTTTCTCGCGGTATGTAGATTCTGGTACCCAAGCATATTCTTCACGAATGGCTTGATCGTATGCGTCGAAACGTTCGGTCGATGCACCCAGGATGGCAAGGTCGATGTCCACCATCAATCGCTGATCAATAGTTTCTGGATCGGAGGTGTGACGCGTAGCGAGGATCAATGAACGTACACGAGCGACCACGGCTTCGCTTATGAACTTCGAAGTTAAACTCTGGGCCGCCCAATCGCTGCTTCGCTGTTCGTTATCCATGCGGGTAGGGTCATAAATTGCGTCATGAAACCATACCGCCAATTCGACCTCATCCGGCTGCTCCGCTAGATGGCGATATTCATCGAGCAACGAAAGACAGTCATCGACATGAGCTTCGTTGTGATACGCTCGCGCGGGAGCTCGATGGGCGCCGGCGAGTTCCTGAAAAAGGGCAGGGGGAGGCGACGTTTTCGCGAGGCGGACCCAGAGTTCGTGCCACCGTTTCTCCGTCACGACCTACGCCTTATTCGATTTTGAATCCCTGCCACGACATTTAGGCGAGTGGCGAGAGGAAAATGACCAAGTACCCCGCTTGTCGTTTCGCGCTCGCTCGAAATCATGCGGAGGTTTGTGGGTTCATGGGATTTCATGGGACAGGGCGAGCGCGAAACGACAAGCAGGGTTCCGGCAGATTATTTTTCGCCGTTCGCCTTATTGAATGTACGGATTCGGGTCCGGATCGCAGGGGACGATGTACTGCACGCTCGGAACGACCAATTGCGTGCGATAAACGTCGCCGACTTTCGTCATTTCGATATTTCCCGTCACGCGCACCCAATCGTTCACCTTGACGCCTAGACCGCGAAGACTTTCGCCAACTTTGATGGGGACGGTCAGCTTCACTGAGTCATTCGCACAACAGCTGACGCGAAGGCGGACCAATCCGAACGCACGATCGGAGATGCGATCGGGCGAAAATTGGCCACGCACCACGACGGTTTCGCCGTTCCATTGGTCGCGAGTGGGTTGATCCGCCGCCAGCGTCTCCAGTTTCTTGAAATCCATGGGCACGGGATCGCTTTTCAACGAGTCTTGGCGTAGCGAGGCGACGAATGCGAGATGACCAGGGAACGGGTCCGCCAGCCCTGCGATCAACTTTCCATAATTGGTGGCTTCTGCCGTGAAATCCATCGTGATAGAAACTTGGCCAATGTCGGGAAGTTTGTTCGGCAAATCGAGCGTGAACAAGATCACGGGCACGAGCATGACCACGTAGCGCCACGGCGCCCAGCCATGATCGTGATCCGAGGCATCATGATCATGGTGATGATGGGCATGGGCATGGCTGTGCGCATGGTCGTGGCCGCACGCGCCGCCTGCCTTGTGGTTGCACGCTTCGCCCGGACCATGATCGTGATGTGCGTGCGCGTGTTCATGCGTGTGATGGTGTTCATGCGCGTGACCATGGCTGCACGCATCGCCAGGTTTGTGGTCGCAGGTATCGCCGGGTGCATGGTGATGGTGGTGATCATGGCCGTGATGGTGATCATGGTCATGATGGTGGTGGGCTGCGTCGACCTTTCCCACTTGCATCCAGAGCACGATCCCACGAAGGAGAGCGAACGCTGACAGGACGTAGCCGCTAAGACCCACGAACAGGTGGAACTGCGGAGCCAAGAGAATCTTGAGCATCTGCGTGTTCCAATAGAAAAGGAGCAAACAGATGACGCCGAACGCTCCAGAAAGACCGATCATGCAGAGCTGGTCGAGGTAATACGTTTCACCATCATGATCATGGTCGTGGCCATCGTGATGATGAGCGTGGGAATGAGCGTGTGCGTGACTGGAGCCATGCGAAGGATCGTGGGCGTGCTCATGGGCATGGGTGGCGCCGTGTTGATGCATGGTAGATCTCCACGAGAAACTCACGACTTCGTCGAGACCGCGGCTGGAACCGCGGGAGGCGAAAAGACGTATTTGTTGACTTGTAAGTAATGAAGCACGAGGCAGTAAACGAATACTTGAACGACGACGGAAAAGATGATGGTGAAAATCAGCTTGGGTCGAAACACTCGCGTGTACATGAGGTAGAGCTTCAAATCGAGCATTGGGCCCAACACGAGAAACGCCAGCTTCGAAGCCGGCGGCCAAAACATCGCGAAATTGGCAGCCACGAACGCATCCGCTTCGCTGCACAGGCAAAACAAGACAGCGATGCCCATCATCAACAGGATCGAAATCGCGGGCGAATCCTGAATGATCGATTCGGCGTTGCTCGCCTGGATGATGTATTTGCCGCCAGCGGCAAGGGCGGCACCCAGAATGAGAAACGCCATGATGTCGACGAAATCGTGCAGCGCGGTGCGCGTGATATTGTCGATGCTCGCTAGCCAGGTTTTCGAACCTTCCGATTCGTTGGCCTCGAAGCCTTCTTTAGCCGATTTTCGTAACCCGCGCGTGACGCTTGGATGGAGCAGCTTCATGGTGCCATCGCGGCGATCCACGGTTTCCACCACCATCGCGGTCACGCAGGCGATGACGAACGCGAATCCGCCTCGAAGCATGACCACATTGAGGGGGCCATCGAAAATCTGCATGTCCTGCTGAGGTGGATTGAAGGCGACGTAGGTGCTTAAAAGGACGACACCGTTGATGATGGGACCGGCCAACATGTACGAGATGCACACGCTGAGCGGCAAGCCTTTGCGAAGCAACCGTTTCATCACGACGATGATGCCGCACTCGCACATGGGAAACACCGCGCCAAGCACGGCCCCCAGAGCGATCGCGAGCGGTCGAAATGGCGGAATGACGCGAGAGATCGCCTGCTGCGGAACGAATTCTTCCAATAGCCCCGCGATCACGACTCCCAGGACGATGAAAGGCAACGCTTCGTAGACAATGCTGGAGAAACTGAGAATCAACGATTCATAATTCACGGTAAGCCACTCGAGAACCGCAGGTTATTCTCATTCTACGCTGAGCCGTGATCTTTGGTTCAGCTCGCGGAAACATCGCGATTTTTGATTCGTTTTCCGACGAACATCGAAAGGATGAAAAACACCACGCCGAGTACCAGGATTGCACTGCTCGTGGGAAGGCGAACGGCATATTCCGTGCGAACCGCCACTTCCCAACTCAGGACGAATCCCAAACATCCGGTGAGAACCGAGATCAACAACGCAAACCAAAACATCTGGCGAACATTCCGTGACATGTTGGCGGCGGTGGCGGCGGGAACGATCATGATTCCGTTGATCAATAACACTCCCGCGATTTGCAGGGTCAGGTTCACCAACAACGCCAAGAGTGCCACGAACGTGTAATGGCACATGCTCACGCGAATTCGCCGAGATTGCGCCAAGCTCGGGTTGGCGCTCGCCAGCAAAATGGAATTAAAAAAGTAGCTGAAAAAAACCATGGTCCCCAAGCCGAGCAAAAGAAGGACGAACACATCCCATTCGCGTGCTTGAGTCGCGTCGCCGAAGATGAAGTTCTCGATATTAAAGATCCTGCGATCGTTGTAAAGCCCGGAAAAAAGGGCTCCAAGTCCGATCGCACCAGCGAAGAAGACGCCGATTACGGTATCGCTCGCCAAGCCCGTGGACTCGCGAACGTAGGCAATCAGCAGGCCCACGATCAAACCGAATGCGACCAGGATCAAGGTGATATGTTGGCGGACGACGGCCGCATCCTGTACCCCCAGCCAAAAGTTGACGATGACGCCCAGCGCGATTCCCGCGAACGCGCAATGTGCGAGTGCATCGCTAAAAAACGCCATACGGTTGCCAACGACCAAACATCCAACCGCCCCGCACACGAGGCAGACCAACATCATGGCAGTGAAACCGTAAACATTGAAATCGAAGGCGAGCATCGTATCCGTCGGCATCGACGCGGCGATGAAGACGGCGACTCTGCGAATCCAATCCAGTATCAATTCCATGGAGAATGCTCGGCGGGAAATCGAACGGCAGCGTCACGCGGCGGCATGAGGCACAGGCTCAAGAAGCGATACAGTCGACCTGGAAATCGCTCGAACACGGCTACAGGCCGCATCGCATACAAAACGTACCACGACCATAAGGAAGCATCTCTTCGGACTCGAAGAGTCGCATCGATTTCACTCCCTCTGGGTCGCGACGCGTTGTTCCGTCGTATGCACTAAACCGCAAGCGGTTTGGCTGAGGTTTTTCGTTCCGCATCATGTCCAGGTTTGGCGAGGGCATAGAGAACGCGCTGCATCAACTGGATCGAATCTCTCGCCTCTGCTTCCGTGATGGTCAACGGAGGCGAAATGCGAACGACTTTCTTGGCGAGTGGACCCAGCAAATGGATCCCAACCCCACCCTCGCCAAGATAGCACGCCAAGACGGCTGCGTTCGCCCATTCCGCGGCGGTTTTGCCTGCGTGGTCACGAAACTCGACGCCCCAAACCATTCCTCCCTTTTCGCCTCGAACATGGGCGATGAAGGGAAGTTCTTTTAATACGATCAAACCAGCTTCGAGGATCGCGGAAGATCGTCGGCCATTTTCCAGGACCTTCGGATCGGCAAATTCATCGAGCGTCGCCAACACGGCCGCACAGCAAAGTGGGTTCGCGCTCCAGGTGTCTGATCCTTCGCCGTAATCGAGCGCGGCGAACAGGTCCGTTCGCCCCACCGCCGCCGCCACGGGGACGCCGTTCCCCAATCCTTTACCCAAAACCACCAGGTCCGGCTCAAGGCCGTACGTTTCGAAAGCGAAAAGGTCCCCGGTGCGCCCGAAATTTGATTGGACTTCATCGAGAATGAATACGAGATCGTTTTCCCGGCAGAACTGCTGCAAGGCTTGCAGATACGCCTTGGGAGGGTGGTACGATCCACCGCCTCCAATGTACGGTTCGGTGATCAACGCGGTCAAACGGTTGCCGAACTGGTGTTTTAACGCTTCGAGTTCCTGGACAAAGGGAGCGACATCGAAAGGGCGATCTCGAAGTTCGAGGTCGATGCACTCTTTCATTGGAAAGCTAATGAAACGTACACGGGGATCTCGTTCGCGGTCGGCTTCCGAACCCGTGACCGCGTTGGCGAGGCCTTTTTTGCCATGAAACCCAAAGCGGGTCGCGATGATCATGTCACGAGTCCGGTCACGCGCCAGGGCTGTCCACAAGGCTTTCTGGATCGCTTCCGAACCCGAAGCTGCCCACATGACTTGCTGCATCCGTTTCCCACCTGGCCGAGACTGAAGAACGCTCGCCAAGCGGTGACTGGCGGCCGTTTCCAGCGGAGTGACTCCGTTATAAGCCGTGAGGGGGAGGGCGGAGAAGTATTCGTCACCCTGAGCAGAGGCCCATGGCGTTCCGGTCCAGCCCATGTATTCCACGTATCGGTTCATCCACCGTTTGGGGTTATGCCCGAGATTTGCGACCAGCACCCCTGAGGAGAAATCGTACAATTTCCGTCCTTCCGGCGTCCAATGAAACGATCCCGCGCTTTTCGCCAGCACCGCCTGCGACGGTGTGAACGTTCGCAAGCTCTTGGGCTCGAACTGGGCGACCAGATCGCGGTCGTGATTCGATTTCGGTTCGTTGGCATGGTGGAGCGGCGCGGTCATGAAAGAACCTCGGGAAAAAACGCGTGGCAGAAAGGCCACGGGGTAATAGCCTGGGCGGTTTACTCGGCGGTCCAACTTCGAAACTTAAACCTTCGGCCCGTGCAGTAGCGTCGGTTCGGTCCGACCTGGCAGGCGAAGTACTAACCCTCCTTCGAGCGCGTTCACTTCGACGACGCTGGCCGGGTGACCTTTCGCTTGACGATCGAGCAACGTTTCCATGGCTTGCACGATCGCCACGGTGTTTCGGTCGGCACTTAGATCATTGTACGACAACGCCTGCATCCGCTTCAGGCGTTCGGACCGCTCCGACTCGGAGCCACCGTATTCGACATACGCGATTTCTTCGAAGAATTTTTCGATGATCTCGATTCCGTAGCCACGCTGGGATCGAGCATCCCACGGTTCTAAAAATGTGCCATTGTAATGGTGGTTGGGCGTGTACTTGAACTCGTTCGGAGTTCGGCCTTCGATGGTAAGCTCGACGCCCCGTTTTCGCTGGTGCGCGTTCCACACGCCATTGTCGAATCGAAACTCCACGTGCTGGTCTACGTACCCAGGAAAGTTATCAGGGTGTACCCAACTCGTGTGGAGGTCGAATGCCGCTTCACGGCCATCGGGATAGGCGTAGACGATTTGAAGTTGCACGGAATCCCATGTGGGCCCGGTAGGCGGACCTACCAATCCACGTTGACCATTGCAGGTAATCCGAGCCAACTTCCAGGCGCCGGCGAACGTGAAATCGATCAGTTTGATGTAATGGACGGCGACGTATGTTCCGGGATTTCGCCCCGTGATCCATTCGGCGAATTGGCCCCCGCTAATCGACTTCGGTTCCATCAGCGTGCAAAAACCGTTGTTGACATGCTTGAGGTTGCCGTCGACGACGTGGGTTCGGAGCTTTTTGTGATCGGGGTCAGCCAACTTGTGATACACAACTTTCGCCAAGACGTTCTGTTTGCGTGCCAAATCGATGAGTTCTTCTAACTCTCCGAGTTTCAACACGGAGGGCTTTTCGATCAGAACATGCTTGCCGGCGGATAACGCCAAACGCGCCGATTCGTAATGGCGGTCATCGGGAGTCGCGACGCACACGGCATCGATCGGAGTTCGCAAAAGTTGGCTTGTCGCATCCGGGCCGGAAAAGCTGGTGAAAGGCGCGATTCGATTTCCCGCCTGATTACGGTAACGTTCCGCGCGTGTCCCGGTCCGGCTGGCCACGCCCGCGAGTTCCACGTTGACGAGGCCAAAATCGCGGCGAAACATCCCTTCCGCGTGAACCCTCTCGAAAAAAGGGCGGTAGGTTTCGTCGAAAATCATTCCCAGGCCGACCATGCCGGCCCGGAGCGAATGCTGCGTGAGGTTCGGTGTTTTCATTCCCTCAAGAATAATTCTTGGGGCAGGGGATGGGAAGGGGCAATTTCGCCAGCAACCATCGAACATGAA
>WBZS01001617.1_pt2 | contig 11085 bp, 11 predicted proteins | sample 5204201 | NCBI WGS metagenome assembly WBZS01 (sample SAMN12344357, study PRJNA552823) | activated sludge metagenome | biome: Activated sludge suspended growth; feature: Nitrification reactor; material: Wastewater; isolation source: activated sludge from nitrification reactor of wastewater...
CCTGAAAAGGTGCCGCCACTTTTTGCAATAAGCCTTGTGTGCCACCTTTTACCAATGTTTGTTGTGCACCATTGGCAATGGAAATTAAAGCTTCCATATTGTCACCACTGTGGCAGTAAAATAAGGCATGCAGGAAAGAAATCTCATGTGCGCCGGCAGCAAAAACGGTTTCCACGCCGATATTAAACAAATGTTTTGCTTTTTTAGTGTACATGTTTTTCTCCATCCAGGTATGCAAGGTCATAGAGTCGTATTCCAGTGCTTTTGGATGCGACCACGGTGCATCCAATGGAATTTGTTTGCAGAGTTTGTTGATGCGTTCAATGGCTATTCCCAAATCAATTAAAGAAATGGGATCAATTTTTGGAATCGTGCCTTTGTAGGTAGAAATTTTATTTTTCCATGCCAGTATATTTTTTCCGGTATCATAACAATCGTACGTTTCTGTATTTGTTTCTTTGGCCCATTTCCAGATGTGGTGTTGCGTGGGGCCAATCCATTGTGCGCCCAAATCTACCGTAGCTCCGCAGGCAAGTTTTTCCGTGTTTACTCTGCCACCAATCCGGTCGCGCGCTTCAACAACAATAAATGATTTTCCGGCATCCTGCAATTTTCTGGCGGCTGCAATACCTGCATAGCCTGCACCGATAATGACCACATCTGTTTGAATAGTTTGCATGTTATACATTTGCTTTTTTGTTTTGTCTTTTCCAGAATTGCTTGTATAAAAATCCAGTCTTATTCTGATAGGTTTTGGATAATACATAATCTCTGACGGCTGTACTGTCTTTTAATGCTTTCAGTGAAACCTGCTTTGCATTAATCAGATTCCAGTTTTCTTCTGTCAGGATTTTATCCTGTTTTATCCATAATTTTTCCAGTTCCTGCTGCTTAAATTGTATAAATGGAATGGCATCTGTGTAATTCTTCAAAACAGCGCGATGCAGTTTTTCCCATTGCCACCAATAAGATTTGTCAAATGTTGCAGTAGGAACAATAAAATTTTCTTCTTTTAAAATATCATTCCCAAAATAAAACGGTTTGAATAAACTTAAGCATGGTGCTGATGTTCCGGTTAACCAAACCGTAGTTGGTTTTTCTTTTCTTAATTCCACTACCATAGAACCTACAGACTGATGCGGTGTAAATAAGCCAGATGCGTGCATGCAAATGTTTTTTGTGTTGCCTTTTTCCGGCAAGAATGATTTTGGATTTTCACCATGAGAACGCAATATCTGAAAAGCATTTTCGATACTAAAATCAGAAAATGATTTTCCTTTTTGTTCGCTGTTGTTCCTTCTGTATTCGCAGGCAGCCAGTTTTGGCATCAGCCATTGACTGTATGCTTTTTTGAAACTGAAGGTTTCATTCTTCTTTGTCCAGCCTTTCTTTCTTGCGAATGCTACCGCATCTTTTGAAATGCCATCGTATTTTTCTTCTATACTCAATCCGTTGGAGATGGCGCGATAGCCATTCACTTTTTCATACACCCACTGCTTGCCTGCGGTTTCCAAAACAAATCCTTCGTTTTTATCCGCAATGATGAAACTATTGTGATAATAGAAACTTTTGTCTGTGTAACCACCACAGGCATCCTGTCCGTATTTTTCCAGATAGTAGATAATATTTTCCAATCCTTCTTTAGCGGTTTTGGATATTTCGAGACTTAAGCGCAATAAATCCATTCCAGTTAATCCACTGTTTTTCTTATCAAATGGAATTTTGGTAAAAACGGCTTCATTGCCAATGCAAACGCCAAATTCGTTACAACCCATTTCTGCGCCAAACATTTGGAAAGGTTTACTCAGGATGACTTCGCAGATTTCGGTTGGATGTACCACTTCTATGAAGGTGGTTTTTACCTTCTCTTCTTCTCTGGTTTTTGCGGCATAACATACAATTTGTTGAGCCTCATTGGGTTCTCTGTCGCTGTTTTTACCGAAAATGATGGATGCTGTTTTAGAGGAAGGAATATGAATAAAGGTGTCGCACATTACTATAAAGTTAAAACTCTGAAACCAAAAGTCAAAAAATTATTGTGAATAGGTGTATTATTAGTAAAAGCGTCATTAATAACGTACCTTTGCACCTCGAAATTTAACCAATTACTTTTTATGCAAAAAATCAGAAATATTGCGATTATCGCGCACGTTGACCACGGTAAAACCACTTTAGTAGATAAAATTCTATGGGAATGCAAAACATTCTCCGAGCACGAGAACACCGGTGTTTTAATCATGGACAACAATGAGTTAGAGCGTGAGCGTGGTATCACGATTACGGCAAAAAATGCTGCTGTAAAATACAAAGACTATAAAATCAATATTATCGATACCCCGGGTCACGCGGATTTCGGTGGCGAGGTAGAACGTGTATTAAAAATGTCTGATGGTGTTTTATTGCTGGTGGACGCATTTGAAGGTCCGATGCCGCAAACGCGTTTCGTATTGCAAAAAGCATTACAGTTGGGTTTGAAACCAATCGTGGTAATTAACAAAGTAGATAAAGAAAACTGTACACCGGATGAAGTACACGAAAAAGTATTTGATTTGATGTTCCAGTTAGATGCTACGGAAGAACAATTAGATTTTCCAACAATATATGGTTCAGCAAAAAACGGCTGGATGAGCACAGATTATAAACAACCTAAAACAAATGTAGTTGATTTATTAGATTGTATCATCGAACATATTCCACCACCAAAGATTGCGGAAGGAACTGCACAAATGCAAATTACTTCTTTAGATTATTCTTCTTTCGTAGGTCGTATTGCAGTAGGTCGTGTGTTTCGCGGAACCTTGAAAACAAATATGCCGGTAGCATTAATTAAACGTGACGGTGCAATAGTACGTTCACGTATCAAAGACCTGATGTTATTTGAAGGTATGGCAAAAATTAAAGTGGAAGAAGTGCCGGCAGGTGAAATTTGTGCAATTGTTGGTATAGATGGATTTGAGATTGGCGACACATTAGCTGATATTGAAAATCCGGAACCAATGGCTGCCATTTCTATTGATGAGCCAACGATGAGTATGTTGTTTACCATTAACGATTCTCCATTTTTTGGTAAAGAAGGAAAATTCGTTACCTCAAGACATATAAAAGACAGATTACACAAAGAGCTGGAAAAAAACTTAGCCTTACGTGTACAACAAGGTGAAACAGCAGATTCATTCTTAGTGTTTGGTCGTGGTGTGTTACACTTATCTGTGTTGATTGAAACGATGCGTCGCGAAGGATATGAATTACAAGTTGGTCAACCGCAGGTAATCTTCAAAGAAATTGATGGTCACAAATGTGAGCCAATGGAAGAATTAACCATTGATTTACCGGAAGAAAAAGCTGGTACTGCCATTGAGATGATTACTAAGAGAAAAGGTGATATGAAGAACATGATTTTGAAAGGAAACAGAACCATCATGGATTTTGAAATTCCTTCCCGTGGTTTAATAGGATTGAGAACGGAGATGATTACAGCAACATCCGGTCAGGCAGTAATGGCACACCGATTCATTAAATATGACAGACATAAAGGTGAAATTCAAGGACGTATCAATGGTTCTATGATTTCTAAAGAAACGGGTGAAGCAATTGCTTACTCTTTGGATAAATTACAGGACAGAGGTCGTTTCTTCGTAGAATCTGGTGATCAGGTTTATGGTGGAATGGTGATTGGCGAAAACTCTCGTCAGGATGATTTAGTAGTAAACGTTACGATTAAAAAACAATTGACCAACGTACGTGCTTCAGGAACAGATGATAAAGCAAAATTAATTCCGGTAACTAAGTTTTCACTGGAAGAAGCATTAGAGTATATCCAAGGAGATGAGTATGTGGAATTAACGCCTAAGTCGATTCGTATTCGTAAAATCTATTTAGATGAAAACGAACGTAAACGCAAAGGAAAATAGAACACTGATTTAGCTGATTATTTTGATTAGCATGATTATACAAGCCTGTTAAGTGAAAAACTTAACAGGTTTTTTTGTTTATAAATTTTATTTCCCGAAATTCAGTTAATTAAACAATATGTCTTCAAAAGTTTTAATAACTGGTGCAACCGGATTTGTGGGCACACATCTGGTTAACGCCAATCTTGCTAAGGGAAATTCCGTTCGTGCCTTTGTGCTGCCTAATGATCCTGAAATTAAAAATCTCGAAAATAAAGATGTAGAAATCGTTTATGGCGATATCCGTAATTATGAGGATGTGAAAAAAGCCATTACACCAGATATTGATATTGTATTTCATTGTGCAGCCTTTGTATCGGATTGGGGCAAGCGAGAAATTTTTGAACAGGTCATGATTAACGGTACAGAAAATGTTTGCCGTGCAGCGAGCGAAGCTCAGGTAAAACGTTTGGTAAAAATTAGTACCAATGATGTGTTCGGCTTGCGCGAAGATAAAGTGATGGACGAAACTTTTCCGCTGACGCCCTGGAATGAACCTTATCCGGATACCAAATTAATTGCAGAAGAAATTGCCTGGAAATATCACAAAGAAAAAGGCTTGCCGGTAACCATGGTCTATCCTTGCTGGATTTTCGGCCCGGGCGATAAAACCTTTGTGCCGCATTTGGCGGATGCCGTGCTGAAAGGTGAGATGATGTTTATGCGCAAAAATGCCATTGTATGGCCAACCTATATTGAAAATCTGATTGACTTGCTAATGCTGATAGCCGTAGATGAGCGTGCTGTTGGAAACGGATATTTAGTGCATGACGGGGAAAGCACCACATTGGAAGAATTTACGAACAGTTTGGCAAAATCAATAGGTGCAAAAGAAGTAAAGATGCGTATTCCGTATTGGCTGGCGTATGTGGTAGCCGTATTGATGGAGTTTTTCGGAAAATTATTGAAGCAAAAAGACAGACCATTACTGACTACCTACACGGTAAAAAATTTAGGCTCCCGTTTGCGTTTTTCCATTGATAAGGCAAAACGTGAATTGGAGTGGACGCCAAAGATTTCTTATAAGGAAGGATTTGCAAAAACAATGACATGGCTGAAAACATTGGATGTTTCAACGTTAAAACAAAAATAGCAGCATGACTTTTTATCAGAATAAAACAGCATTTGTAACGGGCGGCTCTACCGGCATCGGATTGGCGATTGCAAAAGCCTTGGCGAAAGAAGGCAGCCACGTAAGCATTTTTGCAAGAACGGTTTCCAAGCTTGAAACTGCTGCTGCAGAAGTTAAACAAACGGCAAACAATTCTGCACAAAAAATAAATTTCTACAGTGTTGATACCTCGAATAACCTGGATGTAGAAAAAGTATTTGCAAAGGCAATAAAAGAAAATGGCGTGCCGGATATTTTAATCAATTGTGTCGGCATTGCACAACCTGATTATTTTGAAAATATCACGTTTGAAATTTTTGACAAAACGATTAAAACCAATTTGTATTCCACCTGGAATTCGGTGTATACGCTTGTTCCTTACATGAAGGAAAAAGGTGGAATCATCGTCAATACGTCTTCTATTGCAGGCTTTCTGGGTGTTTTTGGTTATGCGGATTATTGCATGACAAAGTTTGGTATTATTGGTTTTTCGGAAGCTTTGCGCAGCGAGTTGAAACAACATAATATTAAAGTACAAGTACTTTGTCCGCCAGACACCGACACGCCTGGCTTTGAAGCGGAAAATAAGAACAAACCTGCGGAGACCATAGCCATTGGCGGGAAAGCGAAATTACTGAAGCCTGAATTTGTGGCAGCTATTGTTTTGAAAGAAATGCAGAAAAAATCGTTTCTGATTATTCCGGGATTTGACGGCAAGCTTACGAGAATTATCAAACGTTTCTTTCCATGGTTGATTGACTGGGTCATGAACAGCAGCATTCAAAAAGTACAGAAAAAATAAGATGCAAAAGACTACCAACACTTTACAGTTACTCACGGCAATAGGATTAATCCTGTTCTGGACAGCATTTTTTACCATAGGTTTTGAGAATCCGAATTATCCTGATTATTATACCAAGTTTGAACATAGTTTTCCTTTGCCGGATAGTTTTTTATGTATTGTTTTGTTGATGGCTTATTTCAACCGAAACAAAATTCATTGGAAAAATTACACCTTAGTTGCTGCAGGTGCCATGATATTCTTAGGCTTGTGTGATTTTAGTTTTAATATCATGAATGGCATTTATAGCGTTGGACTTGCCGATGGCATTATGAATGCATTTATCAATATCTGGTGTGTGGGCTTTGGAGCGTGGCAGATTAAAGTAGCAATGAAATAAATCACTCCAGATTCAACAATACCAACCAAGCTTCTTTGATTTTATTATCGCTTAATAACCTTTTGAGCTCGTTGATGCTTTGATCTTTGTAATCGGAAATTAATTCTACTAATTCGGAATCTTGTTTGATGTCTTCTTTATTTGGTATCTCTGCAATACTAGCTAATTTGCCTAATTCATTGCCATCTAAAATACCTTCTTCTTTTACCCATTGCGGAATGACATCTACGCCAACGCCATAAGCCTTCAACGGTTTTGGTGTTTCGAAAATATCTTCTTTTGTAAAACGCACATAATTATTGTATCCTAATCGTGCAATCGGATCTAATTTTTCCGCAATTACATTTGCTTTTTCATCCAGTAAATTTTCATCTACATGTATCGCAACAATCTCGCAAATCACTAAATTTCCGGAACCGCCGGTGTCGCCTAATTCTATTATTTGGTTCACTTTGCATTCAAAAGCAATCGGTGCTTCCTTGATGCGTGGTGGTTTTACCAATGTAGATTTTTCTTCTGTTAAACCACCTTTTACAAATTCATTAACGCCAGCCGGATAAGCGCCACTGGTTACCGATAATTGCTCTACCATAGCATAGTTTGCTATATGAATCACACATTCCGGTACGGCTTTGATGTTGTAATACGTATCTTTTTGTTTGCCGGTTAACGCACTCTTTGCAGGTGAAAAAACCAGAATCGGTGGATTGGAACTGAATACATTAAAGAACGAAAACGGACTCAGATTCGGCGTTCCGTTTTCATCTATGGTGCTTACAAATGCTACCGGTCGCGGTACAATGGCAGATGTAAAAAAGTTGGAAATTTCCTTTAAGCCAGTTTCTTTCGGTATGATTGTTTTCATTTATGGATATTAGATGGTTAGAACCAAGAGTCAAGATGTAAAATTAGTTATCTGCCAAAATTATTTTCAGACGACATAATTTTTTATTCTGTACTTTCTTTTTATTGGGTTGAGTTTTGGGTGCAAATCTTCCGTCAAAGAATCCATCCTTGATTTGTTTCTTGCGTATGCTTGATTTTATTTGTTTTAGCGTTTGCTTTTTCATACTCCTTTTTATTTGTCATTCTGAGCAAAGCGAAGAATCTTTTGGATTTATAAATTCAAATCTAACGGTGTTGCATAAATATTTTTTTCGTGTGGTGTTTGTATTAATGCTTTTTCCAGCATGGCTTCAATTTCTGGGATGGCATCAAATAATTCTTTGTACGAATGGATGACATAATACCTGTCCTGAAAATGATCTTTGTAGTAATGCTTTTCCATCATTTCTTTCACATTAAATGGTAAGCGCTTGGCTTTATCACCGACGCTAAAAATACTTTCACCACTTGAAGATAAAATGCCTGCACCATAAATACGCATGCCATTTTCTTGTTGTATTAACCCAAACTCCACGGTAAACCAATACACACGGCCAATCAATTCAATAGCTAATGCGTCGTCAATATGCTTCAATGCTATTTTTGAAATCTCCTGTAAATAATCTACAAAGAACTGTTCGCTCAACAAAGGCATGTGCGCAAAACAATCATGAAACATGTCTGGCTCTTCCAGATAATCTAAGTTCTCTAATTTACGCAACCACGTGGATGATGGAAATTTTTTATTTGCTAACAATTCAAAGAAATCTTTATCAGGAATTAAACCGGGCACTACTTCAATTTGCCAACCTGTAGTATTTGCTAATACTTTATTGACATGATTGAAATCAGGAATTTTATCATCGCTGAAATGCATTTCCTCCATGCCGTGAATAAACTCTTTGGAAGCCATATTTTGCAATAACACACTTTGGCGTTGATACAATAACTTCCACACCAGAAAGTCTTCTTCGGTGTAGTTGTCGTATTCTTGTTTTAAGTTGTACATATGTTAGTAGTAAGTCGTGAGTAATAAGTAGTAAGTATTCTATCGCATTTTCAAATTAGCTGCTCATTAAATTTCTTACTTCGCCGAACCCGATTTGCTTGTCTCCTTTTTTACAAATAGCACTCAATATAGTTGTGTCACCGTCCTGCAAAAAAGTTCTTTCTTCATTACCAACGCTGATTTTTTCTTTTCCGTTCCAGGTCAACTCTAGTAAACTGCCGAAGCTGTTTTTTTCTTTTCCGGAAATCGTTCCTGTTCCCAATAAATCACCTACCTGTAAATTACATCCGTTCACAGTATGATGCGCCACTTGCTGTTCCATAGTCCAGTACAAATATTTTGAGTTGGTCACCGCTACGGTTGCTTTGTTGTTGTTGATTGTTTCAATGTCAAAAGATATTTCAATATCAAAATTCAATCGCTTTTCTTCCTGTAAATAAGGTAGAATTGCTTGTGTTTGAGTTGGTGCATCTGTTGTGAATTGTTCCAACGCTTCCATGGTTACTATCCAGGGTGAAATGGCGGTGGCGAAATTCTTTCCTAAAAACGGTCCGAGCGGCTGGTACTCCCAGCGCTGAATATCGCGCGCGGAGAAATCATTTAACAACACGGCACCAAACACATGTTCGTGTGCATGTTGGATATCAACAGGTTCGCCTAGTTTATTTTCTTTGCCAATAATAAAGCCCAATTCTATCTCAATGTCTAAAGTCTGACAAGCGGAATAAATCACTTCTTCACCTTTTAAAATTTGTCCGGATGGTCTTTTAACAGGTGTGTTTGTTGTTATGATGGATGAACTTCTTCCATGATAGGCAATCGGCATATGCTTCCAGTTCGGCAACAAAGGATCCATTGTGGGACGGAATATTTTCCCCACATTGCTGGCGTGCTCTTCCGAAGAATAAAAATCGGTGTAGTCGCCAATCTTTACGGGCAGATGCATCACGGCTTCGCTTTGCTGATACAAAAATCGTTCATGGTTTTCTTTGTAGAAATCGGAATCCGTTTTGAGCAATTCCTGTATTTTCTTTCTTACAAAAGACCAGCTTTCTTTTCCTAATGCAATAAAATCATTGAGAGAATCCTGATTAAAAACATTCGATTTGATTTTTCCTTCAAAGAAATCCAGTTCAAACAACACCGATAAATCGATGATGTGATTTTCATAGGCGATGCCCGCACGTGGATGTTTTGTTGGTGTGGAAAATATGCCGTATGGCAGATTATGTATGGTAAAATGTGATTTATATTCAATTGGTGTACTCATATTATTCTAATTTATTAACACATAGAAACATAGAATTTAAATGTAGCAAGCCGGATGGTAGCTTATATACGGACGGATTAGTTACACAGTAGATTATTCATCTTTGATGAATAACTATGATTTGCTATCTTATTGTTTAATACCATACTCTGTGCTATGTGTCTATGTGTTTTAATTTTTATTTTAAATTCTCTTTGATTTTTCTGGTAATTCTTTCGATATGTGCAATGTCTTTCTCTGTTAAATTATTCCATCCTTGCTTTCTGAATTCTACAACAACCGGCAGTAATTTTTGAATCAGATTTTTCCCTTTTTTACTTAAAGAAATATTGAATTTCCGTCTGTCTGTTTTACATTCTTCCCGAAGAATCAATTCTTTTTTTACCAGCAATTCGATGATGCGTGTAATAGTGGGTGCATCTTTTGCACAACGTTCGCAAAGTTCTACCTGGTTTTGCGTGCTGTGCTGATGCAGTTCTAATAAGACTACCCATTGGTCAACGGTAATATCTACACCGATTTCATTAAACTTACGCTGCAATTCCAGCTTAATTTTTTTTGCGGTTGATTCTAAAATAAATCCGTAGTTAAAATTCATATTATAGTGTCCCTCTTTTTTCCTGTTCTCTTTCAATTGATTCAAATAATGCTTTGAAGTTTCCTGCACCAAAGCCTTTTGCGCCCATGCGCTGTATGATTTCAAAGAATAAAGTCGGTCGGTCCTCTACCGGCTTGGTGAAAATCTGCAACAGATAACCATCTTCATCTGCATCCACCAGAATGGCCAGTTTTTCCAATACGGCAATATCTTCCTTCATAATATTCATGTGTTCGCCCAGACGTGCCGGAATTTCCTCGTAATACGCCGGAGGCGGAGCGCTTAAGAACTCCACACCGCGGGCGCGTAATTCGGAAACCGTTTTAATGATGTCATCCGTAGCTACTGCGATATGTTGCACACCCGGACCTTCATAAAAGTCTAAGTATTCTTCTATTTGCGATTTTTTCTTGCCTTCCGCAGGTTCGTTAATTGGAAATTTAATTCTGCCATTTCCGTTGCTCATTACTTTACTCATCAACGCAGAATATTCTGTATGAATTTGTTTATCATCAAACGATAAGAAGTTGACAAAACCCATTACGTCTTCGTACCACTTTACCCAAGTATTCATTTCGTTCCAACCCACATTGCCAACCATGTGGTCTATAAATTTTAATCCAACTGATATTGGATTGTAATCGGATTTCCATTCCTGATAACCAGGCAAAAATGTGCCGTTGTAATTTTTGCGTTCCACAAAAACATGCACGGTTTCGCCGTAGGTGTAAATGCCTGATCGCACCACTTCGCCGTGTTCGTCTTTTTCTACGGTAGGCTGCATAAATGGTTTGGCACCGCGCTTGGTGGTTTCTTCAAACGATTTGGTAGCATCATCTACCCAAAGTGCAATCACTTTAACACCATCGCCGTGTTTTGCTAAATGCGTATTTAAAGGTGAATCTGAAGTTAATGGTGTAGTGAGCACCAGTCTTATTTTATCTTGTTTCAGCACATACGATGCTTTGTCGCGCACACCTGTTTCCAAACCTGCATACGCTAAGGATTGAAAACCGAAAGCTGTTTTGTAAAAGTGTGCGGCTTGCTTGGCATTGCCTACATAAAACTCTACATAATCGGT
>WBZS01002553.1_pt1 | contig 11080 bp, 9 predicted proteins | sample 5204201 | NCBI WGS metagenome assembly WBZS01 (sample SAMN12344357, study PRJNA552823) | activated sludge metagenome | biome: Activated sludge suspended growth; feature: Nitrification reactor; material: Wastewater; isolation source: activated sludge from nitrification reactor of wastewater treatment...
GGTGGGGGCAGCGGCTGCCGTGGTGGGGGCGGCGGCCTTGGCGGCGGCGGTGGGGGCAGCGGGGGCCGTGGTGGGGGCGGCAGGGGCCGTGGCGCCAGGCGCGCAGGCGGCGAGGGATAGCAGGGCGACAACCGTCACGGTCAATAGCGTAGCTCGAAACATGCACACTCCTCATGATACTTACTGCGATGTGTACTGCCTTCCGAATGACATCGGTAGTATATCGAAATTGCTTCATGTGTGAAATTTGCAGCGCTTGACTTATTGGGGTTGGCGGCGAAATCTCTGTTTGACGCTGTCCGGCGAAGCATCTATAATCTATGGGATGCGCCGCCCTATTCCCTTGCCTTGCTAGCTATTCGATGCAGCAGCCTTCGGCCGGAGCGGGATTGCAGTGTTGCAGCCCGTGATCCCCTCTGGAATGTCGCGTTGCATTGTCGCCGGAGTCGCGTTTGCCCGTTCAATTGGAGGACCATGCCATGGCTGTGGCAACCACACATAAACCATTGACCAAAGCCCAACTGCTGCACATGCTGCGGCAGATGCTGCTCATTCGAGAATTTGAGGACAAGACGGCCGAGTGGTATGCCCGCGGCCGTATCGCTGGTTTCGTCCATCTCTATAATGGCCAGGAAGCCTGCGCGGTCGGGGTCGTCGCTGCTCTCGAACCGCAGGATATCCTCATGTCCCACTACCGCGACCACGGCCATGCCCTCGCCAAAGGCGCTGGGACGAAGGAGGCCATGGCCGAGCTGTTTGGCAAGGAGACCGGCCTGGTCAAGGGGAAGGGCGGCTCCATGCACTTCTTCGACTATCAGGCGGGCCACTGGGGCGGCTATGCTATTGTCGGTGGCCATCTGCCCCTGGCCGTTGGTGTTGCCTTCGCCTACAAGTACAAGAAGGAAGACCGCATCGTCGCGGTCGTCATGGGCGACGGCACGACGCCCAACGGCTACTTCCACGAGTCGCTGAACTTCGCCAAGCTATGGGAAGCGCCCGTGATCTTCATCGTCGAGAACAACCTGTACGGCATGGGCACGGCTCTGGCCGTCCACTCCGCTGTCGTCGAAATGACTGATAAGGTGTGCGCCTACGACATCCCGGCCGAGCGTGTCGATGGCATGGACGTCGTTGCCGTGTACGAGGCGACGCGCCGCGCTGTCGAGCACGTGCGCGATGGCAAGGGGCCGTACTTCTTGGAGCTGTCAACCTACCGCTTCCGTGGCCACTCTATGGCTGACCCACAGCGCTATCGCGACAAAGAGGAGGTCGCCGAGTGGACTCACCGCGATCCTATCCTTCACATGCGCCAGAAGCTCATGGAAGAGGGATTGCTGACGGAGAAGGCGGCCAAGAAGATGGAGGATGATGTCAAGCGCGAGATCGAGGAGGCCGTCCGCTTCGCCGAGGCCAGCCCCGCGCCGCCGTTGGAGGCTCTTACGGAGGATATCTACGCCAGCCCGGTCAGCGCCAACCCTGAAGCCGCGATCATTTCGACGCCGTCCGCGTAATCCCGTCCGCCGCCGTCGGTGGCGAGACGTTCATGGAGTTACCATCGATGCCAGTTCGCACCTATCTAGAAGCCATTACCGACGCCCTGCGTGAGGAGATGCGTCGCAACCCGGATGTATTCATCATGGGTGAGGACATCTACGCCTATGGCGGCTCCTACGCCGTCACCTCGAATCTGGCCGACGAGTTTGGCCCTGAGCGCATCCGCGATACACCCATCGCCGAGGGCGCTATCGCCGGCGTGGCGACCGGCGCCGCTATGGCGGGCCTACGCCCGGTGGCCGAGATTATGACCATCAACTTCGCTCTGCTGGCGTTGGATGCCATCATCAACCATGCGGCGAAGGTTCACTATATGTTCGGCGCACGCATCAAAGCCCCGGTCATCATTCGCACCGCGGGCGGCGCGGGCGCGCAGCTAGGCGCGACCCACGCCCAGAACTTCGAAGTCTACTTCGCCCACGTGCCCGGCCTTAAGGTTGTCACCCCGGCCACCCCGGCGGATGCCAAAGGCCTCCTGCTGGCTGCCTTCCGCCAGGATGATCCTGTTATCTTCATTGAGAACACTGGCCTGTACCGCACCAAGGGCGAAGTGCCCGACGGCGATGTCATCGTGCCCTTTGGCAGCGCTGACGTCAAGCGCGAGGGCAAGGACGTCACGCTGATCTGCTACTCCCGGCAGTTCCTGACCGCCATGCAGGCCGCCGAGCAGCTTTCAGAGATGGGGATCGAGGCCGAGGTCGTCGATCTGCGCAGCCTGCGCCCGTGGGACGCCGAGACGGTCATCAACTCGGTCAAGAAGACCAATCGGGGTCTCATCATCGAGGAAGATTGGCAATCCTATGGCATTGGCGCGGAGATTGCAGCCACTGTGACGCGCGAGGCCTTCGATTGGCTGGATGGCCCCATCGAGCGGCTTGGCCTGGTCGAAGCGCCTATGCCCTACGCTCGCGACCTGGAGCGCGCTGCCATGCCCAGCCCCGACAAGGTTATCACCCGCTTGCGCGAGATGGGTGTCGTCCGCTAAGGGTCTTCCTGCATCTTGACGCTACTTTGGCGATGAGCGCTGAGTGAAACGTGTCTCGTGAAACGTGAATCGTGAGGCGTGAAGGCCGGTGCCGGCTATCACGGTTCACGCCTCACGGTGCATTCACAAGGAGTGGCCTGTGTCAACCGATGTGGTCATGCCCAGGATGGGCTACGACATGACCGAGGGAACGATTGTTGATTGGAAAGTGCAAGAGGGCGACGACATCCAAAAGGGTCAAATTCTGGCCGAGATCGAGACCGGCAAGGTCAACATTGAGATCGAAGCCTTTGAGGCTGGAACTCTGGCCAGGATCATCGGCCAGGCGGGTCAGACGTACCCGGTGGGCGAGGTGATCGCCATCCTCGCCGCGCCTGGCGAGAAGGTCGAGACAGTCACGAATGGTGGCTCGGCCCCCGCGGGTCAGGCCATATTGCAGGAGGCCCCGCCTGTCACAAGTGCCACCGGTACCGCGGCCGCGCCGGCGCCGATTGTGCCCGGCGTGTCCGACACGAGCGCCAGTGCAGAAGGCGCACCGATTGGCGGTCTGCGCGCCTCACCCATCGCACGCCGGATTGCCGACGAACATGGCCTGGACCTGCGCCAGGTCAAAGGCACTGGTCCCGGCGGTCGCATCGTGAAGCTGGATGTGGAGGAGGCGCTGGCGAACCGTGGCACGACGCCGACCCCCGCGCCCGCGACGCCGGCTGCGCCCGCGCCGGTCCCCGCTGCGCCTGCGCCGGCGCCGGTGGCTCAGCCCACCCCTCAACCTATGCCTGTGGCGACGCCCTCTGCGCCGATGGCCGCCTCAGCTGGCGAGACCGTGCCCTTCAGCCGTATGCGCCAGGTCATCGGCCAACGCCTGCAACAGAGCTACCAGACCAGCCCCCACTTCTTCGTCACCGTGCCCATTGACGTGACCGCTGCCCTGGCGTGGCGCGAGGACATCAACAAGGTTCTGCAAGCTGACGGCATCAAAGTGTCGGTCAATGACCTGGTGCTCAAGGCCGTCGCCAACGCCCTGGTCAGGCACCCTGAGATCAACGTCACCGTCAGCGATCAGGGCATCACGCGCCACCCCAACGTGAGCCTGGGCATCGCCGTCGCCCTGGACGACGGCCTGTTGACGCCGGTGGTGTCCAACGCCAACCAGAAGACCCTGTCGCAACTGGCTGTCGAGGCGAAGGCCGCCATCGAGCGCGCCCGCAACAACAAGCTCAAGCCCGACGATGTGGCGGGCGGGACGTTCACGGTGTCCAACCTGGGCAGCATGGGCGTTGAGGAGTTCACTGCCATCATCAACCCGCCCCAGGCAGCCATCCTGGCCGTTGGGTCGGCGCTGACGGAGGCGGTAGTGCGTGACGGCCAGATTGTACCGCGCGACATCATGCGCGTTACCCTGTCGTCGGATCATCGTGTCATCGACGGCGCTATGGCTGCCCGCTTCCTGCAGACCATCAAGGAGCAGTTGGAAAGCCCGCAGCGACTGGTACTGTAGAGCGTGAAACGTGAGGCGTGAAACGTGAAACGTAATGCGTGAGCCTTGGCCGGTTCTCACGTGTCGCGTTTCACGTTTCACCTGTCAACGCGAACTATTCCCATAAGGAGGGGTTTCGTGGCCGAGCAAACCTACGACGTCATTATCATTGGCAGCGGCCCCGGTGGTTACGTGGCGGCCATCCGCGCCGGGCAATTGGGCCTGAAAGTTGCCTGCGTAGAGAAGGGCGATATCGGCGGCGTTTGCACCAACTGGGGCTGCATTCCGACTAAGGCCCTGCTACGCAACGCCGAGATCGTTGATCTGGTGCGCAACGCGGACCAGTTTGGTGTCACGGCCGGCGACGTCAAGGTGGACTGGCAGGTGGGCACGAAGCGCGCCGAGCGCGTCGTGCGCCAGTCGCGCCAGGGCATCCAGTTCCTGTTCAAGAAGCACAAGGTCGATTTCGTCCAGGGTACGGCCAGCATCACCAGCCCCACCGCCGTCCATGTCGAGGGCGGCGATGGGGGGCGCGACCTGAGTACGCGCGCCATCATCATCGCCACCGGCGCGCGGCCCTTTGTGCTACCCGGGGTGACGGTGGACGAGCAGCGCATCATCACCAGTAAGGCCGCTGTCGCGCTGCCCAATGTTCCCAAGGCGATGCTCATCATGGGCGCGGGCGCCATCGGCACCGAGTTTGCCACGGTCTACAGCGCGTATGGAACGAAGTGTACCATCGTCGAGATGCTGGGCCAGGTGCTGCCCCTGGAAGACGCCGAGTGCGGGACCGCGCTACAGAAGGCGCTGGTCAAGCGCGGCGTGGACCTCCACCTGGGTACCCGGGTGGAAAGCATCGAGGCTACCGAGAGCGGTGTCAGGATGACCGTCAGCAAGGATGGCCAGACAACCGTCCTGGAGGGCGACGTGGCGCTGCTCGGCGCGGGCAATGTGGGTAATGTTGAGGGCCTGGGGTTGGAGGCGCTGGGCGTCGAGGTCGGGCGCGGTGGCGTCATTCAGGTCAACGACTACCTCCAGACCAACGTACCCGGCATCTACGCTATTGGCGACATCGTCAAGGGGCCGCGCCTGGCGCACAAGGCGATGCATGAGGGTGTCATTGCTGTGGAGCACATTGCGGGCCTCAATCCTCACCCCATGCGCTGGGACAATATCCCCAGCTGTACCTACGCCCACCCCGAGGTCGCCAGCATTGGCCTGAGCGAAGCCAAGGCCCGCGAGGCAGGCTACGACGTTAAGGTTAGCAAGTTCCCCTTCTCGGCCAGCGGCCGCGCCCGCGCCCTGGGCGACACGGAGGGCTTCGTGAAAATCGTCGCCGATGCCAGATACGGCGAGATTCTCGGCGCGCACATGGTTGGCCCCGAGGTGACGGAGATGATTCACGAGATCGCCCTCGCCCGCGCCAACGAGTTGACCGTCGAGGAGATTCAGTCCGTCATTTTCGCCCATCCAACCCTGTCCGAGACGGTCCACGAGGCTGCCCTCGGCGTCACCGGTCTCCCGATGCACATGTAGCCTGGCGGGGTTGCGGCGGGTCACAGGAAGCACAGAATAGCGGCGCAGGCCGTTGTTGGCAATAGACATGGGACGGGTCCTGATGTACAATCAGCCCGTCCTTGTTCATGTCACTACACCGACGTAGGAGGAAAGATGGCGGGCAGCGTGCCTGCGGGCCTGAAGTACACCAAGGAACACGAGTGGGCGAAGGTCGAGGGCGACGTCGTGCGGGTGGGCATCACCGAATATGCCCAGGAGCAGCTAGGGGATGTCGTCTACGTGGAGCTTCCCCAGGCGGGCGGCAATATCACTCAGGCGAAGCATTTCGGCGTGGTCGAGTCGGTCAAGGCTGCGTCGGATCTCTTCGCGCCCCTGAGCGGGTCGGTAGTCGAGGCGAATGCGGCCCTAGAGGCGCAGCCCGAGCTGATCAACGCTGACCCCTACGGCCAGGGTTGGATGGTCGTCGTGCGGCCCGACGACCCGACGGCCGTCGATGAGCTACTCGACGCCGACGCCTATCAGAGCTACCTCGACAGCCTGGGCTAAGGCTAGGGCGCGCTATGTAACGACTGAAGCCGGTACGCCACGGGCAGAGGCTTCAGTCGTCTGTGCGCCATTGGTCGGTGGGCAGTCTTGCCCACCGTGTGTCACGCCACGTCATTTGGGTTGACAAGCCCTTTGTCACAGTCTTATAATCAGGAGCATAGCGCCACTTCTGCCTCGTCTATTCTGCTGAACCAACAGCTACATCCAGAGAGGAACACTATGGTAGGCGTACTGTCCTTCTACCGGACCACCATCGGCAAGAAAGTCATCATGGCTATCACCGGTGGCATTTGGGTCCTGTATGTCATGCTTCATATGTTCGGCAACCTGAAATTCTTCCAGGGGGCTGAAGCCATTGACGGCTGGGCACACTTTCTACGCACCTTCGGCCAGGAGGTTGTGGGCTACGAGGGCGTGCTATGGCTGGTGCGCATCGTGCTCGTCGTATCGCTGGCCCTGCACGTCTGGATGGCCTGGCAGCTGAGTCGCCTCAGTTGGGCCAGTCGCCCCGTCAAGTACAGCCGCCGTCGCTGGCTGGCGGCCGACTTTAGCGGGCGCACCATGCGCTGGGGCGGCGTGTTCATTGCCGTCTTCCTGGTCATTCATATTGGGCAACTCACGACGGGCGCCCTGCTGAATGGCTTCCAGGAAGGGGAAGTTTATCGTAACCTCATCCTGCTCTTCAGCAACAACCTGATCGCCGCCTTCTATATCCTTATGATGATTGTGCTCGCTTTGCATCTCAACCACGGCATCTGGAGCCTGTTCCACAGCCTCGGCTGGAACACCTATCCCTCGAAGAGTCTGAAGCACCGCCTGTGCCAGCTCGTCGCTATTGCCGTCCCGCTAGGTTTCGCCCTGGTTCCCATCAGCATTGTTCTGATGGGCGTCATGAACGTCTAGGGACGGAAAGGATTCAGGCATGACCACCGTTATTGAAACTGCGCCGCAGGTAGCCACCTCGACGAAACCCCTCTGGTACGTCTCCGACCAGACGCTGGATGCCCACGTGCCCGCCGGCCCCCTCGACCGGAAATGGGACACGTCCAAGGCTGACATGAAGCTGGTCGCCCCCCACAACCGCCGCAAGCATACGATCATTGTTGTAGGGACCGGCCTGGCCGGCGGCGCGGCCGCCGCCGTCCTCGGTGAACAGGGCTACAATGTCCTGAACTTCTGCTACCAGGACAGCCCGCGCCGCGCCCACAGCATCGCCGCCCAGGGCGGTATCAACGCCGCCAAGAACTACCGCAACGACGGTGACAGCATCTGGCGGCTGTTCATGGACACGGTCAAGGGCGGTGACTACCGTTCCCGCGAGGCCAACGTCTACCGACTGGCGCAGCTCAGCATCGACATCATCGACCAGTGCGTCGCCTCCGGCGTGCCCTTCGCCCGCGAGTACAGCGGCTATCTGGACACGCGCTCCTTCGGCGGCGCGCAGGTGGCGCGTACCTTCTACGCGCGCGGCCAGACGGGGCAACAGCTGCTCCTCGGCGTCTACAGTTCCCTGGTACGCCAGATGGACAGGGGCATGGTCAAGATGTTCCCCCGCCAGGAGATGCTCGACCTTGTCCTGGTGGATGGCGTGGCGCGGGGCATTCTGGCCCGCGATCTGGTCACGGGCGAGATCAAATCGTACGCCGCCGACGCCGTGGTGCTCTGCACCGGCGGCTACGGCAACGTCTTCTTCCTGTCCACCTACGCTCGCGGCGCGAATGCTACCGCTGTCTGGCGCGCCCACAAGCGCGGCGCTCTCTTCGCCAATCCGTGCTTTACCCAGATTCACCCCACCTGTATCCCCGTCAAGGGCGACTACCAGTCGAAGCTGACCCTCATCAGCGAGTCGGTACGCAATGATGGGCGGGTATGGGTTCCCAAGAAGGCGGGCGACAACCGGCCCCCCAACGAGATTCCCGAAGAGGACCGCGACTATTACCTGGAGCGCATGTATCCCAGCTACGGCAACCTGGCTCCCCGCGACATCTCGTCGCGCGCCGCCAAGCGCGTCTGCGACGAGGGGCGGGGTGTGGGGCCGGGTGGCTACGGCGTCTACCTCGACCTGCGCGATGCTATCAATCGCCTCGGCAAGAAGGTCATTGAAGAACGCTACGGCAACCTGATGGAGATGTACGAGCAGATCACCGATGAGAACCCCTACGAGGTTCCACTGCGCATCTACCCGGCCACCCACTACACGATGGGCGGCCTGTGGGTCGACTACAAGCTAATGAGCAACGTGCCGGGCTTGTTCGTGGGCGGCGAGGCTAACTTCTCCGACCACGGCGCTAACCGCCTCGGCGCGAGCGCGCTGCTGCAAGGTCTCGCCGATGGTTACTGGGTGTTGCCCGCCACGCTGCCCGACTACATTGCCACCGCCAAGCCCGAGCCAATCACGACCCAGGACGAGGCCTTCGCCGAGGCTGAGAACGAGATTCAAGCCAAGATTCGCCGCCTGCTCGCCGTCAATGGTTCCAAGACGGTGGCGACGTTCCACCGCGAGCTGGGCCACATCATGTGGGACTATGTAGGCATGGCGCGCAGCGAGGAAAGCCTCGTCTCAGCCCTGAGTAAGATTCGCCACCTCCGCGAACAATACTGGCGCGATGTGCGCGTCAGCGGCGGCCCCGAAGAGCTGAATCAGCAATTGGAGCATGCTTTGCGCGTGGCCGATTTCCTGGAACTGGCCGAACTGATGGCCATTGATGCCCTGGCCCGCGACGAATCGTGTGGCGCGCACTTCCGGGTTGAGCACCAGACGGCGGAGGGGGAGGCCGAGCGCGACGACGAGCGCTTCGCCTACGTGGCGGCCTGGGGCTACAACGGAGCCGAGCCGCCCATCCTGGTCAAGGAACCGCTGGTGTACGAAAACGTGAAGCTCGCCGTGCGCAGCTACAAGTAGGTGGAGAAACCATGAACCTGACGCTGAATGTGTGGCGGCAGCCTAACGCGAATGCGCCCGGCCGCTTTGTGACATACCCGGTTAACGACATCAGCCCCGATATGTCGTTCCTCGAAATGCTGGACATCGTCAACGAGGGCATCGTCCACCAGGGCGAGGACCCCATTGCCTTCGACTCCGACTGCCGCGAGGGGATTTGCGGTATCTGCGGCATTGTCATCAATGGCATTCCGCATGGCGGTAAGGCATCGACGACCTGCCAGCTTTACATGCGCCATTTCCGCGAGGGCGAGACGCTCACGCTGGAACCCTTCCGCGCCCGCCCTTTCCCGGTGCTCAAGGATCTCATTGTCGACCGGACCGCGCTGGACAGAATCATGTCAGCGGGCGGCTTCATCAGCGCCAGTGTCGGCAGCGCGCCCGACGGCAACGACATGCTTGTGCCCAAGAACAACGCTGAAGCGGCGATGAACTATGCGGTGTGCATCGGCTGCGGTGCGTGCGCCGCCGCCTGCCCCAACGGCTCGGCCATGCTGTTTACCGGGGCGAAGGTGGCCCACATGGCTGAGTTGCCCCAGGGCCAGCCGGAGCGTTACCAGCGCGTCGTGGCGATGCTCAGCGAGCACGACGAGTTGGGGTTCGGCAGCTGCACCAACCACGGCGAGTGCTCCGCCGTGTGCCCGGCTCACATTCCCATGAGCGCCATCGCTCGCATCAACCGCGAGCTGACCCAGGCGGCCTTGCGCGGCTACAGCTCGGCGACGGCTTAGCCTCGGTTAGGCAAGCTTGCTATCCACAACAGGCATCCCCCGCCTCGGCCGCGCCGGGCGGGGGATGCTGCTAAGAGGCCGACGACCATGACCGCAACAACCAGCCCTAAAACAATGGAAGCGCTGCGCCAGGCGTTCAAGCTGGGCAATCGCCTCATGCTGTTGCTGTGGCGGCTTGGCCTGGGACCGATGGTCAACGCGGCGCCCGACAGCGGCGGCCAGATCATGGTGCTTACCCATACCGGTCGCCGCTCCGGCCTGCCCCGCCGTACCCCGGTCAACTATGCCATCATCGACAACGATATCTACTGCACGGCGGGCTTTGGACGTGGCTCCGACTGGTACCGCAATATCCTCGCTCGCCCCGACGTCGAAGTGTGGCTGCCCGAAGGCTGGTGGCAGGGCGTCGCCGAGGACATCTCCACGTCGCCGCGCCGCCTGCCCCTGCTGCGCGAGGTCATCCGCGCCAGTGGCTTCGCGGGCAGGCTGGTCGGACTCGACGCCGAGCACATGCCCGACTCCAACTTTGCCGCCGAGACGGCCCCGTATCGCCTTATCCGCATCCGCCGCACCGTACCCCGCACCGGCCCCGGTGGCCCTGGCGACCTGGTCTGGGTGTGGCCGTGGCTGACAGGCGGCCTGGCGATTGCCGTCGCCGCCGTCCTTCTTCGCCGCCCCGCGAGGAGCCAGACCTGACAGGTTTTCTAGAACCTGTCAGGTCTCATGCGCAAGGACTATGACACCTCCGGAACTGGCCCGCCGACGCCTCTATGCCCAGCACATCGTCGCCACCCGCTGCCGCACGCCGGGGGAGGTCGTCGCCGCCCTCGGCGCGGTCCAGGCCCAGGACTACGCCGCCGCCAAATGGGCCGTTGGCCTGCGCCTGCCCGACGCGGTGGACGCCGATATCGAGCGGGCCATTACCAACCGCACCATCGTCCGCACCTGGCCCATGCGCGGCACCCTCCACTTCGTCGCTGCCGCCGACGTGCGCTGGCTGCTCGCGCTGCTCGCCCCGCGTGTCATGGCCGCCACCGCCGGCCGCCACCGCCAGCTCGAACTGACACCGGACGACCTGGCGCGCAGCCGTGATGCCCTCGTGGCCGCCCTACACGGTGGTCGGCGGCTCACCCGGGACGGCATGTATCGCGCCCTGGAAATGGCGGGCATCGCCACGACCGGCCAGCGCGGCATCCACATCCTCGGCCACCTGGCGCGGCAGGCTGTGCTGTGCTTCGGCCCCCACGAAGGCAAGCAGCCCACCTTCGTCCTCCTCGACGAGTGGCTGCCGCCCTCGTCAGCCCTCGACCGCGATGCCGCCCTGGCCG